>JADMIO011116424.1_pt1 | contig 91131 bp, 67 predicted proteins | sample 8958161 | NCBI WGS metagenome assembly JADMIO01 (sample SAMN16585339, study PRJNA669376) | soil metagenome | isolation source: Crop rotation soil | place: USA: Cullars Rotation, Alabama | collected 2011
GCGACAACTTGTCCACGTGGAATTCTAAGCTTAGGATCCCAATGTGCTGGAAAGCAGCCGCAGGCCGTTGGCGGGCGCGCCGTGGTACGCGATGGTGAAATCTCGATGCTCGTCGGCCTTCGGCGGCGAGGCCATCGCGATCCGCACGCGGTTCGCCTGATGCGTATACGTGACGGCGCCGGCCGAAGATGACACGGCCGTCACCGTCATGCCCTTGCCGTTCGACGCGGACGCCAGATCGAGCTCGAACGCGGCGACGCCGGCCTTGACGAAGCGCATCTCAACGGTGGCCTCGCCTTTGATCTCCGGACTGGCGTCGCCGAGTTCGAGTCGAAACGTGTAGTGAATCGCGTCGACGTCCGGCTGGCGCGGATACGTGTCGGCCGCGATGACCGCGACCGACACGAGCCACGCGAGGACGCTTCCGCCGATTCGGCGTGCTACCACGTTGAGAACCACACCGGCATCTGCTCGAGAGCGCCGTCGCTTGTCCCGCCGCCGCTGCGGTACCAGCACTGCTTCAGTGCGCCGAGAGCGGGGTCGCCAAAGACGGCCACGGTGCACGGCGTGCCGCCTGTCACCGTCTTGTACGTGAACAGACTGTACTGGGTCGCGCCGTACCGGACCTGCATCGTGCCGCTGAACGAACAGAACTGCCCTTCCTCGGCGCAGTACACCCAACCGTCCGCCGGCGCTGAGCTCGGAGGCGGCTCGGTCGTGGGCGCCGGCGCAGGCGCGGAGTTGTCGTACCAACACTGTTTCAGCGCGCCAGGGGCCGGATCGCCGAAGACGGACACGTTGCAGTTCGTGCCTCCGGTCAGAGTCTGGTAGGCGTAGAGGCCATACACACTCGTGCCGTATCGCACCCGGGTGGTCCCGGTAAACGAACAGAACTGCCCTTCGTCACCGCAGTAGACCCAGTTCCCGGACGAAGATGAGTTTGACGTGTCTGTCGTCGGCGGCGCCGTCGGGGCGGAGTTGTCGTACCAGCACTGCTTGAGACTGCCGACTGCGGGGTCCCCAAATACAGACGCACCGCAACTGGTGCCGCCGGTGAGCGTCGCGTAGCTGAACAGGTTGTACTGGCTCGTCCCGTAACGGACCTGCCGCGTCCCGGTGAACGAACAGAACTGACCTTCGTCCGCGCAATACACCCAGCTGCCAGACGACGAACCCGACGTGCTCGGTTGTGTTTCGATTGGCGGCGTGGTGGTTCCCTGCACCGGAGGCGGAGGCTGCGTCACAATCGAACCGCCTCCGGACGTCGTCGCGTAGATCGTGATGACGCCGGTCGTCGGGATCGACGTGGTCAACGTCTGGCCGGCCGCCAGCGACTGATCGGTCAGGTGCACGTCGTACTCGAAGCCGGTCGTGTAGAAGATCCCGTACGTGCCGGCCGGCAGGTTGGCAATGGAAAAATTGCCGCCGGCCGCCGCCTTCACCACCACCACGTACTTGCCGTCACTGTTGATGAAGCCGACGGGATCGAACGCCGCGTTCGATGTCGAGGCATCAATTCGCTGAGCGCCGGGACGAATGTATTTGGTGTACTGGCGCGTAAACCGCGACACGGGACTCGGTTGCGCGACGCCATTCATCTGCACCCACGCGCCGGCGCCGTTGAACGCATCCGCGAAGATCCCCTGCTCCCAGGCCGAATTGTTCCCGACCTTCAGGTCCTCGTGCAGCGTCTGATAGTCGGCGCCGTCCCACCACTCGAGCATGGACGTGTTCTTTCCCCACGCCGTGGCCCGGCCCGCGAGTGACTGGAGCGTAAAGGCACTCACGCCGCAGTACCGGTGGTAACTGATCTCTTTCAACAGGGCGCGGGCGCCGGAAACCGTATCCAGCCCATCGAGCTGGCCGACCACGTTACTCATGCAGACCGACGACGGCGCGATGAAATCAGGCACCGCGAATCCGGCGCGAGACAGCTTCTGCGCCGTCGCGACCATCAGACGGCCCAACTGCGTGCCGTCAGCGGTCGGCGTCACCGAATCCGATTCCAGTTCCACTTCGATGCCGTCGGGAACGAATCCGTATCGGAATTGCAGATGCTGGAAGGCGGCCAGCATGAATTCGGCGTACTCGGCAGGGTTCTGAAGGTGGGCCCATGTCGGACCGCCGCCAAAGTCCACGTAACTGAGATTCGTGTAGAAGTGTTCGCCACGAGCTGCGGCTCTCTGCCGCGCGGGTATCAGCAGACGTTCGACGCTGAAGTCGAATCCTCCCCAGTTGTTGAACCCGGCCGGGTTGATGACATTCGGATCATCATTGTCGTTGACGACTTCGTAGCGGTGCTGGTTGTACTGCTGCTCATTGATCTGACCGCTGACGAGCAGGCCGCCCCAGTCCGTCGGGTTTTCCACGCCGGCAGGAATGGACAAGCGCGCGCGGGTGACGCCGAGATCAGTCACCGCGACATCCAGAATCGAAGGAATCTGAGATTGAAACTGAGCGGGCAGATAGTCTGCGGCTCCGAGAATGGCTCCTTCCCAGCCCGTCATCGTTTGGTACCGAATCGAGCTGTTCAACGTGATCGTGTTTCCTGCCGCTTCCGTGCGGGTCGATCGCAGGCCGAACGATGCGTGAAAAACGAGGAAAACCGCGATAGCCAGAATGGTCGGGGTGGTCTTCTTTGTTACTGGTACGTTCATCGATCCATCTTTCGTTCATGGGATTTACTTCGCTGGGGAGATTCACCAGGCCGTTTTTATGGTGGTGGTATGCGCAATACGATCACCTCCTACCGGGTGCCCATCGGCAGCACGACTCCAACCGAAAACCGTGTACCGACGAACGTGTCACTGTAGTGCATCAGCAATGGCACGTCGACGAGAAAACGCAGCGCGAATCTCGGCGACATCGATACGTCCACGCCGCCGCCGGGCAACAGCACCGGATAGTGGTTGATTTTTCCGGTGCCGGTGCCGTTGTCCTGCCCGCTGCCGAGCGTCACCTGCGCGAGCGGGCGGAAACGGCGCGGCGTCTCCGCTTGAAACCGCGCGCCGCCGGCGTACGTGTACACGTTCGCCGTGAAGCCCGTCTCGCTGCGGTAGTTGCCGCTGAACGAGCCCATTACGCTGGTGAACGTGTTGAGCCGGTACGACGCACCAGCCTGGAAGCCCGTGCCGTACGTGCTCGACTCGCCCTTGTTCGTCACGCGCATCGTCGTGAAACCGAATTCGACGTCCCCGCGCGCCGGCGCCGCGGTGCCGGCGCGATCGGTTCGCGCGGTCTGCGGCGCGGCGGTCTGCGCGTGCGCGGCCGACGGCGCGATCGCCATGACGACGACCGCGCCCGTGAGTGCCATCAGTGCCGTTCGCATGCTCACGTCGATCTCCCTGCGGCCTCGCCGCTCACCAGTTGACGCGGAACACGAGCTGGCCGATGCGGCCGCCCGGATCGTACGTGTTGTTGATGTCCGCATACGCCGTCGTCACGCGATAGCTGTCCGGATTGGTGCTGGTCGTGAACACCGAGTTGAAGTCGATCGCGTTGAAGACGTTGAGGATGTCGGCCTGCAGATCGAAGCTGCCGCGGCTGCCGAACGGGAAGCGCTTCTTCAGGCTGAGGTCGAACCGCGTGAAGAGTGGCGCCTTCAGGAGCTGCTGGCGCGGGCCGCAGTCGCCCGCGATGATGCGCGTGCAGCTGGCGTCGCTGGCCGGCGCGAGGTACGCGGCATTCGGATCGGGGCCGCCGCACGTCGTCGCGTTGCTGCCGGTGCAGAGCGGGTGGCCGGTCGCGCTCGTGACGTCGATCGCAAAGGCCTTCACCGTGTTGGCGATGAGCGCCTGCGGCAGGTCGTAGACGAAGCCGTCGACCGGGTTCCTGTAGTACTTGAACTGGCTCTGGAGCTGATCGAGCGTGATGTTCACCAGCTTGATGTCGCCGATGTTGATGAGCTGTCCGGTCTCGATGCGGCCCGTGAAGTTCACCTGCCACCCGCCGGCCACGTTGTTCAGCCAGTTGCGCATGTTCGATCCGAACCGGCGTCCACGGCCGACCGGGACGTCGTAGTTCGTCGTGAGCTTGAACGCGTGCGGCGGTGCGCCTGTGGCGCGCAGCAGCGCGCGTTCACGGAACAGCGTGTCGAGCGCCGACGAGTACTGCTCCTGATACGCGTAGTTGGCCGACATGACGAGGCCGCGTGAAAGGCGACGATTGAACAGGATCTGGATCGAGTGGTACTTCGTGAATCCTTCCGCCGTACGCAGAATCGCCGACTGCACGTCAGGGTTCATCACCCAGAAGTTCGCGGGCATGCCGGCGGTGAGCTGATTCGCCCGGAACGTCGGATTGCCGTAGAGGCCGTTGGTGCCGTTCGTGGACGCGAACGTGCCGATGTTCGGCGTGAGCAGCGACAGCGACGGCGTCAGCGCCGTGTTCGTCCACTGCGTGCCGGTGTATTTCGTGGGATCCCCGGCGGCGCCTGCGCCCTGGCCGGTGTAGCTGGCCAGGAGAATCGGCAGCGGTGACGTGCCCGCGACGCCGGTGTACGCAAACGTCGCGCCTTTGCCGGCTGCGACGTTCGCGGCAAGGTTCTGCTGCGCCTTCTTGAACTCGTCGATGAAGTTCGCGCTCGTGCCGAAGCCGGCGTTGTAGATGTCGATCTCGTTGTAGTCGACGTTGCCCGCGATCGCCTGCGTGCTGTTCGCGATGTACCGGATTTCGATCGACATGTCCTTGCCCAGCGCGCGCTGGAACCCGATGCTCCACGAGTCCGTGTACGACGTCTGGTAATTCGGATCGAATGTGTCGATGCCCGTGGAGAACACGATCGCCTGCGGATACGTGACGCCGCGCGGCACGCAGCCGTCGGTCTGACCGACGGCGCAGATCGGCGGGCCGCCGAGCCGTTCGGTCTGGCTCAGCAGCAACGGGAAGCCGTTGCCGCCGTACTTCGCGCCGTCACCCGCGAGCACCAGGTTGTTGAGCTGCGTGTTGCGATTCGTCGTCACGCTGAGCCCGGGTCCGTTGCTCAGCACGCCCGTGTAGTCGCTGATGCCGCCCGCGTTGAACGCGCGCGCCCAGCTGGCGCGCACCGTCGCGAGGGACGGATCGCCCAAAGCGCGCCGCAGCCAGCCATTCTCGACGCCCGGCTGCCACGCGACGCCGAGGCTCGGCGCGAAGTTGTTCTTGTCGAGGTTGTACCCCGGCGTCTTCGCGATGTACTGCTTGTAGGTCGGCGCCGGACCGCTCAGCGCGATGCCCGGAAGACCAAACCGGCACCCCACCGTCGCGAGCACGGCGTTCGGCGCGGCGTCACCCTGGCCGGCGCGGCCGCACAGATCGTCGAGCGTGTTCATCGAATACACGCTCTCGAGCGCGCGAATCGGATACTGCAGCTCGTAGCGGACGCCCGCGTTGGCCGTCAGCCGCGGGGTAACACGCCACGAGTCCTGTGCGAACAACCCCAGTTCCGGCTGCGCGTACCGGCGGAACGTGTCGCCGCGATAGAGGTACGTGCCGTCCGGCTGGAGCGTGGACGTGGCGTTGATGTTGGTGACGCGCCCGGTGAGCGTCGCGTAGAGATTGCGCGCGCTCGTCAGATCGGCCGCCGTCGATCCCGGGAAGTTCGCGGCGGTGAACAGGGAGGCGGCCGGATCGTTGTTCGTGTCGAAGCCGAGCGTCGCCGGCGGGACCAGCGAATGAGACGCCGACCAGTCCCACACCCGCGTGAACGTGCCGCCCATCGAGAAGCTGTGGCTGCCGTGCAGCCAGCTCAGCGTGTCATGCAGGCTGTAGTTCAGGCCGTTGCGGGACGTGGAGTTCGAGACCACGTTGATGTTGGCCGGCGTGGCGCCGCCGACGGCCAGGAACGAGAGGTTGATGCCGCCGATGTATCGATCGGGCGTCATGTTCGACGAGAAGTACACCGGCGCCCAGATATTGCCGTAGCCGAACTCGTTCACGATGTTCTTGCTGAGCGTCGTCCGCAGCGTCACCGTGCTCGTCTGTCGATACGAATACTGGGTGCTCTTCACCGGAATGCCCGGATAGCTCGAGAAGCCTTGATTGACGACATCGGGATCCGAATTGATCTTGTGGATCAGGAACGTGCCCGAGAGCCGGTTGCGGCTGCTGAGGTTGGTGTCGATGCGGCCGAACGGAAACCGCTCGATGCGGAACTCCGGCGGCTGCCACGAGTAGCTGAAGGTGTTGAGGTCGACGTTCTGCTGAATGGAGCCTTGCGACGCGACGCCGGCGTTGATCGCGGCGAACATCTGCGCGATGGTCGGATCGATCGACGAGATCTGGCCGTTGGCCGCCGCCAGCTGGAGCACGTTGACCGCGCCCGAGCAGCCCGTCCCGGCCGCACAGCCGTAACGGAACACGCCCTGCTGCGCGAGCGGCGACAAGGTCGTGCGCGTCGTCGCCGCCGTGACCGCGAGACGGAATTCCTCGAAGTTGAAGAAGTAGAACGCCTTGTTGTGGCCGTCGATCAAGCCCGGAATCACGATCGGACCGCCCTGACGAATCCCGAACTGATTCCAGTTGATGACGTTCTTCGGGAGGCCCTTGAACTTGTTCGCCCACGAGTTGGTCATGAGCGACGTGTCGCGCAGGTACTCGTACGCGCTGCCGTCGGCCTGATTGGTTCCCGATCGCGTGACGTACCGGATCTGGACGGCGCCCTGCCCTGATGAGTCCGCAGTCGCCGTCGCTTCAGAGACGGTGACCTGCTCGATCATGTCGGTCTGCGGCCGCACGTTGGCGTAGAAACCGTCAGTCGAGTGCGCGTCCTGGTCCTGCACGTTCACGCCGTCGATCAGAATCGCGAGCGCGCTGCCGGGCAGCCCCATCGCCGTCGAGTTGCGCTGGATATGCGAGCCGCTCGCCGCGTTCATGCCCGGCAGGAACGCCATGAAGTTCATCGCGTTCTTCGTCACCAGCGGGAGCGACTGAATCTGCGCCGAGCTGATCGTCGCCTGCACCGTCGTCGACGCCGTGTCGACGAGCTCGGTGCGCGCGGTGACGTTCACGATCTCCGACGTCGTGCCGACCTCGAGCTTCACCGTGATGCTCGACGTGTTGCCGGGCACGAGCACGATGCGATCGACCTTGAACGTCTTGAACCCCGAGAGCGACACCGTCGCCTCGTACGTGCCGGGGTCGAGCGCCGGCACCGAGAAGCTTCCCGACGCGTTCGAGACGGTCTGGTTCGAAACGCCGGTCGCGGCGTTGCGGACGACGACGGTCGCGCCGGGCACGACGCCGCCGCTGGTATCGAGCACGACGCCTGTCAGCGTCGCGGTGGTGGTGCTGCCCTGCGCAAGGGCCGCTGAAACGCTGCTCGCATAGACGACGACTGCGGCAAGGACGAGTCTCGCCAACCGGAACTCCATGAAGTTCCTCCAGACGTGGAATGTAGCGAGACCCTACAGCGCGGGCCCTGGGCCCGTCAATGAAAGATGACCTTATGAGATCAACTTCGGCCGGCGGGCGTGTGCTGCAGTTCGGCGGGCGGCAGCTTGCGGGCTGCGCTCTGACTCGGCAGGAACATCACGGCGTTGACGCGGTACAGCGCGAAGGCGGTCAGCGACAGCAGGACGAAGCCAGGCCACACGGCGCCGAGCGAATCGCGGAAGACGCCGAGCACGAGCGGCGGGAAGAATCCGCCCAGACCGCCCATGGCGCCGACGAGGCCGGTCACCATGCCCGTCTGACCAGGAAAGTACTCTGGCACGAGCTTGAATACGGCGCCGTTGCCGAGCCCGAGCAACGCCGCGCCGCCGAGCGCGCCGATCGTAAATGGCACCATCGACGGCCACGCGAGCAGCAGCGCAAAGGGAATGACGCCGAGGAAGACTCCGTTCAGGACGCGCGCGCCGCCGATGCGATCCGAGAGGATGCCGCCGAGCGGCCGGCACAACGTCGCGAGCAGCACGAAGCCCGCCGTCCGGAACCCGGCGTCCGCGGGCGTGAGACCGAACTGATCCTTGAGCAGGGTCGGCAGATAGATCGAGACCGCGACAAAGCCGCCGAAGGTCAGGAAGTAGAACGCCGACAGCACCCAGCTCAGTCGATTGCGCGTGAGCACCGCAGCCAGGTCGGCGAGCGACTTCGCCGGGCCGCGCGCCGCGGCATCGCGTGCGAAGATCCCGAACACGACGCCCCATACGACGAGCAGTACGGCGGCCCACTTGAACACCGACTGCCAGCCGATCGACATCGCGAGCACGGGCCCGAGAAACACCGCCGCCGACTGGCCGATGTTGCCCAGGCCGTACACGCCGAGCGCGCTGCCCTGCGTCGCGGCTGAAAACCACGGCGAAACGAATCCGACGCCGACGGCAAACGACGAGCCCGCGAGTCCGAGGAAGAACCCGGTCACGACGAGCGAGCGGTAGCTGCTGAGCGACGGCACCAAGAAGACGGGAAACGCGACAACCGCCATCAGCACGGCGTACGTCAGGCGGCCGCCGATGCGATCCGTCAGCATGCCCATCGGGATGCGCGCGAGCGATCCCAGCAGCACCGGCACGGCGACGAGCAGCGCTGTCTGTGACGCGCTCAGGTGATACAGCTCGCGGAAACGTGGGGCGAACGCGCTGATGAGTCCCCACGCCATGAAGCAGACGGCGAAGGAGACGGTGGCGAGCGCAAGCTGCAGACGGGACCCGGGACGAGACATGGCCCGCATCTTAGGGGCGCTGCGGAGTGCGCGTTATGACGGGTGTCATAGGCCCGCGGAGCGATGGCAGCGACACTGGCTCTCACGAGGTGACGCGATGAGTGCGCTCCAGACCGAAAACGCTGTGCTCCCGGTCGCGCTCGGCGATCCGCCACGGGACGGGGCCGACGATGTGGCGACGCGCGACCTCGATCAGCTGGTCGATCACATCGTCTCGCAGCATCACCGGTACATCCGCGAGATGGCGCCGGTGATCACCGGCTGGCTCGACAAGCTGGCGACGAAGCACGGCGGCCGGCATCCGGAGCTCGTCGACGTGCGTACCACGTTCGGGGATCTGCGCGACGAGCTGTTCACGCACCTGATGAAAGAGGAGAACATCCTCTTTCCCTTCATCGCCGATCTCGCCGCCGCACGGCGTGCGGGGACGAGACTGCCGGCTGGTTTTGTCGGCGCGATCGCGCATCCGATCGACGTGATGGAATCCGATCACCAGCTCGCCGGTGACTTGCTCGCGCGTCTGCGGACGCTCACGAACAGATACCAGCCGCCCGCCGACGCGTGCACGACGTACCGGCTCTGCTACGCCGAGCTCGAGCACTTCGAGCGCGATTTGCACCGCCACATTCATCTCGAAAACAACGTGCTGTTCCCGCGCGCGCTGGCGTAACAGACAGTGGTAGGCACTGGCCGTTAGGCACTGGGCACTAGCTCGGATCCAAACCAGTGCCTAGTGCCAAGTGCCAAGTGCCTGGTGCCTGGTGCCTGGTGCCCATTGCTGTGCGTATCATTGTCCGGTGACGACAGCGGCGGCGCTCGCGCAGATCGCGCTCTTCCGGCACGTGAGCGCGGAGGACCGCGAACGTGTCGCGCTCGTCGCCCGCACGCGCGAGTACCAGCGCGGCGATCGCATTTTCGACGAAGGCGATCCGCCCGACTTCTTCCACATCGTCCTCAGCGGCCGCGTGAAGGTGTTCAAACACACGCCGGCCGGCGGCGAGCTGATTCTCGAGCTGTTCGAACCGGGCGGCCCGCTGGGCGCCGTGGCGGTGTATCAGGCACGTCCTTACCCGGCGTCGGCCGAGGCGCTCGAGCCGACGACGTGCCTGCTGATTCCACGGCAGGCGTTCTTCGCACTGCTCGAACAACACCCGTCGCTCGTCCGCGGGCTGCTTGGCAGCCTGACCCATCGTCTGGTCGAGCTGACGACGCGTCTTTCCGAACTCACCGGCGGCCGCGTCGAGTCGAAATTCGCGCGGTTGTTTCTCAAGCTCGCCGACCGCATGGGACGCCCCGAGGGCGACGCGATCGTGATCCAGCTGTCGCTGTCACGTCAGGAGCTCGCCGATCTGACGGGCACGACGATCGAGACGTGCATCCGCATCATGAGCCGCTGGAACAAGGACGGCACCTTGCTGACGGAGAAAGACGGATTCCGTCTCGTCAACCGCGCGATGTTGGAAGAGCTGGCGGCCGCCTAGCGAATGTTCTTCAGCAGCGTCCAGTTCCCCACTTCCGATTGGTTTGGATCGTAGGTCGCGGAATTGGAGTTCTTGTAGTTGCCGTATCCGTCGGTCCAGTGGAACTGATCGTTGTAGGAATGTTGTGACGTGCCATAGTACGGATCGTTCGTCGTGTCCACGCCGCGGATGTAGTCCGAGAATTTGTCGGTGGTGGTCGCGTCAACGCCTGGCGTGCTCGCGGCGCTCGACGCGCGCAGCTGACTGTCGATGTTCGCCAGCATGGCGTCGTTGTTCGCGCTGATCGCACGGCTCATCGCGCCGGCCGCCGCAATCCGATCGTAGCCGAGCTTCAGCTGCGCGTTGAATTGATCGGCGATGTACTTGTTGATCACTTTCACGCGCTCGACCCACGCCGGATTCGGCTTGAACGACTTGATGATGGCGGCAAACACCGGACGCCGCTTGTCGAGCGTCCCCGCCGCCGCGCGGAAGCTGTGCAGCGTGGAGATGCCCCAGTAGGTCTGATACGTGCGGCCCTGCGGACCGTCGTACGGCACGTCGTTCCGGTAGTAGACGCCGTAGAACTCTTCCTCGACCGGCTTGCCGTTCAGTTCGTAGGTGACCTTCACGCCGACGCCGCGCTGATTCGGGTAGGTCGACTTCAGCTCCTTCGGCAGGTCCGGAAGATCCTTGCCGCCGACGAACTGAAGCTTCGGCATCTTCGCACGCGCGCGTTTGATGAACGACACGAGCGTATCGAACGCGTCTGTCGGATGGCCGTAGATGAGTCCGCCCATCACCTGTCCTGCTCGAAGACCGCCCGACGCGGCGCCTCGCAGATCGAAGCACGCGTAGTTGCCGAAGCCCGTCAGCTGTTCTTCGTTGTCAGGATTCGTCGCGGAGAACGTCAGCGTGACGGGATTCTCGGTGTTCTCGTACTTCCAGGTGATCTTGCTCTCGAACTGCCACTTCGCGGGTACGATGACGGCGCCGACCGGGATGTTGCCCTGCTGCTGATCGACGAGCATGCGGACCGTGAAGGCCTCGCCGGCCACCGTGGGGCCGGCGGCCTTGTCCTTGGCCGGGACGGGCGTGTCGCCGTGGCACGCGCTGGCGGCCAGCAGCGCGCCGACGCCGGCTACCGCGATCGCGACACGGCGCAGCAATGCAGACAGACCAGGCTGGGGAGCCGTCATAGGGTGCGCATGATACACCGCACGCGCCCGCGAAGCCGTTGATAGGATCGGCATGCCGCGCGATCGCGCGAACCGCGGCAACAATGCAGACCCGACGACGAACCGATCGCGAGCCGGCCGCGGGATACACACCGCGCTGGCGCGCCCCCAGGACACTCGTCGCCGCCGCCCTGCTCGTCGTCATCACCGCTGCAGCGTTCTCGCCGCTCCGGCACGCGGACTTCGTCACGATCGACGATCCGGAGTACGTCACCGCCAACCCGCACGTGCTGTCCGGACTCAGCTGGTCCGGCGTCGAATGGGCCGTCACGTCGCGCGACGCCGCGAACTGGCATCCGTTGACGTGGCTGTCGCACATGCTCGACGTCACCCTCTTCGGGCTCGACGCGGGCGCCCATCACGTCGTGAACGTGCTGTTTCACGCGATGGCGGCGTTGCTACTCTTCGCGTTCCTGTTCTTCACCACCGGCTATCTCGCGCGCAGCTGGTGCGTCGCCGCGCTGTTCGCCGTCCACCCGCTGCACGTCGAATCCGTCGCCTGGATTGCCGAACGGAAGGACGTGCTGTCCGCGGTGTTCTGGATGGCCACGCTGCTGGCCTACGCGTGGCATGCGCGCCAGCCAAGTCAGCGGCGGTACACGCTGACGCTGGCGCTGTTCGCGCTCGGGCTGATGGCGAAGCCGATGCTGGTCACGCTGCCGTTCGTGCTGCTGCTGCTGGACGTGTGGCCGCTGCGGCGGCTCGGCGAACGCCGGATGCGTCCGCCGTTCGCGCAGGCGCCGCTGTCGACGCTGCTCCTCGAGAAACTTCCGCTGCTCGCGCTGTCGGTGGCGTCGAGCTGGATCACGCTGAATGCGCAAGCGCACGGCGGCGCCGTGATTGCGACCGAGGCGCTGCCGGTGAGCGACCGCCTCGCGAACGGCGTCGTGACAATCGTTCGCTATCTCGGCAAGACGATCTGGCCGTCGCATCTGTCGGTGTTCTATCCGCATCCGCACTCGATACCGGCGATCGACGTTGCGGGCGCCGTGGTCGTGATCGCCGCGATCTCGATCGCGGTCGTCGTCGTCGCGTGGCAGCGGCCCGCCAGGTCGTATCTCGCCGTCGGGTGGTACTGGTTCCTCGGGACACTCGTGCCCGTCGTCGGGCTCGTGCAGGTCGGCGCGCAGGGCATGGCTGATCGCTACACGTATCTGCCGCTCGTCGGTGTCTTCTTCGCGGCCGTGTGGGGAATGGGCGATGTGATCGCAAAGCGGCCGGCGTTCGACCGGCCGGCGCTCGCGGCCGCGGGCGCGGCGATTGCGCTCTGCGCGTGGCTGTCGCATGCTCAAGCCGCGGTGTGGCTCGACAGCGGATCGCTCTGGGCTCACGCGCTCGAAGCGGATCCGAACAACTACCGCGCGCACAACGCGCTGGGCGTCCTTGCGGCCGACCGGGGCGACAGCGCCGGCGCGCTGCGGCATTTCGAGGCGGCGGCATCACTCGAGCCCGGCTATGCCGACGCACAGAACAACCTCGGCCTTGCGTTCGCCAATGCCGGGCGCTTCGACGAAGCGATTGCGCGCTATCGATCGGCCATCGATCTCAAACCGGAATTTGCCGAGCCGCATGCCAATCTCGGCATGGCGCTTCTCTCGACCGATCATCCCGCTGATGCGGTGCGGGAGCTGAGCGACGCGCTGCGACTGAATGGGACGCTGAAGGACGGCCGCTCGCATCTGGCGCAGGCCGAACATGCGCTTGGTCTGACGTTCGCGCGGGACGGACAGATCGCTCAGGCGATTCCTCACCTCGTCACCGCGACGCGTCTGGATCCCGGTTTTGCAGAAGCGCATGGCAATCTCGGCGCCGCGCTGCTCTCGACCGGCCGGCCAGCGGACGCCGTGCCCGAGCTGACCACCGCAATGCGGCTGCGTCCCGGCTACGATGTCGTCCAGCTCAATCTCGCGCGGGCGTTTGCGGCGCTCGATCGGCGCGACGACGCGATTCGTGAGCTCGATCAGCTTCTTGCGCGCGCGCCCGGGTTCGACCCGGCTCGGCAGCTGCGCGAGTCGCTGATGCGCAAGCGGGACCCCTGACGCAGCCACGGCGATGATCAGATGATCAACGGACAGAAGGTCGTGGTCGTCATGCCCGCCTACAACGCGGAGCAGACGCTCGAGAAGACATGGCGCGAGGTCGTCTCGCACCCCATCGTCGATTTGATCATCGTCGTCGACGACGCGAGTCGGGACGCAACGCTGGCGCTGGCGCGCGGTCTCGACAAGGTGATCGCCGAATCGCATCCGTCGAATCGCGGGTACGGCGCCAATCAGAAGACGTGCTACCGGCTCGCGCTCGAGCACGGCGCCGACATCGTGATCATGATTCACCCCGACTACCAGTACACGCCGAAGCTGATTCCGGCGATGGCGGGGCTGGTGGCGAGCGGGCTGTATCCGTGCGTGCTGGCGTCGCGCATTCTCGGCGGCGGCGCGCTCGCGGGCGGCATGCCGTGGTGGCGATACGTATCGAACCGCGTGCTCACGCTGGTCGGCAACTGGCTGCTCGGGTCGAAGCTGTCCGAATTCCACACCGGCTATCGGGCGTGGGCGCGGACGCTGCTCGAGCGGCTTCCTCTCGCGTCGAACTCGGACGACTTCGTGTTCGACAACGAAGTGCTGGCGGAGACGCTGTGGCTCGGCGAGCGCATTGGCGAGGTCTCGTGTCCCACGAGCTACGCCCCCGATGCGTCGTCGATCAATTTCCGCCGCAGCGTGACGTACGGCTTCGGGTGTCTTCGCACAGCCGCGACATATCGCCTCGCGAAATGGGGTCTCCTGCGATCGCCGAAGTATCCGGTGTAAACGATACCTGGGATCGTTTACATCGCCATTTGCGCCAGTTTCGGCGGGCGGCCGACGAGAAGACCCGCGAATAATCGCGGTGGATCGGCATATGTAAACGATCCCAGGTATCGTTTACACGTTTACAGTGCCGAGGACTGCGCGACACAAGACATTGGCAGCACCACCGTCGCCGGCCGCACCGGCGTGGTGGCCGTGGGCGATTGCCGCTGTCCTCGTGGCGCTCGACCTCGTCGTTTACGCGCAGGTGCGCCACTTCGATTTCGTGCAGCTGGACGACCCCGGCTACTTCGCGGAGAACGCGCACGTGAGAGCCGGGCTGACCGCCGCCGGCATCCGCTGGGCGATGACGACGGGCGCGCTGGCGAACTGGCACCCGCTGACGTGGCTGTCGCTGATGCTGGACGCGCAGTTGTTCGGCGCCGGCGCCGGCGCGGTGCATGTGACGAACCTCGCCCTGCACATCGCCAACACCGTGCTGCTGTTCGCGCTGCTCCGTCGGCTGACGGGCGCGCTCGGCCGCAGCGCGTGTGTCGCCGCGCTGTTCGCCGTGCACCCGATGCACGTCGAGTCGGTCGCCTGGATCTCGGAGCGCAAGGACGTGCTCAGCACGCTGTTCTGGCTGCTGACGATGTGGGCGTATGTGTCGTACGCGCGCACGCCGAATGGGCGCCGGTACGCCGTCGTCGCGGGGCTGTTCGCGCTCGGGCTGATGGCGAAGCCGATGCTCGTCACGCTGCCCGTCGTGCTGCTCGTCGTCGACTGGTGGCCGCTCGGCCGCCTGTCATCGTCCACCTGGCGCGCGCGCGTCGTGGAAAAGCTGCCGCTGGCCGCGATCGCCGCGGCGTCGGCGATCGTGACGTTCGTCGTCCAGCGTCAGGGCGGCGCCGTCTCGGACGTCGCGGTGCTGCCGTGGGCCGTGCGCATCACGCACGCGGTCGTCTCGTACGGCATGTACATCGACAAGATGCTGTGGCCCGCGAAGCTCATCGTCTTCTACCCGCACCCGCGCGTCGTCGAGCCGCTGGCGACGCTCATCGCGCTCGTCGTCCTCGCCGCGTGGACCGTGATCGCGCGCAAGCTCGGGCCGCGTTTTCCGTACGTCGCGGCCGGCTGGCTCTGGTACGTGATCACATTGCTGCCGGTCATCGGACTGATTCAGGTGGGCACGCAGTCGATCGCCGATCGCTACACGTACGTGCCGTACATCGGTCTGTTCATCGTCATCGCGTGGGGCGTCTGGGATTTGTGCGAGGCGTGGCCGATCCGACGCGTGGTGCTGCCGCTGACCGCGGCGATCGTCGTGGCGGCGCTGGCGGTCACGGCGCACGCCCAGACCGCGACCTGGCGCGACAACACCACGCTATGGCGACATGCCATCGAGGTCGATCCCGAGAACTATCGCGCGCAGAGCGCGTACGGATCCATTCTCGGCAACGAGGGCAAGCCGGCGGAAGCGATGGCGCACTTCCAGGAAGCCATCCGTCTCGAGCCCGATTTCGCGGACGCCTACTACAACCTCGGCCGTACGTACACCGACCTCGGCCGCACCGACGAAGCGATCGAGCAGTACCGGCGCGCACTCGCGCTGCGATCGGATTTCGCCGAAGCCCACAACAACCTCGGTCTCCTCCTCGGACGCATCGGTCAACCGGATCAGGCGACGGCCGAGTACGAAGCGGCGCTCCGACAGAACCCCGACTTTGCCGAGGCGCACGCGAATCTGGCGGCGGTGCTCGCCACGCGGGGCCAGCTGGATGACGCACGCCGACACGCCGACGCCGCCGTCGCGCTGAATCCGTCGCTGGCGGGCGCGCACTACGCGCGCGGCCTGGTGGCCATGGGCAGCGGTCAGTTCGACGCGGCGATCGCGGAGTTCCGCGACGCGATCCGGCTGAATCCGAATCTCGCCGACGCGCACAACAGCCTCGGATTCCTCCTCGCCGGCCAACGCAGCGTGGACGAAGCCATTCCGCAATTCCGCGAGGCGATCCGGCTGAATCCCGATCTCGAGCTCGGCCACATGTATCTGGCCGTCGCACTGGCCGGCACTGGCCACTTCGACGAAGCCGAGGCAGAATTCCGGACGGTGCTCCGCATCAACCCGGCGAACGAAGGCGCGGCCCGCGGTCTCGAGACGATCGCCCGCATGAGAAAGGGACGATGACCCGGCGCTTTTTGAATCGGCGCTCGCTGCCGCTGCTGGTCGGGTGCCTTGGCGCGACGCTGTCGGCACGACCGCCGCAGAACGCGCAGCAGCCGACGTTCCGCAGCGGCATCGACGTCGTCCAGCTCGACGTCTCCGTGCTCGACTCCGCGCGTCATCCGGTCCGCGGCCTGGCTCAATCGGAATTCACGGTGCTCGAAGACGGCCAGCCGCGTCCGATCGTCGCGTTCGATGCCGTCGATGTACCCGACGCGCCTCCGCCGCCCGCACGGTGGATGAGTGCCGTCACGCCGGACGTGACGTCGAACAGCCTCGACGACCGTCGTCTCTTCGTCATCGTCGTCGACGACGCGCTGACGCCGTTCGATCCAAAGATGATGCAGAACGCGAAGAACATCGCGCTGCAGCTCATCGATCGCCTGGGCCCGCACGATCTGGCCAGCATGGTCTTCACCGCGGACAACCGGAACGCGCAGGACTTCACGAGCGACCACGCGAAGCTGACGAAGGCGCTCGATCGGTTTCATGCGGGGCTGGCGACGTACAAATTCGGTCTGGACTCGGGACAGGCCGTCAACACGGACACGACGTTCTACCAGTTCACGATCTCGACGCTGCACGCCGTCGCGGACTATCTCATCGACGTGCCGCAGCGGCGCAAGACGCTCGTGTACATCGGCCCCGGTCCGCCCGTCGACGTCGAGATGGCGTCGACGCCGACGCTCGCGGCGGGCGTCGGAAAAGGGATGCCCGACAAGATCACGATGGAGAACCTCGTCCACGAGATGGGCGAGATCTTCCGCCAGGCGCAGCGCGCGAACGTCGCGATCTCAACGGTTGATCCGACCGGCAACTCGCTCGAGGCGTTCATTCAACAGCAGCTGTCGATGGGCGGCGTGCGGCTGCCGATCGATCAGGCGATGGACCTGGCGCACAAATCGGCCAAGGCCGCGAACGACTTCGTCGAAGCCGCGGCCGCCAACACGGGCGGCCACGCGATCGTGAACACCGAGGATTTCGGCGCCGGCATCACGCAGATCTTCGAGGAGAACGGATCGTATTACCTGCTTGGGTTTCAGCCGGCGGTCGCGCGCACCGACGGATCGCTGCACCGCGTCGAGGTCAAGGTGAACCGGCCCGGCGTCGAGGTGCGGACGCGATCGGGCTACTACGCGCCGACGGCCGGGGGATCAAAGAGCAAAGCACCGCCGTCCGCGTTGTCGAAAGCGATCGCGGGTCTGCTGCCGGATGCCTCACTGCCGATGCACGTCGTGCTCGCGCCCTTCGTCGTGCCGGGCTCGGCGTCGCAGACTGTGGCCGTCGTGCTCGGGATTCAGCAGGAAGCCGGAGCCCCGACGCGCGATCGCCGAACAGAAACCGTCGAGCTGCAGGTGAGCGCGTTCACGCCCGAAGGCGCGGCGCGCGGATCGAAACGCCAGAACGCGCAGGTGGTGTTGCGCGCGGGCGCGACCGGCGAGGTACGGTTCGAAGTGCTGTCGCGCATCGACCTCAACCCGGGGCGCTATCAGATTCGGCTCGCCGCGCACGACACCTCCGCAGACAAGAGCGGCAGCGTGTACGGCGACGTCGAAGTCCCGGACTTCAACAGCGCGGACATGAGCCTGTCTGGACTGGCGCTCAGCGTCTCGCCGGCCCTCGCGTCGGCGCCGAAGGACGGCGTCGCGCCCGTGCTCCCCATCGTGCCCACCGCCGAGCGCGAATTCCTGGCGTCGAACAAGGTCACCGCGTTTGCGCGCGTTTACGAATCGAACCGGCGCGCGGCGACGCCTGTCGCGCTCGCGATTCGCATCACCGACGAACACGACCGTGTCGTCTTCGAGCGTCCGCAGACGATTGCGGCCGATCGATTCGGCGGCGCCGTCGACAGCGCGGCCGACGCGGCTCCGGCCCCCATCGGCCGTTCGGGAGTCGACGCGCGGCGAGGCAGTCCTGCGCCACCGCCGGCGCCTGGGACCGATCCCGGACCGCGCGCGGCCGAAGTCCGCTTCGAGATCCCGCTCGAGCGCCTTGGTCCGGGCGCGCACCTGCTGACGTTCGAAGCCACCTCGGGCCGCGTCGTCGCGCGGCGCGACGTGCGATTCGTCGTCAAGTAAGGAGAACGCCCGGCACGCCTTTTGTAGTGATCGACGCGACAAGAGGGATGTGCATGACGAACGGGGCCGGGTGGGCGGTTATCCTTGCGGGCGGCGATGGCAGTCGGCTGCAGTCTTTGACGCGGTTTATGGCCGGTGATGACCGGCCGAAGCAGTTCTGTCCGATGTTCGGCGGACGGACGCTCCTGGCGGAGACCATGGCGCGCGTTGCCCACTCCGTGCCGTCCGAATGCACACTCTATGCGGTGACGCGGCGCCACGAGCCGTTCTACCGCCGCGACCTCGGCGGCGTTCGGCGCTCGCTCGTCGTCGAGCAGCCCTCGAATCGTGGCACCGCCGCGGCAATAACCTGCGCGTTGACGCGGCTTCGCGAACTCGGCGCCACAGGCCTCGTCGACTTCTACCCCGCCGACCACTACTACACGAATCCGGCCGCGTTGCGCCGGACGATGGCGGCGGTGCATGCGGCCGGAGAGGAGTATCCGGACCGCATCGTCGTCGTCGGCGCCGAGGCGCTGCAGCCGGAGACCGATTACGGCTGGATTCAGGCGGGTGCGGTGGTCCCGGTGTCGGGCGCGAGCGTGCGCGCGCGTGCGGGCATTCGTCAGGTCACGCACTTCTGGGAGAAGCCGTCCGGCGAAGTCGCGGCGCAGCTGCTCGAGCAAGGCTGCCTCTGGAACACCTTCGTGACGGTCGGCCGCATCGACGCGTTCGAATCGCTGATTCAAACGACGCAGCCGGGTCTCTGGGCGGCATTCGAACCGCTGCGACAGCTGCGCTCGGCCCGCGAAGAGGCCATCGTCGCCGAAGAGGTGTACGCGCAGCTCGGATCCGCGGATTTCTCCCGCGACGTGCTCTCGCGGTCGCCCGAACGGCTCATCGTCGCGACGCTCAGCCGGAATGCGGGCTGGACGGATCTCGGTCAGCCGAGCCGCGTGTTCGACGTGCTCGGCAGCCGCGGCCTGCCCTGTCCGAAGCTCCGGCTCGCGGCCAGCTGAAGGAGGCACCATGGCGGCCCGGCCCACCTGGAAGGGCGCGATCAGACTCAGCCTCATCTCGATTCCCATCCGCGTGTTCCCGGCGTCGAGCACCAGCTCCGACGTCGCGTTTCATCAGCTGCACCGCCGATGTCACACGCCGATTCAGATGAAGCGCTGGTGCCCGCACTGCAACGAAGAAGTCAGCAAGGACGACATCGTTCGCGGCTACGAGGTGCACAAGGGCGAGTTCGTCCTCGTCGAGGACGAAGAGATCAAGAAGGTGAAGCCGAAGGCGACGCACGTCGTCGAGGTCGCCGAGGTCGTCAGCGCCGACGTCATCGAGCCCATGTACATCGAGCGGCCGTACTATCTCGCGCCGGATTCGGAACAGGCGGGAGCGCCGTTCGCGGTGATTCGCGAGAGCCTCGAGGGACGCGCGGCGATTGGCCGGCTTGCGATGTACGGCCGTGAATATCTCGTCGCGGTGATGCCACGCGAGAAAGGCCTCGTCATGTACACGCTGCGGCACGGCGAGGAGATCCGGAAGATGTCGGACATCACCGAGCTCGAGTACGCCGACGTGAAGACGCGTCCGGACGAAGTGCGGCTCGCGCGGCAGGTGCTCGGCAGCTTCGAGACGGGCGGGGATCTGTCACGGTATCAGGACAACTACAAGAAAGCGCTGAAGGATCTCATCGCGAAGCACGTCGGCCGCCACGAAGCGATCAACGTCGCGCAGCCGGCGCAACGCGGTGAAAAGGTCGTCAACCTGATGGACGCGCTGCGGCAGAGTCTCGAGAAGGCCGGCGGCAAGCGAAAAGCCGCGAAGGCGACAACGCATCACCATCAGCCGGCGGAGAAGCGCAAGCGAGCGTCGTAAACCCATTCCATGGAGGCCGGTCCTTTAGGGCCGGCACGCGCCGGGGCTGAAGCCCCGGCCTCCAGTGGTCAGGGCTGCGCCACGAGCAGCGCGACCGGCCAGCTGGCGAGCACGTCCGGCAGCGCGAGGGCTGGGCCCATCGGCGTTTCCACCCCGCGAATCGCCGCGCCGGTGAACGCGTTGCGATAGACGCGGGATCCGAGATCCTGTGGCAGGTGGACGTACATCCCGCGCCACACGTCGCGATCGGCTGACGGCGTCTCCGGATTCACGAGCGACGCCGCGAGCCGCGGCACGATCACGATCGCGGCCTGGTCGCCCAGCGTTCTCGCAAAGGCGACGACGCCGGGATCGACCGTCGGAAACGACCCAAGCGGCAGGTAGCTGCCGGACAACATCAGATACGCGTGCTCGCGGCGAAAGCGCAGCGCGGCCGCGATCAGAAACAGCTTGATGCGGCCGTCGGGCCAATGCTCCCACAGCTCGGCGAGCGCTTCGCGCGTGGACGCCGCATCGTCGTCAGACGCGACGGCGGCGAGGAGCGGCTGGACGGTCGCGAGCGCTTCTTCGCGCGCGGTGAAGTCGAGCGGCTGCCGGTTGTCGGGATCGAGCAGCCGGTGATCCCACAAGTCCGTGCCCTGATAGAAATCCGGAACACCGGGCGACGCGATCTTCAGCAGCGTCTGCGCCAGCGAGTTGACGACGCCGATCGGTCCGATGCGATCGACCAGCGCCGCGACGGACGCCAGAAAGGCCGCCGACTGCGGTCCGGTCAGGCTCTTGGCGACGAATCGAGCCGTCGCTTCGTCATAGGCCGGGTTGTCGTGCAGCCAGCTCGTGTGCCGTTTCGCTTCCTTCGCGGTCTTCAGCATGTACTGCGTGAGCCGCTCGACGAGCGACGACGCCGTACTCGCCCGCAGGGCCTCGGATCCGCCGCGGCCGCCTGGCCAGATGCCGACGAGCACCTGATAGAACCGGTACTCGTCGTCACGATCGGGCGCGAGGCCCGTGGGCAGGCGCGTGCGATGCCCGACGTTGAGGTGCGCCCACTGGGTCACCGTCTCCTGCCACGGCTCTGGCATCTCCGACAGCGCATTCAATCGCGCGCGAGCGTCTTCGCCCAGCTTGGCGTCGTGCGTCATCGTCGTCGTCAGACTCAAGGGCCATCGCGCGAGGCGGTCGGCGTTCTGCTGATGGAACTCCTCGACGGTCGTGCCGAACATGCCCGGCTCGCCGCCGACTTCGTTGAGCGAGATCAGCACGTTGTGCCGGAAGAAGGCGGTGTCTTCGATCGCTTTCGCGAACACGGCGCCGGTGTACTGCTGCAGCCGCAGCACGAAGCCGAGCCGCTCGGCATCCGCGCCCGCGACGTGAGTGAGGATCTCGAACAGAAACTCGAAGACCGTGGGCTCGAGCTCGGGCGTGCGCGTGCACGCTTCGTCAATCGCCGAGCGGATGCGCAGTCGATCGATGTCCGAGCAGCCGAGCTCGGAGACGTAGGTTCGGTACACCTTGAGGCACGCGATGAACTCGCTGAGCGCGCGGCGAAGGCTGATGAGCGTGAAGTCGCGCGAGTGGCGATCGCGTTCGGACACGCGGTTCAAGAACGCCGCGAGCATGTTCAGCTCGCTGGCGAGCGACGTCTCGAGAATCAGCTTCTTGGCTTCGTAGATCGTCTCCGTGTAATTGACCGCGTGGCCCACGAAGCGCGCATACGTGCGCCGCATCGCCTGTGCGTTGCGGCCGGCGACGAACAGACCGTTCACGCAGTTGAGGAATTCATAGCCGGTGGTGCCGTGCACCGGCCAGTCCGGCGGCAGCGCTTCGTGCGGCGTCAGCACCTTCTCGACGACGATGAACAGCGGACCGGCCGACCGCTCGACGTATGTGGCCGCCCCAACCCCGGCCCGCGTGGTGCTGCCCGCGAGCTGCTGAAGTCGCTCGAAGTACCCGCGCGGATCGTAGAGACCGTCGGGATGATCGACACGTACGCCGGTCACCGCGCCGGCCTGAATGAGCCGTTGCAGGAGCAGATGCGACGCGTCGAACACCTCCTGCCGTTCCATGCGCAGCGCGGCGAGGCCCTCGACGTCGAAGAAGCGCCGGTAGTTGATCTCGTCCGACGACGTCCGCCAGTACGCAAGTCGGTACGCCTGGCGCTCGAGCAGCTCGTGCAGCCGATCGAAGCTGCGGCTGTCGCCCGCATGGCCGTTGTACTGCCGCAGCACGCGCGTGACGTACTCCGTGAACCACGGCGTGTCGTTCGCCAGGCGCCGGAGCCGGTCGCGCGAGACGGCGGTCTCGACGCGGACGTCCTCCTGCAGCGACGGGTCGTCGGTCGCGTCCACCGGCACGTGCCGCAGTCCGGCGATGATGCTCGTGAACTCCAGCACGTGCGGATCGTCGGCGCGGGTCTGACGCAGATCGTCGACGCCCGACGCCAGCACTTCCGCCGCGTCGCGCGGATTGATCGGCAGCCGCACGTCGCCGTAGGTGACGATGAGTTCGCCGTCGTCGAAGACGAGTCGAATCGCACCCGAGTCGAGCGCCAGGCCGTACTGCGTCCCGAGAATCGGCAGCAGAATCTTGCCCTTGAGCTCGGCTTTGATCGGCTCCCACGTGATGTCGAAGAACGCCGCGTAGCGCGAGGCGCGGCCAAGCATCAACACGTCGCGCCACCAGAGATTCAAATCCGGATCGATCGCGACGTGATTCGGGACGATGTCGAGGATGAGGCCCATGTCGCGGGCCTTCAACGTCGCGACGAACGCGTCGAAGTCCGCTTCGGTTCCGAGCGCGGGATTCAACGCGTTTGGATCGCAGACGTCATACCCATGTCGGCTGCCGCGACGCGCCAGGAAGATCGGAGACAGGTAACATTCGGTGACGCCGGTGGATGCCAGATACGGAACCGCCGCCATCGCTTCGCGGAAGCCGAAGCCGGGCTGCAACTGAAGCCGGCACGACGTCTTCGGCAGCCGAACGAGCGGCGGCAGAATCGTCGGCAGCCGGCTACCCATTTTGGGTGCCGGGCCGGCTACCGCAGGGAGGTCCTGCGGCTTCGCCCGTGGCGGTTTCAGCGCGCCGCTGCCTGTATTTGCATCGACTTCCGTCTGCTCAGGCCACATCCCCACATGTCGTTGCACGAACCACGCCACGGGGTTTGTGCGTGGTCCGGGTCTTGCTAAATCGAGAAGGCCACGCAGAAGGAGTCTCGTGACTGAGCCGGTCCGCAGGCGCCTGCCAATCGGCGCCGAGGTCCAACCCACAACTGGCGTTCATTTCCGCGTCTGGGCGCCGGACTCGACAGCGGTGAGTGTCGTGATCGGCGATCGCGGAGATCGCGTGCAGCCGCTCACGGCCGACGCCGAGGGATATTTCTCAGGACTGGTCGAAGACGCGCGCGCGGGAACGCGCTACAAGTTCCGCGTCGGCGACGGACACGACTGTCCCGATCCGGCGTCGCGCTTTCAACCCGACGGCCCGCACGGCAGCTCCGAAGTGATCGACCCCGCTGAGTTCGTCTGGACCGATCGCGCGTGGTCCGGCCTCTCGTCGGACGGTCTCGTCGTGTACGAAATGCACGTCGGCACCTTCTCCGAGGAAGGCACGTTCGACGCGGCCGCGCGGCAGCTGCCGGCGCTCGCCGACCTCGGCGTCACCGTGATCGAGCTCATGCCGATCGCGGACTTCCCCGGTCGCTTCGGGTGGGGCTACGACGGCGTCGATCTGTTCGCGCCGACGCGGCTCTACGGCCGGCCGTCGGATCTTCGTCATTTCGTCGCGCGCGCGCATGCACTCGGTCTCGGCGTGATCCTCGACGTCGTCTACAACCACTTCGGACCGGACGGCAACTACCTCGAGCGCTTCGCGACGAACTACTTCGCGAAGACCGAAACCGAATGGGGTCGCGCGATCAACTTCGACGGCGAGCAGTCCGGTCCGGTGCGCGAGTTCTTCGAGACAAACGCGCGGCACTGGATCGAGGAATATCACCTCGACGGATTGCGCCTGGATGCCACGCAGCAGATCTTCGATCGTTCGCCGGAACACATCGTCAGCGTGATCGGACGGACGGTTCGGCAGGCGGCCGGGCGACGGCGGACGTGGGTCGTCGGGGAAAACGAGCCGCAGCATGCGCGTTTTCTGCGCCCGACCAATGAAGGCGGCTACGGCATCGACGCCCTGTGGAACGACGACTTCCACCATGCGGCGATGGTTGCGATGACCGGCCGCCGCGAGGCGTATTACACGGACTACCTCGGCCGGCCCCAGGAGTTCATCTCGTGCGCACGGTCCGGGTTCCTGTTCCAGGGCCAGTACTACACGTGGCAGAAGAAGGGCCGCGGGCAGCGGACGGACGGTCTGCCGCCATCGGCATTCGTCTCGTTCCTGCAGAACCACGATCAGGTCGCGAACTCAGGTGACGGCCAGCGGCTGCACCGGATCGGATCCGAAGCGCGTGCGCGCGCGCTGACCGCGCTGCTGCTGCTGGGACCATGGACGCCGATGCTGTTTCAAGGCCAGGAATTCGCGGCGTCCACGCCATTCCTGTATTTCGCCGACCACCCGGGCGCACTCGGCGATCAGGTCAGGAGCGGACGTTTGGAATTCCTGTCGCAGTTTCCGAGTCTGCGAACGCTGATCGCATCCAGACAGATCGCCGATCCCGGCGATCCCGACACGTTCGCGCAATGCCGGCTGAATCACGCGGAACGGCAGCTGCACGCGCCGGCCGTCGCGATGCACACGTCGCTGCTCCGTCTCCGCCGCGAAGACGGCGCGTTCGGCGCAACGGGTCAGTTCGAGGGCGCGGTGCTGGGCGGTGACGTGTTCGTCTTCCGCTGCCGGCCCGCGCGCGCGAGCGCGCCGCCGTCCTCGAGCGATCGCCTGCTCGTCGTCAACCTCGGCGCGGCGACGACGATCGAAATCCTGTCCGAACCGTTGCTCGCGCCGCAGCGACACGACTGGCAGCTCGCGTGGTCGAGCGAAGACGTGCGCTTTGGCGGGAGCGGCACGGCTCTCATTGCCAACGCCGCCGGCTGGCATATCCCGGCGGAATCCGCCACGGTGCTGCAATGACCGATCTCACGCCAACGTCCGTCACGACGCGTCGGCTCACGTTCGATCCGACGCGCGACGAGTCTCTCGATCCGTCTCTCGAGTGGCTGGTCACGAACGGCCTCGGCGGGTACGCGTCTGGCCCGGTGCCCGGCAGCGTCACGCGCCGCTATCACGGCGTGCTCATCGGCGCGTGCCCGCCGCCGCTCGGGCGCATGGTCTTCGTCAGTCACCTGCAGACGACGCTCCTGTTCGCGCAGCGGCACGTGCTGCTCGATCATCAGCGGCTGGAGGTACTCGACGACGCGCCAACTGCGGCGCTGCTGGAGTTCCGCCTGGAGAACGGGCTGCCGATCTGGCGCTACCGCGTCGATCACACAGTCATTGAACGCCGCGTCTTGATGCCGTTCCACCAGAACACGACGCTCGTCTGCTTCCGCATTCTGGAAACCGCGTCGCCGGTGCGCCTCCGGATTCAGCCGCTCTCGCACCTGCGACAGCTGGAAGCGCCGGTCTCCACGGCGCCGATCGAGCCGACGTCGATCTCCGTCGACCGGAACACCGCCGAGCTGACGTTCGCCGAGGACTGGGCGTGGCCGATCCGCTACGTGGCGTTCGGCGGCGACGTGCAGATCGACTTCAATCGCCCGCATCGTCGGCGCATCCGCTACATCGAAGAGCATTCGCGCGGCTACGACGACACCGGCACGCTGTGGACACCGGGCTGCATCGATCTGGAGTTCGACGCGGACGGCGCCGCGGCCGTCGCGGTGTCGATCGAGCCGTGGGATCGGCTGCGCCCGATGACGCCCACCGCCGTCCTCGAAGAGGAGGAGCGGCGCCGCCTGAAGCTGATCGATCAGGCGAAGGCGGCATCCGGATCGATGCCGGCCGAGCTCGCGCTCGCCGCCGATCAGTTCATCATCGCCCCGATCGGCCACGCCGCCGATCGGCGTCAGGACGCGCCCGCGTCCGAGCGCGAACGATCGGTGATCGCCGGCTATCACTGGTTCACCGATTGGGGTCGCGACACGATGATCAGCCTCGAAGGGCTGACGCTCGCGACGGGGCGCGCGTCGGAGGCCGCTCGGATCCTGCGGATGTTCGGCCACCACGTGCACCACGGCCTGATTCCAAATCTCTTTCCGGAAGCCGAGCGCACGGGTCTGTACCACACCGCCGATGCGACGCTCTGGTTCTTTCACGCGATCGATCGCTACACGCGCGCGACCGGCGACCGCGGCGTCCTCACGGATCTGCTGCCCGGGCTGCGCGACATCGTCGATCGGCATCGCCAGGGGACGGACTTCGGGATTGGCGTCGACGATCGCGACGGGCTGCTGCGGCAAGGCGCGCCCGGCTACGCGCTCACGTGGATGGACGCGAAGTTCGAAGGCTGGGTCGTGACGCCGCGCCGCGGCAAAGCTGTCGAGATCAACGGCCTCTGGTACAACGCGCTGCGCCTGCTCGAGGGCTGGCTGCGCGAGAGCGGCGACGACGCCGGAGCCGCGCGTTGCCACGACGACGCCGAACGCGCGAAGCGCGCGTTCAACGCCCGCTTCTGGAATCCCGCCACGAACGCACTCTTCGACATCGTCGACGGCGAGCAGGGCGACGATCCGTCGATTCGGCCGAACCAGCTCTTCGCGATCTCGCTGCCGAATCCGGTCCTTGACGAAGACCGGTGGCCGGCGGTGCTCGACACCGTGCGCGGGCGGCTGCTCACGCCGCTCGGTCTGCGCACGCTCGCGCCCGACGATCCGGCGTTTCAGTCGCAGTATCACGGCAATCTGCGCACGCGCGACAGCGCGTATCACCAGGGCACGGTCTGGGCGTGGCTCATCGGCGCGTTCGTCGACGCGTGGCTGAAGGTGCACCCGGATGACACGGGGATGGTGCGCGACTGCCTGCAGGCATTCGACGGCCACCTGAGCCGTGCGGGCATCGGCACGATCAGCGAGATCTTCGACGCCGAGACGCCGCACACGCCGCGCGGCTGCATCGCGCAGGCGTGGAGTGTCGCCGAGGTGCTGCGCAGCTGGCTGCGGCTGGCGCAGTAACGTGCCTAGGGCACACCGCGAAGGCACGAAGGCTCTCGAAGAAGTACACGCGAAGAGATACAGGGCACGCTGTCAGCGAGCCTTCGAGAGCCTCCGTGCCTTCGTGGTGTGCTCTTGGCCAGCGTCACTATAATCAGCACGTGCGGCCCAACATCTCCAACACGATCCTCGACGCCATCGGTCACACGCCGCTCGTGCGGATCAACCGACTGACGCGCGACGTGACGCCCGCGACCGTGCTTGCGAAAGTCGAGACGTTCAACCCCGGCAACTCGATCAAGGACCGCATGGCGGTGAAGATGATCGAGGATGCCGAGCGCGCGGGGTTGCTGAAGCCGGGCGGCACGATCATCGAAGGCACGTCGGGCAACACCGGCATGGGCCTTGCGATCGCCGCCGTCGTCAAAGGCTATCGCTGCGTGTTCACGACGACGGACAAGCAGTCGAAGGAAAAGATCGACGCGCTGCGCGCGTTCGGCGCCGAAGTCATCGTCTGTCCGACCAACGTCGATCCGGAAGATCCGCGGTCGTACTACTCGGTCTCGTCACGCCTGCAGCGCGAGATCGCGAATTCGTGGAAGGCGAACCAGTACGACAACCTCTCGAATTCCCAGGCGCACTACGAACAGACCGGACCCGAGATCTGGGAGCAAACGGAAGGCCGCATCACGCACCTGGTCTCCGGCGTCGGCACCGGCGGCACGATCTGCGGCGCCGGACGATTCCTGAAGGAGCAGAACCGCGCGATTCAAGTGCTCGGCATCGATACGTACGGATCGGTGTTCAAGAAGTACAAGGAGACCGGCCTCTTCGACAAGAACGAGATCTATCCGTACATCACCGAAGGCATCGGCGAGGATTTTCTGCCGCAGAACGTCGACTTCGACGTCATCGACGCGTTCGAGAAGGTCACCGACAAGGACGCGGCGATCATGACGCGCCGCATCGCGCGCGAGGAAGGGATCTTCGCCGGCAACTCGGCGGGCGCCGCGATGGCCGGCCTGGTCCAGTTCCGCGACCGCTTCAAGAAAGGCGACGTCGTCGTGGTCATCTTCCACGACCACGGCAGCCGGTATCTCGGCAAGATGTTCAACGACGACTGGATGCGCGAGAAAGGGTTTCTCGAGAAGAGCGGCATGACCGCGCGCGATCTCGTCGGGTCACGGCGCAACACGCACCTCGTGACGCTCGAGCGGCACGACAGCGTCGCGCGCGCCATCCAGGTGATGACCGAGAACGACTACTCGCAGATTCCGGTGACCGACGGCGGCCGCGTGGTGGGATCGGTCAGCGAGACGCGGCTCTACAGCGAGATCGTCCGCCAGCCGGAGGTGAAGGCCCAGCCGATCGAGGCGATCATGCAGCCGGCGTTTCCCTACGTCGACGTCTCGACCGGCATCGACGCCCTCGCGGGCATGATCACGCCCGACACGCCGGCCGTGCTCGTGCGCGACTTCAAGTCGGACGAGACGTTCATCGTCACGCGCTGGGATGTGATGCAGGCGCTCTCCTGACGTCGAGCGCCTGGGTTCCGGGTTCAGGGTTTCGGGTGCCGGGTTCTGGTTCGGATCGAACCCTGAACGCTGAACGCGAAACCCGGAACCCGCGACGATCTACCGGAGCGAAGCGTCCGCGGCGATTTGACGGACGCCATCGACGAGATCGTCGCGCCGCAAATTGATCGCGCGAATGACGCCGTCGGGATCGATCACGTACACCGTCGGCCACCCGACGATGCCCCACGCCTTCGCGATGGGGCCCGCGGTGCTCTTCGCGCCGCCGCCGTCCCACCACGTCCGGTACTCCACGCCGTGCTCGAGCTTCGCCTGGCGCGCCTGTGCCAGATCCGCGTCGCTGTTCACGCCAAGCAGCACGACGGACTGGCTGCGGTACTCGGCCATCAGCTGCTTTTGATAGGGGTACTCGCCGCGGCACGCCGCGCACCAGTCGCCGGAAAACGTCAGCACGACGACCTTGCCGCGATAGTCCGACAGCTTGAACGGCACGCCGTCCATGTCGCGGCCGGTGATCTCCGGCGCGCGGTCGCCGACCATCAGCGACGTCAGGACATGACGCTGATCGGCGAGGAACGCGGCCGCGTCCGGCCGTGCTTTGGCGATGACGTCGAGGTGCGCGAGCACGCGCGCCGTCTGCGTCGCATCCATCTGCCCGTCCTGCAGATGCCAGATCAGCATCGCGATGTTCAGCTCGGCCGAGCGGTTCCACGCGGCCGGATCGGGCAGCTTCGCGAGCTGCGCGTCCAGCGTGGTGAGCATCTCGGTGACCTGCTGCGGTGTGTAACGCGTGACATGCCGGCGAGGGCCTGCGGCGGGCAAAGGCTGCTGATCGCCGTCCGCCTGAAGCGTGGCGAACGTAACCGCAGATAGAGCGACACCAAGAACGAGCGACGCGGCTGGGGAGCGCATACGTTGAGTTGTTCCGACGCTACTTCGGACGTTTACCGACGCCCCGCGGTCTTAGCTTCCGGGTTAAAACCAGGGAACTTTCTTGAAGGCGCCGGTCAACGCGTGGAACCCGTCGACGATGGACGCGCCGGTCTTGGCGCCGCCCTTCAGAATCGACTGGCCCGTCTTGCGAAACGCGTCACTGAACACGCCGCCGTTCGAACTCTCCTCGTTCGCTGATGTCGCGGGCGCCGCCAGCACACGCGCCGGCATCGGAGGCCCATACGGATCATCGTCATCAACAGGGAAAGCTGTAGGCGGCTCGCTCATCGGCGTGGCAGCCGGGAGAAACGAAACGCGGAGATCCGCCAGCGTGGAGAACGCGGGCGGCGGCAGCGGCAGGGCCGGCATGGTCGTGGCGTCGGATTCGCGGATCGGCGCAACCGCGACGATGGCGATCGGCACCGGACGCACTTCCGCGTCAGCCGCGAGCGTGACGGGCCGCGGTGAGACGATCGACACGGCCGACGTGGATCGCGGCGCGCGTGCGAGCAGCTGTGAGAGATCGAACGAGTGTGAAGGGATGGCCGGTCGCGCGAGGAGTGCCGGACCGCTGATGTGCCGCGGCATCCCGAGATCCGCCGGCCAGTAGTCGACCAACGCCCCGACGCCCGCGAGAAGCCCCAGGCCGGCGACCGCCACCGACTTCGCGTACAGGTCTCGCAGGGAATCGCCCCGCATGAATTTCAGTCTAGCACCGGGAGTCAACGGCTCCCACCTCTTTTAGGGCCTTCGGGCGAAAGCCAGCGCAACCAGAAGAGCCGCCGCCGAGACGGCAACGGCCCAGACGGTCGAGGCAGGCCAGATGAGCACGAAATCGCGCCAGGCGACGCTTTCGAAATCGTCGGCGCGGGCCGTACTCGCGCGCTGCTCGACGTCACGGCGTTGGGCGTCAGGCCACTTGGCCGCGGCCGGCGTGAGGTACGACGGCGTGACGAGGACGGGCGCAAAGTACTTCTCGAGGATCCGGTTCTCGAGCCACGAGGCCCGGATGTTCGTTTCCCAGGCCCGGTTTCGCGCCTGCACGTGCGCGAGTCCCTCGGCCAGAAACTGATCCTCGCGCGACAACCGATGAAGCGTCGTCGGCGGTGGCGTCACGCGCCAGGTCGTCGTCCGATCCGCTTCGAGCTCGAGCAGCCGCTGTGCTGGGTATCGCGAGCGGAATGTGCCGATGTCCGGGTCATGTATTTCGAATCCGAGCTGCACCGTCTGGAGGAACGCCGCGAGTGCCAGCATCACGGCGGCGGCTGTGCCCGCGACCGCGCTGATACCCGCGGCCGACGTGCCCGCCTCCGGCGGATCGACGGCGACGCTGAAGAGCAGCCCCGCGGCGATCGCGCCGAGGTTGATGAAGATGTCGCGCAGTTCGCCGACGCGATTGGGCACGAACCACTGAAACGCCTCGTCGGCGGTGCTGACGAGCAGCCCCGCAAGCACGCACAACGCGACCTCGTTCGAAAACCCGCGCGTACGCCGCGGCATCGCGCGATAGAAGAACCACGCGACCAGCCCGTACTCGAAGAAATGAAATCGCTCGGTCGCGTTCGCTTCCGCGCTCGGACCGGCGAGCGATGTCGCGACGACGGCCGCCAGCGCAATGGCCGCGACGAGCGCCGCGCGCCTCCACAGACGTCCATCACGAATGGCGCGCCACGCCCACGCCAGCGCGCCGAGCGCCAGCACGATCGCGGTCATGTTGAGGACGATGAGGAACGCGCCGGGAATGGCGGCGCGCACCGCCGACCGCGCGGCGCCAATCCACGGAGACGTGAAGACGATGATCGCCGCGATGACGACGGCGACGAGGAGCCGCCGACGCGAGACGGACGTCAGCGCTGGCGGGTCCAGAGAATGATGATCGGCCGTTCGCACATGCTATCGCTCGACGGCAACGGATCGGGATGCCGACCGTTTGCGTGCTCGATCCGCAGCCGCTTCCGCCGCTCCACGCGGTCGGCCGATTTGGACGGCTTTGGCGGCCGCGGCTCCGGCCCGGCCGTTCGCTCTTTTCCCCAGTAGATTCCCACTGGCCTGCCTCCAGCGTGGGTAGTACACACCGTGCGCCGGAGCCGCTCAACAGAAAACCAGCGCGATGTTGTGGCGCGATCGTGTCGGCGCCGGCGCCAAAGCACACTCCTGTCGAGGAAGTCTGCCTGGCAGTGCCAAACGAACTCGAGGAGACAGATTCGTTACGCGCGCCTGACGATCACCGGCCGCAGCAAGGCCATGAGAATCAGCACCAGGCCGAACGTGCACACGATTGTCGCGCCCGTCGGCAAGTCGAACTGCACGGAGAAGTACATCCCAAGTACCGAGACGACGACGCCCATTACCCAGCCGATCGCGAGACGCGATCCGATGCGGGACGCCCACAACATCGCGCCAACCGACGGCACGATCAGGTAACAGAACACGAGCAGCACGCCGGCGATCGCGACCGATCGTGTCACGACGAATCCGAACGACGCGTAGAACAGGAAATCCCAGAAGCGCACGGAAATGCCTTTTGCCGCGACGGCTTTCGCGTCCAGTGAGATTTCCAGGAAGCGCTTCCGAAAGATCCAGTGGAAGGCGCCGATGAGCGCGTAGATTCCCGCCGTGAGCCACACTTCCGGCCACTGCACCGACAGGATGTTGCCGACCAGCATGTCCTTGAGATGCTCGGCCTCACCGGTCGCCTTGCTCATCGTCAGGATGACGGCCGCCGACGCGACGGCGTACGAGATGCCGATGATTGCCTCCTGCGGAATCTTCGCGTCCTGTCCTTTGATCATCGCGAAGATAAGCGCGCCGAGCAGCGTGAATGCCAGACTCATCCAGTAGATCGCGTTGTCGTGAGGGTCGTACCCCCTCCACACCGCGATGGCCGCGCCGAGCGATGCGATCTGCGCCAGCGACAAATCCACGAAGATCACGCCGCGCTCGACGACGTGCAGTCCGAGGTACGCGTGAATGCCCGCAATGATCAGCGTCGCGACGATCGGCGCCGCCAGGAACGTCAGAATCGTCCAGTCCATTAGAGATCCTTCATGAAGGGTCTTGAAGCCAGTGAATTCACTTGCCTGTCGTCTGCTTGAGCGCCGCAGCCAGCGTCTTCACGTCGTAGTCGAAGAGGTTGATGTAGTCGGTGGCTTCCTTCGTGCCGCCGACCGACGGCGCGAGGATCATCATCTGGCCGCCGACCGCCGTCGCAATCGCCTGCGGCGTCTTCGTGTCGAAGTACGGTTCGACGATGATCAGCTTCACGCCCTGCGCCTTCATCTCGTTGATCAGATCGAGCGTGTGCTGCGTGGAGGGCGGAATGCCAGGTTTCGGCTCGACATAGCCGATGACGTTGAGGCCCCATCGCTCCATGAAGTTCGGCCACGAGCGGTGATATGTCACGATCTTCGTGCCCTTGTACGGCGCCAGCTCGGCATCCCAGCGCTTCTCAGCGTCAGCGAGCCGCTTGTCGAAGTCGGTATACCGCTGCGCGAAGTAGGCCTTGTCGGCGGCGTCGAGCTCGCTGAGCTTGTCGCGGATGGCCTGCGCGATCATTCGTCCATTGTTCGGATCGAGCCAGTAATGCGGGTTGCCCTGCGGATGCACGTCGCCCATCGCGCGCGTAATCTGGCCGGTCGGAATCTCGAGGATCTTCACGTTCAGCGACGCATCGAGGTAGCCGGGCGCGCCGACCTGAATCTTCGCGTTGCGGCTGCTGTTCATCAGCGGCGGCAGCCAGCCGATCTCCAGTTCGCGCCCGACGACAATCAGCAGATCGGCGCGGCTGACCGCCAGGATGAAGCTGGGCTTTGGATCGACGAAGTGCGGATCCTGATACCCCTTCGCGAGACCAGTGACCGCGATCTTGTCGCCGCCGACTTCCCTCGCGAGCGACGCAAGATCTTCTGTAGTGGCGACGACGTTGAGCGGCGCAAACGCGCGCGGCGTGGCGGCCAAGCCGGTCGCGAGGACCAGCGCCGCCGCGGCAAGAACAATCGTTGAGCGTCTCATGATGTTTCTCCCTGTGGCCAGAGGGCCCGAGGCCCGAGGCCTGCCTCTAAAACACGTGGGCGCCATGCGCGCCGATTGCGAAATTGAACTGGAACAGCACTTCGTCGGCCTTGAGGCCTTCGGCGTAGTTCGTGCGGCGATACTCCGTGCGGATCTGGCTGAACTCACTCGGCCAGAACGTCAGGAAGGCCGCGACGCCGTTGTCATGCAGCGTGCCGTCGAGCACGCGTCCCGATCGATCGAGCCGGCCCCCGATGTACCACCGCCGCGCAAATTGATACTCGGCCAGGCTGTAGAAGCCGAACGCACGCGACTCCTGATTGGCGAACAGATCCTGCCGGCTCCAGATGAGCTCGGTGCGGAGGTTGAGCCGGTGATAGATCGCGCGCCGGAGCGGGCGCCACCGGAACGTCGCATCCACGCCAAAGAGCTGCTTGTCGAGCCGCGTCGGTTCAAAGCCGGCCGGCACGTTCGTGAAGCCGACATTCGTCGGCCCAAACGCGTACGACGTCCCGACGTCGATGTTGGTGCTTTCGGTGATGTCCCGATAGGCGCGCACCCGGCCAACGTAGTTGAGCCGCGAGCGCTCGCTGCTCTGGAACACCTCGGAGTCGCCGCGGTAGACCTCGCCGGTCACTTCGAGGAACAGCGCCTGGTTCGGAATCAAGTGCGACAGCGACAGTCCGGTGTCGTCGATGCCGTCTTCCCCACCGACGAGATTCTCGGTCACGAGCGATCGATCGACCGATGGCAGCGCGTGTGTGTGCAGCGTGTTCAGCTTGCCAAACTGCGCGCGCATCTTGCCGACTTTCAACAGCATGTTGCCGGGCAGCGACGTGAATGTGATGTAGCCCTCTTCCACGTCGATCCCTTCGGGTCCGACGGACAGGAAGAAATCGGCGCGTGAGTACGGATCGACGACCGCCTGGAACGCGGCTTCCACCTCCGTCATCTGCAGCGACGGCTGCGTCGCGAACGGGTTCTTGCCGCCGACGCCGACGAAATTCGCGATGATCGAGTTGTCGGGGTTGAACACCTTCGACGCCCCGGGACCGACTTGCGACGAGGCGACGGGAGCGGCTGTCTGCGGATCCTGTGGCGGCGGCGGTGGTGTCGCGACCGGCGGCGCGGGCGAGTCTTGCGCCGGTGTCACCGGCGCCATCGGCCCGCCGCCGATCTGACTGAGCCGCTGCTCGAGCAGGAACAGGCGATCGTCGTACTGTCGCCGGACGGTGTCGAATTCCTTGCGCAGACGATCCAGTTCGTCGCGCAGTTTCTGTACATCATCAGCGCTCGCCGGCGCTGGGGCCGTCGCCGAAGGCGGCGCGGCGGCTGGCGGTGTCTGAGCGACTGCGGGCCGAACGGCCGCAGCAATCGCCACACCCGCAGCGAGAACTACACGGAGGCGCACATCGCACATATCGAACCTCGAGTCGAAGCACTATGCTCGGCCGACAAGTAAACAGGTCGAGATCTACCAGCCAGATATGGCCGACGCGGCGCGGTGATGCGGGCAGCCCGGCATCACCACGAGCGAGAATCTGGGCGGCAGAGGCTTACGCGGTCGGAGGAGGTGCGCGGGATGAACCGGGCCGGACCGGCGCCATGTCGTGCAGCGTCGGCGGCTTCGTGACGATCAGCTCGAGTCGGGGAGCGAGCCAGGGAAGAAGGCTGATGCCGGCAACCGCGCGGGCGCCACTGACTGCGCGGAGCCAGTGGCAGAGTGCGCAGTGCTGGCGCGGCAATTCTTTGCCGTCCAGACCAACGTGGCTGAGCACGTGCGTCGCGAACGAGGCATCGCACGCGGGATCGTCATCGAATGTGAGGTCGCGCGAAATGGCGAGCGGCAACCCGAGGTTAGCCAGGAAGGCCACCAGGACGACCCAGGCGCGCACGTTGCCCCGGAAGGCAGCTGCCATTCTAGGCAGAGTAGACGCTCTGACCGCTCGAAGGCAAGGGACGACCAGTCGTGACGGGTGGACTACCACTCGTGGTACCGGTTGTTACGGCACAGACTGCCGGGACGTTTCCTGCTCATTATGGTGCGTGGTTTGCTTACGTACACGGCGGCCCCCATGAGGTGACACCATGCCGTCGCCGCGACGAAGTCGTATTTGTGCGTTCCTAGCACTGGCGGCGCTCGTGTTGGTGGGCGGACCTGCAGCTGCCCAGGTTCAGCAACCAGCACCAGCACCGCCGACGCCTCGCCATACGGGCATCAAAGCGAACCTGAAACAAATCGTGGTTGACTTCAAGCATCTGCCGTCGAGGCAGAATCTTTTCATCGCAGGCATTGGTGCGGGCGGGGCTCTCGCCATTCATCCGGTCGACGACGATATCAACGCCCACCTGGCCGGGCGCGGTTCGATCCACACGCTGTTTCTGCCGGGCAAGTACCTTGGCGAGTCCTACACACTGCTCGGGTCGGCTGTCGCCGTTTACGCCGTCGGCCGCATCAACGATCAACCGAAGGTGTCACACCTCGGTGGCGACCTCATTCGATCGGTCGCGATCGCGGAGGCGATGACGCAAGTGCTGAAGTTCGCCACACAGCGCGAGCGGCCGGACGGCAGCGACGCGCATTCCTTCCCATCCGGCCACGCCGCTGACACGTTCGCGTTCGCGACCGCGCTCGAGCGCCACTTGAATTGGCGCTACTGGGTGCCGGCCTACATCGCCGCCGGCTATGTCGCGTCGTCCCGTCTGCACGAGAATCGGCACTTCGCAAGCGACGTCGTGTTCGGTGCAGCGGTCGGCACCATTGCTGGCCGCACGGTCACGCGCCACGGACGCGACAAGTGGGAATTCGCGATGATCCCCGCGCATGGCGGGATGGGCATCGGACTGATTCGGGTCCCGTACTAGCTCGGCGGATCTACAGCTGCAACAGTCGTCCTCGCAGCAGTCGTGACTGGATCCGGCTGACGTCGAGTTGGTCACCTGTACGCAGCTTCACGGTGTACATCCCGCCGGTCAACGGCGTCACGCGGACGATGAAATCGATGTTGGCAAGGGCGCCCCGGCTCAAGCGAATGAATCGGCTTGGATCGAGCCGTGCCTCGAGGTCCTTGAGCCGGTACGTGATGGTGTGATGCTCCTGCCGGCCCGTCGTGATGTGCAGCAGCTCGCCTTCGGCGACGACCGACGCAATCTGCGAAACCGGGATCAGGACGATGTCCTGTTTCTGACGGACCGGGATCCGGTCGAGCCGGCCCCCGATGTTGGTGCGATCGTAGTCGGACACGGCGGCGCGGACGTCCGCGGCCGCCGTCTCGCGGAGCTCCTGCCGATCGAGCCGTTCGCGCGCGCGTAACAGTGCCTGGCGCAACCGTGGTTCTGCGACCGGTTTGGTCAGGTAGTCCACCGCGTTCATCTCGAACGCCTTCACTGCGTGCTCGTCGTACGCGGTGATGAAGATCACGAGCGGCAGATGCTTGCGGCGCACGAGCCGGACGACGTTCAGCCCGTCGACCTCGGGCATCTGCACATCCAGAAGGGCGACGTCTGGCTTCTGACGTTCGATCAGTCTGATAGCCTCGGCGCCGTTTGTCGCTTCGGCGATCACGGAAACATCCGGAATGCCCCGAAGCAGCGCCAGCAAGAAGCTCCGCGCCGGCCGCTCATCGTCGGCGACGATCAACCTCAGCGTCCCGCTCACCCGGTTCGCCGCCTTGGAAGGTGCACGACGGGCGCGTGCTCGGCGGGCATGTCGATCGTGATCGACGTTCCCTGTTCGGGCGCACTCTGGATCACCAGCGATGCGTTGCTGCCGTAGTGTGCCGACAGACGCTGGGACACGCTCGTCAACCCCACGCCGGTGTGGTGGCGACGGTCGGAATCGAATCCCAATCCGGTGTCGTCGATTTCGATGTGGAGCCGTCCTTGGGCGACCGCCGCCGCGACGCGGAGGGTGCCGCCCGCGACTGAGGGTCCGAGTCCGTGCTTGACGGCATTCTCCACGAGAGGTTGCAGCAGCAGCGTGGGAATCCGGCATCGGTACAGCTCGGGCCCGATCTCGAGACGAATTTTGAGCCGCTCCTCGAACCGTGCCTGCTCGATCTCCAGGTAGGCGCGAATAAACTCGATCTCGTCGCCAAGCGTCGAGAACTCTGTCGCCGATCGCCGCAGCACGCCGCGCAGCACGGTCGTCAGTCGCAGCAGCGTCTCGACCGCGCGATCGGGCGCCGCACGAATCAAGTGGCCAATCGTCGTGAGCGCGTTGAACAGGAAATGCGGGTGCAGCTGCGCCCGAAGCGCGCGCAACTCGGCTTCGGTGGCAAGTCGCTGCATCGCCTGTTCGCGGATGTTCCGCTCGAGGCGCTCCCGCGTGACGCGAAGCGCGTCGATTTGCCTGGCCGCTCGCTGCGACATCGCTTCGAGCAGCCGCGTATCGTCCGAGAGCAGGCGGCGCCCGCCCGCGAGCGGCCCGCAGACGACCGCGAGGTGCGGCTCGTCAACGCTGCGAATCCGGAGCAGCACGGACGGATTGCCTTCCGGCCACCATTGCCGCAACTCCGCGGCCGCGACGACCAGCCGGTGATCATCCTGTGGCAGCGGATCGGGCACGGCGCGTGGATCGGTGATCGCCACCGACGACTGCATCGCCTGACCCAGAATCGCGACGACGCCATCCTCGGTCTCGGCGGTCGCGATGGACTCCGAGAACTGCGCCAGTGCGGCTTCGTAATCGGGCCGCCGCAGCACGACGCGATCGACGAAGCGATTCGACATGCGCCGTAGCGCGGGAAACGCTAAGGCCGTCGTCAGCCAGAGCGTCACGATGACGGCTACCGCCTGCGGATTCCACGTGACCGTGCCTTGAAACAACGTCACTTGTCCGGCGACGCCGGCGAACAAAGCGAGCGACAAGGTCACGAGCATCAAGAGCCCGATCGCGTTCTTGAGAAACAGGTCCGCCAGCGCGAAGCGATAGTCCTGATGGAGGATCGCGAGGGCGAGCGGAATCGACGCGTGATGTCCGAGGACCTCGACCCACCAGGACTCGTTGCCGGCATGGCGTCCAAAGTGCAACGCCGAGACCGCGAACAACGCGAGGGCGGCGACCCACACGCCGCGCCGGCCGACGGGCTGACGGCGTGTCATGACCAGCAGCACCGCTACGAGCATGACGAAGCCGCCGGTGAGCAGCCACAACGCGGCGTGCGACGGCACGGCCACCCCGCGCGCGGCCGATGCCATCTGCAAGACCATCGCGGCCGTACTCAGGAGGTACGCGGTTGCGATCACTATGCGGGTGGCGCCCCGCCCCGCGGCGGTCTCCCGTCCCTGCAGCAGCGAATGGACGACGATGGCGGGCAGGAATCCGAGTGCACTGAACGACAACGCGACGAGCGCGGGCGCCGTCGACACCGGCGCGCGCGTCGTGCGAGCGCCGAATGAGACGAGCGCGCCGACGTTCCAGACGAGACCCGCCAGTCCCATCAGCAGCGTGAGCCGGCCACGATGCGCGAGAAAGGGCGTTCCCTCCGCAGCGCGCTCGCGCCAGACCATCGTGACGAGCATCACGTACAGGACGGTGCCGGTCAGGAAGCCCAGGACGTCGACGATGAATGCGGTCAGCGGCGGCGTCACGCGCCCATTGTAGTGACCTGCGCCCGTCCGTCAGGTCGAAGACGATGAATGGCTGCCTGGCCCCACAAATGGTCGATTGCGGCTCATGACCGGAACAGTCACCGTCATCGCCTTGCGTCCTAAAAGCTGAAACCCGCCTCGAACTTGACTGCGCGCGGCGTCACGAAGTGCGTGCCGCTGAACGTGGAGAGGAAGTTGTAAAGGGCTTCCTTGTTGCCGAGGTTGACCACGGTCAGTCGCAGCCGCAGCTTCGCCTTGTTGGTCCGCAGCACGTTGTCGACGCCAATCGCGATGTCGAAGAGGTGACGCGGGGCGATTCGCGGAGGATTGGCGACGTCGTCTTCTGTGCCCTCAGCAGGAATCCGCAGCCGTGTGGCGCCGTAGTTCGACGCGGTGCACTCGTGATCGGTCAGGGCGGTGTCCCGGGTCGCGAATGTGCCCCCGCAGAAGAAGCCGATGGCCGTCTGCTGGTCGGCCGTGAGGGCGAGGGCGTCCTCGAGACTTCCGACAGCGCCCGCCACCAAGCCCGAGTCATAGCGCCAGATCAGCCCGACCCACGCTCCAGCCTTCTTGCCGAACGCGTACTGAACGTTGGTCGTCGCGTTGAACTTCTGGTCGTGGTCAATGCGGAAGTCGCCTCCCGCTTCCTCGAGCAGAATTCCGCCCACACCTGGCGGCGAAAAGATGGCGTTCGTGTGGGCCATGACCATGAATGCGCTGAACCCTTTGTGTTCAACGATGTTGAGTCGGCCCGTGAAGCCGTTGAGGCGCGAGTGATCCCAGGCGACCGGAAAGGCGATCGGCGTGTCGAACAGCACACCAAAGTCGTACCCATTGGTCGTGTGTTTGTTGAAGTAGCCGAAATCAGCGACCAGCCAGTTCGCGAAGGACTGCTGGATGCCGATTTCGCCTTCGTCGCGTTTGCCCACGGGCACCGCATTGGCGTCGCCGAACAGACCGTTCAGCCCACGCCCTCCCGACAGGAGGAGGTTCTCGTTGTACGGCGTCTCCATTGTTCGGCCGTACGATGCGCGTACCACCATGCCGCTGTGCGGCACGGCATACGAAATGCCCAGCCGCGGTTCGGCTTGCGTGCTGGTCACCAGACCCTCGTAGTGGTCGAGGCGCAGACCTAATTTGACGGTCGCCGGACCGGCCGTCATCTCGTCCTGAACATAGGCCGCCTGCTGTTTGACGGTGAACGACTGATCGTAGAGGAGCGGCGTGCCGCCGTTCGTCAGATCAAATGGCGCGAATGCGGGATTGAACTGGCCATCCTCATCGAGAAACGCGACATCAGTCGGATCGGTAATGCCCAGCGTGAAGTTCTCGTGGAGCCTAGTCGCGCTGATGGTACCGCCGAACTTGAAGTTGTGATGCCCCGCCACATAACTCAGGTCGACCTTTGCGCCAGAGTTCGTCAGCGTGCGGTCCTGCTGGATCGTCGCGGGCGTGTCGTCGAACGCGTCGAGACTCGGTGTATAGGTCAAGTGGTCGTGACGCACGAACGCATTGGCGGTGAGCACGGCTCGAGTGCCGATGACGCGTGAGTAGCCGGGCGCGACGTTGCGCGTGGCGATGTCTTGATGCTGTGACTGCAATGCCGTGTCAAACGTGTTCGGCACGTCGAAGCCGGACTTGCCAACCTGGAGGTTGAGGAACAGCGTGTCGGCTTTGCTCGGATGAGAGTCGAGACGGTTGAAGATCGAGACGTTGTGGCCATGATCGTGCAGCGCTTCGAACTCCGGCGGATCGAGATACCGGTCGGTGCTCGTCGCGCCGACGGACAGGAAGTCACCGAAGTTGTGTGAGCCCCCACCGACGTTGATGTCAGTCGCCGGGGTGCTGAACGAACCGTAGCTGAATGACACTGCGCCTGTCGGCTTCGGATGATCGATGCCCGACTTTGTCACGATGTGAACGATCAAGCTGCTCTTGTCACCGTACTCTGCTGGAGGGACACCGGTGATGACCTCCATTGCCTGTACCACGTCGGAAGAGATCTGGTTCGAGTAGATGCGGCTCTGCTGATCGGTCACGGGCTGATTGTCAATCGAGAACTGTGTCTGGGCGTGGTCGCCGACCGGATGGAAGAAGCCATTCGAATCGGCCACGACGCCCGGCGACGACAACGTCACGACCTGATTCAGTCCGGCCGACGCCTCGACAGGCAACTTCCGGATCAGGCTTTGATCGATGTCCGTGTGTGCCGTCGGATCGCGTTCGACGAGCTCGGCGTGGCCGACGACCTCGACTGAAGTGCTCAGGGCCGCCGTCAGCGTGAGGCTGCCGAGGTCGATGGGCACGGACGACCGGACGTCGATGTCCTTCTGGACCGTCTTGAATCCTTGAAGGATGATTTGGACCTGATACCCATTCGGGGGCAGGTTCCGGAACACGAACTGCCCCTGTGCGTCTGTGACGGCGTCTCGCTTGAACCCCGACACCGCATTCGCAATGGTCACCGTGGCGCCAGGGAGCACGCCGCCGGTCGCGTCCTTGACGATGCCTTGCACGGTCCCGGCACCGCCCAGGCCTTGCGCCGTGGCCGCCGCGGCCCCACATAAGGTGGCCAGCAGCAGGACGCTGATGAATGACACAAATTTCATTGACGACTCCTCGGGCGCGCCGATACGGACAATGATCAAGCGGCCCCGAGGCGACGCTAGCAAATGAAGACATCGGGTGAAATCAAACACCCACCGGTAGTCCGCCCAGCACAACCATCAGCGGTATTTCGCCAACGAACGGGCGGTCCAATCTGACGCGTCGATCCGATCGCGAGGGGAAGAAGATGCGATCCAAAAAAAAGCCGGGCGTCAACTGGCGACCGCTGAGATACTCAGCGTGACCAGCGGCACCCGGCACTCTCGTTCAGCACTCAGTCGCCGCGATGACGCAGCGGCTGTTGCGTGACGCTTAATACATGTCCGCGTGGAACGTCAGCGTCCGGCCCGGCTGGATGTAGACGTCCACCACGTAGTCGTCATAGCCGTTCGCGCGGATTTCGATCCGATGCGGTCCGGGCGACAGCTCGAGGCTCTGGAAGATGCCGTCGAAATTGTCGACCACGCCGACGTAGTAGCCGTCAGCGAGCACCTCGGCATATCGCGGCGCGCCCGTGATGCGGAGTCCGCCGTAACGCGACGCGTAGTAGCTCGGGCCGTAGCCGTACGGATAGGCGTTGTACGGATACGCGTAGGGCACGTAGCTATAGCGCGGGTACCCGAACGAGAAACCCAGGCTGAACGAGGTGCGCGGACGAATGACACGGACCGACGGTCCGATGCGCGTCAGCGGCGCCACGCTCCTGAATTCCTCGATGCGGCTCTGGGGCCGTGGAACGGCCTGGCCGCGATTGCGGTCCGGTGCGGGCTGCTGCGCACGCGGCGCCGGTCGCGCCTGCTGAGTCGGCTGCCCGCGCTGCGGCCCTCGCCGGTTGTCACCACCCCGCCCTTGTGCGGCCGCGATCGCGGGAAAAGCGCCCAGTGTGACGGCCGCTGCCATCACCGTCGCCGTGATGAAGTTCTTTCTCATGATCGTCTCTCCTCGTCCGTCGCTCGCCCTGCGAGCGGTCACCCCGTATTTAGGCAAGGTCCCTGCCAACTTGGATGGCCGTCGGATCGGCGATGTTTCAGTGAAAATGCCCATTTTCTGGGACATCTGACGCGGCCGCGTCCGCATACCCGAACAGAGCTTGATGCCGAAACGCTCACGGTCCGTCGGGCATCGAACTTTGTACACTCGATTCATCAGCACTTAAGGCGGTGCGCCAATGCGAAAGCTCCTTTCCTTTCCACGTATTCTCGCGATCGTCGTGACATTGGCAGCGCCCGCCGCGCTGCACGCCCAGACGCCCATCACGTCACCGGCGACGACGGCCACTTCTGCGGCGCTCAAGCAGATCCAGATCGACAACTTCGGCGAGGTCAACGCCAACTACTTCCGCGGCGCGCAGCCCATGGACCACGACTACAAGGACCTGGCGACGCTGGGCGTGAAAACGGTCATTGACTTGACGAAGGACGGACGCGACGACGAAGCCGGACTCGTGAAGCAGGCGGGCATGCAGTTCTACCGCATCCCGCTGACGACGACCGATCGGCCGTCAGACGAAGCCGTCGCGCAGTTCCTGAAGATCGTCACGGACCCGGCAAATCAGCCCGTCTACGTGCACTGCCAGGGCGGACGCCATCGCACCGGCACGATGACGGCGGTGTACCGCATCACCCAGGATGGGTGGACGGCCGATCGCGCGTATGACGAGATGAAGCAGTACCATTTCGAGGGCTTTCCCGGGCATCCCGTCCTGAAGAAGTTCGTCTACGACTTCTTCGCGCAGCAGTCAGTTCACAAGTAAGCGATCGGCCGACGCATCCTGATGGAGGCCGGGGCTTCAGCCCCGGCGGGCCGGCCCTGAAGGGCCGGCCTCCATCTGTCTCACTGATCGCAGTGACGCGTCACAATCTCCTCGCGCTTCCGTTTGAACGCCGCGACCCAGTCGTCAATCGAACTCATGTCATCCAGGCTCGCCTCTCCCTTGTGCGGGTTGAGGTCGAATCGCGCTGCCGCAAACAGGTCATGGATCTGCTGATCGGACAGCTGCATCAGGAGATCGCCCAGGAACTTCCGGCCCTCTTCGCTGATCTTCGGGTAGGCGAGCGAGCCGCTGAACGACTTCTGCATCTCGGCCTCGCACCCGGTGTCCTGATGCCAGACCGGCGTCTTCGACCAGCGCGCGAGGTTGACGGTCGAGAGATCGTGAATGTTCAGCCGATTGGCGTTCGCAAACGTCAATCCGAGGTCCTGCACCAGCATGAATGGCTGCTCGCACAGCTCGAGCGGCGGCACCGGCCCGCCCGCTGACTTGCTTTCCTTGTCGAGACAAATCAGACGCTGATTCGACGCCTTGTTGTCCGTGTGCTGGACGAACGTCGCCAGCAGTTTGAGCGCGTCGCGTTGCGCGACGGTCGCACCGCCCGCTGACGGATCGACCTCGTCGAGTTCCGGCCAGCTCCAGCCTTCGTCGTCGTAAGTCGCCAGCTCGCGTCCGGTCATCTTCCGTTCGATCGCGGCGGGCTCGATGACGATGCCGTCGCCGGTCTTCTCCCCGTATTTCTCGGGGCAGCCGCGGCAGACGACCTTGACCATGTACATCCGGTCGGCGCCGAATCCCAGGGCCCAGAAGAGGCGCGTGGCCGCGACCTCGCCCTGCGTTTCGCCGTGCTCGAGGTCGAACTTGATCTTGACCGTGTCCTCGGGGCTAATCGCGCAGTCGAACTTCGGCGACGCGCCGGTCAGCTTCTTCTCGACGTAATCGCACGTCACCGTCGCGTTCGGCGGAAACGCGCCCTTCTCCTGCGGCCCGGCCATGAGATCCATCGAAGGGACATCCGTGCGCAGCCAGACCTGCGCATGACGGATGAGCTGTCGCCGTGCGTCCTTGCTGATCGGATGAGCCGCCGCCGCATGGTGCCCCAGAAACGACGCACACGCGGTGACGGTCATCGTCAGCGAGCACACGCACGTGATTCGAACGAATCGGGTGTGGACTCCCATGAGCCGTCGAAGTGCAAGAAAGCCGCCCGGTGGTCTGGGCACTGAGGGCCCACCCGGGGTGGCAATCGGTTGACCAGAGTGGGTCGAGCGCTGGGGCTATGATGGCCGTGTGCGTGCCCAGACGCGCGCCTCGGAAGGGCGGGTCGCGCTGCTTGCGATTCTGTCGCTCACGCTCCTCGTTGGCGTCTTCCGGCAGTTCGGCCTGACCAACCCCACCATCGCCGCGCTGTCGCTGCTGACGATCGTGCTCGGCGTCGCGGCGACGTCGACGCTGCGCATGGCGGTCGCGACGTCGGTGGCGGCGATGATCGCGTTCAATTACTTCTTCCTGCCGCCGTACGGCACGCTGACGATCGCGGATCCGCAGAACTGGGTCGCGCTGTTCGTGTTTCTCGCGGTCAGTCTCGTCGCCAGCAACCTCTCGTCCGCGGCGCGCGCGCGTGCGCGCGAGGCCATCGCCCGGCGCGACGAGCTCGGACAGCTGTTCGACCTCACGCGCGATGTGCTGCTCACGACGGAAAGCCGCGACGCGGTTCCGGCCTTCGCGCGGCACATCGCGCGGCGGTTCGACCTTGACTTCGTCGCGATCTGTCTGCCGCGTGACCGCGCCTGGGCCGTGCATGCCGGCGGCATCCTCGCGATCGCCCTCGACGAGACCACGCTGACGGAGGTGCTGCGCGGCGCCGATCGTGCGCTCGAATTCGATGCGCGCGCGCGGACCTACGCCGGCCACCGTGTCGTCGAGGCCGGCGGTCAGACGATCCGGCTCGTGCCGCTGCGTCTCGGCACGCGCGCCGTCGGCGTCCTCGCCGCGCACGGCCGCGCGATCGAACCGGGCACGCTCGACGCGATTGCCGGCGTGACGGCGATCGCGGTTGAACGCGCGCAGTTCCTCGAGGATCGCAAAGCCGCGGAGCTCGCGCGCCAGAGCGAGGAACTGAAATCCGCGCTGCTCGCCTCGCTCGCGCACGATCTCAAAACGCCGCTGACCGCGATTCGCGTGGCGGCCGAGAACCTGCAGGCCGCGTGGCTTTCGGATGCGCAGCGGCGCGATCAAAGCGACGTCGTGCTCGCCGAGGTCGGCCGCCTCACGCGGCTGTTCGAAGGCATTCTCGACATGGCGCGCATCGATGCGGGCGCGGTCGCCGCCACCCGGCAGTGGGTGCTGCCCCTCGAGCTCGTCGACGCCGCACGCGATTACGTGCCGCACGCGCTGAAGGATCACGACGTGGCGGTACGAGACGACTCGCAGGATCTGGTGTTTCTCGATCCGCGGCTCGTCACCTCGGCGCTCGCGCATCTGCTGGCCAATGCGGGCGCGTACTCGCCGGCCGGCGCGCCGATCGACGTCACGATTGCGACGTCGTCCGAGGGCCTGCGCGTCAGCGTGCACGACCAGGGCCCGGGCGTCTCTCCCGCAGACCTGCCTCACCTCTTCGAACGCTTCTTTCGGGGAACGGCATCGCGCGGCACGAGCGGCACCGGCATGGGTCTGTCGATCGCGCGCGGGCTGCTCGCGGTCGAAAAGGGCCGTGTGTGGGCCGAAAACGATCCGGCCGGCGGCGCGCGTTTCACCATCACTGTCCCGGCCGCCACCCGGCCGGCCGCCGTCGGGGCGCCCGCATGAGCCGCGCCGCCCGCGTGCTGCTGGTCGACGACGAAGTGTCGATTCAACGGGCGCTGACGCCGCTGCTGGGATCGCGCGGATACGACGTGCGCATCGCGGGCACCGGCGCCCAGGCGTTGATGGAATTCGAAACCTGGACGCCGGATCTGATCGTGCTCGATCTCGGCTTGCCCGACGTCGAAGGCGGCGAAATCTGCCGTCGCATTCGCGCCACGTCAGACGTGCCGATCCTCGTGCTCTCCGCGCGCGGCGCCGAACGCGAAAAGGTCGATGCGCTCGACCGCGGCGCCGACGACTACATTACGAAGCCGTTCGGCCCCGAGGAGCTGATGGCGCGCATTCGCACGGCGCTGCGGCGCGGCTTCAAACCCGACGCGCCCGAGACCGGCCAGATCGAGGCCGGCGATCTCACCATCGATTTCGATCGCCGGCGCGTCGTCCGTGCGGGCGAAGAGCTGCGGCTCACGCCGAAGGAATTCGATCTGCTCGCGCTGCTCGCTCGCAATGCGGGCCGCGTCCTCACGCATCGCGTCATCCTCAAGACGATCTGGGGACCGAACGCCGTCGATCAACCCGAGCATCTCTGGGTGCTCGTGCGGCAGCTGCGCAAGAAGCTCGAGCCGGATGCCGCGCATCCGCACTACATCCAGAGCGAGCCGTGGGTCGGGTACAGATTTGGTGCTTGAACGCCGGCCCTGAAGGACCGGCCTCCATCTGCGTGTTTCAGGAAGTCCTAAAAAGACCCTAAGGAGACGCGAGCACGCGCGTCGCCGCCGATACCATCGAATCAATCGTGCCCAGCGAGGGACTGCTGTCCCAGTTCAAGCGGCTGATCGTCGGCAAGCCGATCCCGTCACATCTTGCGCACCACGAGCGGTTTTCCCGGGTCACCGGGCTGGCCGTCCTGTCGTCGGACGCGCTCTCGTCGGTCGCGTACGCGACGGAGGAAATCCTGCGCGTGCTCGTGCTGGCGGGCACCGCCGCGCTCGGCATCGCGAGCCCGATTGCGCTCGTCATCGCCGCGATCCTCGCAATCGTCGTCTTCTCGTACCGACAGACGATTCACGCGTACCCCGGCGGCGGCGGAGCGTACATCGTCGCGAAGGAGAACCTCGGCGAAATGGCCGCGCTCATCGCGGCCGCGTCGCTGCTGATCGACTACATCCTCACGGTCGCCGTCAGCATCGCCGCGGGCGTCGCGGCCATCACGTCCGCCGTGCCGACCTGGCACGTCAACCGCGTGGAGATGACGCTCGGGTTCGTGCTCATCCTGATGCTCGGCAACCTGCGCGGCATCCGCGACTCGGGCCGCATCTTCGCGATGCCGACCTACTTCTTCGTCGTCACCATTCTGATCCTGGTCGGCGTCGGCTTCCTGCACGTGCTGACCGGCTCCGTGCATCCGGTCGCCACCGCGGAAGGTGTCGCGACCACGTTCGAGCCGCTGTCGCTGTTTCTGATTCTCACGGCGTTCTCGAACGGCTGCACCGCCATGACCGGCGTCGAAGCGGTCTCCAACGGCGTGCCCGCGTTCAAGCCACCCGAATCGAAGAACGCCGCGGCGACGATGCTGACGATGGCGGTGCTGGCGATCACGATGTTCGTCGGCATCACGCTGCTGGCGCAGGCGTACCACATCCTCCCGAACGATCAGGAGACGGTCGTTTCGCAACTCGCGCGCGGCGTCTTCGGTCAGCGCGGGCTCCCCTACTACGGCGTGCAGCTGGCGACGATGCTGATCCTCGTGCTCGCGGCGAACACGGCGTATGCGGACTTCCCGCGGCTGGCGTCGATTCTCGCGCGCGATCGCTATGTGCCGCGCCAGTTCATGAACCAGGGCGACCGGCTGGCGTTCTCGAACGGCATCGTCGGCCTCAGCGTTTTCGCGGCCGCGCTGCTCGTGATCTTCGGCGGCGACACGCACGCGCTGATTCCGCTGTACATGATCGGCGTCTTCGTGTCGTTCACGCTGTCGCAGGCCGGCATGGTCGCGCGGTGGCGACGTGAGCGCGGGCCGGGCTGGCGCACGAGCATGGCGATCAATTTCGTCGGCGCGCTCGTGACGGGCGTGGTGCTGATCGTCGTCGCGGCCACGAAAGCGCACGAAGGTGCGTGGATCATCATGCTGCTGATCCCGGCGAATGTCTGGCTGTTCCGCGCGACGCGCAAACATTACGGTCATGTCGGGGCGCAACTGCGGCTCGACGGATGGCAATCGCGCGGGCAGCGCAAGAACACGGTGCTGGTGCCGATCAGCGGCCTGCAGCGCGCCGTCGTGGAGGCGCTCGACTACGCGAGGACGCTCTCGACCGACGTACGTGCGCTGTACGTGAACATCGATCCCGCGGCCACGCAGCAGCTGCAGGCGGAGTGGCAGCGCTGGGCCGGCGATCTGCCGCTCGTCGTGCTGGAATCCCCGTATCGATCGCTGATGGAGCCGCTGCTCGAGTACGTCGAACAAGTCACAGCGACGAGCCCGCGCGATTACGTCACCATCGTGCTGCCGGAATTCGTGCCGGCTCGCTGGTGGCATCACCTCTTCCACAACCAGCGGGCATTGCTCATCAAGGGCGCGCTGCTGTTCAAGCCGAACACGGTCGTGACGAGCGTGCCGTTCCATCTGAGGCAGTAGCCATGTGGTCTCTGCCTTTCCGTACCTGCGTGCTCGTGACAACGCCTCGGGCGACGCGGCAGGCGTTGCAGACGGCGTCGCGGATAGCGGTCTCCGGGACGCGCATCTCGGTACTCGTGCCCTATCTCGTTCGCGAAGGTCGTACGCCGGAACTTCAGCCGCATGTGCATCAGCAGGTGGAAGACATCGCGCGTAATCTGCATGTGCCCATCGTCGTGATGGCGTGCGTCTGTCACGAAGCCGAAGACATCCTGCGGCAATTCGTCGGCCGGCAGGGTCTTCTGGTGATTGGCGGATCTGACGCTCAGGACGCGAGGCTGGCGGAGCGGCTGATGACGGGCGGGTACCACATCGTCTTCTCGCCCGTCCGCGCTTCCGCGGCGTGAGCGCTCGCTCTTAGCCTTCTTTTAGGCTCTTCTTCGGCCCTCTTTCGGGCGGCGGTCTCTATGTTGGACTCATGAGATCGCACCGCCTCGTGCCAGGCCTGGCAGCTGTCAGCCTGATCGCGCTCGCCGCGACCGCCGCCGCGCAATCACCGACGCCTCCGGCCGATCCGGATCCGCTCCGCAGCACGACGTTCAACGTCACGTTCGAGGGCTACTACGAGTACAACGGGAACCGGCCGCCCGACCGCGTGAATCTCCTGCGCGCGTACGACACCCGCGCCAATTCGTTCAGCATTCAGCAGGTCGCACTCGTCATCGAGAACGCGCCCGATCGAGACGCTGGTCGCGCAATCGGATTGCGCGTCGATCTGCAATTCGGGCAGGTCACCGAAACTGCCCAGGGCAATCCGGCGAACGAGCCGCGGCCGAACGCGTACCGGAATCTCTGGCAGGCGTACGGCTCGTACGTGTTCCCCGGCAGCCGAGCGATCCGCCTCGACTTCGGCAAGTTCGGATCGAGTCTTGGCATCGAGACGAACTACGCGAAGGACAACACGCAGTTCTCGCGTGCGCTGCTGTTCGACTTCCTGCCCCTCTACCACAACGGTCTACGCCTGCAGGTGCCGGTGAACGACAAAGTCGCCGTCTTCTACATGCTGACGAACGGCGTGCAGCAGACGGAGGACGCCAACAACTTCAAGTCGAATCACGTGATGGCCGTCGTCACGCCGTCGAAGACGGTGAGTTGGACGGCGAACTACTACGCCGGTCAGGAACAACCGGACGGCGGCGAACCGAATGGACCGAACGGCTGGTTTCGTGTGCTCGACACCTACGTCACGTGCACGCCCATCGCTGATGTGTCCCTGAGCGTCGACGTGAACCACACGACGAACCAGACGCGGTCGATCGATCCAGCGTCCGCCTTGAACGGTGTCGGGCTCTACGCGCGATACGCGATCGACGACACGCACGCGATCGCCGCGCGCTACGAGCGTCTGCGCGACGACGGACTCTTCGTCGGAGTCCGGCAGGCGCTGCAGGAATTCACGATCACCGCCGAGCACAAAGCGGCGGACGGCTTTCTCGTCCGCGCGGAGTTCCGGCGCGACTCGTCCGACGTGCCGCTCTTCCCGGGTCGTGACGCGGCCAGGACGCACCAGACGACGGCGCTGGTCGGTCTGGTTTGGTGGATCGGCGCAAAGCCGGGTGCCTGGTGATGGATGTCCTCTTCGTGATCGTCACCTGTCTCTTCTTCGTGCTCGCGCTCGCTTACGTTCGCGGCTGCGAGAAGTTGGAGTCGTGAGTCGATGACGCTGTCCGGCTGGCTCCAGATCGCGCTGTTCCTGGGCATCGTGTTGGCCGTGACAAGGCCGTTGGGCGTGTTCATGGCGCGCGTGTTCAGCGGCGAACGCACGTTTCTTGATCCCGTGCTGCGGCCGATCGAGCGGCTGATCTATGCCGTGACACGCGTGGACGAGACGCGCGGCATGCGATGGACCGAGTACGCGGCCAGCCTGCTCGCCTTCAGCCTCGTGTCGATGCTGCTGCTCTACCTCATCCAGCGCACACAGGCATGGCTGCCGTGGAACCCGCAGCGGCTCCCGAACGTGCCCGAGGCGCTCGCGTTCAACACCGCCGCGTCGTTCACGACCAACACGAACTGGCAGGCCTACAGCGGCGAATCGACGATGAGCTACCTCACGCAGATGATGGGGCTCGCGTACCACAACTTCGTCTCGGCGGCGGTCGGCATCGCGCTCGCAATCGCCTTCATTCGCGGCATCGCGTCGCGCGAAGGCCGCACCCTCGGCAACTTCTGGGTCGACATCACGCGTGCGGGTTTGTGGGTTTTGCTGCCGTTCTGCGTCGTCGGCTCCCTCGTGCTCGTCTCACAAGGCGTCGTGCAGAACCTGCGTCCGTACGATCACGCGAAGCCGCTCGACGCGCCGGCGGCAGATCAGATCATCGCGCAGGGACCCGTCGCCTCGCAGGAGATCATCAAGGAGCTCGGCACCAACGGCGGCGGCTTCTTCAACGCCAACAGCGCGCATCCGTTCGAGAACCCGACGCCGCTGACGAACTTCCTGGAGATGGTCGCGATCTTCGCGATCTCATCGGGGCTCACGTACACGCTTGGCCGCATGACCGGATCGCAGCGCCACGGCTGGGCCGTCTGGGCCGCGATGGCGTTTCTCTTTCTCGCCGGCGTAACGACGGCCTACTGGTCGGAAGCGCGCGGCAATCCGATTCTTGCGGGGACCGATCAACGCGCGACAACGCTCCAGGCGGGCGGCAACATGGAGGGCAAGGAGTGCCGCTTCGGCATCGCGAACTCGGCGCTGTTTGCGACGATCACCACCGACGCCAGCTGTGGCGCCGTCACCGCGATGCACGATTCCTTCACGCCGATCGGCGGACTCGTGCCGCTCGTCAACATCATGCTGGGCGAAGTGATCTTCGGCGGCGTGGGTGCCGGCCTCTACGGCATGCTGCTCTTCATCGTACTCGCGGTGTTCATCGCGGGCCTGATGGTCGGTCGCACACCGGAGTACCTGGGCAAGAAAATCCAGGCCTTCGAGGTGCAGATGGCGATGCTGGCCATTCTCGTGCTCTGCGCGACCATCCTGGTGCCGTCGGCGATTTCGGCAGCCTCGAGTTTCGGCACCGCGAGCCTGAACAACGCCGGCCCACACGGGCTCAGCGAGATGCTCTATGCGTTCGTGTCCGCCACGGGCAACAACGGATCCGCGTTCGCCGGCCTCAATGCGAACACGAATTGGTACAACGTCGCGCTCGGCATCGCGATGCTCATCGGCCGCTTCCTGATGATCATCCCGATGCTCGCGATCGCCGGCAGCCTCGCCGGAAAGAAACGCATACCGCCGTCGTCCGGCACCTTCCCGGTCACGACGCCGCTCTTCTCGGGTTTGCTCGTCGGCGTCGTGCTCATCGTCGGCGCGCTGACGTTCTTCCCGGCATTGTCGTTGGGCCCAATCGTCGAGCACCTCCTGATGGTGCAAGGCAGGACTTTTTGAGTTCGCATCATCCACACGCGCTGAATCTGTGGGAGCCGCGGATCGTCAAGCCGGCGATCGCGTCGTCGTTCAAGAAGCTCCATCCGAAGACAATGGCGAAGACGCCGGTAATGCTCGTGGTGCTGATCGGCAGCGTCATCACCACGGCGCAGCTCCTGCTGGACGTGATCGCGAGACGCGCGGGTGCCGGCTTCGAGCTACAGATCACGTTGTGGCTCTGGATCACCGTGCTGTTCGCGAACTTCGCGGAAGCGATGGCGGAAGGCCGCGGCAAGGCGCAGGCCGACACGCTGCGCCGCGCGAAGACGGAAACCGTCGGGCATCGCCTGCGGGGCGACGGCACGACGGAGGACGTGCCCGCGGCGTCGCTGCGCAAGGGCGACCTCGTCGTCGTACACGCGGGCGAGTTCATTCCGGCGGACGGCGAGATCGTGGAAGGCGTCGCGTCGGTCGACGAATCGGCGATCACGGGCGAATCGGCACCCGTCATCCGCGAATCGGGCGGCGATCGGTCGGCCGTGACAGGCGGCACGAAGGTGCTGTCCGACTGGATCAGAATCCGCATCTCCGCGGATCCGGGCCACAGTTTTCTCGATCGCATGATCGCGCTCGTCGAAGGCGCCGAGCGCCAGAAGACGCCGAACGAGATCGCGCTGAACATCCTGCTCGTGTGTCTGACGATCGTCTTCCTGCTCGCTGTGGTCACGCTCCAGCCGTTCGCGATCTACTCGGGCGCGCCGCAGTCGATCTTCGTCCTGGTCGCGCTGCTCGTCTGCCTGATCCCGACGACGATCGGCGGCTTGCTGTCGGCCATCGGCATCGCGGGAATGGACCGGCTGATCCAGCGCAACGTGCTCGCGATGTCCGGGCGCGCCGTCGAAGCCGCGGGCGACGTGCACACGCTGCTGCTCGACAAGACCGGCACGATCACGTTCGGCAACCGGCAGGCCACCGAGTTCCTGCCGCTGCCGGGCGTCAGCGATCGCGAGCTTGCGGATGCGGCGCAGCTGTCGTCGCTCGCCGACGAGACGCCAGAAGGCCGATCGATCGTCGTACTCGCGAAAGACAAGTACGGCATTCGCGGACGCGATCTGGCCGGGGCCGCTGCCACGTTCATTCCGTTCACCGCGCAGACACGGATGTCGGGCATGGACTTCGACGGCCGTGCCATTCGCAAGGGCGCAGCGGATGCGATCGAGCGGTACGTCACGAGCAACGGTGGCCGCGTGCCGCCAGAGCTGTCCGTTATCGTCGAGCGCATCGCCCGCGCGGGAGGGACGCCACTCGTCGTGAGCGAGGGGACGCGGCCGCTCGGCGTCGTGCACCTCAAAGACATCGTGAAAGGCGGCATCCGCGATCGCTTCGCGCAGCTCCGCGCGATGGGCATTCGGACGGTGATGATCACCGGCGACAACCCGCTGACCGCGGCGTCGATTGCGGCCGAAGCCGGTGTCGACGACTTCCTGGCGCAGGCGACGCCCGAGGACAAGATGCGCCTGATCAAACAGGAGCAGGCGTCCGGCCGGCTCGTGGCGATGACCGGCGACGGCACCAACGACGCGCCGGCCCTGGCGCAGGCCGATGTCGGCGTCGCCATGAACACGGGCACGCAAGCCGCGAAGGAAGCCGGCAACATGGTCGACCTCGACTCGAGCCCGACCAAGCTCATCGACATCGTCGAGATCGGCAAGCAGCTCCTCATCACGCGCGGTGCGCTCACGACGTTCTCGATCGCAAACGACGTGGCGAAGTACTTCGCGATCATTCCGGCGATGTTCGCGGTCGCGTTCCCTGCGCTGATGACGCTGAACGTCATGCGCCTGCACTCGCCCGCGTCGGCGATTTTGTCGGCGGTCATCTTCAATGCCGTCATCATCGTGCTGCTGGTACCTCTCGCGCTCCGTGGCGTCCAGTACCGCGCGCTCGGCGCTGAGGCGCTGCTGCGGCGCAACCTGCTGATCTACGGAGTGGGCGGCGTGGTCGCGCCCTTCGCGGGCATCAAGGTCATCGACGTGCTCGTGACGTTGCTGAGGCTGGCATGAATCTCGTTCGCAATCTGATCATCGCGGTGTTGATGACCGTCGTCACGACGGTCCTGTACGGCTTACTGTATCCGCTCGCCATCACGGCCATCGCGCAAGCGACGATGAAGGACAGGGCGAACGGACAACTCATTCGACGGGAGGGCATCGTGGTCGGATCCGCCCTGCTCGCGCAGCCGTTCACATCCGCCGAGTACTTCCATCCGCGGCCATCGGCCGCCGGCGCGAACGGGTACGACGCGACATCGTCCGGCGGCTCGAACCTCGGCCCAACGAGCGCGAAGCTGGCCGAAGCCGTCGCGGCTCGCGTCGCCGAGGCCCACGCCGAGAACCCCGGAGTGCCGGTGCCGATCGATCTCGTGACGGCGTCGGCATCGGGCCTCGATCCGGATCTCTCGCCGGCGGCGGCGTTTTTTCAGGTACCGCGTGTGGCGCGCGCGCGTGGAGTGCCGGAAGACGCCGTGCGGCGTCTTGTCGAGGAGCGCATCCAGACCCGAACGTTCGGCCTTCTCGGCGAGCCCGTCGTGAATGTGCTGCGGCTTAACCTCGCGCTCGACGATCGGTTTTCCAGGTGACGGATCCCGACGCGATCCTCGCGCGCCTCAAGGACGCCGAGCGGGCGCGGCTCCGCATTTACGTCGGGGCGGCACCGGGCGTCGGCAAGACCTACGCGATGCTTCGCGAGGCACAAGCGCTCAAACAAGCGGGCGTGGACGTCGTGATCGGATTCGTCGAGACCTACGGACGCCCGGAGACCGAGGCGCAAATCGGCGATCTGGAAATCGTGCCGCGTCACACAGTGCTGTATCGGGGCGTGACGATGGAAGAACTCGACGTCGACGCGATCATCGCCCGCAAACCCGCAGTGTGTCTCGTCGACGAGCTGGCGCACACGAACGTGCCCGGCAGCCGCAACGAGAAGCGCTATCAGGATGTCGTCGATCTGCTCGACGCCGGTATCCACGTGCTGACAGCCGTCAACATTCAGCACCTCGAGACGCTCAACGACGCCGTCGCACGGGTGACAGGCGTGCGCGTCCGGGAAACTGTGCCCGACACCTTCCTCGATCGCGCCGACGAAGTGATGAACATCGACGTCACGGTCGAAGAGCTGCGCAATCGCCTCCGTCAGGGAAAAGTCTACAAACCCGAGAAGGTCGAACAGGCCCTCAACAACTTCTTCCGCAAGGGGAACCTCTCGACGCTGCGCGAACTCGCGCTGCGAGCGGTGGCGGACGAGGTCGGCGAAAAAGCCGCGAGCTATCGCGCGCGCGAAGGACTCGAGCCGGCGTGGATTCCCGAACGCGTCATGGTCGGGATGAGCTCGAGTCCGCTGGCGCCGCGGGTGATTCGCACGGGCGCGCGCATCGCGGGACGCCTGGGCGCGCGATGGTACGCGGTGTATGTCGTGACGCCCGGCGAGCAACCCGGACGGATCACGTCCGCGCACGCCGAATCGCTCGACCAGAACACCCGCCTGGCCGAATCGCTGGGCGCGACCGTGGTCCGCGTCACCGCCGATCGGCCGGCCGACGGGCTGATCGAATTTGCAAAACGCGAGGGCATCACGCACGTGATCTTCGGTCAGACCGCGCGATCGCGGCTCGAGATCCTGCTCAAGGGATCGACGCTGAACCGCTTTCTCGAGGAGGTCAGAGACGCGGCGGTGCAGGTCGTGCCGCTCTCCGAAGGCTCCACGTGAGCGCGGGCGACCACTCCGATCCCTGCAGCGCGATCCGCTGCACCCTTGCACGACGGTCAGCTCAGATTGCCTCGAAAACAGGGCGGAACTGTCCGGTCAATCGGGGCGACGATTACAGAATTGGTGACGAAATAACAATTCTTGATGTCGAAATGCGCAGGACCGCACACATTAGGGCATAATCCCGTGTCCCGCAGCACGTGCTTACGGGTTTTCCAAGGCCGACCGGTCGAGCGAGGAGCTCCCCCAGCTATGCCGTTTTTCAAAAGCGTCTCGAGGAATCCGTCTCGCAGCGCGCTCGCGCTGATGCTCCTTGGCAGCATCTTCTTCGCGAGTGAGCCGCGCGTCCGTTCTGCCGCGCCAGATGCGCTGCCGTTCGCGAAGGGCTTCCTACTTACGGGCAACTACGTGGTCGGCAGCGTCGACCTCCTGCCCGCGAGCGGCGGCAACGGATTCCTGACCGGCACTATTTCAATGAGCGGCGTCCCGGCGACCGCGGACGTCGTCGGCGCCTACCTGTATTGGGAGACGATCTCGACGGACGTCGCGCAGGTCGATGGCGCGAAGTTCCGCGGCCAGACGATGCCCGTTGTCAAGGCGTCGTCGCTGGCCCTGACGCCATCGATCGCGCCGTGCTGGAGCTCGGGCGGCGGATCGAACTCCACGTACACGATGACGATGTTCCGCGCCGACGTGCTCCGGTTGCTCCCTCAGCAGCTCGACGGAAACGGACAGCCGACCGGCCGCATTCTCGTCAACAGCGCGGACCTTGCGGCGGCCTCGCTGCCCGCGCACACGGTGACGCTGCCAGAAGCGGGCACGGGCAATCAGGTCCCGTCGACCGCCGGCGCGACGCTGCTCGTGATCTATCGCGACGGCACGCAGCCGCTGACGAGCATTTCGATCTACGACGGCGTGGCGGTGCAGGCGCCGGGCACGACGACCACGCAGACGCTGCGCGGCTTCCTGCAGTCGTCGGCCAGCCACGTCGCGAAGATGACGCAGATCGGCGGCAACGGCGCGAAGAACACGACCGATCGCGTCTTCTTCAAGAACACGCTGCTCGCCACTAACGCGTTCAACTCGGCCTCGAACGCCTCATCGGATCGCGGTTGGTCGAGCCCGACGTTCGACGTGACGTCGCTCATGCCGGGCACGGATCCAAACGACGGCTACGGCGAGCAGGTCACGACGACGGTCGATCACACGAGCGGCACGCCGTACGACTGTCTGTCGTGGGCGGCGATGGTGTTCAGCACGACCGTGCAGGACACCGACGGTGACGGGCTGATCGACAAGCTCGAAGACGTGAGCGGCCTGCGCTCGCCGGACGGCAAACCGCTGCCCGAGTTGCATCTGATGGGCGCCAACCGGATGCGCAAGGATCTCTTCATCGAGATCGGCGCGATGAAGGCCGACCCGGGCACGGTGTACGGCCCGGACAGAGATGACGTCGGTCACAACCACCTGCCGACGCCGGCGGTGTTGAAGATGATCGGCGACGCGTATCGCCTTGCGCCGGTCGGCAATCCCGACGGATCGCTCGGCATCGCGACGCACTTCGACGTCGGTCCGAATTACGCGCTGCTCGGCGGCGATTATGCGACCGGCGAAGCCGATCAGTATCTGGTGCCGGCCGCGTACGCCACCGGCGGCGAACAGATCAAAGAAGTCCCCTGCCAGGCGACCGCCGCCACGGGTCCGTGCCAGTTTCCCGGCTATGCGGGTGTCGTCAGCTGGAAGATCGGCTATCAGCTCTACCGCGACGCGCCGGTGGGTGCGAACGGGGAGGAGCTCAGCGCGGCGGCGATGGACGCCTGCGATACGTCCGGTGGGTGCCGGCGACGATTCGATCAGAACCGGATGAACTTCTTCCACTACGTGCTGTACGGGCACTCGCGCGGCAAGCCGTTGGAACCGTGCGTGACCGGCACGGCGACCGACCAAGCGACCTGTCGCGCGACGAATCCCGATTTCCACGTGCCGTCCACGGCCTCGGGCGTCAGCGACCTGCCGGGCGCCGACTCGATGGTGACCCTCGGCTCGTGGGGCCACGGCTTCGTCGGATCCGATTTCGTGCAGGCGTCGACGACGATGCACGAGCTCGGGCACAGCTTGTGGCGCGGCCATGGCGGCGTGCCGCAGCCGACGGAGCCCAACTGCAAGCCAAACTACCTCAGCGTGATGAACTACCTGTTCCAGCTCGGCGGCTTGCGCGACGACGACGGCAACGCGCACCTCGATTACTCCGCGAGCGCGAACGGCGTCCTCAACGAAAACACGCTGACCGGCGATCCGCTGCAGCTGCCGTATCGCACCGCGTGGTACGCGCCGCTCCTGCCGGGCACGATTCCGGCGACGCTCGGCACGGTGGCCGCGACGAAGTTCTGCAACGGCGGCAAGTTCCCGAATCCGCTGCCAGCGAACTGGGTGCCGATGGCGCGCGTGGATGCGTCGAGCACGCTCGCGCCGACGGACTGGAGCGCCGGCCTCAACGCCGGGCCGCCGCAGGACATCAACTTCGACGGATCGCTGCAGACGAGCCTCGCCGGATCGAACGACTGGGCGAACCTGCGGCTCGACCAGATCGGCAGCCGCCGGAACATGGGCGGCTTCTCCCTCGGCATCGACTTCATCGGCGGCATCGACTTCATCGGGGGCATCGACTTCATCGGCGGCATCGACTTCATCGGCGGCATCGATTACATCGGCGGCGTCGACTACGGCGGCGGCTACGACTTCACCGGCGGCATCGACTTCATCGGCGGCATCGATTTCATCGGCGGCATCGACTTCATCGGCGGCGTCGAGATCGATCGCGAGGTTGCGAAGGCGCTCGGCAACACTCCGGCGAACAAGTTCAAGGCCTGCACCGTCGGCGGCACGTGTCCGACAGGAACGGGAACCTCGCTTCATCGCGTGGATCCGTCGTGGGTCGTGCCGGACGTCGGCACCGTGCAGAGCTACTTCGTGTACCGCGTGCAGGGCGACAGCCTCACGCCGCAGAGCGTGCCGGTGCTCGTCGGCATCGTGCCGGCGCCCGCGACCACGACGGAAGATCCGACCGAGCTGCCCAACGGCGTGCGGTTCACGTACTACACGATCGCGCACTTCACCGACGGATCGATCAGCGGCGCGTCGAACTTCTCGACGATCACCGCGATCAATGACGCGCCCGTGGCCGTCGACGACAGCTACAGCGTCGGCGCGCCGGGGCCGCTCTCGGTCGCCGCGCGCGGCGTGCTGGCCAACGACACCGACACGGACAGCCCGCTCGATTCGCTGATCGCCGTCCTCTCGTCCGGACCGTCGCACGCGTCGTCGTTCACGCTGCATGCCGACGGGTCGTTCGACTACACGCCGCAGGCGGGCTTCGCGGGCGTCGACACGTTCTATTACTTCGCGAAAGACGTGACGCCGCTGTCGAACCGCAACATCGCCGGCAAGGTGTCGATCACCGTGACGGATACGGCTCCGCCGGTCGTCACGGTCACGATTCCGACACCGACGGGATCCGGCGGTTACTTCAAGACGTCGCCGGTGAACGTCACCGTCAGCGCGACGGATCCGTCGACCGTCGTCGCGATCTCGTGCACCGATAACGGCTCGGCGATCGCGGTCGGCAGCGTCACGGGTCTCGGCACGCTCACGGCGCAGGGCACGGTCAGCGTCTCGGCCGAAGGCACGAACTCGCTGGTGTGCATCGGCCGGGACGGCGCGGGCAACGTGGGCGCGGCGGGCGGATCGGCCAACAGCGGCGCGGTGAAGATCGACACGCGTCCGCCGACGGTCTCGCTCGTGACGCCCGCGAACGGCGGGCAATACGTGCTCAACGCCGTCGTCGCGGCATCGTACTCCTGCACGGATCCGGTTCCGGGCTCTGGCCTGGGGACCTGCGTGGGGACGGCGGCGATCGGGTCCCGCATCGACACCAGCTCGGTCGGACAGAAAGCGTTCACCGTCACGTCCACCGACGTCGCGGGCAACACGACCACGGCGAGCATCAACTACCTGGTCGTGTATGCGTTCGCTGCGCCGGCGCTCAAGACGCCGGCGAACCTCGGCAGCGCGGTGCCGGTCTCCTGGACGCTGAAGGATGCGCTCGGCGTCACTATCAACTCCCTCACCACGCTGGTCAAGATCGAGAGCGTGTTCAACGGATCGGCATCCGGAGGCGGCTGTACGGCCTCGACGACCGGCCCGAAAGCCACGCTGTACAGCCCGGCGACCGGCGCCACGGGCGGCAGCAACTTCCGCCTCGTCTCGGGTGGATATCAATTCAACTGGGACACGACCACCGCGAGCGCCACGGGCAAGGGCTGCTACACGCTGCTGATCACGCTTAACGACGGATCGGCGCCGAGGCTGACGACAGCGGTGCAGTTGAAGTAGCGGCTACTTGGGGAGGCGCCGGCGAATGTCCGCGATGAGCGGATCCTCGCCGGCGTTTCCGCGCAGGCTGAGATAGGTTCGGAACGGCTCCGCAAAGCTCGCGCTCTTCAATCCTTCTTTCACGAGCCCCTGGTAGTAGTAGACGATCGGGAAATAGCCGTATGTCGGTTCCTCGTCGAGGAACAGCGCGAGCGCTTCGCCGCGGCGCTTGAGGCAGCGGTCGAATTCCGAGTCGGCCTGCAGCAGCTGTCCCGACGCGAGATACGCGCGGCCGAGCTCGAAGTGCGCGATCCACGTATCGAGCAGCCCGCCCGCGTCCGTCATCAGCTTGATCGCGGAGCGCGGATCCTTGGCGCTCGAGGCGATCATGCCCTCGAGGATCTTCCCGTACGACTGCGGCTCGGGCTGCAGTTCGGCCTCGAGCGCGGTCATCAGCGGCTTGGCGCGATCGACCTGCCCGGCGTCGACGAAGATCCGGCCCACCAGAAAACGGATCTTGACGCTTGCCGCGGTCGCGAGCGCCTTCGCCGCCGACGCGACGGCGGCGTCCTTCCTGCCGTGAAGCAGATGCGCGTACGCCTGCTCGGCGTACTTGGCGGCGGCCAGTCCCGCCCGCTTCTCGGCCAGATTCGCGGCGGCACCTTGATCCGCCAGCTTGACGGCATCATTGAAGCGCCCTTCGTAGACGGCGAGGTCAATCAGTCCCGATGCCGAGAACGTCGCGCCGTTGCCGGGTGCGGTCGCAAGCGCCGTGTAGGTCGCTTTCGCGTCGGCGGTCTGCCCCTGCGCGAGCTGTGCGAAGGCGAGCGCGAGCCCGGCAAACGCATCCGGCGGCTGCTGGCGTTCAGCGATCTTCTGTTGTACGGTGCGCGCTTCGCGCTCGCCCGTCGCGAAGTCGCCGGCGTAGTTCGAGTACAGGGCGAGGTTGTCCCGGAACACCGCGCGCTCGGGCAGCAGCGTCACGACCGCCTGCATTTCGTCGCGCGCCCGCGTCAGATCGCGGAGCTGCGACAGACACAACGCGAGCTGGTTATGGCCGACGACGTCCGCGGCGTACCGCGTGATGAGCTCGGTGTGCTCCTTCACGCACTGCTGGTAGTCGCTCGTCATGCGATAGAACGTGCCGCGCGCCGTGTACCGCTCGCGCTCGGTCATGCCGTCCAGGTGGCTGAGCGCCTGGTTCACGTAGTTCATCGCCTCGTCGGCCTTGCCCTGATTGCGCGCCACGCCGGCGAGTGCGAGGAAGCCGATGCCGAAGTTCGGATCGAGCTCGACGGCCTTCGTCAGGCTCGCCTTCGCGGCGTCGAACTGGTTGTTCGACAGGCTTTCCATGGCGGCCGCGTAGTCCTTGACGACCTCGAGCGACGAGGTCGACAGGCTGGTCATCGCGAACATCTGGGCGGACTCGGACGTGCGGTCACCGAGCGACTTGCGGACCGAGCTGATGAGCCGCGTCGCCGTCGGCAGCACCTGATCCTGCCCGGACGCGTTGGCTTTCACGTTCGAGTCGACTTTGCCCGTGAGCGTCTCCGTCGCCTTCATCGACACCGAGTAGCCGCTGCCCTGCTTCTCGATCGCGCCGGACAGCACGACGTTGAGTCCCTGCTTCACGGCGAGTGCGCGGGCGGCCTCCTCGTCGAGCTTGGCGGGCAGCGCCGCGCCGACGGTGCGGCTGATGCCGGTGCGGTCGTACGCGGTGATGAAACTCGCGCCTTCGAGCGCGCGGCGGAGCATCGGCTCGAGCGTGCGGTCGAACGTCGGATCGCCCGTCCTGTTCTCGAAGTCGGCGATGACGACCGACACCGGCGGGTGCTTCTCCGGCGGCACCGGCCGCGTGTACAACCAGCCGCCGACCGCGAGCAGCACTACCGCCGCGATCGACGCAATCATCAGCGGCATGCTCACGGTGCGCTTGATCGGCAGCGGGACGCCCTTGTCGTCGAGCCGGTTCAGCGCCGCCAGCATCTCTGCGATCGTCTGGAAGCGATGGTCCGGATCGAGCTGCGTCGCGCGCGTGACGATCGCACTGAGCGCCTCGGAGACGTCCGGCGCGACCGACTTGATCGGCGGCAGCGGCTTCTCGATGCGCGCGCGCAGCTGATCGAGCGCGTTGCCCGGCTGGTCCGCGCGCCGCTTGCCGGCGAGCAGGTCGTACAGAATCAGGCCGGTCGTGTAGATGTCGGCGCGCTGGTCGATCGCCTGGCCCGGCCGGGCCTGCTCCGGCGCCATGTACTCGACCGTACCGATAATCGATCCGAAGGCGGTCGCGTCCGCGGTGTAGCGGCCCGTGGCCGTCGGCGCGCCGGCCGGCGCCGCCGGCACGCCCGCCACGTCGGCGGGACCCGCCGTCGACCGCGCGATGCCGAAGTCCATGATCAGCGCCTCGCCGTCGGCGTCGATCATGATGTTGGCGGGCTTCAGATCCCGATGCACCACGCCGGCCGTGTGCGCGGCGACCAGGCCCGAACAGACCGCGCGCATGATGCGCAGCGTCCTCGCGATCGGCAGCCGGCCCTCACGCTTCAGCACCGTCGACAGATCCGTCCCGTCGACGAACGTCATCGTGATGTACTTGATGCCGTCGATCTCGCCGAGGTCGTGGATGCGCACGACGTTCTTGTGCGTGACCTGCCGCGCCAGCAGCAGTTCGCGCTTGAAGCGGCGTTCGATTTCCTGCTCCGCTACCGGATCGCTGATCGCCTCCGGCCGGATCACCTTCAGCGCGACGACGACCTCGAGCTCCTGATCCCAGGCCTGATACACGGCGCCCATGCCGCCGATGCCGAGGAGCTTCATGATCGTGTAGCGGCCGAAACGATCGCCGACCGCGAGCGGGCCGGTCTCGGAGGATCCGCGTCGTCGCGACGTCGGCGTCTTACTGGCGCCGGCCGTGCTGAGAACGGTCGCGTCGTCGGACGGCTTCGGCGCCGGCGTCAGCCGTGTGGCGTCGGCGCCGAGCACCGTCTGCTGTTCGGTCGAAAGCGTCGTCAGATCAGGCGCGAGCTGCGTCAGCGGCTCTGACTGAAGCATCGTGGCGGGGCTGGTCGCACCCTGGAGCGACGTCGCGTCGCTTTCGGCGCGACAATTGTCGCAGAGCCCGTCGGCGCCGGCCCTTCGGCGGCCGCACCGGGAGCAGGTGGACCCTCCGTCTTCAGTAGGCATTACGGACGATGCGATTCTACTGGATCGGGGAATCGGGGAATCGGGGAATCGGGGAATCGGGGAATCGGGGAATCGGAAAACCAAGCAGCACGCGACCTGCACGTGGGCCGCGCAACAGCTCATTCGTCACAACGAAGACCCGTGTGGCGTGTCGGCATCATGTCGATCGCGGCAAGTGAATCAGAACCTGTAGAACCTGTAGAACCCGTAGAACCTTGTAGAACCTGTGTATTCATTTGTTTATCATCTGAAAGTTTGCACGTGGCGAGCGATCGATGTCCGCGTCCACTACTCCGCCGACCCGCCGAGTCCGCGTCGTCCTCGCGGCGTCGGCGTTGCTGTCGCTGCGATCGGTCTGGAAAGCGGCGGCCCTCGCTCTAGCTGAACTCGCCGTCGCCGCGTTTTTCGTCGTCGACGTCGAGCGTTCGGCCATGGGCGACATCGCGCCCTGGTTCGTGCTGCTCGCGTGCGGGATGGGCGCGTTCGTGCGCGCCATCGACGTCGAAAGTTGGGGCTACCTCATTCCCGGCGGCCCGGTGGGCCGCGCCCGCCAGGTCTTCGGTCCGCGCATCGTCAGCACGGCCTCGGCCGCCGTCCTGACCGAGCGATTCCTGCTCGCGGCGCTGGCCTGCGTCGTCATCGGCCGCTACGCGGCCAGTCCGCTGGTCGTGCTGATTGGCGGCTGGCACGCCATGGCGCGGCTCTCGATCGAAGAGCTGGTCTCGCTGCTCGGGGTGTTCCTGGCCGGCTTGCTCTGGATCCGCGCGCGGCTCGGCTTCGATTTCGAACCGACGATGCTGGCACGGGCGGTGTGGGCCGGACTCGGAATTCTGCTCACGGCGACCGTGATTGGCGTGATCGTCGTGCTGCGGACGCCGGAACAGCTGCTGCATCTTCCGCCACCGCCGACGGGCATGACGCATTGGACGGTCTGGGGCGCGGCGCTTGCGGTGATGGCCGGCCTCGGCCGTGTGATGCCGGCGGTCGGCGGCGGCGACGCGCTCTCCCGCGCGGCACACGAATTCCCGCCACCCAGGACCGAAGCCCTCCGCCGCACCGGATCGCTCGTCGTCATCTTCTCGCTCTTCGTCATTGCGATTCCGGCGTTCCTGTTCATTCAACTTGTACCGGCGGCCGACGCGCAACTGTTCGGCGGCACCGCGCTGGTCGGCCTGGTGCGACACCTGCCGGGACCCGCGTGGGCGATCGATCTGCTGGCGGCGGCGGTGATCCTCGCCGCGTTTCTGCTGCTGGTGCCGGCCGCGCACTCCGCGCTCGAGGACGCCGAGCTGCTGCTGCGTCGGCTGTCGCGCGAGCGTCGGCTGCCCGCGCGCTTCATGCGCCCCCATCCGCGGTTCGGCACGACGACGGGCACGATCGATACCAGCGCGGCCGCTGTCGTGGCGATCATCGTCACGAGCGGCGGACAGATCACCTGGCTCGCCCGCGCGTACGCCATCGCGGTGGCGATCAGCCTGCTGCTGAAGATCGCGACGGTGCTCCGGCTGCGCACATCGCGCGTGACGCCGGCGCCGTTCCGCGCGCCGTTCAATCTGCGCCTCGGCGGGCGTGAGCTGCCGGCCGGCCTCTGGATCGTCGCGGCGATTGCGTTTTTCTCCGGCATGGCGATGCTCGCGGTGGGCGACGTGCCCGCGCTCGCGACGGCAGGCTTGTTCATCGGCCTGATGCTCGTCTTCGGCGGGCCGTTCAAGGTCGCCGAACCTCCGCTCACGTCGCCCGGACCCGACACGTTCGAGCTGCTGCCGACGGCGGACCTCGCACTCGGTCAAATCAACGTCCGCACCGGCTGCGTGCTCGTGACCGTTCGCAACCCGCACGCGCTCGGTCATGTCGCGTCAGCGCTCGACGCGTCCGCCGGCCGCGACGTCGTCGTCATGACGGTGCGGCTGATCGGCGTCGACGTCGAAGAGGACGCCTCGGAGTCGACGGATCCGACGCCGTCCGAAAAACTGCTCTTCGCGGAAGTCGTGGCGCTGGCCGAGCGCATCGGCCGGCCGGTGCGGCTGTTGATCGTGCCGGCGCACGACGTGTTCGACGCCGTCGTCGCAACGTCGATCCAGCTCGGCGCCAGCGACATCTACGTCGGCGAATCCGCCAGCCTCCCGACGAGCGAGCAGGCGCGCCTGCTCGGCGACGCCTGGGAGCGCGCGGAGAAGACCGGCGATCTGAAAGTCCGTCTCGTCATCCATCATCACAGCGGGCGCGCGGACGCGTATCACCTCGGTGCGCATCCGCCCGCGCTCAGTCCCGGCGATCTCGATCTCATTCATCGGCTCTGGCTCGATGTTTCCAAGGCCATCGGACCGCACGTGCACCATCACGACGTGGTCCGGGCCGCCCTGACGCAAATGTCTCAACAACTCAACGGACCGGAGCGGGACGACGCGCTTGCCGCGGTACGGCAAGTGGCGCATCCCGCCGAGGAGCTCGCCACGGCGGTGCGAGCTCGCGACTACACGCGGCTGCGCGACATGACGCGCAACAGCGACGCGAGCGATCTGGCCGCTATCCTGACGGACCTCCCCGTCGAAGACCAGGTCATCGCGTTCCGCGTGCTGCCGCGCAAGGACTCGTCGGCGGTCTTCGAGTATCTGTCGCTCGAAACGCAGGAAGCGCTGCTCAAGGCGATGGCGCACGAAGACGTCGCCGCCCTGCTCAACAACATGGCGCCGGACGACCGCACCATGTTCCTGGAGGAACTGCCCGCGTCCGTCACCCGTCAACTGCTGGCCCTGCTCACGCCCGCCGAACGCTCGGTCGCCGTCAAACTGCTGGGGTATCCGGAGGATTCCGTCGGGCGTCTGATGACGCCGAACTACGTCCGCGTGCGCGAGTCCTGGACGATTCGCGAAGTGCTCGATCACATCCGCACGCACGGCCAGGATTCGGAAACGCTGAACCACATCTACGTCGTCGACGCCCAGGGCACGCTCATCGACGACATCCGGATCCGCGAGCTGCTGCTGCGATCGCCCGACCTCACGGTCGCCGATCTCATGGATCGCAATTTCGTGGCGCTGAAGGCGACCGACGATCAGCAGACGGCGGTCGCGGAGTTCCGGAAGTACGATCGTACCGCCTTGCCGGTCACGGACACCGCCGGGCAGCTCATCGGTATCGTCACGATCGACGACGTGCTCGACGTCGCGGAAGCGGCGGCGACGAAGGAAATCCAGCGCATCGGCGGATCGGAAGCGCTCGACGAGCCGTACATGCAAATCGCCTTCGTGCGCATGATTCAGAAGCGCGCGGGCTGGCTGACGGCGCTGTTCCTCGGCGAAATGCTGACGGCGACCGCGATGGGATTCTTCGAGGACAAGATCAAAGCCCTGACGCTGCTGGCGTTGTTCGTCCCGCTGATCATCTCGAGCGGCGGCAACTCGGGATCGCAGGCGTCGACGCTCGTCATCCGCGCGCTCGCGCTGGGTGAAATCGGCCTGGTGGACTGGTGGCGCGTCGCGCGACGCGAACTGCTGGCTGGGCTGGCGCTCGGCGGCATCCTGGGAGGGATCGGATTCCTCCGCATCACGATCTGGTCGGCCTTCTCCGACATCTACGGGCCGCATTGGATTCTGGTCGCACTCACGGTGGGCATCGCGCTCGTCGGCATCGTCCTCTGGGGCACGCTGATCGGATCGATGCTGCCGATCGTGCTGCGGCGCCTCGGGTTCGATCCGGCGACCTCGTCGGCGCCGTTCGTCGCGACGCTCGTGGACGTCACCGGACTCGTGATCTACTTCAGCGTGGCGACCGTCGTGCTGCGCGGGACGTTGTTGTAGCGTGTGACGGCCATCGACTACGCCGTCGTCGCAGGCTATCTCCTCGCGATCACGCTCTTCGGATCGTGGTTCGCGAAATTTCAGAAGACGACGCGCGACTACTTCCTCACCGATCGCTCGGTGCCGTGGTGGGCGATCTGCTTCACGATCGTCGCGACGGAAACGAGCACGCTGTCGTTCATCGGTGTCCCGGCCGCCGCCTACGCGACGAACATGACGTTCCTCCAGCTCGCGCTGGGCTACGTCATCGGCCGCGTCATCGTTAGCGCGATTCTCATCCCGGCCTACTTCCGCGGCGAGCTGTTCACGTCGTACGAGCTGCTGCACCAGCGGTTCGGCGGCGCCGTGAAGACGCTCGCGGCGGGCATCTTTCTGTTCACGCGCACGCTCGCGGACGGCATCCGTCTCTTCGCGACGGGCATCGTCATCGCGGTCGTGACCGGCGTGCCCGTGCCGTGGACCGTCGTCATTCTCGGCGTCGCGATGATCGTGTACACGGTCCGCGGCGGCGTCTCGGCGGTCATCTGGACCGACGTGGTGCAGATGTTCGTGTACCTGGCAGGCGCCGTGGCGGTCGGCTGGGCGCTGATCGCGCGGATTCCCGGCGGCTGGACCGAGGTGATGGCGGTCGGCCACGCGACCGGGCGATTCACGGTCTTCGATCTCTCGTGGGACTTCACGCGGACGTACACGCTCTGGGCTGGGCTGCTCGGCGGCGTGGCGCTGACGCTGTCCACCCACGGCACGGATCAGTATCTGGTGCAGCGCCTGCTCTCGGCGCGATCGAAGCGCGACGCGCAGATTGGTCTCGTCGCGAGCGGTTTCATCGTGTTCGCGCAGTTCGTGCTGTTTCTGTTCCTGGGCGTGATGCTGTTTGCGTATTACCAGCACGTGCCGCTGCCGGCGCTCGCGCGATCGGACGAGATCCTGCCGCGATTCGTCGTGACGACGATCGCGGGCGGGCCCGCCGGCTTCATCGTCGCCGCCATCGTCGCCGCCGCGCTCTCGCCGTCGCTCAATGCCATGGCGGCGACGACCGTGAATGATTTCTACAAGCGCTACGTGCGCGCGGACGCCGACGAGGCGACGCTGATGCGGATCTCGCGCCTGTCGACGATCGGCTGGGGCGTGGCGCAGCTCGTCGTCGCGCTCGCGTGTCAGTGGATGCAGCGATCGGTGCTCGATGCCGGGCTCGCGGTCCTCTCTCTGGCGAGCGGGCCGGTGCTCGGCGCGTTTCTCGTCGGCGTGCTGAACCGCACGGCGTCGTCACGCGCGATGCTCACCGGTATGGCGGCGGGCATCGCGGTGCTCGCGATTGTGTGGTGGACGGGCACGACCGCATGGACGTGGTACGTGTTCGTCGGCGCGGCGGTCACGTGCCTCGTCACGCTCGCGGTCAGCCGAACCTCTTGAACCCCTTGAACCCCTTGAACCTCTTGGTCCTTTGAACCTTTCGAACCTTTGAACCGATTCGGTGTCAAAGACTGGTGACGTGGCAGCGTCGTTCAGGAGGCTGCCATGGCCCGCGATCTGTTTCGCGACGTCACCGATCCGTCCATTTCCGTCGGCACCAAACAGCGCTACACGGTGCCGCTGTCGATTGCCGCTCACGTCATCGGGCTGGCCGCGCTGATGGTGATTCCGCTGATGGCCGCCGACGTGCTGCCGACGCCGCAGTCGATGCTCGCGTTCGCCACGCCGCCGCCTCCGCCTCCGCCGCCGCCTGCTGCGCCGCCGTCACCGCCGCAGGTGCAGCCGCAGCACGTCGAGCCGATCAATGTGAACGCCGCTCCCACGCAACCGTCGGACACGATTCACGAAGAGCGTCCGTTGCCGCCGAATTACACGATCGGCGCGGTCGATCCGCGCAGCGGTGTGCCCGGCGGGTTGCCGACGACAGGCCGCACGTTTGGTCCGCCTCCGCCCCCGCCGCCTCCGCCACCGGCAGAGGAGAAGCAGTACCGGCCCGGCGGCAATATCCAGGAGCCGCGCAAGATCAAGAACGTCCCGCCGATCTATCCCGAGTTCGCGAAGACCGCGCGTGTCCAGGGCATGGTGATCATCGAAGCGGTCATCGCGAAGGATGGCACCGTCAAGGATGCCAGGGTCCTGAAATCGGTCGCGCTCCTCGATCAGTCCGCGCTCGACGCGGTGCGCCAATGGCGATTCACGCCGACGCTGCTCAACGGCGTGCCGGTGGAGGTGATCATGACCGTCACGGTCAACTTCACACTCGGCGGCGGGCAGTGACCCGACGGACCTGACGGACCCGACGGACCTGACGGACCTGACGGACCCGACGTACAATAGAGATGCTTTCCTGAGTTTCCTGCCGCAGGCAGCCACCTCACCAAAGCCCATGGGAGGTGGACGTGACGTCCGAAGACCGCGAGCTACGCATTCGCACCGACCGGGCGTTGGCCGAGACGCGAGATTTGATCCGCGCCACACAAGCCGCCCTCACCGCCGCCCGAGAGACGCTCCAGCGACAGCGAGCGGATTGGCGGACCGCCGCCGCTGAAGACCCCCTGAAGGATGCGCTTTAGCCGGCGACCCACTACCCCCGACGAGGTAGTGGGCTCCTTTCGATTTCCGACTGCATAACGGTTCTGTTCGCGCGCGTCGGATCTACGATGCGCCGCGATGAATCCGCAGCTAGCGAAATGGCTGACGCGGTTCTCCGGCCTTCGCGGTTTCGGTGCGCTGGGTCCGTTGGAGCACGCGGTCATGTGCGTCGTGTGGTCCCGTAGTCCGGTGAGCGTGCGCGACCTGCTGCGGCGCTTCCCGCGACTCGGCTACACGACGATTATGACGACGCTCGATCGGCTGTACAAGAAAGGATTACTCGACCGGCAGCGGCGCGGCCGATATCACGCGTACTGGCCCGCGATCAGCCGTCCTGATCTTCAGGCCGCGATTGCAGGACGCATCCTCAGCGACCGTAGTGCATCGGCAGACTGAATGGACTAGTCTATGCACGTGAGCGCAGAGCAGCCTGGCCCACACGCGCGTCCCAAGTGGTTTTGGCCAATCGCCATTACGACGTGGGGCGCACTGGCCGCGCTCATCGCAGCGATCATGTGGAACGCCGGCATGGTTAGAGACCTAATCGCTGACATGTCCGAGCGGCCAATCCGAGCTGGGGTGTTCTGGGCCGTCATTATTGGCATCTCCGTCCGTGCTGCACGTTCGAAGCGCTGATTCACGACCTGCTCTTACGCTGCTTTTTTCGATTCCGACTCAATCAGCAGGTCCACGAGATCGGCCACGTCCCACAGCCGATCCGTGACGCCAGCCGCCATCGCGGGCGACATGCGGAGCGTCGCATGCACGCGGATGAAATTGTGCGCGAAGTAGTTCACTGCCACGGCCGCCATGTGATTCTCGATTTTCCGGCTGAAGCCGTTCGACAGCCGCGTGTAGCGGCGCATGAACGTGCGCGTGCTCCAGTTCAGCCGCTCAATGAATGACGTCGAGATGTGCTCCGGATCGGGACGGCCGCTGATCACCGTCGGGATTGTGCCGATGCACTCGGCAGGCGAATACCGCCGCTCCTGCGAATGCGGATTGTCGGTGTTGCCGTAAAGTTTAACCAACATCGCAAAGTCGATCTCGCCACCAAACGCCGCGTCAACCGCGTCGAGGTACGGCCGGTGTCCGTCGCTCGTGAGCTGCACGCGATGCGACAGGCGCGACGCGAGATCGGAAATGAACGCGTGCGCGTCGGCCGCGTTACGCGATCCGAGCGCGACGCACGGCACGAGCTTCGTGTCGGCGTCGATCGACACCCACAGCCAGATCGATCCCGCGTTCGGGTTGCGCTCCTGAATCTTCGGCGTCAGGTTCCGATCCTTGCACTCGATGAACGTGTGCAGTTCGTCTACCTGAATGCGACGGCACGAGAGATTCCGAAACACGCGATCCTGATAGTCGGCCGCGACCGCGCCGATCTCGATGAGCAGCCGCGTCACGGCCTTTTTCGACACGCCGGTCAGGCGGACGGTTGAGCGGATCGAGCAGCCTTCGAGTAAGGCCGAAATGACGCGGGTGCGGGTGTCTCTATCCAGGCGATTCATGATGTCCACAGTATGCCAAAGCCGCTTTAGCATGTCAAGGGGTGCGTGGTATTGTCTCGGCCAGGAGTCGGGGTCTCATGCAATTATGTAATATTGCATATCAGGGATCGAGACGCTAAGATGGCCGCATGGCGGTTCCAGTGGCTCATCAGGCCCAACGGAGAGATTCCGTTTCGGGACTGGTACGACGGCCAGGACGAGGAGATTCAGACGATCTTTATTACGACCGCGAGACGTTTGCAGGCCACGTGGGATGGGATGAAGCCGCAAAAGGCGCGGACCGCTTTTCGACCTCTCACCAAGCGGCACAAGCATCCCGGCTTTGGGCAAATCTGTTATGACACGGACACGAGCGGGGATCGGCGGAAACAGAGACGACGAGTGCGAATACCGACATTAACGCGGCCCGATGAGCGGAAAGCGATCTTGATTGTTGGGGCGCTCAAAACGTCCCTGATGACTTACGAGCCGCCGAACGCGTTCGATGACGCGTTGGCATGGGTGCTGGATCTCGAAGCCGGTAGAGGATCTTGCGATGATCAAGACCTTTGGTAATTTGTGGAAGCAACTGCGACGCAAGAAGTTCAGGGAGCAATTCGTCGCGTCCGAACTAAAGCGCGGAATTGCCTTCCAAATCCAGGCGATGCTGAAGCACATGAATACAACGCAAGCTGACGTGGCCGAGCAGGCCGGAATCACTCAGGGCGTTGTCTCGCGTGCCGCTGATCCCGATTACGGGAACCTGACGCTGAACACGATTATTCGCATCGCAGCTGGGTTTGACGTCGCCTTTATTGGCGAGTTCGTCCCATTTAGCAGACTCTATTCACGGTTCACGTCAATGTCGGAAGCGCGGATGGGCAAGATCCGCACGTTCAGCGAGGAAGATTCGGAGAGCGAAGTCGATGATGCGCGGCAATCGTCAACTGCGAGCGTCGGCCGCATCACTCCGAGGACGCATACTGCTCCGCTGAAGATGACTACCGCTACGAGCTACATCACTCAGCGGCTCAGGGGTGTACGTTCAGATTCTGGCGGCGATCAGGACCTGATGGTGGCCAATGGTTGACATCAAGAGATTCTCTGGTTCAAAGGTCACGATCATCAACCAAGATGAGTCAGTGCCGACGTTTTACGCGAACAACGTCGAACTATTCGCGACAAAGTTCGATGTGCGGTTCAAAATGGGCCACATCCAGGCAATCGAAGAGGACACCCTCAAGGTGAGAGGCGTCGCGACCGTTTATATGTCGCTGGCTCACGCAGAGGCTTTCGCGGCTAAGTTGAATGAAATGCTCTCAACGATCCATCAGATTGATTTCGATGAGGACAAGCCGCACGACGAGCGAAAGCCCTCCTAACCTTTTTTCCATCGGGCCGCCGCCGCCTTCTTCGCGACGGCCGCGCGCTCCTTCTTCGTCATCGTCTCCAGCCGCCGTTTGCCGCCAACCTTCCCGCCCTTCGATCCGATCTTCCGCATGTGCTCCCGGATGATCGTCTCAGGGTCCGTGACCGGCTGATCGGCCGCGCCGCCCTGTACACGGCTCATGTGCTCCGCTAGCATGCTCTGAGCGGCGCGATTGGGGTCGGACGGGCGCAGGCGCATCGTCCGTTTCTGGGCCTTCTTAACCGGCTTTGGCATGCCCCATCATCGCACGCGGACAAAATGAATATCGCGGCGCTGGCATGCAAAGGGACCCACTACCCCCGACGACGATCTCTGGTAGTAACTGAAGCCCCTTAATACAGTGGCGGTCTGCGATCGGACGCCATGGCCCAATCGACGACCGCGCGGCCGGAAATCCTGCGCGTCGACCACCTGACGAAATCCTTCGGGCGCGTCGTGGCGCTCGACGACGTGTCGTGCGGCGTCCGGTCGGGAGAAGTGTTGGGGCTGATAGGCCCGAACGGCGCCGGAAAGACCACGCTGTTCGAGTGCCTGGCGGGTCTCCTTCCAGTCGATCGTGGCGTCGTCTCGTTCGATGGCCATCCGCTGACGGTTGCCGAACGGGGACAACACTTCTTCTATGTACCGGACGGCATCGCGCCGTGGCCGGCCGAGACCGTCGGTTGGGCGCTCGAGTACACGATTGGGTTCTTCGGCGGCGCGGCGGACGCGCGCGCGGAGATCATCCGGCAGCTCGATCTTGCGCCGCTCGTCGACTTGCGGATCGGCACGCTGTCCAAAGGCCAGCGTAAACGCGTCACGCTGGCGATCGCGCTGCTGACGCCGCAGCCGCTGCTGTTGATCGACGAGCCGTTCGACGGCCTCGATCTCCGCCAGAGCCGGGAACTCGCGCGGAACCTGCGAATCTGGGCTGACGCGGGCCGCACGCTGTTCCTCTCCATTCATCAGATCGCCGATGCGGCGCTCGTCTGCGATCGCTTCGCGCTGCTGTCGGCAGGCCGCGTCTGCGGCGAAGGCACGCTCGCCGATTTGACCAGCTCGCAGGCGCCCGGTGCCGATCCGGCGCGCGCGCTCGAGGAGGCGTTCCTTGCGCTCACCTAGCGCGTGGCTCCTCAAGAAGGAATGGCGCGCGCTGATGGCGTCGCGCGCGTGGTGGATCATGCTCGCGCTGATCGGGCCGCTCGTCGGCGCGTGCTTCACGAACGCGGTCCGCGCGTTCTCGGAAGTGAGCGCGGGAGCGGGACCGGGCTGCGGATTCGTCTGCGATCCGCTGATTGGCGTCTTCGCGCCGACGCTCGCGGCCTACGAAGTCGCCGCGATCTTCCTGCTGCCGTTCGTCGCGATTCGCCTCGTCTCCGGCGATCGCCAGAGCGGCGCGCTCAAACTCGAAGTCCAGCGGCCGTTCTCGTCGATCGGCCGCGTGTCGACGAAAGCCGTCGTGCTCGGCGCCGGCTGGGTCGCCTCGATGGGCGCGGTGCTCATCGCCGTCGCACTCTGGAAGAGCTACGGCGGACAGATCTACCTGCCGAGTCTGGCCATCGCGATGCTCGGACAGATCCTGAACGCGGGTCTGACCGTCGCGCTCGCGATCGCGGCCGCCTCGATCGCTTCGCATCCGTCCACCGCCGCGGTCGTGACGCTCGCCGTCACGGTGGGCACATGGGTCGTCGCACTCGCCGCGACCGTCTACGGCGGCGTCTGGCAGCAGGTCGCGAATCTGACGCCGGTGGCGATGCTCTCGCTGTTCCAGCGCGGGCTGCTGCAGGTCGACGTGACGATCGCCGCTCTCGTCTTCATCGCGGCCGGCATCGGCGTCGGCGCCGTGTGGGTCCGCCTCGGCATTCCGGTCTCACGGCGCGTCGTCGAGACCGCCGCGATTGCGGCGGCCGCGGTGCTGATCGCGGTCGGCGGCACGTTCGTGCATGCGTCGGCCGATGCGTCGGAAGGCCGGCTGAATTCCTTTTCGGAGCCCGAAGAAGAGACGCTGCGCCATCTCGCGGCGCCGTTGTCGATCGAGGCCCATCTCGCGCCCGAAGATCCGCGACGCCTCGAGCTCGAACGCCGATCGTTCGCCAAACTGCGACGTGCGCTGCCGTCGGTGCGCATCACCTACATCGCGCGGACGACGTCCGGGTTGTACGAGCAGTCGGATCCGGGCTACGGCGAGATCTGGTATCAGGTCGGCGCGCGGCGGCAGATGAGCCGCACGGCGACGGACGAGGGCGTGCTCGAGTCCATCTTCGCCGCCGCGGACGTGGCGCCCGGAAACGAAATCGACGCTCCGTATCCCGGTCATCCGCTGGTCACGGGTGCGCCCGGCGCGAACGTCGCGTTCTACGCGGCGTGGCCTGTCGCGGTCGGCGTCGCAGGGTTCTTGATGATGAGGAAAAGAACATGACGGGTTCAAGGGGTTCAAGGGGTTCGGTGGTTGCGGTGCTCTGCGTTTCCTGCGGTCTACTGGCCATCGCCGCACTCGGCGCCCAGGAAATGAAGATCGACATCAGCAAAGAAGTCGTCGGCAAAGCGCCGACCGTCTTCGAGCCGCAGATGGGCACGTGGGTCGTCGCGCAGGATGGTCCCGACAAGGTCATCAAAGTCGATGGCGAAGCCTACAAGGCCTCGCTCAGCGCGCCGGAGCGGCTCGTACTCGAGAACGCGCGCAAGCTGTACGGCACGACGAACGAGGATCTGCTCGACAACGCCAAGCAGTTCACGACGTACCCGGTCGCGATCCTCAAGAACAGCCCGACATTCTCGAACGGCGCCATCAGCGTGAAGTTCAAGACGATCGCGGGCAACTCCGATCGCGCGTCGGGCATTCTCTTCAACGTCAAGCCGAACGGCGACTGGCTGACGGCGCGCTACAACGACACCGAGCACAACCTGGTGATGTGGGAATTCCACAACGGCATCCGGCGCCCGCTCAATCACAAGGGGGATGGGCAGCTGCTGTCGGCCCCCGGCGATCGAGAGAAATGGCACGAGCTGAAGATCGTCGTCGCAGGCAGCCTCATCACGGCGTTCCTCGATGGCGCGCAGCAGTGGGACTACACGCTCGATGCGCCGCCGGGACCGCAGCGTCGCGGCGCGCCGCCGAATCCGGATCTGTTCGCCGCCAACAATCCCGTGCTGCGGCCGCCCGTCAGCGGCAAGGTCGGGCTGTGGTCGAAGAGCGACAGCACCGTCGAGTTCAAGGACTACACGATCAGTCCGGTGAAGTGAATCAAACAATCGGGGAATCGGGGAATCGGGGAATCTGGGAATCGGGGAATCGGGGAATCTGGGAATCGGGGAATCGCATCGCGAACCCCGCGGTTCGGAGAGCGGCGGTGAGCGTGAGCGAGCTGGGGGTGGGGCCCCAGCCGGAACGGCATCCGCGAACCCCGCGGTTCGGAGAGCGGCGGTGAGCGTGAGCGAGCTGGGGGTGGGGCCCCAGCCGGAACGGCATCCGCGAACCCCGCGGTTCGGAGAGCGGCGGTGAGCGTGAGCGAGCTGGGGGTGGGGCCCCAGCGAGCGTTTAAGTAAGTCGTCAGTTTCAGCTGAAAGGAACGTATGCGTTGCGTAGTGCGTTCGTGGTTCGTGCTCTTCTGTCTCGTCCTCGCCATGCCCGCCATGGCGCAGTCGCCCAGCACAGCGGCCCTGACCGTCGTCGTCGTCGATCAAACCGGCGCCGTCGTGCAGGATGCGAAGGTCTCGATCACCAATCTCGCGACCGGCGCCACCCGTGACGTGCAGTCGGGCGCGGATGGATCGGCGTCCCTTCCGGCGCTGTCACTGACGGGCACCTACAAAGTCAGCGTGACGAAGCAGGGATTCACGGCTGAGGACGTCACCAACCTCTCGCTCCGCGCCGGCGAAACCGCAACGATCCGCGTCAAGCTCGTCGCGAGCGGCGGCAAGAGCGAAGTCACCGTGTACGGCACGACCGAGGGCGTCCGCGCCGACGCGCAGATCGGCCGGCGACTCGACAGCGCCACGATCGACGAGACGCCGATCCTCGGCCGCAAAATCACGTCGCTGCCGCTCTTCAACTCCGCGTTTCGATCGGGCAAGGGCCTCGGCGATCTCTTCGTCAACGCCACGTACTTCGTGACCGGCACCGGCAGCCGCCGCGCGACGACGTTCATGCTCGACGGCGCGAGTGACGACGAAGGGTGGGGCCGGCAGACCGCGGTGATCACGGTGCCGGTCGGCGCGGTGCAGGAAGTCCAGGTGCTCTCGAACGCGTTCAACGCCGAGTTCGGCTGGACGTCCGGTGCGGCGATGAACATCGTGACGAAAGCGGGCACGAACGTGCTGCACGGCGAGGGCCTCGCGATGGGCCGTCCCGGCGGATGGCAGGCCCGATCGTTCGGCATCGACGGATTCTGTCCGTCGTCCATTGCCACGTGCACGGTACCGACGGGCCTGACGGCGATCAGCCCGGTCGACATTCCAGATCGGCTCAGCCAGTACTCCGGATCGGCCGGCGGTCCGCTGGCGAAGGACAAGACGTTCTTCTTCGCCTCCGGGGATTACACGCGGCAGGATCGCACGGTCGCCCTGTCGCCGACGCTGCCCGCGCAGGTGCTCGACAACGGCAGCCTGAACTATGTCGGCGAGTATCGGCAGAAGCTCTTGAACGGCCGCGTCGATCACAAGCTGAATCCCAATCAGACGCTGATGTTCCGGTTCAACATCGATCGGATGTTCGACACGAATCCGAACGACGCGGTCATCGGCACGACCGCGCCGACGTCCGCGCGCCGCTACTCGCGGCGCGGCTGGGCCGTGCAGGGCAACGACACGGACATTCTCGGCGGCACGCTGTTGAACGAAGCGCGATTCAGCTTCACGAACGGCGACCCCGTCACGCTGTGGGAGCCGATTCGCGCCGGCGCGATCTATCGCCGCGTCGCGCCGTCGTCCCTGCCCTTCTCATACGGCGACAACCGTTACTCGAACCTCTACAGCCGGCAGGCGCAATTCTCCGACACGCTGTCCTGGTCGCGCGGCAAGCACTCGCTGCGCTTCGGCGGCAGCATCGCGCGGCACATGACGGGCGGCTTCGGCAGCGAGCCGGGCCAGGCGCTGCTCGGCACGTACACGTTCTTCCCGACGGGCCCATCAGCGTCGTTGCCATTCGATCAGCTGACGATCAACGACGTCCAGAGCTACTCGCAGCCGATCACGTTCGGCACCACGCGGGATTACACGCTGAATCAGTGGCTCGGCGTGGCGTTCGCGCAGGACACGTTCCGCGCGACCAGAGACCTGACGCTGGACCTGGGTCTTCGCTACGACCGTCAGTCGATCACGGACTCGACGGCGAATTTCGCGCCACGCGTCGGCTTCGGCTGGCATCCGAACGGCGACTCGAAGCTCTCGGTGCGCGGCGGTTACGGGATGTACTACACGCAGATCCGCACGAACTCGGTGGCCGGGTACATCATGAGCGGCCTCGACGGCTTCACGACGTACACGACGCCGAATCGCACGAGCCAGACGGATCCGTTCCCCGCCGGCTTCCCGACCTGCCTCGAGGCCACGTGCACGCCCGTCGATTTCTCGTCGAATCCGGCGACGGCGCCGTCACGCAACATCACGATCATCGCGGGCAAGCGCGCGTTCTACACGCAGCAGTTCGCGCAGTTCGGCCTCGACTTCAGCAAGCTGCCGAACTATCCGGATGAATACCTGAACCCGCGCAGCCAGGTGGTGTCGATCGGGGCCGAGCGCGAGGTGATCAAAGGTCTGTTCGTGGGCTCGGACTTCGTCCACCAGCACTGGACGAACCTCGACCGCACGGTCGATCTGAACGCGCCGGTGCCATTCGATCGCACGGCTCCCGGTCAGGTCCGCACGGCCGCCGCCGCGAACGCGACGCGGCCCATCACGCCGGGCGTCGGCAGCGTCACCAACGTCAGCACGATCATGAATCTCGGCGTCGCCGACTACGACGGCCTGCAGAACCAGATCAGCTACCGCGGCATTTCGAAGATGTACGTCGCGTTGAGCTACACGCTGTCGCAGTCCACGAACACGTCGGAGCCCGACGGCAACGGCGTCGGCAACAACCAGGCGAACATCGCGCGGCTGGGTGAAGAGGAGCGCGGCCCGAGCGTGGTCGATCAGCGGCATCGTGCGGTGATCACGTTGACCTATCAGCTGCCGTACAACATCACCGCCGGCACGTTCACACAGCTCGCGTCGGCGCGGCCCATCAACCCGACCACGGGCCTCGACAACGACGGCGACGGGGCGAGCAACGATCGCCCGATCGGCGCGGACGGCAAGGTCATGGGCCGGTCGTCCTTCCGCGGTACCGGCACGCAGGACGTGTCGATCTTCGTCGAAGGCCGCCTCAAGCGACAGGGCAAGACGATTCTTCTGCGCGTCGAGGGATTCAATCTCCTCAACCACGCGAACATGCTCTTCCACGGCGGCTCGAGCGTGCCGTTCGGCGACACGGGCACCGCGCTGGCGACCTTCGGTCAGTTCGTGACCGTCCCGGCCGGTCAGACGACGGCGATTCCGGCGTTCGCGAACATCGATCCGCCGAGAATGTTCCAGGTGCAGGTGCGGGTGCTGTTCTAGAGAAGACCCGGGAAGTAGGGGTGTCTGGAAACCTGAAGTACGTACGTCAAACGCCCTGAAGTACGGGTGGTGAGAGCCAAGAAGTACAGGGACGCTTGCACGCGTCTCTGTACTTCTTCGTCTTCAGGACGCCGGTCCTTCAACGTCCCTGGCGCAGAAGTACTTCATCGTCTTTGGCGCAGAAGTACTTCATGATCGTCCCATGGCTCTTCGTGCCGCGGCTCGTCCCTCTGCCCTGCCGCGCGATCTCTCCGAGCTGCGGACGCTCGCCGATCAGTCGTTCAATCGCGCGTCGGGAGCGCCGCTCGTGGCCGGCAACCACGTCGACGTGCTGCGCGACGCGGCCGAGAACTACCCCGCCTGGGAGCGCGCGATCCGTGAGGCGCGCCACACGATCCACGTCGAGATGTACATCGTCCATCGCGACGACACGGGGCGCAGGTTCGTCAATCTGCTCGCCGAGCGGGCGCGCGCGGGCGTCACGGTACGCGTCGTGTACGACTGGTTCGGCTGCGGGTTCGGCCCGGCGCTCGGGTTGTTTCAGCCGATTGCCGACGCAGGCGGCGACGTGCGCGTGTTCAATCCGCCGTCGCTCACCGCGGTGCTCGGCTGGGTCCGTCGCAACCATCGCAAACTGATCGTCTGCGACGGCCGCATCGCGTTCATCTCGGGTCTCTGCATCGGACGGATGTGGGAGGGACGTCCGGAGAAGAACCAGATGCCGTGGCGCGACACCGGCCTCGCGATCACCGGCCCCGCGGCGGCACAGGCCGAGCAGTCGTTCGCCGACAGCTGGCGTCTGACCGGCGGCGTAATCGATCTGGCGACGCTGCCGGATCCGGCGACCGTGCCCGCGGCAGGTCCGGTCAGCCTGCGCATCATCCGAACCGAGCCGTTCACCGCGAGTCTTCTCCGTGTGGATCTCGCCGTCGCGTCGATGGCGCGGCGACGCCTCTGGATCACGGACGCGTATTTCATCGGTCACGGACCGTACCTCGAAGCGTTGCGTCGCGCATCCGCCGACGGCGTCGACGTGCGCCTCCTGCTGCCGCGCGGCAGCGACGTCGGCTGGATCGTGCCGGTCTCGCGCACGCTGTACCGCGCACTGCTCGAAGCCGGCGTCCGCATCTTCGAATGGAACGGCACGATGGTCCACGCCAAGAGCGCGGTCGCTGACTCACGCTGGTCACGCGTGGGATCCACGAACCTGAACCTCAACAGCTGGATCGGCAACTGGGAGCTCGACGTCGCGATCGACGACGAGCCGACGGCGAAGACCCTGGAGGCGCATTACCTCGCCGACCTCGAGCAGTCGACCGAGATCCTGCTCGACCCGAGACGACGTCCGCGCGCCGGCACGGCGGGTCCGCCGCCGCGCCGCGGCCGCGCCGGACAGCGCGTCGTCCGCACCGTCTCCGGATTGGGCCGCAGCCTGGGCGCCGCGATCACGGGCAATCGTCCGCTGGAAGACTTCGAGTACCCGCCGCTGCTGGGATTTGGCGGCCTGCTGATCCTGCTCGGTCTGCTGGCGTTCTTCCAACCGCGCGCCCTCGCGTGGCCGTTCGCGTTCCTGGTCGGGTGGTGGGGCGTGACGCTGATCGTCGAAGCGACGCAGCTCTGGAGACGGAGCCGGCGCAAGTGACGACACGCGCGGCAGTGACGCCGGTCGTTCGGCACGGCGCCGATCGCGCGCGCGCCGATCAGGATCTCGTGGCGGTCGAAGCGCCGCTGGCGATCGTGCTCCGGCACCCGCAGCTCGCGTCACCACACAGACTTGGCATCGTGATGCGCACGCCGGGCGACGACCGCGAGCTCGTCGCAGGCCTTCTGCTCGCCGAGGAGCTGATTGCCGTCGGATCCGACATTGGGTCGATGGCCACTGCGATGCGCGACGACATCCAATACATCGACGTGTCGCTTTCGGACGGCGCGTCGATCGACGCCCTCTCGCATCGCTCGCTGACGATCACGAGCGGTTGCGGCTTGTGCGGGCGCGTCGAGATGCTGCGTGCGCGCCGGCGCCGCGCGCGAACGACGGCACCGGTCGTCTTCGACGCCGAGACGATCGCGAACGCCCCCACGAGGCTGGCCGAGCAGCAGACCGTCTTCGCGGAGACCGGCGGCCTGCACGCGGCGGGGCTGATGGACGCGTCCGGCGCCATCGTGCTGATCCGCGAAGACGTCGGCCGTCACAACGCCGTCGACAAACTTGTCGGCGCTTTGCTGTTCGCCGATCGTCTGCCCGCCGCGGATCATGTGCTCGTCGTCAGCGGCCGCGTGGCGTTCGAGATCGTGCAGAAGGCCGCCGCGGCGGGCGTGGACGCCATCGTCTCCGTCGGCGCCCCATCGAGCCTGGCCATCGACGCGGCGCGTGCGGCGCACCTCACGCTCGCGGGATTCGCCCGCGACGGCCGTTTCAACGTGTATACAGGCGCCGATCGCATCCGGTAGCGACCAGATTCACGGCACCCTTCTTGCTCTTTCTCCCCCCGGCGGAAGCGGATCGGTCGATTCCGTCGCCCAACGCGTGGCGCTCTGAGTCGGGAAAAACCCACGCTGCGGGAAAAAAGCCGTGCGCCAGCGACTTCGTCCCATCTTCGTCGTTCTTGTCATCGCCTTCTTCCCGGCGATCGCCGCCGCGCAATCCCGTGAAAAGCCCGTCGAACCGGCGAACGATCTGTGTCTGGCCTGTCACGGCGATCCCGACGCGAAGTCCGAGTCGGGGCGATCGATCGGCGTGGACGCGACGAAGTTCGGCGGATCGGCGCACGGCGCGCTCGGGTTGAGCTGCGTCGCGTGCCACACGGATCTCGCGAAGGCCACGGAGTTCCCGCACGCGCCGAAGCTGAGCAAGGTCGACTGCGCGTCGTGTCACGAAGCGGCGGCGACGGCGTACGGCAAGAGCATCCACGCGGCCGCGCGCGCGAAGAACGGCGCAAGCGATGCCGCGACGTGTGTCGACTGCCACACGACGCACGACATCCGGAAAGCGACGGACCCCCAGTCGCGCACCTATCCGTTGAATCTCCCGGCGACGTGCGCCCGATGCCACGGCAACGCCGACGTGATCAAGAACGATCACATTCAGATCGGCGACGTCGCCGCGATGTACAAGGACAGCATTCACGGCAAGGCGGTGACGAACAGCGGACTGCTCGTGGCGGCCAACTGCACGAGCTGTCACGGCAACCATGACATCCGCCGCCGCGACGATCCCGAGAGCAAGGTCTTCCGCGCGAACATTCCCGCGACCTGCGGCACGTGCCACGAAGGCATTCACACGCAGTACGCGGCGGGCGTGCACGGCACTGAGATCGCCGCGGGCAATCTCAAGGCGCCGGTATGCGCCGACTGCCACACGGCGCATCAGATTCAGCGCGCCGACGCGACGACGTGGCAGCTCGACGTGATTCGCGAGTGCGGCTCGTGTCACGCCGACAAGATCGCGACCTATCGCGACACGTTTCACGGACAGGTGACGTCGCTCGGATTCGTTCGCGTCGCGACGTGCGCGGCGTGCCATGGCGCACACGCGATCTACAAGAAGAGCGACCCGCGGTCGACCGTCTCCGACGCGCACCGGCTCGAGACGTGCCGGACGTGCCATCCCTCGGCGACGGCGAGCTTCGCGCAGTACGACCCGCACGCCGATCGCAAGGACCACGACCGCAATCCGGCGCTGTTCTTCACGGCGAAGGCGATGTCGGGGCTGCTGATCGGCGTCTTCGGATTCTTCGGCCTGCACACGCTGGCGTGGATGCCGCGGGCGCTGCTCGCGCGCCGCCGGCGACATCCCGAGGCGAAGTCCTGATGAGCGCTCACACCGCCGCTCCGGTGTACCTCCGGCGCTTCGACGCGTTCGATCGCGTCCTGCACGGCCTGATGATGGCGAGCTTCCTCGGCCTCGCGGCCACGGGCCTGCCCCTGCTGTTCAGCGACAAAGGCTGGGCGCGCCGGATGGCGCGCGTGCTCGGCAGCTTCGAGGTCGCCGGCTGGCTGCACCGCGTGTGCGCGGTGCTGCTCATCACCGTGTTCCTGATTCATCTCGGCCGCCTGCTGCGCCGCCTGATCGGCCAACGCGACTGGGGGCTGCTGTGGGGTCCGCGGTCGATGGTGCCGCAGCCGCGCGATCTGCGCGATCTCATCGGCCACCTGCGCTGGTTCATCGGGCGCGGGCCGCGGCCGCGCTTCGATCGCTTCACCTACTGGGAGAAGTTCGACTACTGGGCCGTGTTCTGGGGCATGGCCATCATCGGCGGCTCCGGGCTGATGCTGTGGTTCCCCGTCCTGTTCGCGCGCGTCGTGCCGGGCTGGGTCTTCAACATCGCGCTGCTCGTGCACGGCGAGGAAGCGCTCCTCGCGGTCGGCTTCATCTTCACGATTCATTTCTTCAACACGCATCTGCGGCCGGAGAAGTTCCCGATCGATCGCGTCATCTTCACGGGACGCGTCACCGAGGAGGAGCTGCAGGACGAACGGCCCGATGAGTTCGCGCGGCTTCAGCGCGACGGCGGCCTCCGGCCGCTCGTCGTGGACGCGCCACCCGCGTGGCTCATCCGCCTGAGCTCGGTCATCGCGGCCATCGCGGTGCCGATCGGCTTGATTCTGGTTGGCTTTATCCTCTACGGTGTGCTCACCTGAAAATGAACGCGACACGGTCCATTCCACTCCCCAGAAATGCGATCTCGCTCGTCGGCACGATCCTCGCGGTCGTCAGCGCGGTCGTCTTCCTGATCGTCTTCCTGCTCGACGTCTTCGGGTTGCACGCGAATCCGTACCTCGGGATTCTGTGCTTTCTGGTGCTGCCGGGCGTCTTCATCTTCGGTCTCGTCCTCGTGCCGATCGGCATGTGGCGCGACCGGCGGCGACGGCACGGCGCCGCCGCGGACGCGGCACGCCGATGGCCCGTGCTGGATCTCAATGACCCGCATCGCCGCGGCGTCATCATGTGGGTTGCGGTGCTCACGATCGCCAACGTCGTGATCGTCTCGCTCGCGGCCTACTCCGGCGTCCAGTACATGGACTCGGTGTCGTTCTGCGGGCAGGTCTGTCACACGGTCATGGAGCCGCAGTTCGCCGCGTACCAGGACAGCCCGCATTCGCGCGTCGCGTGCGTGCAGTGCCACATCGGCGCCGGTGCGAACTGGTTCGTGAAGTCGAAGCTCTCGGGCACGCGGCAGCTCTTCGCCGTCGCGCTCGGCACCTACTCGAAGCCCGTGCCGACGCCGGTGCACAACCTGCGCCCCGCGCGCGAGACGTGCGAGGAATGCCACTGGCCGGAGAAGTTCCACGGCGACAAGGTGCGCGTCATCAAGTCCTACGCCGAGGACGAGACGAACACCGAGTCGGTGACGACGCTGGCGGTGCATGTCGGGGGCGGCTCGGACAAGCTCGGCATCGCCACCGGCATTCACTGGCACATGAACGTCGCGAACGAAATCGAATACGTCACCACCGACGACAAACGTCAGGTGATTCCGTACGTCCACGTCAAGGATCGCTACGGCAACGTCCGCGAGTACACCGCCGAGGGCGTGACGCCGGACCAGATCGCCAAGGGCGAGCGCCGGCGCATGGACTGCGTGGACTGCCACAACCAGCCGGCGCACGGCTACGACGCCACGATCGACAAGGGCGTGGATCGCGCGATGGCGATGAACGAGATCCCGACGACGCTGCCGTGGATTCGTCGGGAGGCGGCGGCGGCGCTCAAGCAGACGTACCCGACGCAGACGGCTGCGATCGACGGCATCGCCGCGCACCTGCGCGAGTTCTACCGCGCGAACTACAACGCGATCTACATGGGCAAGCGGCAGGACGTCGAGAAGGCCGTCTCAGGCACGCAGCAGCTGCTCAAGCGCAACGTGTTTCCGGCGATGAACGTCACGTGGGGCACGTATCCGAACAACATCGGCCACATGGACTTCCCCGGCTGCTTCCGCTGTCACGACGACAACCACAAGACGAAGGACGGCAAGACGATTGGGCAGACCTGCGATCTCTGTCACGACATCAAGTGAAAGACTCAGAAGTACTGCTGCGCCAAAGACGGTGACGTACTCGCACGCCAAAGACGGAGAAGTGCAAGCGCCATAAACACGAAGAAGTACAGAGACGCGTGCACGCGTCCCTGTACTTCGTTTTTCTTACCGCGAGTACTTCAGGTCTTGACAACCACTCTGACTACTTGAGCGACTGCATGTACGCGACCAGCGCGTCCACGTCCGCGTCAGTGAGCTTCTTCGTCTTCATGGCGGCCGACATCAACATCGGCGGCTTCTTCGGCAGCTTCGCTTCCATCGCCGCCGGGTCGGTGATCCACTTCTTGGTGTCATCGGCCGAAAGCTTCTTGCCGACGCCGTCGAGCGGATACATCTTCTGGCCGACGCCCGCGATCGCGTGGCACGTGCTGCACTTCTGATCGGTGTACACCTTCTTACCGGCCGCTATCTTGGCCGCGTCCTGCGCTGCCAGCGACGCGCTGGCCGCGAGAAACACGCCCGCGACTATCCCCACGAATGTCTTCATGCCGTCTCTCCCTGAAGAGAACCCTCACCGACGAACCACTACCGAATTGGTTATCGGCTGCACAGCCGGTGCCATGCGCGGCCCCCGGCAGGCGGCCAAATATCGCATGGAACCCGCGGTCGTGAAGTAAACTTTCCGGCAAGGTGCGAAGGATCTCCCGATGAACTCCTGGTTTGCCCGATTCCGTGAGCCCGCTTCCGCCGCCGGCCGCCTGGGGCCGCTCGAACGGCGCGTGCTCGAAGTCGTGTGGAACAGCACGAAGCCGGTGGCGGTGAAAGACATCCAGCCGGACTTCGGCTCGATGGCGTACACCACGCTGATGACCACGCTCGACCGGCTGCACCGCAAGAAGCTGCTCGACCGCACGAAGCAGGGCCGCGCCTTTTACTACGTCGCCCGGCTGAACCGCCAGGAATTCGAATCCGTGCGGGTCGCCGACGCGCTCAATACGGCGTTGTCCGTCAAGAGCCAGGACCTCGGTCCGCTGCTCTCGTATTTCGTGCGCGCGGTCACCGACCACGACCACGAGCTGCTCGACGATCTCGAGGACCTCGTGCGCCAGCGCCGGGCGGAACTCGACAAGGATCAGCACCGCTAGTCCGATGACTTTCGCCGGCCGTCTCGCCGTCGTCGTCCTGACGTCGTTCGCCGTCGCCAACCTCGCGGTTTCGGCGATCGTGCCGTGGCTTGTCGATCGTATTCGCGCGGTCGAGCCCGCGTTGCGCGCCGACGCCCTGCGCCGTATCCGCCTGCTGCCCGTCGCGCTGGCACTCGCAGCCGGCGGCTGGATGGCGTTGTCGTTCGTGATCTTCGAACCGCGCATCGATCAGGAATCGATGGGCCGCGTGCTGATCGGCAGCGCCCTCGCCGGCGCGCTGATTCTCGGCTGGAGCGGCGCCCGCGCGGTCTGGCTGCTCGGCACGTCATGGCGCACGCTGCGTCGTGTGCTGGCGAGCGCGACGCCGATCGCGATCGACGGCGTCTCGACGCCGACGGTCGTCGTCTCCTCAGACTTCCCCATCGTCGCCGTTGTCGGATTCGCCCGGCAGCGTCTCGTCATCGCACGGTCCGTGCTCGACGCGTGTCCGTCCGACGAGCTGCGCGCGATCATCGCGCATGAGACGAGCCACATTCGCCGCCGCGACAACATCTCGCGCGTGCTGATGGCCGTGGCGCCGGATGTGCTGGGCTGGCTGCCCGCCTCGCGGCACATCGCCGACGCATGGCACGAAGCCGTCGAGGACGCCGCCGACGACAACGCCGAGGCCATCGGGCCGGCCGGACGCCTGCTGCTCGCCGAGGCGCTGCTGCGGATCGCGCGGCTGGCCCCGCGCGGCACGGCGCCGATCGTGCTGCCGTCGAGCGCGCTGTACCGCGGCGAGGATCTGGGCCGACGCATCCACCGACTGCTGGCGCCGCGCCAAGCCGTGGTGGCACGGGCGCCGGCGCTGCCGAGGCAGATTGCCGTCACGTTGTTCATCGCCGCCAGCCTGCTGGCGCTCCACGCGATTCACGAGCTCGTCGAGGCTGCCGTCGCGTTCTTCCCGTGATGTGACCCTCTGGCGTCTGTTCCGCAAGCCATCTGCGCCTGCGCGCACTCCTCGCGATTCCTGGTGGGCTGAGGCCGACCGGATCGCGGCCGCACCCGACGCCGCAGCCGTCGACGCGCTCGAACAGACCCGAGACGGCACCGAAACCGATCCCGACACGAGCGACCTCGAAGAGGAGATGGTGTTCGGCCTCCGCCAGCTGGTCGCGATCGCAGACCGGCCGCAGCTGCCCACGGTCGTCACACAGCATCGCGTCATTGGCGCCGATATCTGTCACATGGTGACGCCCGTGACGATCCCCGGTGACGCTGGCGCCGCGGCCATGCTCTTCCTGACCGCGACACGGTGTCTGACGGTCGGGCCTCGCACGGAGACGATCGCGTGGCATCGCGTGCGCCGCGTCACACGCGTGGGCCGGCGCGTCGTGATTGACGGCGGCGGCGATTGCGCCGTGGACCTGCTCTGCAACACGTTTGGTGACGCCCTGACGGTCGCGCATCTTGCCGGCCGGCTCGCGAAGACGAGCGGTTCATGATGCGCCTCGGATCCGACGTGCTCTTCGCACACGACCTCGTTCGCGGCCGCACGATCGGCCTCGTCGCGAATCCCTCGTCCGTCGACGGCAGCCTGCAGCACGTCGCGTCCCGCGCGGAAGCGGCTGGTGTGACCATCGGCGCGCTGTTCGGACCGCAGCACGGCTTTCGATCGGATCTGCAGGAGAACATGATCGAGTCGCCGCACGGCCGCGACGATCGCCGCCGCGTGCCCGTGTACTCGCTCTACAGCGACACGCGCATTCCGTCGGCGGAGATGCTGCGCGGCCTCGAGGCCATCGTCGTCGATCTGCAGGACGTCGGCACGCGCATCTACACGTACATCTACACGATGGCGAACTGCCTTCGCGCCGCCAAGGCGCACGACCTGCCGATCATCGTCTGCGATCGGCCCAATCCGATCGGCGGGATCGCGGTCGAAGGGCCGATGCTCGACGCGGGGTACGAATCATTCGTCGGCCAGTTCGCGATCCCGATGCGGCACGGCATGACGATCGGCGAGCTCGCGCGGCTCTTCAACGAGCACTTCGGCATCGGCGCGAAGCTCGAGGTCGTCGCGATGCGCGGCTGGTCGCGCGCGCAGTACTACGACGAGACGGCGCTGCCGTGGGTGCTGCCGTCGCCGAATCTGCCGACACTCGACAGCGCGATCGTCTATCCCGGCACGGTGCTGTTCGAAGGCACGAACGTGTCGGAAGGGCGCGGGACCACTCGGCCGTTCGAGCTGCTGGGCGCGCCGTGGGTCGATCCCGAGCCGTTCTCGGACGCGCTGAACGCGCTCGGCTTGCCTGGCGTGCATTTCCGGCCGGCGCTGTTCGTGCCGACGTTCCACAAGCACGCGAACGTGCCGTGCGGCGGGTGTCAGGTGCACGTGCTCGATCGCGCGGCATTTCGTCCGGTGGCGACGGGCGTCGCGCTCGTCGAGGCCTTCCGGCGCGCCGGGCCGAAAGGCTTCGCCTGGCGCGAGCCGCCGTACGAGTACGAGTACACGAAGGCGCCGATCGACATCCTGTACGGATCGCCACGACTGCGAGAGGGACTCGAAGCCGGCGTCGGTGCCGCGACGCTCGCGGCCGAATGGGAAGCGCCGGTCCGCGCGTTCGAGCGGCTGCGCCAGTCGTTTCTCCTCTACTGACGGGTATCATCGAAGCGTGGCCGATCCGCTGCAGGAACTGAGCGAGCGATTCGAGCAGAATCTCGTCATCGCCGCGCCGCCTCAAATTGTCTTCAACTGTTTCTTCGCACCCGATGCGCTGCGGGCGTGGTGGCAGGCGGTCCGCAGCGTCACGACACCCGTGCCGTTTGGCGTGTATGCGATTGAATGGGCCACGACGCCGTACCGCGATGACCTGCTCGGTCCGCTCGGCGGATCGTTTCATGGCACGGTCATCGACGTGCGCCCGGGCGAGCAGTTCCTTGTCGCCGATGCGTATTGGGTGCCGCCGGAAGGCCCTGCGCTGGGTCCGATGGCGCTTTCGGTGACCTGTAAGCCCGAAGGCTCGGGCTGCCGCCTGCACGTGCGGCAGGACGGCTGCGAGCCGTCGCCGCGCTGGCGTCGTTATTACGCCGTCGTCTCGCGCGGCTGGCAGATCTCGCTGACGGCGCTCAAGCGGTACGCCGAAGCGCCGCCGCGGCACTGATTACAGGCGCTCGATCATCACGAAATTGCCGCCGTCGCGGCCGAGCACCGTCCGGCTCGTCACGAACACCACCACGGATCCCGGCGGCACGATCGCGCGCGTCGAGAGGGCCTCGCGAACGACAGCCAGCGTCGTGCGATCGACGACGATCGGCGTCACACCCCAGACGAGCGAGAGCCGCGCCGCAACCTGCGCGCTCATCGTCGCCGCCAGAATCGACTGCGCGGGCCGCAGCGCGGCCAGCAGGCGCGCGGTATGCCCCGCCTCCGTCATCGCCACGATGGCGACGGCTTTGGCGCGGGCGGCGAGGGCCACCGCCGCTTCGCAGAGCGCGCGGCCGTGCGGACTCCAGTGCGAATCTTCGGGCGCGGACGCCTCAGCGGCCGTCGGCGGTTCGGCCATCTTCTCCGCCTCGCGCACGATGGCATCGAGGGCCGCGACGGCGCGCACGGGATACCGTCCCGCGGCGGTCTCGCCGGACAGCATGATCACGTCGGCCGCTTCGTCGACGGCGTGCGCCGCGTCGGTGACTTCCGCGCGGGTGGGGCGCGGCTCCGTCCGCATCGATTCCAGCACTTCCGTCGCGACGATGACCGGCACGCCGCGCGCTCGTGCGGTCGTGACGATCCTTCGCTGGACGGCCGGCAGCGTTTCGAGCGGCAGCTCGAGGCCGAGGTCGCCGCGGGCCACCATCACGGCATCGGAGACGCGCACGATCTCGGCGATGTCCGCGACGGCATGCGGCCGTTCGATCTTCGCAATGACGGCGATATCCGGCGCGCCCGCCGCCGCGGCCGCCGCTCTCGCGGTTTCGACATCAGCCGCCGTCTGCACGAAGCTGACGGCGATCGCATCGACACCCATCGCGACGCCTGCCTTCAAATCGTCGAGGTCTTTCGCGGTGACCGCGGGCGCGTTGATGGCGCTGTCGGGGACGTTGATGCCCTTACTTTCCAGCACAGTGGGATCCGAAGCTTGGAATTCACGTGACTTGAAGTCGCGGC
>JADMIO012779027.1_pt1 | contig 91123 bp, 82 predicted proteins | sample 8958161 | NCBI WGS metagenome assembly JADMIO01 (sample SAMN16585339, study PRJNA669376) | soil metagenome | isolation source: Crop rotation soil | place: USA: Cullars Rotation, Alabama | collected 2011
CGCGACAACTTGTCCACGTGGAATTCTAAGCTTAGGATCCCAATGTGCTGGAAAGTCATGGATTACGGTTCGCAATACTCCGTCGGTGACCGCCTGATCTCCAAAGCGCTCAAGGAGCTCGAGGACATTGGCGTTCCCGTCGCTCACAATCGCATTGTGGTTGAAAAGCCCGAGACCATTGCCCGCGCGAAACCCCTGTGATAAATCCCCCCTATGGAATTTTCTCCGATCGGCTGGCTGCGGGCCGAATTTAAACAAAAATTCGGGACTCCACGCCAAGGATCGCTTGCGAAACAAAGCCGGGCTCACATCGAAGTGGCTCCGGAATGGCGTGGGAAGGGGATTTTGAGCGGCCTTGAAGGCTTCAGCCATGTTTGGCTGATCACGCACTTACATCTCAGCCTCTCCAAGCGAAAGGCGGGCAAAGTCTATCCGCCGCGGCTGCGCGGTCGCAAAGTCGGCGTCCTAGCATCTCGCAGTCCGCACCGTCCAAACAACATCGGTTTGACCCTCGCCCGCATCGTCGCCTGCGAGGCAGACACCCTGCAATTGGCCGAAGTCGACTTGGTCGATGGAACGCCCATTCTCGATATTAAACCTTATCTCGCGGAAGCCGATCGCCCCCAGGAGTTCACGAGCGGTTGGACCCAGGACGTCGAATTCACGCCGAGAGACTGCGATTTTTCGGAGGACGCGCTTCGTGACATCGACACTTTGACGAGGGATGGCGTGATCGAGGAACCAGGCCGCCTGCGGAAGCTAATTCAAGAAATGTTGACCCTCGATCCCCGGCCGCCGGCTTATTTGGGCCGAAAAGACTCGCCTTTTGCGATCTGGGTGGCTGGCCTCAACGTTTTATTCCGATTTCACGAGGAAAAGTTTACAGTCACCCATATTGAGCGGGCCTAATATCTATATAATTGACCGCCGCACCAAATTTCTCCATTATGGCCAAAAAAAAGAGAGGACCGACCGATGAAATCCGTGACCGAATTTCCCACGCACAAATTGATCCAAGGCCTGAATAAGAAAAAGGAACTTGCTGACGCCGGCAAGACGCCCGAGGAAATTTCGGCAGGACTGGGCGAAGCCATGAAACTGGAAGGCGACAAACTGAAATACTTCATGGCGGCCATCGAAGTCGCTGGCCAGAATCTTGAGAAGCTCTCTCGTGTTCTCGTTGTCACGTTCGCGGAAGGCGAAAGCGTCCCGCCGAAAGCGACTAAGGTGGAAGAACACCACTACATTCCGGAATTCCAAGTCGAGGCCCGCAAGCCCGTTACAACAAAAAAAGTTGAGCAAAAGGGCGGCCGCGACAAGGGCCGTAAAGGCGGTGGCAAGCCGAAAGAATCCCCATGGGGACTCTCTCCCGAAGAAAAAGCCGCGAAAAAGGGCGGAGGCGCCAAGAAGCCTGCCGCGACGGCACCTTCTTCGGAAAGTTGATTTCGAAACGTCGTTATTCACCGTTCCCACAACGCTTTCCCACATGGTAAGCCGCTAGAAGTGTACAACTACGGAATTATTGGAAATTGCATGGCCTCCGCGCTTGTCTCAAGGGAGGCTTCTATTGACTGGCTATGTTTTCCGCGGCCGGACAGCCCTCCTGTTTTCGGTCGGATGCTGGATCCCGATGGCGGCGTATTCTCCATTTTGCCCGACGGTGACTATGAATGCCGCCAGAGCTATTTGAATCATTCGAACATTCTCGTCACTCACTTCAAGGCGTCGGACGATAGTGAATTTCGAGTCATCGACTTCTGTCCTCGCTTCAACCAGCATGACCGCGTCTTTCGGCCGTTGACGGTCATTCGGATTGTCGAACCGGTAAAGGGAAACTGTCGCATTCGAGTCCGCTGCGAGCCGGTGAGTGGATGGGACAAGAAGATTCCGCAGCCGATCGAGCACGAATCAGGTCTCTCGTGGGACATTCGTGATGGACACTTGCATTTGGTGAGTTCCATGTCGAAGACGCATCTCAAGGATTCGGCGCCGTTCTTGCTCGAAGGCAAAGCCTACTTCGCTCTGTCGTGGGGTGAAAAGGCGGCCGGCAACTTGGGGCGCGTGTGCGACGACTCTCTCAATGAAACGCGCAAGTATTGGAACCTTTGGGTCAAGCACTGCAACATTCCGAGCCTCTATCAAAAAGAAACCATTCGCTCGGCGCTCGCTCTTAAACTTTGTTGCTATGAGGACACGGGCGCGATTCTTGCGGCGCTCACAACGAGTTTGCCCGAGGAAATCGGAAACGTACGCAATTGGGATTACCGGTTCTGCTGGTTGCGCGATGCTTACTTCGTGCTCAACGCGTTTCAACGCATCGGCCATTTCGAGGAGATGGAGCAGTTCCTGAAGTTTTTGCTAAATTTGGTCGGCAGCGAAGATTATGCTTCGCACGGGCTCGCTCCCGTCTACGCTCTTGATCATCAGCGACCAATTCCCGAGATTATTCAAGAAGAGTGGGGCGGTTACAAGGGCAGCCGTCCTGTTCGCACGAACAATCAGGCGGCCGAACATGTTCAAAACGACGTGTATGGAGAGATGGTCCTTACTTTTTCGCCGATCTTCTTCGATCAACGCTTTGAGCAGTTGGTCAACGCCAATCATGAAATGCTCTTGAAGAATCTCATCTTGATGTGTTCGAAAAATCTTTGCAAAGCGGACGCTGGTCTGTGGGAGATTCGCAACGGTTGGCAGGAGCACACGTTTTCGAATTTGATGTGTTGGGCGGGACTCCGGCGGGGATTGACGTTGCAGCAGCTTGGATTCCTAAAGGACATGGAGATCGATCTCAATGCTGAGAAGACGCGCGCCGAGAAAGCGATTGAAAAGGCCGTTTCGGGTGGTTCTCTCCGCAACGGTCCGACGGACCCGACGTTCGACGCTTCGATGTTGCTGCTGCCGATCTTGAGATATCCGGATCGAAAACTCTGCGAAAAGACCGTCGACGACATTCTAAAAGCTTTGACTGTTCCAGGAGATTCAAAAGGATTTTTGTATCGTTACTCGCGACCCGACGATTTCGGCAAACCTCACTCCGCCTTTCTCCTGTGCAGTTTTTGGCTGGCACAAGCGCTGGCGGTACTTGGACGCAAACAAGAGGGGATTGCCGTCCTCGATTCGGCTTTGAAAGCCGCCAATCCACTTGGAATCTTCGCTGAACATTTCGACCCGCGCACCGGTTTGCAGAGCGGAAATTTTCCGCAGGCCTATTCCCACGTCGGACTCATCAACGCCGCGTTTGCGCTCAGTCCACCGTGGGAGGAAGCATTTTGACGGACGCCGAGGGACTTACCGCTATCAAGAGCTCCATTCCGGCGCGGCTGGATCGCTTGCCTTGGAGTCATTTCCATCGGCGAGTGGTGATCGCACTCGGCATCACTTGGATTTTGGACGGCCTCGAGGTGACGTTTGAAGGCGCGATCAGCGGGGTGTTGCAAAGTCCTCTGACTCTGGGTTTGAGTCCCGCGCAGATTGGATTCATCGGATCCACCTACGTGGCCGGAGCGGTCATAGGCGCTCTAGGATTCGGATATCTGACGGATCGCCACGGACGAAAAAAAATGTTTTTTATGACTCTTGCGGTTTATCTGGCGGGCGTTATGCTTTCCGCGATTTCGTGGAACATGGAGACGCTCGCGCTCTTCCGATTTATTACGGGCCTGGGAATTGGCGGAGAGTATTCGGCGATCAATTCGGCGATCGACGAGCTCATACCTGCGAGCCGGCGCGGACGCATCGACATGGTGATAAACGGATCCTATTGGATCGGCGCCGCGATCGCTTCGATGTCGACGCTTTTGATTTTGAACGACCATATTTTTGCCTTGAATGTCGGGTGGAGAGTCGGTTTTGCCGTCGGCGGCGCGCTTGGTCTTGGGGTCTTGTTGATGCGAAGGCATATTCCGGAGAGCCCTCGCTGGTTACTTCTTCACGGTGGCGCTCACGAAGCTGAGCGAATCGTGGGAGAGATTGAGAAATCTGTCGAAGCTGAATTGGGTGCTCCGCTTCCGCCGCCTGAGCATCACATCGTCATTTACCCAAAGCGGTTTCACGCGTTTCGGGAGCTCTTGCACGTGATTCTGGTGAAATATCGAAGGCGCGCCGTCTTGAGTCTGACGTTGATGACGTCGCAAGCTTTTCTCTATAACGCGATCTTTTTCTCTTACGCCATGGTGCTCACGCAGTTTTACAACGTTCCGATCCAGGACACGGGCCTCTACCTGTTGCCGTTTGCTATCGGAAATTTTCTCGGACCCGTTTGTTTAGGGCGCTTTTTTGATACGATCGGGCGAAGAATCATGATCGCGGCGGTCTATCTGCTCTCGGGTTTGCTTCTCTGCTTGACGGGCTATCTGTTCAATCGAGGAGTCCTGACTGCCGAGACGCAAACGCTTCTTTGGTCGGTGATTTTCTTTTTCGCATCCAGCGCCGCGAGTTCCGCCTACCTGACGATCAGCGAAATTTTTCCCATCGAAGTTCGCGGCTTCGCGATCGCATTGTTCTTTTCAATCGGAACCGGAATCGGCGGCGTGGGCGCACCCTTCCTGTACGGAGTTTTGATCGGAACGCATTCACACTTTTCGCTTTACATGGGATATTTATTCGCCGGCCTTCTGATGATCGGCACGGCCGTCGTGGAGTGGTGTATTGGCGTGGATGCCGAACAAAGATCGCTCGAGGAAATCGCTCCTCCTATCGTTAGCCAGAAAGAAGTGTAGTCTCCTGTCGGACCGTGAGAAACTCAGTGACCGAAATTGCCGTAAGTACCTCTGAATATGTGCGGCGTAATCTTTCTCAACGCTAATCGACGATCTCTCCAAATTTTTTGAAGTATCGAGCACCGAATTGCACCAACGCCTCGGCTGAGAAGTGTTCACCATCGTTTGGTATGAATTCACTGTTGTTCTTCAAGCCGTCCGACGGCACGAGTCCTGTGCAAGGAATCTCTTTCTCGATTCGTTGCAACTCTTTGTCGAAATTCACACGGATCGGATCTCCTGGAAAGACGGCTTGGTTGATCTCACCGATCAGGAAGGGGAAGCGTTCGTCAGGAAATTCAGACTGAAGTGTCTCCACAATCTGCCGCAATCTCTCTCCATAAGCGCGTATGGGAATCGCCCGGGCCCATTGCATGTCCGGCCGAAATTTCCATTCAAACAAATTCGCTTCTCCTTGATGCCACAACACGGCTACAATTCGATTTCGGAATTTCGATTCAGGAATGATTGTTTCGAGTGAAAGGCGCGCCCTAACAACCATGTCCTTGAAGAGAACTTCGTCCGGGGCGCTCGGTGCCCAGGCAAGGATATTTGAACCGCCACTCGCCGTCGGTACTAGCAAAACCCTCCGACCAGAAACTAAATATTTTTTTGCATAGAGGCGGGCAAAGGGAATCGCAAAGCCGATGCGTCCGTCGTTGATGTGTTTTTCACGGTCCCAGTGGTCGAGTGGATCCACTGCGGGAATGATTTTCAGTTGATTTTCTCCGATGCGCCCCATTTGCAATAGGAGAGAGCTTTCGTTCTCTATAGGCCTGCCACTGTTAGGCCCTACACCTTGTCCGGAGGCGTTGGACTGACCGGCAATAATGATGATGTCGAAGCCCGGGTCTTTTATGGGTTCCTGTCGGCAGCTATTCGTGGAGGAGAAATGACGAAATTGTCCGCGAATGAGAAATCCACTTGCAAGGGCGAAAGCTGTGATAAGAAGTAGTACTAAATTTCGATTCAATGTATCTATTCTACTTTCAAACGCGGAAAAAGTTCAAAATTCATCGACTCTGCCCCAATTTTATTGAGGTCTCCTGCCGGACCTTGAAGAAATCTCGCCATGGATCCGACTCTCGCTTTTTAAGATACTTGGATGCCGAGAACGCTCCTCCTTCGGACGCTCCTGCGTGATTTCACCCGCGGGTTTGTCTTTGCGCAATCCTTGAAAGACGGGAGCTCTGAGGATTTTTTCATCGGTCCAGTTGGCGAAGGAGACCTCGGCGACCAGGCGCGGTTTCACCCAATGAACGTCTTTCGATCGAGGGGATGCGATTTCAAACGGCGTCTGTTTTTGCTCGAGTTTTTTCAATTGCCGGTAAATGTCTTCAAGAAGTCTCGTGTCAAACCCCGTCCCAACTCGGCCGCTGTATCGAAGCTTGGAACCCTCATAGATCCCAACAAGGAGTGATCCGAAACTGCTTCGCGAGCCCTTCGGTTCTGTGAAGCCTCCGATCACGAACTCCTGGCGATTTTGACATTTCGATTTTACCCAGTATTCGTGGCGCCCCGAGACATAAGGAGCGTCTGTTCGCTTGGAAACGATACCTTCGAGATGAAGATCGCAGGTCGCTTTGAAGACGTCTTTACCAGCTCCGCGAAAGTGCTCGCTAAACCGGATTTTGTCGCCCCGAAATGTTTTGACCAACTTCTCGAGACGGTCTTTGCGCGCGATCAACGGCAAGGAAGTGAGGTCCTTTCCGTCCAAACGGAGCAAATCGAAAACCCAGTAAACCAGATTGCGCTTGTCATTTGATTTCATGGCGTTTTGCAGTTTCTGAAAATTGCTGTGCCCGGACTTGTCCTGCCACACAATTTCCCCGTCGATGATAAAGTCTTTGTGTTTGCTTTTTCTAAGAGCCGCGGCGATGTCAGGGTATTTGGTCGTCCAATCGTTCCCATTGCGAGTCATGAGCCGTATATTTTCCGCTTCGCGGATGGCTTCGGTTCGGTAACCATCGAACTTGATCTCATGAATCCAGTCGTCGCCCGACGGTGGCACCTTCACCAGACGTGCGAGTTGCGGTGTCACGAATTGAGAGTCGCGCTTTTTGGCGTAGGCCGTTAGAGTTTTCATGAAGTTCGTTTGGGCCGGGAGCGCTTGGATGGTGTTTTTTTCTTTTCCAAGCTCTTACGAAGAAGAGGCAAGAGGTCGACAACTTTTGTCGGTTCGACGGCCTCTTCCGACTCCACTGGCTTTTCGATCTCCATCGTCTTGCCTTTTTTGATTTTCGTTTGAATCCGTTTCATCAAGTCGTCATAGTAGGTGTCGTGCCATTTTTCCGGATTCCATTTGCCAGTCATTCCGTCGATGAGCTGTTGGGCCATTTTAAGTTCCGCCGGACTGTAATGGGCCTTCGCGCCGATCTCCTTGAGATAGTCGGCCTCGTCGACCTCTAAAATCTCATGCGCGAATCTTAAAACCTCCAGTGTCAAGTAATCCCCGTGGGGAACAATCGCGACGAGGTGTTGCTTTGTGCGTATGACGATTTTGCCCACGGCCGCCTTGCGAGTTTTCATTAGAGCGTCGCGCAGTAGGAAATACCCTTTTATGCCCTGTTTTTGCGGCACGATATAATAGGGCTTTTCAAAAAACATGAAGTCGACATCATCCAGAGGAATAAAGGCCTCCAGGTCGATCGCTTGCGTCGCTTTGGGATTTGCGGCTTTAAAATCCTCAGGAGTCACGACGACATATTTGCCTGATTTGAATTCAAAGCCTTTTACGATGCGGCTATAGGGAACTTCCTCGCCGGTGTTGGCGTTCACCTTTCGGTATTTGATCGGCGAAAAGTCGTCGCCGTCGAGCATGGAAAAGTGAAGATTTTTTTCCCGGTCGGCGGATTGAAGCTGGACTGGGATATTGAGCAAACCGAAGCTAATGACACCCTTCCATATATTCGAGCGAGCCATTTTGCCTCCTGCAAGGAGGAGGCTGCAATCAAGATGCCTTTTTGACTGCCGTACGGTTTCGCATGGGTGTGTATTCTGTCTTGACCGGTCCGTTGTAAACTTGGCGGGGACGTCCAATCTTGGTTGTGCCGGCTTCGTTCATCTCTTTCCAGTGCGCGATCCATCCCGGCAAACGGCCAAGCGCGAACATCACCGTGAACATGTTCACCGGAATGTTGAGCGCGCTGTAAATAATGCCGCTGTAGAAGTCGACATTGGGATAGAGCTTTTTTTCGATGAAGTAAGGATCTTTGAGAGCCGCCACCTCAAGTCGCTTGGCGATGTCGAGGAGCGGGTTCTGCGCGCCCATCTTTGCGAGGACTTTGTCGCAGGCCTTCTTAATGATGGAGGCGCGCGGGTCGAAGTTCTTATAAACCCTGTGGCCAAATCCCATCAGGCGAAAATCGGAAGTTTTGTCCTTCGCGAGCCGAACATACTTGTCCACGTCGCCGCCGTCTTTGTGAATGGCCTGGAGCATCTCCATGACAGCTTGGTTGGCGCCGCCGTGGAGCGGACCCCAAAGCGCACCGATGCCGCCCGCCACAGAGGCGTAGAGATTGGCCGCCGAGCTGCCAATCAAGCGCACCGTCGAAGTGCTGCAGTTTTGTTCGTGATCGGCGTGCAAAATCAACAGAAGGTTAAGGGCCTCCACGATCTCGGGGCTCAGTTCGTATTTCTCGGCTGGCACCGAAAACATCATGCTCAAGAAGTTCGAGCAGTAATCGAGATCGTTACGCGGATAAACGCGAGGTTGTCCGATGGATGTTTTGAAAGCATAGGCCGCGAGGGTCGGCACTTTCGCTAGGAGACGGGTGATACTAATCTTCACCTGTTCAGGATCGGCCGGATCGAGAGAGTCTTGGTAAAACGTCGACATCGTGCAGACGGCTGCGCTCAAAACCGCCATCGGATGGGCGTCACGCGGGAAGGCGTCAAAGAGTTTGATCATGTCTTCGCGAACCATGGTGTGGTAGCGGATGTCATGCTCCCATTGGGCGAATTCTTCTTGGGTGGGAAGGTGTCCGTAGATCAAGAGATATGCAACCTCGAGAAACGAAGATTTCTCCGCGAGCTGCTCGATTGGAATTCCACGGTACCGTAAAATGCCTTGCTCGCCATCCAGAAAGGTGATGGCGCTTTGGCAGGTCGAAGTGTTCGCGAAACCGTTGTCCATCGTGATGTAGCCGGTCTGGTCGCGCAGTTTGGAGATGTCGAAAGCCTTTTCTTGTTCGGAGCCTTCGATCACCGGGAGTTCATAGCTCTTGCCTTCGATTTCCAGTTTGACGGTCTTCTTGCTCATGAAACGTACTCCTTAAGAATGATCGACCGAACTTTGTATCGGCTTTGGTCCAGGTAATCTAAAAGGATAACGGCGGTTTCTCAGAAGCGAACGTGACTTTGTCTCTATCTGGTCATGAGCTCGCCGGCAGCGGGACCGCTGCCCAAATCTAGAAACTGAAATGAGTTTGCGTCGATCGTCTCAATGTAGTCATGCATCACCATTTGGTTTTGTCCGGCCAGAGCATTGATTTGAGACGCCCAGGCTCGGCAGTTCGGATTGGCGATGGTGCCGGAGAGATAGGTATCATTCAACGTTACGCTGTGCACGTCATAATCGATAATCGTGTTGGCGGTGGGGTAGGTCGACGACCTCATCATGCATTTCTGGGACGTCAGGCTGTAAATTGAATAGATTTGACCAGTGAGGAGATAGCTGCAGTTCGTAGGGTTAGGCAGATTGTTCGCCGTCGTCGCGACCTGCCGCATGGCCTGCAAGGAAAACGCTCCGGCGGTCCCAAGTGTGATGGCGGTCAGGTTGTTAACCTTGTCGCTATAGCTTCCTGCATACTCCGTGAGGAAGGAAGACATAGCGTCGGGGCAGCCCTGATACGAGGTCGAGAACGTCCGTTGGTCGTCAGCCCCCGAATATCCGGTGCAGGCCGCAGCTAGTGTCGCAAGCACAAAAAGCGTGATCAATTTCCCCATTAAAAATCTATCGACGCAATTTCCCGAACTCTTGACCAAAAAGGTACGCCGTACCCTTTGGTAGTGCGGCGCACTACCAAAGGGTACGGCGTACCTTTTTGGGGACGAAGGTCCGACGAGTTTATTCGTCGTCTTCTTCGTCGTTGGAGGTGTTTTTGTCTTCTGGTGCGGTTCCAGCGCTTGGCACCGTCCTCGCCGAGTCGGGTGGCCCTGACTCGATTTTAAGAGCTGTCGGAGCCAGCTTCGAGCCTAAGCCTAGACGGATTTGTCTTTTGCAAGCCATGCACGAGTCGTGCTGACCCATGTAGTAGAAAATCTTTCGGTATTTTTCGATGTCGGACTTGTAACGGTCAAAGACCGGACTTCCCGGTTTCTTGATTTCGCAGCGTTGTTCGTTCTCTCGCCCCACCACTTGGCGAACCTCTTTCAGTTTATTTCGTCCGAAGATATAGAGTGTGGCTTCATTGCTGGCATAGTGGTGTTTCTTTTTCCCCTTCTTGGGAGGGTCTTCATCGTCATCGCCGCCCTCTTGGGCGATGCCCATCGTGTAGTTGAGTTGGAAACTTTTTGTTTTCAGTTCATTGTCGGTGTCCATCTCAGATGTCCAAAATTCGATATCGACTTCGTTACTTTCACTGCTTCCATTGACGTTGCAATCGATCGACTTGAGACTAAGGTTCGCCTCTTTCATGAGCGATCGTAGATCTTCCACCTGTTCATTGCATCTGCGGAAGTAATTGGAAGCGCTTCTTCCCATAACCAGAATGACGTTGGCAATCGCCAGATGCGGAAGGTAGCCAGCCGGAGTGTCCAACACGGAGTAGGGAGAATTGAGGGAGAACTCGCGGATCAGCGGGAAGTACTTGTTGCGGCCAATGCAAGTGTCGTCGAGTTCCCCAAAACAGGGAATGGCACTCGAGATTCCAACCGCAAATAAAATAGATTTAACCATGAGATGTGCCCACTTCATCGGAAGGGGTTGAGCAAACGATATGCCACTGCCTCCTTGATTGGAGGAGGGAGGGGCACAAAACCTGTGACGGAAAATGTCACTGTCCCGTTGCCCGAAGCCTCATCGTTTGCTACTGTCGATGTCCATGGGTTCCATAGGCCAACACATAAAGATACTGCGTGATGACTTCGTCGCTCACGAGATTTTTCTCATCTCGGGCTCGCTGGCATATACGATTGCGATAGCGTTAGCACCATTTTTGTTTGTGATTCTGTGGGTGGCAGGGCTTCTGGGCGCTGACATCGAATTTGGAGTATCAAAGGAAATCGACGCCGCGATGGGAGACCGAGGCGGAGAGGCCGTTCGCCTCATCATGGAAAGGGCGAGCCATCACCCCAGCTGGCAAGGAACCATTGGATTAATCGGTTTAGCGCTTCTCCTGTTTTCAGCGTCTTCGATATTTTCGCAGTTGCGAAAAGCTTTCGATCGCATCGACGGGCATCCTAGGGCAAAGGGAAGTTTTGTTCGACAAAGACTACTGTCGATCGGTTTGGTAATTGTGTTCGCTGTCGTCACGATCGTTTCCCTTTTGGGTGCGGCCTTTGTCTCCGGCTGGCTGCCGAAGGAGAGCACAACCTTCGGTGCAATGCTGACCTTGGTCGCCAACTTGCTGGTGTTCAGTTTGATCTTTGCCGTTTTTTACAGAATTGTTCCGAGTTTCAGCCCAACCTGGTCTCGGTCGTGGTTGGCTGGCACTGTTGCTGCGATCTTTTACTTGATTGGCAATTTCTTAATGGGAATTTATCTCGGCGTCGCGGCTCTCTCCAATGTGTACGGTGCGGCTGCCTCGATCGTGGTGTTTTTACTCTGGACGTACTATTCGTCGCTCACGCTTATTTCTAGCTACGAAGTTGCGCGGTGGTTGGGGCGAACTTGACCCGGCACCTCGGTTGCACCCCCCTATTCGTGTAGGAGGTACAACTAATGGACACTCAGAAAAAGCCTGGACAACAGGAACAGCCGGAACAACAGCCCGAACAACAGCCCGAAAAACAGAAGCCAATGCCGTCCCGAGGCGATTGGGACAAAGGCGACGATGACAACCGTCAGGGCGATTGATTGGATTCGCTTGCCTTCGAAATTACCAACTTGAACCGGTCCGTGACCTGCTCGTGCAGAAACTCAGCGATTTGACCGGAGAGGTCGTCGCTCTCATAAAATGTTCTCGAATCTTTACCCGAGAAGTGAAGGCTGAGGCCATCCGGCTTCATCAGGGTCGAATGGTCTGTTCCCGGATAAACTAAGAATGTTCGATATCCGGTCTGCGTGTGGTACATCATGGTGTCGATAAAGTCCGAGTCAATCGTGTCGTCTTTTGCCACGGTCGCGACGAGCATGGGGGTGTCAATCTTTTGCAAGATGGAGTCGCCATGTCCACTGGTTTTCTTTTTGAAAGCGATCTCGATGGCCTCTTGCAAGACCTGAATTTCGTTGCCTCCCGAAGCCGAGTAATAGGCATGCTGAGAGTCGCAGGCGACTTCAAGATTCAAGTAGTCGTTGCCGGATTTATGAAAGATCGTCCCGATGTTCGCTCCGCCGCTCATCTTGGAGGAAAGACGCCATGCCGGCGACAAGAGAATCAAACCATATGTTGAATCGGGATTGGCGAGCGCGAGACGACTGGCGAGCAATCCCCCGAGCGAGTAGCCAACGACGACCACGCGACGTCCAAGCTTTGATGCGACCTCAAAAGCTTTTTGTGTTTGGGTGGTCCAATCTTTTCCGCTCACGGAGTCTAGCGCCTTCAAGTCCTCGTCAAAATGGTGCGAGAGGCGGGGAGCGACGATGTTCACATTATATTGGGAAAAAAACCGAACCAATGGCTCTAGGGCCTCGGGGTTTTGCGCGTATCCGTGCAAGATTAAAATTGCCGTATGCGTTTTCTTACCAACCAGAACTTCTCTCGAATCCAGTTCTGGTTTACAGGGTTTAGCCTGCGATGACTTCAACTCTTCCCAGTCGTGCACGCCCTGAAGATAAGTCAATTGCTCTTTTGAGTCTTCCGCCGCACGACCGGCGAATCCGAAAACAAACAAACCAATCAAGAGAAGATATTTGCTGAACGCCATCCCAACCTCCGCTGGGTCGGCAGCTGTGCAATTGGCGTGTCATCTCGTTAAGAAATGGATTGGTTATAAATTGAAAAAGTTTGTTTTCGGTGCCGAAAATAGTCACATCTTCGGCGCCGAAGGTCATTACGGATTGACGAGGCGGATCGTCTGGCGGGCGCCGGCGCCTATCACATTGAATTTCAATTGCGCCCAAGTTGGCTTGGAAAACTGCAGTTTGAAATTATTGCTGAATGCATAGGGTTCCATCGGCATCCCGAGAGGATTCTGCTTGAGCTTGCCGTCGTTGTCGATGTCGTTGAAGAGGAAGAAAGCGTAGTCGCCAACCGGAAGGTCGACCGTCATGGAAGTCGTGCCCATCTTCAGCGGAAACATGCGAATCACTTGGTCAGGCTTTTCTTGATCCCAACTTTGGCTGTGCGCGAAGAGGCTGATGTAGATGGCGCCGTGAGTGTTAGTGATGTTTGTCACCTTGATTACAACTGGTGCAGCGTACGAGCTTGTGGAAAATAAAAACGCGAGACCTAAGAGACGACGAATCATGGCGAACCTCCGTTAAAGAAATTTCCGACAGGTTAACGATTCAATCTTGGACATTGTCCACATTCGAAGTTTATCTGGACTATGGTCCGTGATTTGCTTGGTTACTCGGCGCGTTTTCGAATTTCTGAAGAGGGTGGGTGGGTTCGGAGATTGCCGTGGAAGGCCACCTTCCACGGCAATTAGATTAGACTAGGACAAATCAGACGCGTCCTGAATTCTGCTTATCCGTCTGAGACGGGTTTCGCTGATTGGGATTCGGATTCGTCTTGTCCGTTTGTCCGCCGGGCTTGTTTTGCTGCGGTTGTTGTTGCTGTTGCGTACGGGTGTTCGTACCACCTTGCTGCGGGTTTTGGTTGGGCACTTTAGCCTCCTGGTTAAGTTGAATTTTGAAATTGCAAATCGTCCGCCAACAGCAGCTCAACAAGAAAAGTTTCTAATCCGTGGTCTTCGAATTGCATCAATGGTCGCTAGCAACTCGTGAAAACCGTTAACAACTGCCGAAAGGAGAAGCATCAATGCCGAACAAGAATCGCGGACAAAATAGCCACAGCAGAGGGGGCAGTTCGAGACGTGGATTTGCTGCCATGAGCAAGTCAAAGCAACGCAAGATTGCAAGCATGGGCGGCCGTGCGAGTCACGGCGGTAAAAGCCAGAATGAAAGTGAGGACAACGAGCAGTTATCTAATGACGACGACGGTCCCTCCTATGGGCGAAGTATCTGACGACGAAGAGTGCGAGGCGATCGTCGAGATCGATGGCAACCGGCACGGATTCACAGGCACTGATCATGCACCAGAGACGCCGGATGAAGCCAGGAACGAGGGGCCGGCAGGATAGCCGGCCCTCTTTCTTTAGGTCAGTGACGCCTCCGGAGGCGGCCTGTCACCCTTCCAGTGCTTCGGGCCGGAAGTGTGATTCTTGATGATGCTCGTGATAACCGTCGAATTCGGAATGAAAACATGGGTTCCGTCCGCGCCGATCAAGGTCGTACCGCGGCTGTTTAGACTTTGCACAACACCTTTTTCACCCGCGACCTCGATGAAGTCCCCGTTGGCGAATGGCCGACGAACTCCTAACATGACTCCCGAGAAGTAGTTTTCCAAAATGTTTTTGAGAGCGATACCGGCGATGATACCGATGACGCCTGTTCCCCCGAGCAGAGTCATGGCGAGTCCGGTCAAATTAAGGACCTGGAGGGAAAGATAAATTCCTAAGACCAGAATCGGAGACGCGCCAATCCGGCTCATCATGTCGGCGAGAAGAGGATTAGTCACCTGCGATCGCCAAAAAAATCCCGACCATTTGGAGAGTGAGCGGTAAACAACGTAACAAATCGTCATGAGTGCGGCGGCGATGATTAAGTGGGGCACAAAGGCTAACGTGGATTTCCAGATCGCCTCGAGTTCGAGCTTGGTGGGTTGCAAATCGAACATGTTTGCTCATAAAAGCAAGGCGAGTGCCAAGCGCTACGGTTAACGCGCTGTTTAAGCAGCCAGTGGATGCACCGGCTCGAGCTTATCGAAACTGCCCGCATGCTCCGCCCTTAACTTCGCCAAACATTGAGTCGGCGAAACCTTGCGGAGATCCATCGACTGAAACGTATCGCGCGGAGCCTGTACGGAGACAATGCACGCTCGCGAACTTCGACCGCTCTTTTTCTCATGCCGGCGAACCCATCCGTTTAACAAAATATGATCGATCGAGCTTGTGTAAACCGATTCGAAGATTTCGTGGATGGTTCGAACGACGATCTGAGTGACGACATCATCATAAAGTTCGTCGAATTCTTTTGGCTTCATCTCTTTTTCTACGAGTTCGTCCTTCGCCGGCGAATATTTGTATTCGATCACCGAAGGGAGGTCCGAAGGATGCGGAAGATCGACGTCCACCTTCAACACTTTCCTACCCGCATCGAATTGCACGTCAAATGAGGGTTCGACATGTTCTGGATAAATCGACTTATCGAGAACCAATTCTACATAGCGGATGATCGCATCTGGACTGCCGCTTTCGAATCCGGTCTTGAGGTCCGTTACGCGCTGATTGCTCTCGTGCTGACTCTTCTCGAAGGCTGACTTGGCAAAATTCCACTTCTTCAATTCTTCCGCCACGCGAGCGGTATAATCCGTGACCGCAATTTCGTAGTCGGAACGTGCTTGCTTCTCGGCCTGCATGCGCTTGTCTTTGAGAGGATGCCACAGAAGTTCCAAAGCGGAAAATGACGGAATATTTTTTGTGAACTGTTTTTCGTGCGGCGGATGCGGCAAGATGAACTCCCGGAATATGAACTTGTTCATCAGGGCATCCCAATCCAATCGGCCGTCCATCTTCAAGGCATGATCAAGAATGGATCTGAGATCCTCAATATTCATCTGCGCTTTTTCCGTACGGCGGGTGGCTTCCTCCATCATTGCTTGCTTGTGAGCGCGTTTCTCTTCGCGAGCTTCGCGGGCCAAGGCCGCTTCGGCCCGACGATTCCACATCGAAAACTTTTTCTCGATTTTCTCCTGCAACAAAAATGGATCGTTACAGCGAATGAAAACCTGTTCGCCGGTGTGTCTGTCGACGAGAACTTTTTCGTAACGTGCCATTGGTACTCCGAGTGTATTGGACCATTACAATATCGGTTTTTCGTTCACAAAGATTAAACGATTTTTTAGAGAAACTCTCAGTTTGAGGCGTCTCGGATTGAGTCGCGCAATCGTCGAAAGAGAGGGGGAATCAGCATCATCACGATCATAACAATCACGGCGGCCCACGTTCCATCGCCCAAAACATTATTGAGCCAAAGAGTGGATCCCATGATGACGCTAAAGAAAAAAACGTCGCCGATGATGGCAAGGGTCCATCCCGTGATAAACCCGTGCCCGGCGAAAAACGCCGCGGTCCTTCCGGTCATAGGGTCGACTCCAAACGAGATAAGAATAAGTGTTAAAGGTCTAGGGTTGACGCCATAGCGGGATGAACTCTTCTTTAGCGACGTCTTCATGGCCTCATTGAATTGCTGTAGCTTGGGAGAACGGCGCCCTGCATTCGCGATCATGAGCATGAGCGGTTCAAAAATACAGGCGAGAGTCACGTCGGAGGCGATATACAACAAAATCATCGCCGGCCATTCGAAGCCTCGGTTCTTGGCTAGGATCACACCGGCAGGAGCTCCGCCCGCGAAAGGAATCAGGAAGAGTAAATAAACTTCCCACGCGTTTGTGATCATCGGACCCAGAGTGCCGAGGCGCCGCTCGGAAGAAGCATGCCGTTGGAGTCGGCGATCAGCATCTCTTCCGCTTCGGTGGTGCTTCCTTCTCCGAACACCCGTAAAAGCTGATTTTTGAGCGAGGTCGGCGTGTAGGCTTCAGAGTGGGCCGACAGGCAAACGAAAGAACCTTTCGTTCCCGAAATGATCTTCTTGAGGTCTTTCAAGAGAGGCATCAAATCCGTTTCGATTTTCCAAACCTGTTTCTTTTCGCCTTTTCCGTAACTGGGCGGATCAAGAATGATGCCGTCGTAAACAGAATTGCGGCGGACTTCACGAGTCACAAACTCCTTCACGTCGTCGACCAGCCAACGAATGGGCCGGTCTCCTAAGTTGGAGAGTTTCGCGTTTTCGCTCGCCCACTTTACTGTGCCTTTCGAAGCGTCGACATGGACGACTTCGGCGCCGGCACTCGCGCAAAAAAGCGTGCTGCCGCCGGTGTAAGCGAAGAGATTCAATACACGAGCCGGGTCTCCCTGTTTTTTCCGCGCGGCCACCAATTCGCGGAATCTCAACCAATTCGATTGTTGTTCGGGAAAGATACCGAGGTGGCCGAAGCTCGTAAGCTTGATGAGGAAGCGAACCCCTTCGATCTCGATCTCAAACGGCTCTTTGATTTTTGCGTCGCGAACGGTCCACTCGCCGGTTCCGTCGCGATGGCGAATGAATTCGGCCGCCACACTGGACCAACCGGAGGTCGGTAAGGATGGATCCCACACGGCCGTCGCCGCGGGACGAATCAAGCGGAAAGGCCCGACTTGTTCGAGTTTGCGAAAGTCTCCCGAATCGAGGAGTTTATAATCGGATGACATCTTATTGGTATGCCATACGAGAGCCGAGACTCCAATTTCTATTCTGAAAGAGATAGAGGAAGCGGGGCGTAACGGGTGCCCATTTGCTCATGCAGAAAACGAAGTGCCTCTTGGGCCTGCATGAGCGCGATGTCGTCGATGCCACGGAGGACGGAATGTATTTCCTGATGAATGGGGGTGGTCATCTCCTCAGTGAAAAATTGGATGGTCACGTCCTTTTGTAGACCTCGATACCACGTGTTGAGTTCGCTGGAGAGATAGTTGTCGACGGCGCGGTCGCTCCAGACCCGAAACGGGCGGGAGGAGCCCACGATCACCGCCAGCCAAACCAGTGTGTTGTTAATGTTCTGAGACACAAGCCAACTGGCTGCGGCAGTTGGCGCAGCGAGAGTCAAAGCGTCCAAAAGTCCCGTCCCGGCTTGCCGCAGCGGGGACCGTGTGTCGTGAAGGCGAGCCAACATCCGGTGGATTTCATATTCGGAGATGCCGTTTTGGCTGAATTGTACACTGTTGATTTTCTCACCGAGTTTTTGCGTGAGCGATTCGATGTTGCCGTCAATGACGGCATCGATCTTCGCAGCGATGGTTGAAGGAAGCGACGTACGCGGCGGAAGAACGACGGAATCGTCGGTTCGTCTCGTCGCTTCGGGAAACAAATTGGCGTAACGTTCGTGCATCTGGATCAGCCGTCGGCCATCGCGGAGTGCCGCGAGCTCTCGTACGGGCAGCCTTTCGTTGCGAAGATAAAGAAGGAACTGCGAAACGGCCAGGCGATCGTGGGCTCCATGCTTCTCCTGAAGTTCTTGGTTTAGCGTGCCGTTCAACCGTGCTTGTTTGAAGAAGGATATTAGAAGCTGATCAGGAACGGCACTGAGTTTTCCAAGCGAGTAAGTGAATTTCTCGAATTGGTTGGCGAGCGCGCGAAATTGTGGCTGCACGAGATCCCGCACAGCCATATAGTTAAAATTCTGCACAGATTCGAAGGATGCGACCTCCGTCGCGGCCGCCAGCGCCTTGTCGTACAACTGCGCGGCGAGCCGTTCTCGCTGCAAGCCGCGCAAATATTCTTCGGCCCCGGTCATGATCGCGGTCAGCGCGTTTCGATTGGAAAATTGTTTGATCTCGGTCGAGCGATCGTTCATGTAGCGAACAAGTTCATCGAATGTCCGTGATCCTTCAAGAGGAATCAAAGAGGGTTGGCCAACCCCTGTAACGATCTCTGATGAGTACGGTAAGAGGTAACTAGCGAGCACTGCTGTCGGAGTGCCGGAGCCTTCGCTGTCGTACAGAGCGTTGGCCAACCCATGTAAAAGTGATCGGGCTTCATCGTGCTCCATGGAAGAATCTCCAACTAGGATCAAGATGGTCCGTTTTTGTCCGTAATGTTCGAAAATGCGATGGAGCAGTTTTATGTTGGCGAGATTTCGAACGGTTTTGATGTCGACCATGAGTGCGAGAACGTCCGATGGACAGACCACTTCCATCGCACGCCGAATATTCTCCGGCTCGTCGTCTCGAAAACTTCCTGTGTCAAAGTCCGGTGAATCAATGAATGCCAAATTTTCCGGAATGGCGGGATCTTCGCTGATGAGTCCCGGCCCGCGAGTGCCGGATTCCTCCATCGAACGCCACGGAACGATCGCGCCAAATCGCTCCCTTAAGTCGGCGGTGACCCATTCGGGAGACTTCCGCGCGATCGAAATCACCATTCGTTTGGTGAGTCCAGGAAAATAACCAGTCTTGGAAATCGGCTTTGATGGTTGGCCGCTAATTAAGTAGGGGAGTGCGTTGAACAGAGTCGACTTGCCGGCATTTCCGCCGCCGATGATGGAAGTGACAAGCAACGGCGTATTTTGAGCGGCATTCGGGAGAGAAAAAGTCTGAATCAACCGGTACCACGGGTGTCTCGCAAGCCCATCGCCGCCGAGTCGGTCGAGCGCCCCGCGGAGCAGATGCAGAGCCTGTTCCTCGTTCTGGATGACATTCGAGAGCAGAGGATCGCAGGAAAACGATCCCCACGAACCACTGCTGAAAAAAATAATCAGCGTAAGTCCCAGGCGTTTCACGAGATGGCTCCCAACATTTCGGCGCGAATGTCGTCTAGTGAGAGCGGGGTGTTGGTCGGGTTACCGTTCGGGGCGACCTTCAATTTCTTCACTCCGATGGTTTGCCATTCCGCGAAGCGTGTTTGCCAAAAGGCATCCTCTTGAAGAATCAATTGCGCTTGTTTGGTGGATATGGCTCCGCTTCGTTTCATATTGAGGACGCGGACCGTGAATGGATCCTTTGTCATTTCATCGGCCGCCTCGCGGACGTCGGGATTCATTTTCAGCTTGCTAAGAAAAAGCGGATCGTCACTCACCATTTCAATGACGATTTGATATTTCGTATAGAGCGTGTGGTTCAATTCAATCAACCGCATGACCTGTTCGGCCGAGAGTGGCCCTCGCTTCGCTTGTGGAACGTCGTAACCCGGTTTCTGTTCCACTCCATTTTCGATCACCCCCTTGAGATCCCCGAAGAAATTGAGATACTTTAACTCATCTTGCAGAGTGGGGAACCACGCCGTTTGCGAGTTTCGGAATTTATAATAATTGTCGATCGAAACCTTGCGCCAATAGGCGCTAATTAAGGCTTCGTGATTGGACATGCGACCCGATTCCGCGTCCTGCTTTATTTCGTGAAAGCGAAAATCAAAATCGATCAAATCTTGAAAGGCGGCCGCATTGTAGGTCACGGAATGTTCCACGCGGAAATCAAGCAGATCGTTCCAGCCGTCATCAATGGCTTGCCAAGCAAGAAAGCTGGCAAACATGAGAGCGGGGAGAGTCGGCTCCTTGCGGCCGAAGCCGAGGCTTCGAGTGGCGGAGCCGACGGACCTTCGCACCAGTGAGTTATAGATGCCCTTCTTGTCCTCCGGTGCATCCTTTAAGATGAGACGAAGACCGCCGGAATTTATCACTTCCGCGACATAGTGCCCGGCTCCTCGAAGGAAATCCGTGCATGTTCCGGCGGCTCCCGGCTGGGGCTGAGCGAGAACGCTGACTAGTAAGAGCCTACTTAACGGGTAGCGCATTGGACGTCGAGAGCCCATCTGCTACGTGAGCGAGCATCTGCCAAGCAGGTGACCACGTTGGATTCGCGTGAAGGGATTGCCACACCCAAACGCGGCCGGCAAGGTCGACAAGAACGAGCGTCTGTCCGATGACTTTCGCCGAGCGAATCAGCTTCGGAGTCAATCCCTCCATCTGGACATATCTCAAGGCATCGAGACGAGCTCTCGCCAAGTCCGATTCGGCCTCGCGGATCCTTACTATTTTGGTCTCGGGCGAAATGTCCGCCGCGATTGCCTTTGCAATTCGTTCATTGGCCTCGCTAAGGGCTTGTGCTTCCGGCACCACGGTGGATTTTGGCGGGATATGTTTGATCAAGTTCCACGCGATGATGTCTCCGACAACGCCAAGAAGCTGGGGAGTCATGGATCCCCGCTGCTCGGTGAATATCGCGTCCGACGTCTGACGATTTTGTTGTTGTTGCGCGAAACTGGTGGCTGGAATTGCCAATGCCAGCGCCAACGTTCCTAGCGCGAGTCTATGGGGGGTTCTATGTAGTAACATTGTTGCCTCCTTTGAAGGTCTCGAACAATTCGCGCGCACAATAGTTCTGAAGAGGTCGCAAAGAAACGTGCACTGTCGCGGGGGTCAAACTTTTCCAGTTGAGCTACTGCGGACGTTCTTTAGGACTCGGCGAAGAAAATCGAAGTTCTTTGTGTGCAAAACAAATGGGCGTAAGGTTCGCAGCGTATGAGGAGAAAGAACATGGAAAAAACAAAAGCAAAACGACAGCTACGGATATTCACTACTGTTCTCGCGTGTGCCGCGCTCGCCTGCGCTTGCGAGAACTCGAAAGACGACAATCCTCCGGCTAAACCGGCTTCGAAACAGGGTGAGCCGGGAAAGCCGGCCGATCAACAAAAGCAAGCCACCAATGACCAGGGAGCCCCAACTTCGCAATCTTCCTCTAAAAAGGCGCCTGCCGGCGCGCTCACTGCTCCGATTCCAAATGAATCGAAAATTCCAGAGATTTTGAATGCCCAGGATGACACCACCTCTCTCTTGAGAAGAATGTTCGTTGAAGTCCATGAAGAACAGATCGAAGCCGCGGGCAACCGCCTCGTCGATGAGGTGTTTTCGGACGAGGGTGAAGCACAGGGAAAAATCGTTCGAATTCAAGCTTCTATCGCGGAACTGGCTAAGAAAGGAGCCTACACTCCCGAAGCCAAACATCGAGTGGCCTTTCTGCAAAGTAAGTTGATGGATCGAATCCGAGACAACCAGTACACGGATGTGTTGGAGAAGGGCGTCTTCTTCGTCGCCACCGGAGCGGTTCTTGGAACCATTGCAGGAACGGGAGCTTACAAAAATCTTCCAGAGATTGGTCAGTCGATCAAAGCAAGCTCGAGGGACGGCCTAAACGCTTTCCGTTCGAAGATGAGCGATCTTTATGCCGGCGGTCAACGAGCCTACCGGGACGTTGCTAGTCGTGTCTCCAATCGCGAAAGCTTTCAGGGCGCGGTGAACAGCGTTCGTGATACGACCTCGCGTCTGACTCGGCGGATCTCCGATTCCGCTGGTGCTCCGTTTCGTCCGGCGGAGACTCTCGTGCGCGATACTCTTGACGATTTGGGCGTGACGACCGTGGAAGGGAACGCGATTCGTGAACTGGCTCCCGTGCCCCCCACCGAATTGCCGACAACTCTCGAATGGAAAAACACTCCGAAGTCGACTCTACAGTACTCAGTTTTGGATCACTTCCAAGGAGAAGATCTGGGAATTGAACGCCGCCTCGTCTTCCGTCAAGACCGTCTGGTCCGCGGCAGTCATCTACAGACGACCTTTGTGTCGAACCCTATGCCAGCCGACATTGCGGGCAGCGTTGCGGCTCGCCTTGAAGCTCGAGAGATTGAGCGGCCGGAGCGCATGTTCGTGCACTTCGCCAACTTGAAAACCGGTGCTGTTTCGGCCCTACGCTGGCCGGTTGCCAAATTCAATGCCATGCTCGAGAGCGCCAATGCGCGGGTGCGTCCGCTGTTCATGACGATGGATGTTCCAACGGCGGTTGGTACGGGTGTCACAACGGCAGGTGCGATGGGAATAGTTTACTGGTGGGGGGCTGGTAACGGCGAGAGTATCGCTGAACAGAAAGGTGCCGCTAATCTGGAGAATATGATTCAGAGAGATCAACCCAACGGCCCGGTTATGAGTTTGGCTGAGTGAGAATTCCGTATCGTAAGGCGGCCAGCGTGCTTGTCGCCTTTTTTTTCGTAAGTCCCCGAGGGTGGTCGCAAGAGCTCGGAGAAAAAGAGAGGAAAGCCCTTCTGCAAGCGTATCAGCGAATTCGTGATGGAATCCCGGCCGAAGGGAACATTGAGAAAATTCGAGCGAGGGGGGAGGCGGCCATCGATAGTTTGTCGAATCTGCAGACAGAACTAAAGAAAGAAAATCGCCGGCAGACTGGCAAGTGCCAGCGCTTCATCGAGATTTCTCAGCGACTCTCCGTTGAGCTGCAGGGGTTGGTCGGCAACTACAGGATTGTCGATCCGAGACTTTCCAGTCTTACGAACGCCGACTTCGAAATCCGCAATCGCACGATGATTGCCATCACCGCATTCGCTGAAATGGAATTCTTGATTCAGAATCAAGCGGAAGCCGGTTACAGCGTTCTGGACTTCTTGCACGATCGAACCACCTGTCCATTTGCTTCGAGGGAAGCACTCGCCGCGTCTTATACCAAATCGACGAAAGATCTCACGCAATTTTTCGAAACTGCATTTGGAAGCCCGGGCCTCACTGAAATGTTAGATACTCAAGATCGCCTGTTGACGCTCGCGATCCAAGACGATCGCGCGGACAAAAAGAGATTTTGGGCTTTGATGGCCGGTTTAACAGTGACCTCAGTCGTGTTTTGGGAATTCGGTCCAGCGCTCGCCGCGTCTTCGGTTCGCATTATTTTTGGTTACACTCCGAGGATCCTCGCGGTGCCGGCTTTTGTGTACGGGATTAGCGTTTCGGCCTTGGTTGCGGAAAACGTCGCGTACAATTTCGCGGATGAAGCTTCGAGTTACAGGATCAGCCCGAGCCGAATGATCATCGGCAGTTGGGAGGAGCACATGGACTCGATCGATTATTTCCTGAAAAGCCCCGTGCATGCGCCCGAACTGGAGTTGTTCCTCTTAAGCCGCGTGCAATCGGTGGTGTTCGCCGAGGCTCTTTCCTGGATGAAACAGTTCAAGTCCCTGATTGAACGGGAGGAGGCAAAACGGTGAACAAGTACATTCTTCTCGTAGAACTGATGCAGATCCTGGCGGGCGCCCCGGTTGAGGACCAACTTCGTCGGCTGCCGAAATGGGTCGAGGAAAAATTCCACTACGCTCTAGAATGCGACCGCAATTGGGTCTGGGGAACATCGGATAACCAGTGTCTGCAGGGAATGTTGCGATTCACCCGGGCTGTGATCGAAGAGGAGAGCCCCACTCCAAACGAAAAGATCAGGGTACGTATCATGACAAAAGGGTGGGGGCGCATGGACGTGGAGCAGGTGCATCCCCGCATCTCGCTGCCCTACCGAGCTCCACGCTCTGAGATTGCATCGTTTCTTAAGGAGGAATTGTCGAAGCCTGATTACCGCCAACGTTTGGAATTTCTCGAAGAAATCGGCGACATGCTGGATGCGCTGAAGGACAAGACGGGAGTGGAATTTGAGGTGGACGACTCAGTCACCAATGTTCACGCTGTGGCCGCTCTCTATAAACTGCAGTTGTTGGCGGAGGAGAACGCGGCGATGTTCAAGGCGAAAGCGGAAGTCATCCGGCTGGGTACCAACTTCGAATTTCCGTTTGAACAAAACCTGCGTCTCAAGGAAACGATCGATGTCGAGGCTCCTTTAAGTCAAATTCGATTTTTTTTCGCGTCACCCCGGCGGTTCTTGGGAGAGGCCGATGCGCTCTTCGCGCGGCGAGGACTTGTCGACAAGCTTCGAACGGACCTAGCTTCGACGGGGACCTTCGGCCAAGTCGTCTGCAGCCCTCTCGGGGTTATGACCTACAATGCTTGCGAAGTCATGATTCGCAGGATGCAACAGCTGATTGATCGAAAGCAAATCACCTTCCCAAGGGCCGACATCTTAGTCATAGCGGCGATCAATGAGGTGCCCGTTTCCGTGGACTACTTTCAAGATCCACCGACGGGCAAGACTCTTATGATGGTCCGAACGGGAACAAAAATTCCTGCGCTGATCCGACAATTCGGAAGTAAGAATTGGATTCAAAAAATTCCGAGCCCCGGAGGCACTCCATGATTCTAACCCTTTTACTTGCAGCCCTTGTCGATTTTGCGAACGCCCAGCAGTCGTATCCCGATATTCCCCATATTCCCTACGATCGCAATCCCTACTATGAATCGGAGGGTTTCAAACTAGGATTCGTCGTCGATTTGCACCGCGACGGATTCTTTGTCTACAGCTACGAAGGTCGGATGATGGTTGGCTTCGGAGCGGACAAAGGAGACGCCAATGACCCTATCTGCATGAGCGATGCGCAGCGGTGGATTGACTTGATCGAGAATTCTGCAAAAAGAGAAAAGGCGATGAATGAGGCTAGAGAGCAATGCTACACTCTGACAGAGCCTTGGGAATTTAGCACGCTAGACCGAACCAAATTTGAACAGTATTCCCGAATGGACAAGGTTCAGTACACGCCGGTTTTACTTTACTATCTAAGACCCACGATTTCCATTCAACACCTCATCACGAGAACAAAGAATTTCGTGATGGGAATCTATCCGGTGGCTCCGGATTTTCCGATTCAAAAGATTTTCTCCTTGACGTCATCCGAGATGCCGATCGGATCGCATATCAATGTCCGTCAGGGATTTGTCGATGGGCGTGTCGTCAACGCGTCTCTTGAGAACATGATTCGAAAAAGTTTTGAGGTGACGATCCAACAGGGGCCTTACGGGAATATTTTTCGCAAGATGAGCGTCAGTGACCAGAAAATGTTCGACTTTATCGTGACGGCAATGTCGACTGGAAAAATTTTGCGGATCGGATATTTGGAGATCACCGGACTGGAAAATAAAATTTTGCGGATCGGGCGGGATTATCGAACACCCTATCGCGTGATCAGCGTGGAGGTTCGGGAAGATCAGCCCTCCACCGATCCGCCGGGCTTGACTCCGCGGAAGTGAAGTTATGGCGGCATTGATTCGACAGGCCTTGATTCTTGCGATTTTCGTTTCGGAGACGGCCGTTGCCGTTGAAGGACCGGAGATCCTTCCACCGGGCCGACAGCTGCGGCCAATCCAAGTTTCGCGCACCGTTTTCATGCATCGCCAAATCAACATGCAGACCCAATTGGCCGTCGATCCGCAGGACACGGCCTTCTTGATGAGCGTTTACGCCAATGGGTTGATTCGTTCTCTCCGCATCAGTCGAAAGAAAGTCGTCAAGACTCCGGTCATGTACATGGGATGGCCCTACATCCTCGATAAGAAGGGACGACTGTGGGCGATGGACACTTCTTGGAAGACGCAGATCCTGGCGAAAACGCCGGTCGTACTGAAACGGCTGGTAACAAAATTTCCCAGGGCGGCCGGCTTCGGAGTTGGAATGCTTGGCTTTGGTTGGTTGGAGCATTGGCTCTATGGCGAGGGAGCGTTTGTCCAAGGATTCTCTTCGCTCGAAATGGCTGGAGCTGGCTTTGTGACATTCTATATCGTGGACGCCGCTACCACCTTCCTCTTTCGATCCCATTTCCGGCTGCAGCGGGGTGGGAATTTCTTCAAGACGAAGATTGCCGACAATGTGATGGAGATCGTTCCAGAGGCGGGAACGCAAGATTGGGTTGTGCGCTTTCGCGATTCAAGAGCAGGAGACCCCATCACCTTGCTCAGTTCCCTGGCTCCCGATTACACGAAAAAAACGAATTGTATTTATGAACTGACGAGGATGCTCAATGAATAAAACGTACGAAGCGGCTCAGCTGAGACTGCCACCGCCGTGACGCGGAAGTAAACATTTTCCGATTGACTCAGGAAGACGGCGCGCGTTTGCTGAATGAATGATCGTTACCAAGCACGTGAGCAAGACGCTCGGGGCCCGCGGGGTTCTTGAGCGAGTCAATCTGGAATTTGCCACGGGTCAAACGCACGTGCTTCTTGGACTCAGCGGCTCGGGCAAATCTACTTTATTGAAAATCATGGTTGGCATCATCCCGCCGGACGACGGCGTCGTCGAAATCGGCGGAACGCCGATGTCACCCGCCACTCAGCGCGAGCTCTCCCGCCAAATCGGTTATGTCATCCAGCAAGGAGGCCTCTTTCCTCACCTGACGGTGGAGAAGAATGTGACATTGGTCGCACGAACGTTACGTTGGACCAGGGATGACATTCAAAGGCGACTTCAAGAGCTGATGGATCTTGTGGGCATGGACAAAGAGATGTTGGGTCGCTATCCGTCGGAGTTGAGCGGCGGGCAAATTCAGCGTGTGGCAATCATGCGTGCATGTTTCTTAAGACCACCTTACTTGCTTTTGGACGAACCGACTTCCGCTCTCGATCCGATCTTGCGTGCGTCTCTCCAGGCCGAGATGAAATCGATCTTTAATCGCATGAAAATCACAGTGGTGATTGTTACACACGACGTTCACGAAGCCGCTTTTTTCGGGCATACCATCACGCTCTTGAAAGACGGGCGCATTCTCCAGCACGGGTCGTTTGAAGATCTGGTCCGTCGCCCGAGTGACCCGTTCGTCACCGAATTTATCAACGCTCAGAGAGGCTGGAGCCCCACGTGATCAGTCTCCTTTTTTTGTCCGTAATTTCATTGGCCCAAGATCACGCGACCGTTGGATCCAAAGCTTTTACCGAGGGCTACATTCTTGGGGAATTCGCTTCGCAAAAGCTGGAGGAGCAGGGACTCAAGGTGCAGCGAAAATTTGGTCTGGGCGGCACCGGGATCTTGTTTGAGGCACTGAAAGCAAAGCAGATCGATTTATATCCAGAATACACTTCGACGATCAGCATGGAGTTACTGAAGCGCCCGGACCTTCTTGAGGTGCCGCAGTTGCGGGCGGCTTTGAACGAACTTGGATTTACGATCAGCGATCCGATCGGATTCGCGAACAACTACGCGATCGCAGTTTCTCGCACCTTTGCGGACAAATACAATGTGAAGACCATTTCGGACCTCGCCAAGTTGAGCGGCGCCCGCGCGGTTTTTAGCAACGAGTTCATGACGAGGGCCGACGGTTATGTGGGGCTGCAAAGCGTCTACGGGCTGCATCTCCAAACCCATTCACTCGAACACAGTTTGGCTTTCGAAGCCATTGCCGGCGGTCAGGCGGACGTCACGGACGTGTACACGACGGAGGGCAAGATCCGCAAATTCGACTTGGTGGTTCTTGAGGACGACATGAAGTACTTTCCGGAGTACGATGCGGTCTGGTTGGCAAGGTCCGATTTCGTTCGTGATCATCAGAAGGCTTGGAATCAACTGAACACGTTTACGTTGGATGTGGAGACAATGCGCCGGTGGAACGAAGAAGCTGATGTCATGAAAAAGCCGTTCGCGCAGGTGATTAAGGCGTCCGTGCTCGCCCCCGATGTTCGCTTTAAAGAGTTGGCTCAAAGAACGCGCGAACATTTGGAAATCGTCGGTATCGCTCTTCTATGCGCGTGTCTCTTGGGAATCCCTCTCGGAATTTTAGCGGCCTTCAACGAAAATGCGGGGAGACTAATTTTGCTTATTTGCGGAGTGCTTCAAACAATTCCATCCCTAGCGCTTCTTTGCTTCCTGATTCCACTGTTCGGCATCGGCCTGAAAGCGGCCTTAGCGGCGCTGATTTTTTATGGACTGCTGCCGATTGTCTTAAACACCTACACGGGACTCCGATCGATCGACGAAAATTTGCGGCAGGTTACCAAAGCGCTCGGGCTTACTTTTTGGCAAGGTCTTGTCCACATCGACATTCCGCTGGCTCTTCCGAGCATAGTCTCCGGCGTGCGGACTTCGGCGATCATCGGCATCGGTACTGCAACACTTGCGGCTTTGATCGGTGCCGGTGGCTACGGAGTTCCAATTGTAACGGGTCTAGCAGTGAACGACATTCGCGTCATTTTGACCGGCGCCGTGCCCGCAGGAGTCATGGCGCTTGCCGTGGATTTCGCATTTTCTATGTTTGAGCGCCGCATGTTTCGCCGGCGCTAGGTCGCGATCAATCTATTGCGATATGACCGTAACATGGTGTTCTGTGGTTGAAAGTCTCTTAACGGCGTCCTAGCGTTTTAGAAGTTCACATACCAATCCCGGGGGGGAATCATGCATCGTCTTGTCGCCATAGCGGTCAGCGTCTTGCCGTTTTTCGCGCATTCTCTTGAAACACCTAACTATCGCAACAAGAATTTGCCCGTTGAATCGCGAGTCGGAGATCTTGTAAAGCGGCTGACGATCGAAGAGAAGGTGAATCTGGTTCACGGCGATAACGACTTTTCGACGATGGCGAATGAGCGTCTTGGGATTCCCGCGATTCATATGACGGACGGGCCACTCGGCGTGCGAGGAGCCCTCGGGAAGCAGGCCACCGCCTTTCCCGCCGGGATTGCGATGGCTGCGACTTTTGATCGACAGTTGATCGGAAATGTCTCCACCAGCATTGCGAGAGAAGCCGGCGCTCTCGGGTTCGACATGCTTCTTGCGCCTTGTGTGAATATCAGCCGGCACCCGCTCGGTGGTCGCAACTTCGAAAACTTCGGGGAAGATCCGTATCTGACCGGTGAGATGGCGAGGTCGTACGTGTTGGGCGTGCAGCGACAGGGAATCATCTCGAACACCAAACATCTTGTGTTGAACGATCAAGATTACAATCGCAAGACTTTGAATGTCATTGGAGATGAACGAACCATGGAGGAAGTCTATTTACCTCCGTTCAAAGCAGCGATCGACGCTGACACGTGGTCGATCATGACCGCGTACAACAAGATCAACGGCTCCTACGGATCGGAAAATTCTTTTCTCATTGACGATCTTTTGCGTAAGCGCTGGGGCTTTAAAGGATTCGTCGTTTCGGATTGGTGGGCCACTCATAGCACCATGCCTGCCGCCAGGGCCGGCCTCGACATCGAAATGCCCGACGATAAATTTTTCGGCAAAGATCTTCTCGGCGCCGTGGGGCGGGAAGAACTCCCCGTTTCGGTCATCGATGATAAGATCCGCCGCACTCTCAGCGTGATGTTCCGGAGTGGGTTGTTCGATCGAACGATGAGACCGCCGATGAATGTCGTCGGTAGCCCGATCCATACTCTCACCGCGAAGAGAGCCGCCGACGCTAGCATTGTCCTGCTCAAAAACGACGGCAGGATTCTGCCGCTCGCCGATTCAGTTCGATCCATCGCGGTCATTGGCGAGGGCGGGCGACATCTTCGCGTCGGCGGCAAAGGCAGCTCGATGGTAAATCCAATTTGGGTGCGGAGCCCGCTGGAAGTTTTGCGAGCTGCTCACCCCACAATCCAGTTTAATTACGCAATCGGAACAAGAATGGCGGGCGATTTCGATTCCATTTTGAGCGACAATTGGACGACTGATCCCGTTGGCGCGCACGGCGTGATCGGGCAGTATTTTCCGACGATGGATTTGAGCGGCGATCCCGCCATCACTCGCATTGATCCGAACATCGATTTCGATTGGGAGTGGAACGCGCCAGGTGCTGGACTTCGCCAAGATCGCTTTTCGGCTCGTTGGACCGGCTTCTATCACGCGAACGCTCCGACATCCCTCGCACTTCGGTCGGATGATGGGGCGCGATTGTGGATCGACGATCACCTTGTGGTCGATGCTTGGGAGGGACACATGGACCGGATTGATCCGGTACCGATGCAACTCGAGGCCGGTCACACATACAAGATTCGTCTCGAGTACTATCAAAACGGTAAGAACGCCTCAGTCGGGCTCGGATATGATGAGCCGAAGGGCCACGAGGCTGACGATGCAATTGCATTGGCGAGAACGTCGGATGTCGCCATCGTCTTCGCGGGTCTGTCGCGCTACTATGAAGGCGAGGAGTTGGATCGTGCCACTTTCGAAATGCCGGCAGGACAAAATGAATTGATCGCTGCCGTCGCGGCGGCGAATCCCAACACGATCGTCGTTCTGCAGGGTGGAAACCCCGTTCCGATGCCATGGCTCGCGCAGGTGAAGGGTGTGTTGCACGCTTGGTACGGGGGCCAGCAAGGGAGTGAGAGCATCGCAGATGCTTTGTTCGGAAGAATCAATCCGTCCGGCAAACTTCCTGTCACATTCCCGCGGCGCTGGGAAGATTCTTCCGCTTATGGGCATTTTCCGGCTGACGACGGTATGCCGGATCAGCTCACATACGGCGAGGGAATTTACGTTGGCTACCGCCATTTCGATCGCGCCAACGTCGAGCCCCTCTTTCCCTTCGGATTTGGTCTTTCGTACACGACGTTTCGCATGAGTCACTTGAACGTTATTATGAAGGATCGCTCAACGGCGCACCCGAAGGCGGAAGTGCGCGTGCGAGTCACTAACACTGGAACTCGTGTGGGCGAGGAAGTCGTGCAAGTCTATGTGCGCGAAGCCTCCCCCGCCGTCGATCGTCCGGTGCGCGAGTTGAAGCAATTCGCAAAAGTACATTTGCGACCCGGCCAAACGAAAGAGGTTCGTCTGCAGCTGGATCGATCAAGCTTTGCCTACTTCGACCCGAACCAACACGCGTGGCATGTGAGTGCCGGCACGTTCAGCATCGATGTGGGGAACTCGTCTCGCAGTCTGCCGCTCTCTAGCGCGGTGGTGCTGAGGTAAGAACGGCACTCCTATTGCATCTGATCGATGCACTAAAAAAGGAGTGTCGTTAATGGCAAAAAAAGAAAACCGGAGCGGGTATCTTTCCCCATTCGAGGAAATATTCGAGCCGCTCGATGACTTCTTTCGTCCGAGCCGATTGATTGGAGATTTTTTCAAGCATGGAATGTCCCGATCCGACCAACGCTGGATGAGCCCAATGGTCGATGTGGAGGAGAAAGGCGATGAATATTTGGTCAGCGCTGATCTTCCAGGCTTCAAGAAGGATGAGATCAAAATCGATTGCACGCTCGATCAACTGACCATTACAGCCGAATGCTCCCAAGAGGAGACAAACAAGCGTTCTTCACGGCGCTCTTACGGATCTTTCTATCGTGCGTTTGCGCTTCCCCCTGGGACTAAAACGGAACAAATCCGTGCGGATTATGAAAATGGGGTGTTGCAGATTCGTATTCCTCGAAGTGAAGATGCAAAGCCGCGACGAATTGAAATCGGAGCGGAGACGAAGAATCAGGCGGGACAGGAATCATCTCCGCAAGAGCCGATTTCGGTGAAGGGCGCATCCGGTACAAAAGATCAAAAGACCGAGCCGCGATCGACCCATCATTAAATCTTTCGCAGGATGCATCAACGCATCCTGCGAGAAGAAGAACAGTATCCTCAAGAATTTAAAGAATTTCCTCCCGGCCTAGGTAGAAACCGATCAACACTGCGATCGCCGAAGCGACCCCAACAAACGTCCACGCATTTTGATGAGCTGAACGATCGATTTTGCGGGCGGCTTTTTTGGAAAACACCAAAGCTTGACCTCCGGCTTCCTTCGCTTTGTGAAGAGCCATATCGCCCGCATCGCTGGCGAACTTTTTGAGCTTGGTATTGACCTCTTCTAGAAGCTCCAGAGCATCGTCAATAGAGCCGAGTTCACTGATTTCATGCTTGAGAGACCGTGCCAACATTGTCGCACCTCCTATGGATAAAGGTAGGAGATGCAAAAACGATGCTCCGGAAGTTACGGGCTTTAGCACGCGTGGACGATCGATTCAGTTCAGATTGTGGCGTGGACGGGATCGATCCGACGGGAAGTTTCAAGGCGATCTGGAATTTCAACGATGAATTCGGACCCGCGATTCAATTCGCTTTCAACGCGAATCGAGCCATGGTGAAGTTCGACGATCTGCTTGGAAATATACAACCCAAGCCCCATCCCACCGAAGTTGAAAGACGATACGGCCCGCTCGAAGCGATTGAAAATCCGCGACTGATCGATCACATCGATGCCGATGCCCTCGTCGCGAATCGAGAAGCGCACCACGGAGTTTTCCTTTTTCAGTCGAATATGGATCGGTTTTCCTCGGCCGAACTTCATCGCGTTGGTCAGCAGGTTGACAATGACTTGCTCCATACGGAAGAGATCCCAGTTGACGAACACTCGCGGATCGATATCCATCCTAAGTGGGCATCTCGATTCTTGCAGCTGTCCCGCGAAACGCTGGAGAATGTCGCGAATCGCCTCCTCAAAATCAAAGTGGTGTCTCTCGAGCGAGAGACGGCCGTTATCCAAACGGGAAATGTCGAGAAGATCCTCGATGAGTCTGGTCAGCCGATTGATGTGCTTGTCGGACGTTCCGAGGAGATCCGTGAGCATCTGTTTTTTCGGCTCCTGCGATTCCAGCAACATCAACACTTGCTGGATCTGCAGCTTCAGCGGTGTCAAAGGCGTTTTTAATTCGTGCGACGCGATGGAAAGAAATTCGTCTCGAAGTTTGATGGCCGCTTGCGCCTCGCCATACAGCCTGGAAACGTCCATTGCGGCGGCGATCCGAGTTGCAAGGCTGGAAGCCAGTTGAACGTCTTGCTCTTCGAAAATGCGGTCACCACTGGATCCAATCGTAAGTACCCCCAGCGAAAGTCCGCGAATCGTGATAGGCACCATGACCAAGGATCGCAGATTTTTCATTGCCTCCAATCGGGCGCCTTGAAAACCGACGACGGCCTCCGCGACACCGTTGTTCGCGACGAGTGGTTTTCCAGATTCAAAAACTCGAGCCAATGCATTTTCGGTGTAGAGTTGGGGCGGTTCAGTATTGAATGCCTCCGTGAGCTTCTCCGATTCCTCGCCACACTCAAGATGTTGCATTTGAAAGCCAGTGGCGCCTACCGAGTCGACAGAGAACCATGTGGCAAAGCACGGAACCAATTGGCGAGAAACTTTGCGCAAGGAGCTCTCAAACTCGAGTGAGTTCGCCAAAATCAAACTGGCGTTCGCCAAAAAATCCGAACGGTCCTTGCTCTTCTGAAGAGATTCCTCGGTCTCTTTCAGCCGAGTGATGTCCACCGATAGACCCTGGAGTTCTTGACCGGATTTCTCAGCGTCGCTAGATCGCATTCCGGTTTGCAGCCAAACGATTTTTCCATCGCTCGCGACATAGCGATGGACGAGATCCACCGGCTGACCGGTTTCAACCGCCTTCTTGCGGGCTTCGCAGAATTTCGCGGCGTCGCAAGGGTAAATGTGGTTCATCCAGAAATTCAGCTCTGACATCCATTGGCTTTTCGGATAACCTAGCAAACGTTCGGCCGTTGGACCTACGTAGGAAAACACGAATGTGTCGGCTTGCGCTGACCAAACAATCCCGTGATTTATTCCTTGGACAAGATCATGATAACGTTTCTGTTGAATTTGATCTCGGCGCAGGCTGCGAATTTCCAAGGAAGAAAGACGGCGCTCCCGTTCCTGGCAATCCTTTTGGTGCTGCTCCTTTTCCAACATGAGAAGCCGTTGGCTCTTGCGATGCAAATCGGCGAACACCTTCACCTTGGATCGAAGGATACCGGCATCGAACGGTTTATTGATATAATCAACGGCACCGCGCTCGTATCCCTTCGCGACGAAGTGATCGTCCGGACTCAGCGCAGTCAAAAAAATAATGGGAATGTCACAGGTTCGTTCACTTCTTTTGATGATCGCGGCCGTCTCATATCCATCGAGGCCGGGCATCTGGACGTCGAGTAAGATCAGCGCCGGCTGATTTTCCAAAAGATAGCGGAGCGCACCGTCTCCCGACGTCGTCTTGACCAGTTTATATTCCGAAGAACCGATAGCAATTTCGAGCGCAAGAAGATTTTCTTCGCGGTCATCGACTACAAGTACCTCGACCGGTTCCTCCAGCATGTTCTACCCAGCTTTCTGCAACAGCGCTTTCACTAAATCGATGAGGGCGTAGAGATCAATCGGTTTATTCACAAACTTAAGCGTTCGGTCGTCAGTCAACGTGGCGGGCGAGCGTCCTGCCGACATGAGAACGACGGGGATATTTTTGAGGCGCTCGGATTCAAGCTGAAGCCTTCTAAAATCAAGGCCAGTCATTTCCGGCATCAGATTGTCGAGGAGTATCAGGCAAGGAACCGGATTGGCCTGAAGATGCTCCATCGCCTCTTTGCCATTGGTTGCCGACGAGACTTCGAAGTCGAAGTTTTCCAGGATCGAGGTGAGCAGTTCGCGGATGTCGGTTTCATCTTCTATGATTAAAATGCGACGCTTCATGCTCGGCTTTGATAAATGACTTTGCGTTGGAACAGCAAGCTAAATCTGTATTGTTAAGGTCTAAAAACGGTGGCGAAACACGATCGAAATCAAGAATCTTCCAAACACGGCGATCCGTCCACGCGGTTTAAACTTTCGAAAAATATTTAGTGGATCTTTCGACGCATTTTCATTAGTTCTGCGCCAAACGTAAGCGTATCCATGGGAGGATCTCTTGCCGAATCGCAATCTCAATTCAAATCCGCTGCACACGAAAAAGCTACCGCCGCCGATTCTAAAGGAAAAATTAAAAGAAAAGATGAGAGACTCGCACCGTCCAAAGGCAGATGGCGCTCTCTCGGATTGGGAAGTCAATGCTTCTCGTGATGAACTTGAGCAGTTTATTGAGGTCCTAAAGGCTGTAAAGTCTGGCGATTTTTCGGTGCGTGTCTCCTACAACAAGGCGCAGGTGCTCAGTCGAGCCGGCGAGCTTCTCAATGACATTATCGGCTTGAATGAGCACATGGCGAACGAACTCTTACGTGTCGGTCGTATTGTCGGCCAAGAAGGTCGTATGACCGAGCGCGCGTCAGTCGGTCCTGCGAAAGGCGCATGGGCTAACAGCGTAAACTCGGTCAACCAACTCATCGGCGATCTTGTGGCTCCGACGAACGAAGTCGCACGGGTGATCACGGCGGTGGCACGTGGCGACTTGTCACAGAAAATCTCGTTGGAAATTGAAGGCCGGCCGGTCCGTGGTGAATTCTTGCGTATCGGTACCACGGTGAATTCCATGGTGGACCAGCTGAACTCCTTTGCCGCGGAAGTGACTCGTGTCGCGAAGGAAGTGGGTAACGAAGGTAAACTCGGCGGACAAGCGGCGGTGAAAGGGGTTTCCGGAACCTGGAAAGATTTGACCGACAACGTGAACGGTCTTGCGAGTAACCTGACAAACCAAGTTCGTAACATCGCCAAGGTGACAACCGCGGTCGCGAAGGGCGACTTGTCGCAAAAGATCACGGTCGACGCAAAAGGCGAGATCGCCGAACTCAAAAACACCATCAATACGATGGTGGATCAGCTGTCCTCATTCGCCGCCGAAGTGACGCGCGTCGCGAAGGAAGTCGGTAACGAAGGTAAACTTGGTGGACAGGCCGAAGTGAGAGGCGTTTCGGGAACGTGGAAAGATCTCACTGACAACGTGAACGTCCTCGCGGCGAATCTCACGAACCAAGTGCGTAACATCGCGAAAGTGACGACAGCGGTCGCAAACGGCGACTTGTCGCAAAAGATCACAGTCGACGCAAAAGGCGAGGTCTACGAACTTAAGAACACGATCAACACAATGGTGGACACTCTCCGGTCGTTCGCAGCCGAAGTGACTCGTGTGGCGAAGGAAGTGGGTACGGAAGGAAAACTCGGCGGACAAGCGGATGTGAAGGGCGTTGCCGGAACGTGGAAAGATCTTACCGACAACGTGAACACGATGGCATCCAATCTGACGGTTCAATTGCGGGACGTTTCGAAAGTCTCCTCCGCGATTGCCAATGGCGACTTGACTCAAAAGATCACGGTCGACGTGAAAGGCGAGATTCTTCAGATCAAAGATGTCATCAATAAAATGGTGGACCAGCTGAATTCATTCGCATCCGAGGTGACACGCGTCGCGAAAGAAGTGGGTAACGAGGGTAAACTCGGTGGACAAGCCGAAGTGAAAGGTGTCTCCGGTACGTGGAAAGATCTGACGGACAACGTGAACGGCCTTGCAAGTAACCTCACCAACCAAGTTCGAAACATCGCAAAAGTGACGACCGCGGTCGCAAACGGCGACTTGTCGCAAAAGATCACGGTCGATGCACGAGGCGAGATCTACGAACTGAAAAACACCATCAATACAATGGTGGACACACTTCGCTCCTTCGCCGCGGAAGTGAGCCGGGTCGCGAAGGAAGTCGGAACCGAAGGAAAACTCGGTGGACAAGCAGATGTGAAGGGCGTGTCGGGAACGTGGAAAGATCTGACCGACAACGTGAACGGTCTTGCGAGTAACCTCACCAACCAAGTTCGTAACATCGCGAAAGTGACAACCGCGGTCGCAAAAGGCGATTTGTCGCAAAAGATCACGGTCGATGCGCAAGGCGAGATTCTCGCGCTGAAGCAAACGATCAATACGATGGTGGACACACTGAACTCGTTCTCCGCCGAAGTGACACGCGTCGCGAAGGAAGTGGGAACGGAAGGTAAACTCGGCGGACAAGCCGAAGTGAAAGGCGTTTCCGGTACGTGGAAAGATCTGACCGACAACGTGAACGGTCTCGCGAGTAACCTCACGAACCAAGTTCGTAATATCGCGAATGTCACGACAGCCGTTGCCAATGGCGACTTGTCGCAAAAGATCACGGTCGAAGCGAAAGGCGAGATTCTCGAGCTCAAGAGCACGATCAACGTGATGGTGGATCAACTCCGATCGTTCGCCGCCGAAGTGACACGCGTCGCGAAGGAAGTCGGAACGGAAGGAAAACTTGGAGGCCAAGCGGACGTCCGCGGAGTCTCGGGCACATGGAAAGACCTCACCGACAACGTGAACGTCCTCGCCGCGAATCTTACCACGCAAGTTCGTAACATCGCGAAAGTGACGACCGCGGTCGCTAAAGGCGACTTGTCGCAAAAGATTTCAGTCGAAGCGAAAGGCGAAATTGCGGAACTTAAGAACACGATCAACACCATGGTGGACACACTGAACTCATTCGCCTCTGAAGTGACTCGCGTCGCGAAAGAAGTTGGTAACGAAGGAAAACTCGGTGGGCAAGCGGAGGTGAAAGGCGTTTCCGGAACCTGGAAAGATCTCACTGACAACGTGAACCAGCTTGCAGGAAACCTGACCGCGCAAGTCCGCAATATCGCGAAAGTGACAACCGCGGTTGCAAAAGGCGACTTGTCGCAAAAAATCACGGTCGACGCCAAAGGCGAGATTTTGGAGCTCAAAAATACCATCAACGTGATGGTGGATCAGCTGAACTCGTTTGCCGCCGAAGTGACACGCGTTGCGAAGGAAGTCGGTACCGAAGGAAAGCTCGGTGGACAGGCGGAAGTGAAAGGCGTCTCCGGAACTTGGAAAGATCTCACCGAAAACGTGAACTTCATGGCGTCCAATCTGACGAAGCAGGTTCGCGGTATCGTCAAAGTCGTGACTGCGATTGCAAACGGAGATCTCAACCAAAAATTCGTTCTCGAAGCAAAAGGCGAGGTCGCAGCCCTCGCGGAAACGATCAACAGCATGACGGACACTCTCCGTATCTTTGCCGATCAGGTGACCACGGTCGCTCGTGAGGTCGGTATCGAAGGAAAGCTGGGAGCACAAGCGAAAGTGCCGGGTGTTGCGGGAACCTGGAAAGACCTCACGGACAACGTGAATTTCATGGCTTCCAACCTCACCACGCAAGTCCGTGGTATCGTCAAAGTCGTGACCGCGGTTGCCAACGGCGATCTCAACCAAAAGTTCGTCCTCGAGGCAAAAGGCGAGGTCGCAGCCCTCGCGGAAACGATCAACAGCATGACGGACACTTTGCGGACTTTTGCCGACCAAGTGACCACGGTTGCTCGCGAAGTGGGTATCGAGGGAAAACTGGGTGGCCAAGCGCGCGTTCCTGGTGCCGCTGGTACATGGCGCGAGTTGACCGACAACGTGAACCAGCTCGCAGGAAATCTTACTTCACAAGTCCGCGCGATCGCAGACGTTTCGACCGCAGTGACGAAGGGCGATCTCACGCGGTCCATCAACGTCGAAGCGCAAGGAGAAGTTCTTCAGCTCAAAGACAACATCAACCAGATGATCGGAAACTTGAGAGAGACAACCGAGAAAAACCAAGAGCAAGACTGGCTGAAGACGAACCTCGCGAAGTTTTCCGGAATGATGCAAGGTCAAAGAAACATCGTCTCGGTCGCTCAGCTCATCATGTCCGAGCTGACTCCGCTGGTCGACGCGCAGCACGGCGGGTTCTTCATGATGGACAATCCGGAGAAGGAAAACTCCGAGCCGGTCCTCAATCTGATCGCGAGCTACGGTTTTACGACCAGAAAGAATTTCATAAACTCTTATCGTTTAAAGGAAAGCCTCATCGGCCAATGCGCTTTCGAGAAGAAGGCGATCTTGATCAACGATCTGCCGAAGGATTTTATCCATATCCAGAGCGGCATGGGCGAAGCTCCGCCTCGCACGATCGCGGTCTTGCCCGTCTTGTTCGAAGGTGAAACGAAAGCCGTGATCGAACTCGCGTCGTTCAAAGCGTTCAGTATGAACCAACTGAGCTTCCTAGATCAGCTTATGGACAGTATCGGCGTTATTTTGAACATGATTTCCGCTTCAATGAGAACGGAAGAATTGCTCCAGGAGCTCAAGCGGTCTAACGCTGAACTCGAAGCGCAAGCGGGCGAATTGAACGAAAAAGCGAAACTTCTCGAAATCAAAAATCAAGAGGTTGAAAACGCTTCTCGCAGCGTCGAGGAAAAAGCCGAACAGCTACAGCTCATTTCGAAGTACAAGTCGGAGTTCTTGGCCAACATGTCTCATGAACTGCGGACGCCGCTGAACAGTCTGCTCATCCTTTCCAAGATGTTATCGGAAAATAAGCAAGGCAATCTCACGTCCGATCAGGTCAAGTTCGCGAAGACCGTGTTCGATGCCGGTAATGACTTATTGGGATTGATCAACGAAATTCTCGATTTGTCGAAGGTGGAAGCTGGCAAAATGGCAATCCATCCGAAGAACATCACGATCGCCGAAATCAAGGACTACGTCGAACAGACGTTTCAGCACGTGGCGACGCAAAAGGGACTCGAGTTCTCGATCAAGGTCGGCGAAAATGTCGAATCGGATGTATTCACGGATCCAATCCGTCTCAACCAAGTCTTGAAGAACTTACTGTCGAATGCGTTCAAGTTTACCGAAACGGGCAAAGTTGAGCTCACAGTGTTCCATGCGAAAGAGGGCCAATTGGGCGGTCTAAAGCTGATCGATCCGGCGCAGCCGTTCCTTGGCTTCTCGGTCTCCGATACCGGCATTGGCATTGCGCCCGAAAAACAGAACCTCATCTTCGAAGCCTTCCAGCAAGCGGATGGTACGACGAGCAGGAAGTACGGTGGAACGGGACTCGGTCTTACGATCAGCCGCGAAATCGCACGGCTCCTCGGTGGCTGGATCGAAGTGAAGAGCGCGACTGGCAAAGGCAGCGTCTTCACTCTCTACGTTCCGCAAAAGTACTCAGGCGTTGAAGGGGCGCGTCCTGAATTGCAGGACGGACAATCGGATGCGGAAAACAATTCGTTGATTCCACCGCTACCCGAGAATGCCGACTTTTCTGGTCGTAAGATCCTTGTGATGGATGACGACGTTCGCAATATCTTCGCGATTCACAGTGTTCTCGAGTCGAGAAACATGATGGTCTTGCATGCCGAAAACGGCGTGCAGGGCATCAAGCTCCTTCACGAAAATCCCGACATTGATCTGGTCCTGATGGATACGATGATGCCGGAGATGGACGGTCTGACGGCGACCGAGGAGATCAGAAAGATTCCAATGTTTAAGGATCTGCCGATTATCTCGCTCACCGCGAAAGCGATGAAGGGCGATCGTGAGAAGGCGCTCGAAGCCGGAGCTTCCGATTACGTGACAAAACCGGTGGATCCGGATAAACTGTTGTCCATCATCAACGTTTGGACAGGCGAAGAAAATGAGGGAGATAATAATGGCGAACAAGGTTGAATCCCCGCTGGTGAAATCGGTTTTGGCGTTGGATCATCTTCTTTCCGAACTCGAGAGAATCGGCGAGAAAATCACCACGATGGAGTTAAAAACCGATTTTGATTACGAGCAGGCGCGCAAACTGATGAGTCATTTCGCTGAGTCTGGGCAAGGCGTTTCCGAGGAGGTCTCGAATCTATCGGTGCGTCTCAATGAAGCCCGGGCGCGCGCCGAGGCCGTCGCGCAAAAGGTTTCGGACCGCGCGGAATTGGTCAATGTCAGAAATTCCGAGGAGCAAGAGAAGCTTCAGGAGTTCGTGAAACTGAGCGCCGAAGTTCGCGATCTATCGGAGGGTCTTGCGGCATTGAGAAAGCCGGAAGGCGAGAGTCTCACCGCCCATGACCGCGAGAGATTGAACGAGTTTTTCGCGAAACTCGAGACACAACTGACTCCATTGATCGACCGTGCTCAGGCTCTAAGAACGGAAGCGCGGTTGTCAAAGATGAAGTCTCTCGAGCAAAATGCCGATTCCCTCGTGGGAACTCTGCAAGCGATTCGTGCGAAGATCGGCTCGATGAACCTATTTCCCGGCAGCGCAAGCGCTCTGAATTAGATTCGTCAACGAGCGTACGTGGGCGCTGCCGATGATGAGAACGCCGGAACCCTCCTGCGCCAAGAGTTTTGCCGAAGATTGAGCGTCGCGTTTTCGGAGAATCTCGGCGGCTGCAAAACCGGAAATGATCGGGTCCATGACCTTGCTTCTTAGGCTGGCGGGAACTTTCTGATCTACCTCGCGGGTGATCCATTCGTCTTCCAAGAACTTGTGCAAGTCATATTCTAGAACAGCGCGCCCATAAGCACGCTCAGTGAACTTGTAGATATCTGAATTTTTACCCACAGCGGCCGCCAGTGTTTGCAAGCGATCTTCGGCATCGGTCATCAGGTCTAGACCTTTTTGCATGAGATCGTCATCTTCGACGCCAACAATACGCACGTTTTTCATTAGTTCGGGATCCGTTTGTTGGAGGTACTGTGCAGGGCCGGCGAAAATCAGAAACGAATCGTCGACAATCGAGCTCGGCTTCAGTCCCCGGTTCTCGAGGTTGGCGCGTGTCATCGGTAGATAAATCCTCGTTTGCATGGTCATCGCCTGCATGATTTCATCGCCGTACTCCAGAGCGATGAAATCGATCTTCTTCGCTTGAATGAGAGCCCGAAGTTCGGCAACCTCGGCGCGATATTGTTTCAGAGTTTCTTCGAACGATTTTAAACGCATGAGAGCTTTGACCAGATACTCTTCATTGGTACTGGAGACGTCGTCCGCCAATCGTCCCATCGACATGACTTCGAGTGTGATACCGTGCTCGTGTCCAATGACGGTCAAGGTTCGTCCTGAGTCTCTAAACTTCACTGACCCCCGGTTGTCGCTTTTTTCGGTCGCGCAAATTTCAGCCAAAGCGGTAAATGTCACCATGAGACTCGTGATCGTCCCCAATACGCCCACTAATTTGGTTAAACCCATTCCCATACCTCCGGCGTCGGAGGTTTGCATGATTCGGGCCATTTGCTGAAGACGAATCAGCCTTGAGGGGGAGGTCGAGTGGCACTTCCGTTGCTCTAATTGAAGGTGAGCACGGGCGGAACGATTTTAGGCTAACCTATAGGAAATAGGGCGTTTATTGTCTTTTCGCCCGACTGGCAACTTTTGTCACAAGGACCTTTATTCTGATGATTCGAACGCGCAGCCTAAGACCCTTCCTGAGCACCCTCCTCGCGCTGTCGGTCGCGGTGCACCCGGTTGTTCCCGCGTTCGCTCGTGTCGGAGCCGAACCAACCATCCGTGTTTACGAGACTCCCTCCAAGCTTCAGCAAAAGATGAACGGATTTCTTGCAGCCATGGCGAAGGCGCAGTTTGAAGATCCCGACGCGCTTCCGCCGCGTCTTGATGAGAAGGAATCCAACTTGTTTGGTTTGAGGACGCAGACCATTCTCATCCCGACGGAACAAGGAATTTTGAGTTATCGGTTGGGTGATGCGCTACTTGCGCTGCCGACTCCATCCGTGAGTAACATCGCGACACAGGTGACGATGGAGATCCAAGACGGCGATCTTCTTATTCAGCACAACTCCAGCAAGATCACGCAAAAGATCGCGGGCTTCAATTTCGTCAGCTTAGCTCAGGATGAGCAGTTCGTTTTTCTGCTGACCAAGAGCGGAGAAGTGCACGCGATCAGCAATCGCTTTCTTAAGAAGTTTCTATTTCAAGCTCCCGTTCCGGTCATCAAGGTCGACAATGTCGAACTTCCCGAGGGTGCCCCTGCGACCATCGGAGTCGTCTCCGAGGCGACCGGTCCAACACAATTGAGTCAGGGACTGCAAGAAGAAATGATTTTGGATGAAGATCAGAAGGCGGCGTTCACCAAACGCGACGTGTTCGTCAACGCGGGAGAAACGACCATTAAAGTCATGGATCGCGCCGACCTTCTCGACGACTACTCCATGTCTGCGAAGTTTTTGGCACTTCTTTGCTACCAGAACAATCCTCGATTTTATGAAACCGACAAAGTTCTTCGCGAGCTCCTCGATCAGAATCCCGAACATTTGGATAAGATGCAAGCGATGCTCGACGATCCCGCCGTGCAAGAAGCTCTTAACTCTGATGAAACGTTTCGAGTTTTGAGTTCGCTGCCTCCCTATGCGCTTAAAGATCTGAACAACTACCTCATTGAGATTTCTGACTTGTTAAAAAACGGTGAGCAGCGCAAGCGCATTCTCATCGACGAACTGAGAGCACGAGTCGATCAGGAAATACAACGGGCACCAATTGCCGAGGAAAAAAAGCAGGCACAAAACAAAATGATTCAGCAGTTTGCTCGTGCTGGAAAACAGCTGAAGAGCGATTTCAATGATTTCCTGGGCAAGACAAACGCGCTGATTGAGAAGACCATGACGAAAGAGACGCTGACAAATGTCGCGATTGGCCTTGGAGTACTTGGAAGTGCTGTCACACTCGATCACGTCTCAGGCAACCACTTCGCGGCATGGGCTCTCGATTTTGGCGCAAAGTTCTTTCCGGTTTGGTCGTCGGCTGAAACCGCAATCCCCACGGCGAAAGCTCTCGGGGCCCTTATGCTGGCGCCCTATGTTTACGAGGCCACCGGCTACCTGGGTGGACTCATTACCGGCGTCGGATCCAAGTCGGCGTTTTTGGCGAAAGCGAGCTTTCAGATCTACGGCTTGATGGCCGGGTATTTTCAAGCCGCCACATGGTTGATGGGAATCAAAAATTTTATGCCGGCCGCTCGCCGAGGGATAAACCCGTTCCGGGGAATGACGACGCCGTTCGCAAGCAACAAAAAACAGGCCGAGAGCCGTCGGGGGTTAGAAAAAAATATTCTTAGCGATTTACGCATCGATAACGCCGCTTGGATGCTTGCGCATTCGGAAGTGATCGACGAGGACGGACTTGATCCTGTTGCTGTCGCGGAGGCGGAAATCGAACTTGCGAGAAATCGTGCGGCTGCGGCCGGAGTCCTCGAGCGGAAGGCTTCAGCTGCCGCCTCTCTCGAGGAAAGTGAAGAGCTGTCGCAGCTCGCGATGGGACTGCGATCGGCGGTTAAGGATTTGGCGAAGAAAGATGTGGCTGCAAAGGGAAAGATTTCGCAAGAAAAGCTTTTAGGTCTTATTGAAAATGCAAAGAAACTGAGAAAGGAACTTAAGGAAAATAGTCGATTATGGACGGCCGTCAAACGTCTCGGGCAGAAGACCCAAAGGCTCTTCACTAAAAAACTCCCGCGCGGTTTCGGCGTTTTCGCGTCGGAATCCTTCCGCGATCTCTTTTACGCTGAAGCCAACGAATCGCTGATGAACCAAAACTTTCGGATCTTCCGATACGCGTTTATCGCGGAGCTTTTACTTTCATCGGTGATCGGCCCCTACGCGGATCCATCGCATCCCGCACAATTGCTTGCAAATGGACAGGGCTTTCTCGGATTCAATCCGAGCTTCCTCGCCCAACAACTTCAGGGGATCTTGTTCCTCGTCATTGCAAATCCTGCTCGCATGTTCCTCGATTTTGCTCTCGCAAAAGATCCAAGCAGCGCTTCGCCCTCGAACGATCAACTTATCTATCCGAAGCAGGAACGCAAGGCTGGATATTTCGAGACCGCGAAGTCGTATTTCAAAAACTTGCGCAATCCCGTGAAGATGAACATGGGCTACTACGCCCTTCGCCACTTGAAGAAATCCTGGTTGATGATCCTGCCGGGAATCACAATGGCGATCCTTGTAAGATCTGGCGTTCTTGGGCAATCCATCGATCAGGCCGTTGTGGGCGAAATTTACAGGATGATCGCGGCGTATCTTGCGTACGGTTGGCTATGGGGACTTGAAACTCGATCGCTCACTTTACTCGAACAGGACACATTCAAACTTGCGGCGGAAGAGCGCGATGCGGAATTCCGAATCAATCAGGGCCTACGTGAGAACAACAAGGAAATGATAAAACAGGGAATCACGCGCCTTGTAGCCGTATTCAGAGCGTCCAACCGAGAGGCGCTCGTCGAAGACGTCGAGGCGATTCCCAACGACAAACTCGAGGCGATCGCCGACCAACTCCTAAGAGCGGAGTCTGAAAAATCCGTGCGCCCATCGCACCCAAATGAGCTCTTTATGCGAACTGTGACGGTCTCCGCGGCGGTCTTTGGAAGCCACCTTTCAAACGAATTTTTCGCTATGGCCTATTCTTCAACGGATACCCTCTGGCAAATGCTGCTCACTCTCGCCGGAGGCGTTGGGACGGCAGGAGTCGCCTACTCCGCGATTTGGGCCGTACAAACGGCCATAAACAAAACCCATGCACTCTTACAAGAGGCAAAGCAGCTCCGCGCCGAAACCGGTGACGAAGCGAGATCTTTGCTAAGTTACTGCCGAGACCTTCTTGACTATAGGGCCGCCTCGCGTTCCAATTTTGAAGAGCGAGGACCCAAGGATGTCGGGAAATCGAAATAACGCATGGAAGAGAGCGATTGCAGCCATTGGTCTAGTGGCCGGCTGCACGACGGCGAGTGTGGACGACGCCGTCCCCAGTCGCGAGATCGCATCGACCGCGCAGGATCCGTTTGTAATTCCGCAAGAGGGCGGGTGGACGATCACGCAGGGCCCCTGCCTGAGCCCCGGTGCGAAGACGGGGACGATCAGTCTCCCGCCACAAACGGTGCCGACGGCGATGCCCATTTGCACGGCACTCCAAGCTAACAAAGCGATCACCGACTCGAACGGCAAGTTTCTTGACATGTACGTCGGCGACAACATCAAGAAATGGCCGGGATATTTTGTCACCAAGAAATCGGATGGCACGATCGTGAAGGACATGCGCCGAACCGACAAACTCGACATGCCTGCGGACAGTCCTTTTAAACAACCATGGTGCTACACCAAGACGGTTCATTTCACACCCGAACAAATCAAAAACCCGCTCTGGATGGATGTGACCGGAATCAACTACACAGCGACGCTCCTCCTCAACGGCAAGAAAATTCAGACGGAGCCCATCGCCGGCCCGTTCACGATTCATCATCTTGAAATCGCGGACGACTTGCACCCGGGAGGAAATACGGTTTCGTTTGAAGTCACGCCTCCGAGCCGCGCATCGCTTTCCGGCTCGTGGATCGATTGGCACACGGGCGATCCTTGTCGCATGATGGGAATGAACCAAGAGCCAGTCTTCCGCACGACCGGCGCGACGCGCATCACGGGATTTCTGGTCAACACGCACTTGAGCTCCGACAATAGCGTCGCGAAGATCGACCTCTATGTTGAACTCAAAACGGTCGGCGGCGCGAAGGCAGAAGGAACCATTGAAATTCATTTCGCTGGCCTCACCAAATCGGCGCCTGTAAATCCGTCGGGTTTCGCGCTCTTTTCCTTCATCAAGAAAGATCCGGAACTCTGGTGGCCGAAAGGCTTGGGCCGACCAGCGCTTCATAAACTTTCGATCGCTGTGCTTGCTCGCAATGGCGAGATCTCAGACCGATGGGATCGCGAAGTTGGACTAAGAGAAGTAAAATCTTTTCTGGACTCAAGCAAGAATCGTGAATTCGAAATCAACAATAAGCCTTTTCTCGTGAAAGGCGCTGGCTGGAGCAGTGAAGTCACCGGCTATGAGCCGATGTCAAAAAAAGAAGCGAAGTTGGATTACATCGCCGACATGGGGTTCAACTCGATTCGCGCGGAGGGGACTCTCGAGAGTTCGGAGTTCTACAAACTCGCGGACCGCAAGGGCATTTTGATTCTCGCGGGATTTCCGTGCTGTTCCGCGTGGGAGGCCAACGAAGAGGGCAGCGCGCTTGGAATGGATTTCGGCAAGTGGACGCCGGAGAAAGTTGATCTTGCCAAGTCTTCCATCGAGGCGCAACTTCGGATTCTGCGCGAGCATCCAAGTTTCCTCGGCTACTTCAACGGCAGCGACGAAGCACCTCTTCCCTTTCTCGAGGATCAATACATAAAGATTTATCAAAATGTTCTGCACTCGATCGGCATGGGTCAAATCTTGCCGCGCGCATCGGACTCGATGACGTTTCGCCGAAGCACGATCGGTTATGCGGGGACTCGCATGGACGGACCATACGCGCTTGGACCTGCGGAGTATTGGTATCTTCCGATGATGGGACCTGACACGCGCGGTCCCGCGGTGGGCTTCAATACGGAATCGGGGCCTGGCACTTCGTTCAGCGGGATTAGCGATTTGAAGAAAATGGATCCGAGCGTCGAATGGCCGATGTTCGATGACACCAACCATTTGAAATATGACGTGCTGGCGGAGCACACCGCCAACTCATTGCTCCATTCGATGCGGTTCTTTTACGGCTCGCTGTGCAATCGATACGGATGCGCAAAGAGCCTCGAGGAGTTTGCGCGCAAGTCGCAGCTGATGAACTACGAGGACCATCGTGCCGAGATGGAGGCGTGTCAGCGCAACTATGTTCGACCCGCGGGCGGCGCGCCGGTATGCACCGGGATGATTCATTGGATGGCGGCGAACGCGTTTCCAAGCGCCACCTGGAATTTGTTCTCCTATGATCTCGCGCAAGGCGGCTCCTACTACGGCATGAAGCAGGCGATGGCGCCGCTCAAACTGCAGTACTCCTATGATGATCGCAAGATCGTGTTGATGAACAACACCCCGCGCTCGTCGCGGGGCCTGCGCGGAGTAATCAAGGTGTTTGATGGCAATTCGAAGCTCTTTAAATCTTACAGCATTGAACACCTTTCCGCGGAAGGCAACTCCGGACACGAAGTGGGACTCCGCCTGCCCGAATACGACAGAGCTGTTGTGGTGAATCTTGATCTGTACGATGGCAGCAGACGCCTTTCGCGCAACACGTATTGGATTGGTAAGGAAAAGAGCGAGTACGATATTCCTCATCGCGAATGGTATTGGACGCCCCCGAAGTCCGAGTCGGACTATTCGTCGCTCGTGCCATTGGCGACCGGGAACCACGTTCAGACACAAATTGAAAAAGTAGACTTAGCTTCGGGAATAGTGGATGTGAAAGTGACAAATGTGAATGCGACCCAGCTCTCGTTGATGAATCATCTCATCGTTACGAACGAGAGCGGTCCAATTTGGCCGGAATTTTGGTCCGACAATTACTTAACACTCGAACCGGGCGAGTCGACCCGGGTGAGCGTCCATGTTCCGCGCGAAAAAATGTCGAACATATCCGTGAAGATCGTTGAGTGAGATGAAACTTCTGATGATCGCCAGTCTAATAGCCTTCTCCGAAGCACGGGCCGCAACGGTTTATGAATGCGCTTATGATTTTCAATCTTTGCGGACGAAAGACCGTTGGCATGGCTATGTGCGCGTGACTGCGAACGGCTTGGTGTCGATGAGCATCCAACTCAACGGCGATCCGGTCAACGAGTGTAAACTCAAATTGCTTTACATGATGAAATCGAACACGGCGAGCCTTGCGGAAATTCATGCGGGTGAGGAGGTTTGTACTCCGAAGCTCACGCAGCGGGTGCGAACCAACTTACTTGACACCATCCGGCTCTATATTGGACGCAAAAAAACGCGATTAAAGGCTTTTGATTTGGAAGGCTTGCAGGACTGCAAGACGCTCAATCTAGATACAAAAGGTCTAATTTCCCTTAGGGCCCGTGAGGCCTAGGTTGAACCGGCCGACGACATCGACCGGTTCGGCTCATTCGTTACTTGACGATGAAGTCGTAGTTGCGAACGGTCTTACGACCATTGGCCTTCGCGCGTTTCGCGGCTTGGTCGAGGAGCCAGTAGGCCCATCCATTCAAACCGTCCATCGCGTCGCCGGCGGTGTTACAGCCGAGCTTCTTGAGAACTGCCTTTGCCTTGCTTGTTACAATGATCGGTTCCATCTTCTTGCCTTTGGCCATTTTACCCTCCTTGGAGTTTTAGAGAAGACTAGCATAGCGGAAATTGGAGGGAATGCAAAACTTATAAGCCCAATTTCAAGTCCGCGATGAAAGCGAGCTTGCCATCGGCTTTACGATGGCCCTGAAAGCGCATTTCTTCGGCTGCGGGTGAACGAAAGATCTCGATGGAGTCGCCAGTTTTCATCTCCAAAATAAAATTGATTTCGTAGCGAGTAACTCGGCTCGCAAGGTAACGCTCACTCGGTATAGAATCCATCACCCAACGGGAATAGTTGACGTTGTTGACGTGCAAATTGAGATCGATGTCCCGATTGTTCACCGAGAACAATGCGCAAGGTTCCAGTTTTTCGCGGAGTGCGAGTTTCAAAGGTTCCGCGATAGTCACATCGTCATTCTGCGTGAGCAGCTCGGTGAAAGGAACTCGGACAGGTCGCTTGGTCGTGCGGTCGAGCGCGATCCAGAGAGTTGAGCTAGAGGCAATCTCCTGTCCATCCAAGAAGACTTGGATATTTCGAAGCGCCGCCGCTCCCGAATTGGAGGTAAGCCAGGTGCGCGCAAAGATCTCTTCGTTCTGGGCTGGCCATTTCTTAACACTCAATTGCTGGCGTGAGAGAACCCAAAAATGCGCTTCACTAAAAATATTGAGTTGGTTCGCATGTGCGGTGGCGACATCTTGAATAACTTCGAGCAAATTCGGCAAATCCATCCGACCAAGCGACCCGGCCAAAAACGGACTCACGACATAAGATTTCTCAAAGTAGTCAGTGCGCATATCTCCCTCACAAAGGTTCCAGGTACTTTTTCCGGGTCACGGTGCGGCAATCGCCGATCACCTTAGAGAAGCGGTTCTCTTGCCCAAACGCTCGAGCGACCATTCTTCGGTGAGTACGACAGATTCGATTGTGGAATGTCCACCCAGCTCTTCGAGTCCTTCGATCACGTAACCGCGCGCCTCCTTCTTGATCGAGATCTTGTTGCAGTCCGTGGTCGCGGCGCTGACGTTGAAGTTCGTGTAAGTGGAGAGGTAGCTGAAAATTTGACCGCCGTTTTTGATCGTGCCGAAAATGTTCTTTAGGTCTTTCGGAACAATCACGATGTCGAGTTTGCCCTTCGTTGACTGGTGCTTCACTAAGACGCCGAAATGCACGTTCTCGCCCCCCTTGTAGCTGGCCGTATTGAAGGCTCCCATCATCGCGACGGCTTTGACGAAGTAGGGATTTTGCTCGTCCAAGATCACTTCCTTGGCGTCGTCGGAACGAAACGCCTCGTAGCGCTTCTCTTTTGTTGGGCGGACCTTGAAGATGCAGCTGTAAGTATAGACATCTTTCTCCGATGTCATGTCCTTTGCGAGTTTGATCGAGGCGCATCCGGAAAAAAATTGCTCGAAGAGTCTGTCACCGAGGGTAAGACTATTGGCTGAGGGCGCAGTCTTATCCGCTTCGCACGCGGAGCGAAATTCGCCCGTGAGATTCGAGTCCCCGGCGAAGGCGGGGGAAACGAGTGAAAATGCGAGAATAAAAAAGAGCGCTCTCATTGCCAGTATGCCTCACTTCATATCGTCGCCGTTCACGTGAACGTGAATAGGCTCGAGGGTGATGGCCTTCTCGACATCATTTGAGTAGGCGTCGTAGACGCGAACCTTGAAGACGTTATCGCCGTTGCGCATCTCCTTGCCTGTGTCCCACTTACTGGATCCCAGGAACCTCGGAATAAGGAATTGAGCTTCGACATTGAAAGACACGACTTCGCCGGTGGAGGCTTTCACGGATCGAACAACGCCATTCGATTCGTTGAGGAGTTCAACGATGATTTCTTGTTGGGGAAATTCCGGTTCAATGTCCTGGTCCGCGACGACGACTTTGATTTCCGCGCTCCAGAAGAATCCTTTGTTAAGAGGGTTGAGCGCCGATTTCGATTGTTGCGTCGGCGTCAGATCCAGCGATGACATTTGATATTGACCCGTCTGCTTATAGAGATGGGTAGGGTCCTTCGGAATGGTTTTAAGGGCTTCGATTTCTCCCTTAATCAATGGAGACGTCAAAGTTCCCGTAAACTTCAGCGTCCGCTCAGGCGAACGCGGAATATTGACGACGATGTTTTCGGCGTTCGCCTGTGTGAAAGTTGGCTGGCCCCGATAGAGGACCTTGTTCTGCGAATCGACGAGCCAAATCGTGACGGTGTCTTGGAGTTGGCATTTCAAACTTACATTCACGACCGTGGAAATGTTTGAATCGATTTTGGCTATGAGTTCGCAGGACTGTTGCGGCTCTTGAGTCTTCTCGCCGCCTTGTTGTTGACCGGGAACGATACCCTGAACATCCAAATGGGGACTCGGCCCAGTGGTTGGCGGATAGGCGGGGAGCGGACGTGGTCCGTTGTTTTGCGGCGGAAATTCCTGAATCAGACGGCGCCCGTTGCCCGGTAGCGGCGGAGTCATTTGGTCTTCATTCACACAGACAGTCGGAAACTGCGAATCTAGGGTCTTCGACTGGAGTGGGGCAAATTTCAGAATCTCGCCGCGTTTGGAAAACCTCTCGATATTGCCGAGACATGGAATGCGCAGGAATCGCTTTTCAACAGTGTCGGCTTGTGCTCCGTTGTAAGTGATGATGGTCGCTTCGAGAAGGTCGTTCGCATTCACAAAATCTTTGAGCGGAAGGTCAATGGTACAATCTCCCTTGATCTCAAACTTATCCTTGCCGTTTCTCAACTTGTAAGGAGTGGTGGTGACAGTGGTGGGTCCCTTAGATTCGGATCTATGGGTTGTGCTCACTCGCACCGCTCCAGCTGGGCAGAGTTCGGTGCCGGAAAGGGTGAAAGTCGAGTTGTTGCTCGCGTCCTGAGAAATCTTGATTGAGAGAGTCCCAGCGGCATGCGCGCTGAGCGACGAGAAAACTGCGGCAAAAATGACCGGCTTCAACATAATCGAATACTCCTTAAATATTTGGGTCATTTGTTTATTGAGCAAGCGGAGTGCCGCTACATTGGCCTGTATATTCGACTTGAGACGAGGTATGACGTTGGCGGTTTTTCGCTGTGACGAAAAATGGAAAGCCAGTGAGTTTATAAACTCAATATATTTGATATGACGTCCTGGCCTGCCTTTTGCTCCCTATCTAATGCATATAAGCGAGGTTGGAATATGAAACGTTTAAGCGCGATTTTTGCCGTCTTAGGGGCTTTGTTTGTGAGTGCCTGCGCGACGGATATCAGTTCGAAATCATACTCCGATCAGCACGTCGGCGAGGCCGCCCACAGCTATCGAGCGACGGTCGTGAAGGTCCGCAAAGTGAAAGTCGGCCCCGATGAGCTCGGCAAGAGTAAGACCGGCGCCATTGTCGGCGGTGTCGGCGGTGCCGTGATCGGCAGCACGATGGGTTCCGGTACCGGTAAATTGTTGATGACGGGAGCTGGCGCGGTCGCCGGTGCAGTTGGTGGCGCTTACGCCGAAAAAGCTCTCAAAACTCAGACGGGTCTTGAAATCACCGTCGAACTCAAAAACGGCGCAATGCTCACCGTGGTCCAGGGAACTGACGTCGCCTTCAACAGAGGCGAAAAAGTCATCGTGATGGTCTACAAAAAAGGTCGCTCCAAAATCGTCAAAGAAGACGCTTAAAGCGCGCTTATTTCTGAAAGCAGCGGCACGCACCATCGCTTCAGGATTTTTTCTTGAGCGGATGTGGGATCTACCATAGAGTTACCAATGATGTTTATTATCTTTCTCGCTTTTGCGGTGCAGGCCAAAGAGATCACAACCAACGATTTGACAATGGCGAATGCGCCAGATTGGTTGACGCGGCCACGTGTGGAAAAGGTCACCGACCGCATCAAGACGCATATGGAAGGCACGGCGGCCAAAAAGGTGAGCGTAACGTGGTATTCCACCGAGGAAGATTACGCGAAAGCTCAAAACTTGGGCCCGCAGTCGGCCGCCGTGACTAAAGTAGACGGCGGCCTGGCATCGATTCACTTAGGCCCGAAGGTGACCAACGAAAACTTCGACGAGATGCTTGGCCACGAACTTGTGCATGTGATCGTCTTTCAAAAATATCACGGTGCAGTTCCCAAATGGCTGGAAGAGGGAATCGCCTGCTATTTCTCGCGAACGAAGCCGGTTGATTACAAGTGGCTTGTGAAACAACCCTTCCCTGACGACGTTCACAATCTGGCGCACCCATTTCAAGGTGCGCCGTCGGAAGTGGAGTATCGCTACAAAGCTTCGCAAGCGTTCGCGGAGATGCTCGCAAAAAAGTGTGATCTGGAAGAATTGCTGCGACTCAGTGTCACGCGTAAGATGGAAGACTACATGCACACCTATTGTGAGATCAAGGACCTCAATGAGGCATTCCACAAGTGGGTGGTCGCGAAGGCGAAATAGGATTTACCCACGCGGCCCTTAATCACGTTTTCGGAAATTTTATCCTGTGAAATAACCGGCTTGTGCGCAAGCTACTATTTTTTCTTTTGGCTCATGCCGCCTTCGGCGAGGAAATCAGGAATCCGATTCTGACAAAACCGGACAAAAGCGAGGCACTGGATGCGGAAGACAAGGAATACTTGCTTCGTCATAATCCGTTCTACTTCGCTTATGGCAATCCAATTTCGAAAATTCAACTGAGCTTCCGAACCCGCGTTCATCGGGGCGTACCTCTTTATCTTGCCTACACGCAAAGAATGTTCTGGGCACTTCAGCAAGACAATAAACCGTTTAAAGATTCCATTTACAACCCCGAAATATTTTATCGCTTCAAGATTGCGGAAAACGAGTGGCTGAAGGACCTCGATTTTGGATGGCTGCATATATCAAACGGAAAGGGTGCGACTCCGCAAGACGAGCGCTCCTACAATGCGGTCTACGCGCGCGTAAATCTGGAGAAGGAATTGCGGCGTTGGATTTTTCGGATGTCGATTGCAGGCGCGTATCTGCATTCCTTCCAAAACACGAACCGGGACATCCAAGACTATGTCGGCCCTCTGTCGGTGAAATTCGCATGGATTCAACTCTACAACGCGTGGGTGGACAAAAGTGAGTTTTCCTTCGAGGCCGCGCCGGGCGGAAAGTTTTCTCAAAACCTCGGATATGGTGGCTACCAGATTTCGTGGTCATTTCGATTGGGGGGCATCAATCTGATTCCGTCGTTTTATTTGCAATACTATAATGGCTTTGCCGAGTCTTTAATTAACTATGATCAGTACGTCCACGCGTTCCGGGCGGGCGTTATCTTTTAAACTCCGTTGGTGTCCGGATTCCGGACGCGGCAAAAATAATATTTCCATCGACAATTCGTGCGAAAGTTTTGCATAAATTTTATCTCGAAGGGGAGGGAACCGTTTATGAAGGGATTTATTTTTACGTTTGCATCCGCGATCGCGGCGGGAGCGGTCGCATTCATCGCAAGTGAGGCGCGCGCCGTGCCGGTGGTCCGCGAAACTCAAGCCGACTTTGACGGCGATCTTGCAACCATCTATCCGGATCATGCCAATCCGAACCTCTTTTACTTTCTGCCGAACACCGGCGGATTCGCGAGAGACAAGGACGGAAAGCCTCTGTTTGGGTTGGTCTACTGGGGCTTGAATGAGGCCGACGCAAGCAAAGGCGGCGGATACATTACTTTCGTCATGGAAGCCGGCATCACCGATCCTCTCCGTAACGAACTCTTAAAATTTAAGGCGAAACATAAGAATTCTCGGTTGAGTGTTGTTCCATTTGGGAAATCTTCGATTGTGATCGGGAACTCCGCTGTACAGAGCGGCAAGGTGTCTGAGCGCATGAAAGAGTACGTTCCCGATCCCGCCAAGAAAGCACCTGTCACATATCCGACAGTCCTTGGAGGTCTCAACACGCTTTTTACGGATATAGTTCTTCCCCCCAGTGCCGGCGTCGCCGAAAGTCAGGTCGGCGGCAACGCCATTCTTACTCAGATCGGGGCGAGGGCGTTCAGGGCGGGAATCGACAATCCCAACTTGTTCACGCTTTCTCTTTGCTACGAAGTGTACGGCGCGCTCCCGACGATGGATGCGTGGATCCACATGGACTACAAGAAAATCTATCAATACTTTCAAGCCTCCGCGAGCGGGCGCTGGATGTGGTTCGGCTGGAGCCTCTCCGCCGTCGTCGAGAAACTGCGTCAGCAGAAGATCATCGATTGGAAGATAGTGGGTGGCGATGCTAAGGACGAAGACTACGTCAAAATGATCGCCAAGGACCTCGCGGACACTTATCTCCAGCCGCAGTTGAAAAACGCGCCGGGGCCTTCGAATTACGTGCCGTTCAGCGTGATCACTTTTGGATTCAACGCCGCCTACAAGGAAGAACGCGCGACCGCGGACTACCACATGCAAAAACAGCAATTCATTACGGACGACCGATGCATCGCCTTGCCGATGGCGAATTTGCACAAATACAGAGACGAAATCGTTCGGTCGGGCGATTGAGGGAGGCGTTTAATGTTGAAAACTCTAGCCTTACTGATGGCGTTCGCCTCTGTCCCCTCACTCGGTGCTGAACTCGTTTCAAGCGGGAAAGTTGGAGCGTTTACCTACTTCGCGGTCCGCACCACGAAGTCGCTCAAAATCTTACTACCTTGGAGAGTGAAAATCGGACTCAGCGATCTCGGTGCTAAGTCGGGAAGTGAGCGCTTCTATGTGAATGTGTACGCTGAACTTGACACGCGATTGGACAGTCCCGACATGATTGAAATTCGATCGCGTTTCCCCGGATTCAAGGTGGACGCAGCAATTCCGTCTCAGATCACGGAAATCAAGGTTGATTTTGGCGACGGCCATCCGCAGACAATCGAGGCTCCTCCAACTTCACAAAACTTTTTTACCGCCTTTTGGTTTTTGGATTTAAGAACGGGGCCCGACGTATGGAAGAAGGTGGCGAATGGGATGAAGCCGGAAGTTCTTATCGGCGCGAATGTGAAAGTGCCATCGGTGATAAAAGGCGAGACGTTCACGCTGCCGTTGCGAGACATATGTCCCAGGAGCCGGCCCAACGCGATTGTTGAGCAACTTCTCGGTGATCTGGTGTCCTCGCTGCTGCCGATTTATGATCGGCTCCGCACGTCAGAGATGAAACAGTTGGTGTTGTCGACGGCGATCGACAAGTGCATTCAATTGGGTGATGCATCCAAGATTGGCAGCATTTCCGACGTCTTAAAGCTCGCGGCCGTTGTGCCAGAAGGAGTGCAGGACGTCTCGTTGACGACGGATCGCGTGGAGTCAACGGTGCAGCCAGCACTTCTCCACGCGGAAATCGATATTTCGGAGTCCAAATGAGACGAGCATGGATGTTGGTTCTCTTGGCGGTAGCATGTGACGGCAAGAACAGTGCTGGCGCTGATCCAGCGTTGCAGTCCTGTGCTCGGGCGCCGGCGATTCCTATGACGGCCGCCCACTATGCGACGCGGGAGTCGTTCGCGAAGATGGTTGTCGAGGAGACCGCACGGGCCATGCTCGATGGACAATGCAAAAGTTTGATGGGACTGACCCGGGCCGCGGACGTTATTTACTCCGTGCAATGCTCGGACAACGGCTGCGATATTCAAATTCGCAACTAAGGAGGGTGAAACTATGATGAATCTATTTTTCTCTTTGTTCGTGGGAATTCCTGCAGGCGCGACACCTATTCTTGAGCAAGGAGTCGGAACTGGAACACCATACGCAGTGACTATCTTGCAAGACGACACTGATAAAAATCTGTACTACTTTTTTCCCGCGTACTACGGATTGTCCACGATGTCGGATCGCCGCGCATTTGCCTGTTTACAAACGAAGTTTGCATCGGGGTCCTCACAGGTTGACTGCAATATGATCTTTGAAGCATCGGTGAAATCCGACACGCTAAAGAAGATCCAGGAGGTAAAGGCCTTGAATCCACAGGCGCGATTTTCGCCGATCATTTACACCTCGATGAAGACACTCGTTGATAAAAAAACGAGCCCCTACTTGACGAATGTTTCGTGTCAAGCGCTCGGTGGCGAAACGGGGCAACAGGTGACCTGCAATTGGCGCGTGGTGCCTTCGCGATTCGCGCCGTTTCGGCGTCTACTGATGGGCAACGCTCTCGTGCAAGTGATGCAATTTAGCGCGGAGTTCGTCGCGGTCGTAGACAAAGCCAAAATCAAAGTCCTCTATACAATTCCTATGTACGTGGCGGACCTCGGAAAGGGCGACTATTTTTTCGATGGTGAGGGGCACCCGCTGCGCTAGCCGTATAGGCCTCCGTCTTGCATTGAAGTTTCAGTGGAGGCGTCGATGATCAAATATATAGTTATTTACGTGGCTCTAATCGCGTCTTTTCAAGCTGGAGCACAAAGCCCTGAGGCATGCCGTCCCGATTATCAACTGCAGTATGAGGCATGTAAGACTACCGACACGGTGACTGGCAATAAGAGTGTCTTGAAGACCCGACGAATCGTTGACGGCGCGTGCGAGCCGGACGTGGAGGCCCTGTGTAAGGCTTATCCGAAGGAGAATGTGATCAAAGGATACGACGTGCGACCTGAAGATGTCGCCGTCACGCGGGCCTATCATAAAGACGCTGTCGGAAAATTTTGCGGCGACATTTCGAATCTTCGGGCGAAGGTGGACGTTTTCTGTGACTTCCAATTTCAAGCCCCGATTAAAGAAAAGGTGACGGACGAATCTTGTCCGATCTCCGGAGTAAAGGATCGCAACGAGTGTTACGGGGAGGAAAAGAAAGAGATCACCATCAGTTTGGACGCCATCAACTCGTGTCTCGACCTCCAACCGAACAGTCTCGCCGACCTATGGGTAAAGTCGACGTGTTTGGTGGATGCTCATAAGGCACAAAATAGTTTTCGTTTAAGACCGGATTTGCCATCGAAGATCTACGATCGGATTCGGGTGCAGATGGACGTTTTGATGAATTATCCGACGCCATGGCAAATCCGCCGATTTCTCCAGGCGGAGACGGACTATAGGTATTACGACCCGTCGTTGAGAGAATGAATTTCCCGACACTAAACTAATTTTGTAAATTTGTAAAAAACTGCGGGCGCAAGCTTTGCATTTCTCCCTCCCGGCCCGAATAGGGCCGGCTCGAAACACATTATTGGAGAGATTAGCAAGCATGAGAGTCCCAAGAGCGCCAATTTTTGTCGTCATATGCAGTCTTACGTTCGCAAATTCGGCTCTCGCCGGAGTGATTTTCGAGATTGCGGGCAAGTCTTTTGATGAACCAATCAAGTTGAGCCGCATTGTCGGGAAGCGGGATGGAGCCCCCACTCGCGATGTGGGTGAGTCGGTCGTGCAACGACTCAATCGCCACTGGCGCAAGAAGGAGGAGTCCCCGGATTGTCGTTTGGGAAAGGACGTCTATCCTTTGCTCGCGTTCAATGCGGAACATCTCGACTCCATCGTCAAGAAAGGCTTTTTGAATTTCCACCAAACACATAACGGCAACGGATGCACCAGTTGTGAATCCCAACGATATACAACGGAAGCGCGACTGATCAATGCCGACGACGATGACGTAAGAAACATTAGTCCGACAGTTTTGCCTAAGTACGCATATGCGGTGTCGAACACCAACAAGAATATCTTGGCAGCGAGAGTCGCCGCGTTCTACGGCGAGGTCTTTGCACGGTTCAAGTCGGACGTACTGAAAAGAACAACCATCACCGAGGAAGATAGTCTCAATCTGGGAGCGGTTGGAAGACCGCTCACCTCATGTTTGGACAAACCCTGGACCGGCGGCGCGCACAACTACTATGAAGCGCAGATCTGGGGTGAACTTACTGTTCAGGATGTCGATATCCTAATCGTCGATTGCCCTGACCTCGGATTGGGTTCCGAGAGCGTCATTCGAGTCCTGAAAGAACACCACCTCAATATTCCGGTTTACAACTGCGTCCTCGACCGAGAAGGGGATCGGAGAGTCCCTATGCCGAAGAAGCTCCTGTACGGAACGCCTAGGCGATAGGCGTTAAGTCTCTTCAGGAAAAAATTGGCGAACCGTATCAAGAATCGTTTGCACGTCGGCGAACGGTTTCTTGAGGTAGGCCTTGGCTCCAATTTTCGCAGCTTTTCCTTGAACGTCTGCCCACGCCGTCATAGCCAACACTGGAATGCCAGCAAGCCGGGAATCTCTTTCTTGTTCCGCGCGAAATTCGTAACCGTCCATCACTGGCATCATGAGGTCCAAGATAATGAGCTGTGGTAGAACGTCCGCCGAACGCAAGAGCTCGATTGCCTCTTGTCCGTCGTTTGCGACGCTAACCGAATAACCGAAGCCTTCAAGCAATTTTGCTAACAGAAGTTGGATATCTGTGGCGTCCTCAATGATCAATATTTGTTTGAGAGCCAAGGCCGTGGCTGTTTGACTACCCGCGCTCATGAGCAAGATCCTCAGCCTTGAGCGTGGTGGGAATTTCGATGGTAAACTTACTGCCCTTTTGAGGCTGGCTTTCCACTTTGATGGAGCCCTCATGAACGTCCACGATTTTCTTGACGATGTACAGACCGAGACCCATTCCGCTGATATTTTTTGAAGCAGCCGCGCGTTCAAAACGATCGAAAATTTTGGCCAATTTATCTTCGGGAATTCCCGCGCCTGAGTCCTCGACCACAAGCCGCAGTCGAGTGCCGGTCAGCATTGCTGAGATGCGAATGGAGCTTCCTGGTGCATGTTTTATCGCATTCGAAACAAGGTTTGTGAGGACTTGCTCCATCCTATGCCGGTCCCAATTTCCGAATAGACCATTGTCCAAATTCAATTCCAGGTTGGACTTTGCGGACTTCGCCGGCTGCTCCAATCGGGACGCGACCTCTCGAACCAATTCAGAAAAATCAAAATGGTTGAGAGAGATTTCAAATCTTCCGGATTGGATGCGGGTGATGTCGAGCAGGTCCTCCACGAGAGCCGCCATCGAGTTGATCTGGCGAAGGGCGAGAGAAAAGGCACTCTGAAGATGTGTCTTAAGCGCTTCGGGCATTTCGGCAGGCTTCATAAGTAGTTCGCTCATCTGCAATTGCAACTTGAGCGACGTCAGCGGGGTTTTCAATTCGTGCGAAGCGATCGTGAGAAACTCGTCCCTCGAGACAATGGCCTTTCTCAAGTCGGTGACGTCCTGACCATGCATGACGTACCCGTTGACCATTTTTTCAGGGCTGAGGTCCGGAACGTAGCGAATGCGAAAAATTCTCTCCGGACCGCCGTTAGCATCGCGCCACTGCAAGTCATAGGCGACGGGCTCGCCGTGGAGAGCTCGCACCATTTCGGGGTGAATGCGCTTGTACACTTCGTCACCGACAACTTCCCGCGCCGTCTTGCCGATGATTTCCTGGCTCGTTTTCCCGACCCAAGTCAGGTAGGCGGAGTTTGCGAAGCGATAGCGCTCGTCACGGTCGATGTAGGTGATGAAAGCTGGAATCGTGTTGGAGATAACTTGCAGTTGTGCTTCGGATCGCAGGCGTTCGGTAATGTTTTCCATGAAAAGAAGGATGCCGCCAACGTCGCCGTCCCTGTCGTACCAGGGGCGGATCTCCCATCGGCTCCATTCGACGGCTCCATCCGGGCGTTCGAATCTTTCCCCATCGCTCCGTTCGGTCGCGCCCCGCAAGCATCGGCGGTGAATTTCCCGCCATCGCTCCGGAGTTTCGGGAAAAATCTCGTAGTGGCTTTTGCCACGGAGGTTTTCCTGCGGAAGACGGAAATCCTTGAGCCAGCGCTGACTCGCGAATATGTAGCGCATCTGATTGTCCAACATTGCGACTGCATAGGGACTTCGTTCAATAAACTGTTTTAGACGCTCTTCGCTGGATTGCAAGTCCCAAGTTCTTTCGCGGATTCTCATTTCCAGGCTTTCGTTGGCTTCGCGCAGGTCTTCTTCGGCGCGCTTTCTTTCCGTCAGATCGCGGGTGACTTTAGAAAACCCAAGGATGTTTTCATTGCTATCGTCGATACGAGAGATGACTACGTTTGCCCAAAAGCGGGATCCGTCTTTGCGGACGCGCCAACCTTCTTCCTCATAACGGCCGACTTTTCTAGCGATTTCCAACTCATTCTGGGGATGCCCGCGCTGAACGTCTTCGGGCGTGTAAAACCGGCTGAAGTTGGTGCCGATCACCTCCGACCTTTCATACCCTTTTAGCCGTCGCGCACCTTCGTTCCAGCTGGCGATGTTTCCCTGTGGATCGAGCATGAATATCGCGTAGTCTTTGACCGCATCGACAAGAAGCCGGAAGCGTTCTTCGCTTTTCGCTAGTTCGTCGTTGCGCGCCTGAAGTTCGTCGTTGACGGTCGCAAGTTCTTCATTTGAGGCCTGCATCTCCTCTTTCGCGGCCTCAAGTTCTTCATTCGTACTCTGGAATTCTTCGAGGGTAGAATGCAGCTCCTCATTGGAGGAGGTGAGCTCTTCCTGCGCGGCCTCGAAACCCTCGGAGAGCGACTGCTGATACTCGCGCATAGAATCGAGGTCTTGCAGAAGTTCCGCAATATAAGCGTCTTTGGAATCCGTGGAATCCGTCGTTTTTTTCTTCGACTTTTTCTTCGGCGTCTGTGCCGGTTGTTTTTTAAGGCCGGGAGGTTCCTCAAAAAAGACGATATACTGACGCTCGTGAGAAGAAACTTGAGGATTGACGGGAATGACTTCGATATCGACCTTCTTGCGTCCCTTTTCATGGGCGTACGTCAGTCCCTCTTTGCGGCAGGGAACATTTTGTCTCATGGCAGACTTAATGGCAATGCGGACGCCAGGAAGAAGCTCTGGGCGAAGCATCTTCAGCAGGTTGTTGGAAACTTGTCCCGCGGGAAGTTCCAGGAAGGGCGCCGTGTGGCCGCGAACCTGAACAATCTCCAAGTCGGTATTGATGACGACTCCGGATGGCGCGTACCTGGCGAACGCGATGCGATCGATTTCCTTGTTCTGATCGAGTGCCGCCGCGAAATGATTCGGTGCCTTTTTGATTTCCAACTTGTCGATCGGCCGGTTGAGGGGAAAACGGAACCCAGCCGGCACTGATCCGCCGTTTTTCCGAAAAACTTTGTGAACTTTGTCGACTGGCACGAAGAATCGCGAAATTCCCGTGGGGGATTCCGAGCGCCCTAGCCAAAGATAACCGTTTGTGATCAAGGAGTAGTGGAAAATTGGCAGCACTTGTTTTTGCAAATTATTGTCGAAGTAAATCAGTACGTTTCGGCACGAAATCAGATTCATTTTCGCAAGTGGCGGATTCCCGGTCAGGTCGTGTCGCGAAAAAACGCAGCAATCACGAATGGATTTTTTTATCTTGTAGCCCTCTTTGCTCTTATCGAAATATTTCTTGAGCCGAATATCCGACAAGCCTTTGAGGTCGGCTTCCGAGTAGGCGCCAATCCGCGCGCGTTCAATGGCCTGATCGCTGATGTCCGTTGCGAAGATCTGAAACGCGATCGCTTCCCTTGATTCATCCAAGAACTCATGCAGCAAAATTGCCAGGGAATAAGCTTCCTCTCCGGTCGAACACCCTGGCACCCAAACACGGATGGGAACATCACCAATCCGATCTTTTACGAGTTTGGGAAAAAGCTGCGACTTCATAACTTCAAACGATTCTGGATCACGAAAGAATTCGGTCACGTGGATGAAGATGTCGTCATAGAGAGCTTTAACTGCGTCGGGATGGCGCGAAAGATAGTCCGAGAAATCGCTGAGGCGCTCGATCTTGTGAAGCCTCATTTGGCGTTGAATCCGGCGGTTCACCGTGGTGTTTTTGTAGCCCGAAATATCGGCCCCGGTCAGAGCGCGAATCAGTTCAAAGATTTTCTCAAAAATCTTGCGATTTTCAGGGCTTACAGCATCAATGGGAAGCACATTGGATTTCGGCATGAGGGCTGGCGGCACCATATAACACGGAGCGACGAAAATCAACCCGAAAGTCCTATGTTAAAGCATGTGAACGTTCGCCTCAGCAGGTAAGGAAAAGTAAAAGATTGTCCCTCCACCCTTTTCGCTTTCAACCCATATTTTTCCGCCGTGCGCTTCGACGATGCCTTTGGAAATAGTCAGCCCGAGACCTAGGCCGGAACTTCGATTGTTACTGTCTCGCCAGAACCGCTTGAAGACGTGCTCAAGATGTCCCTCCGAAATGCCGGGGCCCTCATCCTTGATGGAGAAGCAGAAATCCGCGCCGACTTTTTCCCCTTTCACCCAAACGTTGCTGTTGTGAAAGGAGAATTTGATCGCATTGCCGAAAAGATTGGAGAGAACTTGTAAGATACGTTGGCGGTCGCAATCGACCTCCGCCCCCCTATCAACGTCGATATGAATACAGATCGATTTTTCTTCCGCGAGAGGACGAAGCATTTCGACGGTCTCCTCGATCAATTCCGAGGCGGTCTCCAGCTTAGTTTCGAGGGCAAGATGACCGGATTTTATTTTCTCGGCATCGAGTATGTTGTTGGCCAGACGAATCGTATGTTTGATGGCGTGTTTGACTTGCGAGACTTGCTTTCTTGCCTCACTCAAGTCACCCCGGTCCGCCGCCATTTTTAAGAGGCTCGAACCTAAGTCCGCGGCCGATAGCGGTGTCTTGAGATCGTGGGCGACGACCGACACGATTTCGTCTTTGGCTTGAATGGTGTTGCGCAATTGTTCTTCGACTTTTTTGAGCGGACTGATTTCGACACAGAGTCCGCGCAACTTTGAAATGGGCTTGTCGCCACTTCGGTCGCCTTGAAGTCCTGTGTGAAACCATCGGAGCGTTCCGTCAGCTCCCACCATTCTGTGTTCACACCGCTCGCCCAGGCCGGTTTGGTGCCTATTCAAACAGCTGTGAATCGTTTTCTGTAGTTTTGCTCGGTCTTCGTGAAAGACATGATCCATGAAGAAGCCCGGTTCGTGAAGCCATCTTTCACGAGGGTAGCCGAGAATATTTTCGACTCTCTCGCTAACAAATGTGATTTCCGAGAGGTCGGTGTTGCCTTCCCAAATCACCGCATGATCGAGGGCGTTCACAAGGTCGCGAAATCTTTCGGAGGTACGAATGACTTCGGCTTGCCTTTGGATCTCCTTCTTTTGTCGGAACAATTCGGCAAACACCGCAACTTTCGCCCGGACCACGTCCGGATCGAGTGGCTTTAGAAGGTAATCGACGGCGCCGACTGAATATCCTTTGTAAATTTGCTTCACGTCTCTCGCGATTGCGGTGACAAACAAAATTGGTATATACCGCAACGACTCGATCTGCTTCATTGCAGCGGCGAGGACGTAACCGTCCATTTCAGGCATCATGACGTCGAGTAAGACGCACGCGAATTCCTCGCGGGTCAGGTGCTCGAGCGCTTCTCTTCCGGACGACGCCGTCATTACGTTGTATTCAGGATCGTCGAGGATGGCAGACAGCGCCATCAGGTTATTGGGAAGATCGTCCACCAGGAGGAGATTGACTTTATCTACGACCTTCTTCAACACAACCTCCAGGGTTATCCACGAAACTTGCAAAGAGACGGCCGAGGCAGATTTCCCCTTGAATCTGACAGCGCGTGTGAGAAGTACGCTCATCATAAAATCGCGGATGATGGGTCTGGTAACACACTCCATTTAATTCTCAAACTTACGCGCCCAAAATTAGGAAAATCTGTCACGAAATAAGACCGAGGATTTATCAGGATCAAGGTCCATATTCATTTCTCCGAAAAATCATATATAGGAGTAATCGAGGATGTTCGTCACAAAGCGGGACGTCTGTGGGATCCTTGTGTTCGCAGCCCTTGCGGTTGCGTGCACGAAGCAGCCCGCTATTGATGACGACGGCGGTGGTGACGGCGGATTTGCCGGGATCACCGGCATGGTTAGCGCCGCACCTGTCAATGGCGCTACTGTCGCAGCGTACACTCTGAATTCGGATGGTTCGCAAGGGCAGCTGCTCGCGAGCGGTAACACCTTTCACGATGGATCCTATCTACTTTCCTTCTCTCCTCCCTCTGGCCCGGTCGTCATCGTTTCTACCGGTGGCAGTTACATCGAAGAAAGCGATGGGTCGTCCGTTAGCATGGGCAAGGCCGTGACTCGCACGGTTCTTCCAGCCGTCACGAACGGACAGGATGTTGCGGTCACACCCGTGACGGAAATTGCAACGCAGTCCGTGCTGGCTGCCATCAGTTCCAATACCTCAACAACTCTTGTGGAGATTATCGCGGCCAAAAATGCGGAAGTCGCGTCGGCGATGGGGCTCACGGACATCACGGTCCCGCCCGCGAATCCCTCCTTTCCCTCGGCCGCGAGTCCGGCAAACGCGACGCAATACGCTCTTGTTCTTGGATCCATTTCGCAAATGGCGAAAAACGCTTCAACAGCGAATGGTACGACCATCAACAGCATGGACATCACGCAAGCGCTTGCGGTGGCTTATTCTTACAACGGCACGTTCGATTCGACAGTGGGAACTACAGATATCCCAGTACCGAATTTGGGCAACGCGAATATTACTCTCGCATCCGTTTTTAGTTCCGGAACCTTCGATGCCGCCATGGGCAGTGCGATGTCGGACTTCGCCAGTTCCGGTCTCGGTGCTGCACTCGCTGCTTCAACGACAGCGAGTCTTCCCATTTTTGTAACGACACCGCCGATTCCATCTGGAATGGCGACTGTTACTTTGCCGACCTCGCCAACCGCTTTACCTTCGGGTCGTCCAACTTTGGATGGTCCCCCACCGCTGATGGGAGCATTGCCCGCCAGCGGAACGTACACTTCAAGTCCTTTTTGCGGGGCTTCGCATATGACTGGCCTCACGATGAGCACGACGATCTTTGGTAACTCCGCAGTGACGGCATATACTTTCTCCGACGGATGTCATAAGACGCTCAGTCAGAAAATGGTCGCGACGGCCTCCGGTGTGGCCATCTTTGACGTGGCTACAACTTGCGCAGGATCTTGTCCAACGAGCGAGTGCCTAGCGACGACGTCGCCATCCGGCCCTTGGAACTCGTCATCATCGGCGACTTTCGCATGGGCTCTGGTTCCGAATGGCGGCGGTTTCGATGTTGAGGCCGCCACCTCATCTAAATCATCTGAGTTTGGTTGCAACAGCAACACCATGAACTACACACTGACTTATGGTTCGATTCAGTCCGCACCGCCGCCGCCGCCTCAGGCTCATGTTCCGGGCGCTCCAACCATAGGAACCGCGACTGCGGGCGCAGGCCTTGCGAGTGTGTCGTTCACGGCGCCGGCCTCCAACGGCGGAGCGACCATCACAGGGTATCGAGTTACTTCCAGTCCGGGAGCTCACACCGCGACGGGGGCGAGTTCGCCGATCGTGGTCACCGGTCTCACGAACGGAACCGCATACACTTTCACAGTCGCCGCGATAAACAGTGTTGGTACTGGTTCGGCGTCGAGCGCGTCGAACTCTGTCACGCCTGTCACGGTGCCTGGAGCTCCGGTCATCGGCGTTGCCTCCGCAGGCGATACGACGGCGACGGTGAGCTTCTCGGCGCCCGCCTCGAATGGCGGCAGCGCGATCACCGGATACTCGGTGACCTCGTCGCCGGACGGAATCGTTGCGACGGGATCTTCATCGCCGATCGCCGTCACCGGTCTCACGAACGGAACCGCATACACGTTCACGGTTAAAGCGACGAACGCAGTGGGGACAAGCGTCGCGTCGGCGGCCTCAAACAGCGTGACTCCGCAAGTTGGATTGACGGTTGCAGACGCTCCAACGATCGGCACAGCGACCGCGGGCAATGGAAACGCCTCCGTGACGTTCACAGCTCCTGCCAACGACGGAGGATCTGCGATCACGGGATACGTAGTGACGTCGACCCCTGGTTCATTTACGGGATCGGGATCTGCGTCTCCGATTGTGGTCAGCGGTCTCACCAATGGAACGGCTTACACGTTCACAGTCACCGCCATCAACGGTGTCGGAACAAGCGCAGACAGTGCGGCTTCCAACAGCGTGACTCCGGCAGTGCCGCCCAGAACTGTTGTCGACATTTTGGATTTGGCGCCGAACAGCTCGACGGGAAATTTTGATTTGGGGGCGTTTCCGGCTGGTGGAGTGACGTTGTCGGGAACAACTCTGTACGGAACTGCGTCCGGCGGAGGAGCAAACAATAAGGGTACTATCTACAGAGTTGGTACGGATGGGTCGGGAGCGACGACCATCTATGATTTCACGGGAGGCGCCGATGGACTCGCTCCAATCGGAAATTTAGTTCTCTCCGGAAGTACGCTTTATGGAATGACTTTCGGAGACGGCGGCACGACGAGCTGGGGGACCATTTTCAGTGTCAACACAGATGGTACGGGGTTTACCACCCTTCATAGCTTTGATCCGGCAACTGACGGCGCATCGCCAGCCGCTGGTTTAACCTTGGTGAGCGGCAGTCTTTACGGAACGACTTCCAATGGTGGCGCGAGCGGCAACGGCATCATCTTCGATATCATGACCGATGGGTCCAACTTTCAGGTACTTCACTCTTTCACGGATGCCGCGAATCCATACGGAAAACTCATTGCTGCGACGACAACTTTATATGGCGCAGCCTTTGGCGGCGGAGCCAACAGTACCGGATACATTTTCAGCATTAGAAATGACGGTAGTAGTTTCACCGACGTCTTCGATTTCCCGGCAGGAGCCTGCGGAAGTTCTGGGGGCCTTGTGCTTTCGGGTACAACTTTGTATGGCACATGTGAGGTCGGCGGCACGAATTCGAAGGGATTTGTTTTCAGCGTCGACAAGGACGGCACGGGATTCACGGACCTCTACGACTTTTCGGGCGGAGCGGATGGCGCAAACCCCTGGGGGACGTTGATTCTTGACGGAAGCTCGTTGTACGGAATCACGATCACCAGCGACAATTCCACCGGCGCATTGTTCAAGGTCGACACCGATGGCACAAACATGACGACGCTCTATGATTTCCCGAGTGACACCTCGATGGGAACCGAGCCCGAACCGGATATTATCATAGACGGTAGCGGCGTGATCTTTGGTACGATGAATAAAGATGCTCCCGGCGGCGGCGGGAACATCTTTAAGTACTAACCTACTGCCAATTGATGGCGTTCAATAAGATCTCCCGAAATCCAGGTAGGTCCATCCCATAGACTTTGAAACTGGCGGCGTACGCGGAATGAAGAATGTGGCCGGAGCCAAAATCACGGGCCATAATGACGGGCTGTTCGTCTTTGCCCTTCATAAGAACTTCCACCGGGTTGGTGGAGTAGGAGCGCGGCTTCCCGGTAGAGAACCCGCCATTGAGGACGAACGGTTTGATGCCCTGGAGCAAGGGATGGTTCTCTTTGCCAGGGACCAATTTGATGTCTTGCTGCTCTGTCTTACCGGACGTTCGCTCTAGTAAAACCAAATCGCGCATGCCTTGAAGGCCGTTCCTGTTGAGAACGATGTAACTCGTCCACTCGGTGTTGATGAACGTGCCACCAGTGGTGACGAACTGAACAAGTTTATTTTGAAGCGGCAATTTTAAGTCGTTGGTGTCAGTTCCACAGAGTAAGAGAACGGTTCGGGCATCGCCGAAGTCTTCGTCGCCAGTCATTTGTGTGCCTTGGACGGGAGAGAGAGTAACGTCCACTGCGTTGCTTTCAAGCCAAGTCTTGAATTTGACAAGCTCAGGGTTGTTCTTTGCCGTGTCCCAAATGATGTAGACGGAGGCGGCACGACTTTCAACCATTCCGAGTTTGACGGCATCTTCCTTAGAGAAGGGGAGAACGGTGTGCTTGCTGAATCCCGCGCCGTTGAGAATCGCGCCGGTGGTCGTCGCGCCCGTCAGATTGGCGGACCGAAGATCCGCGCTTTCAAGGTTGGCGCCTGCCAAATTGGCTTCGTTCAAAATCGCACTTTTCAGCACTGCGGAGGTCAAATGGCAGCCGACGAGGGAAGCCTTGTTCATCACTGCGGACCGAAAAATGGGAGCCGTGCCAGTGACGTTGGCGAGACTTGCGCTCGTGAGATTTGCGCCAGCGAAACTAGCGTTGGTAAGGATCGCGCCATCGAGAACAGCGTTGTGCAAATCGGCGCCCGTGAAATCCGCCGAAGAAAGATCGGCTCCTTTGAGATCGGCATAGTCCATTTTAGCATTCAGAAATTTCGTGCCGATAAATTTCGATCCCCCCAATTTCATGTAACTGAGAAGAGCTCCCACCAATTCAGTATGGCTAAAGTCGCTATTAAGGAGATCCGATCCCGCGAGGCGAACGTTCGCAAGAATCGCGCCTTGAAAATTCACGTTGTGAAGAATGGCGTTCTTAAACTCGACTCCACTGAGATTTGTCGACGAAAACACCGCACCTGTAAGGTTGGTGCCAACAAACGAGGCATCCTGTACGTCGGCATCATTAAATTGACTGCCGCTCATATCGACGCCATCGAAATGGAGGCGTCCAATGATCACGCGCCGGAAATCGCCGCATTGTCCGATATAAGAAGGATTGAGCCCTTCGATTTCTCCGTCGGTGCATCTGCCGTTGATGTAGCGAAAGCCCTGATCCCGAGCATGTGTTGCTATGGATAGGAACGCGACTAGAAGTAAGATGGTTTTCATGGGTGCCCCTCGTTGGGGGTAAACATTTCCAGTTCAGCTGAGTAAAATCAAGTCAGATATTGATGACTGATTCAAAAGACGACACAATACGACAAATGCGCCAGCCATTGCCGATCGATACCAGCATTCCAGAAATTGTAGAGGCGGTTCGCCGATATCCGAGCGTTTTGCTCACCGCATCGCCGGGTGCCGGCAAGACGACCCGGCTTCCGCCGGAGCTGCTCTCCGTCGTAAAAGGTAACATAATAGTTCTTCAGCCGCGGCGGATGGCGGCCGTAAGCGCCGTTCACCGGATTGCCTCGGAGCGCGGGTGGCGCGTTGGCGAAGAGGTCGGCTATCACGTGCGGTTCGAGAAAAAACTTGGCCCGAGAACTCGTCTGCAGTTCATGACGGATGCCACTTTGCTCCGACGGATGCTCGAGGACTCCGAACTGAGAAACGTCGATCTCGTAATTCTCGATGAGTTTCATGAACGCCACCTCAACCAAGATCTGATTTTGGGCGCAGTTCGGGAGCTCCAAGAGCTCGGCCGAGAGATAAAGCTTCTCGTCATGTCCGCGACTCTTGAAGCGACCGCACTTCAAGATTTTCTCTCTGAGGCACCGCTGATCGATGTTCCCGGAAAGGTTTTTCCACTCGACGTTCGTTACAGCCGCGAAAACTTAAGTTTGCAGACCGATCGCGATTTCTATTCGCGCGTGATCGCCGCTATTCGATCGGCCGCGCGCGAGACGAAGGGCGACGTGCTCGTCTTTCTTCCGGGAATCGGTGAGATTCGGCGCGTGCAAGAGGATTTGTCGAATCTTGATCGAGATGTCGTACCTCTCCATGGATCCCTTCCATTGAGCGAGCAAACCAAAGTGCTCGCACCCCACGATCGCCCTCGCGTGGTTCTCGCAACGAACGTTGCGGAAGCTTCCGTGACCGTTCAAGGAGTCGACTTTGTCATCGATTCGGGTCTTGCAAAGGAAATGGTGACAAATCCTCACTCTGGATTTTCATCGCTCGAACTCGGTCGCATCTCGCAGTTCAGTGCTCGCCAGCGCGCCGGCCGTGCGGCTCGCGAACGAGCCGGGGTGGCGCTTCGGTTATGGACGCCGCACGAAGAGCAGACCCAACCGCTGACTTCGGCGCCCGAATGTCTTCGTGCGGACTTGACTCAGGCGCTTCTTTGGCTCGCGCATTTGGGCGTGCGCGACTTTACGAAGTTTGCTTGGCTCGACTATCCTGCCGGCCAGTCCTTCGGATTCGCTCTTCGCTCCCTTCGATCAATCGGCGCGCTCACCTCGGCGGGCGAACTCACAGATAGAGGACGCGAGCTCTTGCGATTTCCTTTGCCGCCTCGAGGAGCCGCCATTCTGCTAGAAGCTGAAGCCATTGGCGAAAAACGATTGGGCGCGAGAACCGCGGCGATTCTCAATGAACGCGATTTTCTCTCCTGGGAAACAACGACTTTCACCGAGTGCGACGTGACCGCGCGGTTGCAACTTCTGCAGGAGCGCGCGCGAGGAACCGACATCGTTCTCCAGGCGGCCGAGCAACTCGAAGGCCTCATGCGGGGACCAACGGGTCACGCTACCGATCCGCGATCAATTTTGCTTGCAAGCCAGCGCGATCGGGTTTGCCGAAGACGCGAAGGATCGGCGCGCGGGTTGATGATCGGCGGGCGCGGCGTCCGCTTGGAAGAGCAATCGCAAGTGAAGAAGTCGGAATTTTTTCTCGCACTCTCGGGCGTCGATTTTCCAGGGCAACCCGAGACGCTCGTGCGTGTGGCTTCTGGGTTTCCTAAGGCGCAGATTTTAAAAGCGTTTGCCGATTCGATTCGCGCCGAGGAGTCGATCGAATTTGTTGAGGCGAAACAGGAGTTTTTCAAAAAACGAGTGCGCGTTTTGGATGGACTCCCGCTCGAGGAACCATCGCTGACACCCGTAGACGCAGCGGAAGTGCAAACGCAATTGGCTGAGATCCTCGTTGAAAAGTGGGAATGGCTCGCCGCTCAGAACAAAACGCTCGGGGAATGGTTGGCGAGATGGAATTTTCTCTGCCGGACTTTGCCGGAACACGCGAGCGTGTTGAATCGCGACGTACAATCGCAGACGCTTCAACTTGCGTCCTTCGGCAAAAAGAGCGTCGCGGCGGTCATCGAAGAAGATTTAGTCGGATTTTTGGAGATGTCGCTGCCTGCCGATCTTGTTCAGTTGCTGAACGCCGAGGTTCCGAAAACTTTTCTGGCTCCTTCGGGCGTTCGCCATCCGATCGAGTACGGCGAATCACCTTACGTGGACGTGCGCTTGCAAGAAATCTTTGGCCTTCTCGAGACGCCGCGAATCGTCTCGGGCCGGGTCCCGATCGTTTTCCGCTTGCTGGGACCCAATTTTCGACCGGTCCAAATCACCGCGGACCTAAAAAACTTTTGGGCCAAGGGTTATCAAGAAGTGCGCAAGGAATTGCGGGCTCGCTACCCAAAACATTCGTGGCCCGAAGATCCCTACACCGCCAAACCCGAGGCGAAGGGCCGTCGCCGGTCGTGATTTGACTCATAGATCCAAGTAATGGACGCTATTAGGCTGATGGGGCGCGCATGTTACTTATTTTCAGGAACCACATCTAAACCAATCCAATAGTTTGACCTCAGCTAATTAATCTCTTTAGTTACGCACCTCAAGCCAACGGGGGAGTTTGATGTTTCGTCTTCATATCTATTTGTGCGTCTTATTTGCGGCCTTCTTGTCACACCAAGTGTTTGCGAATTGGTGGGAATGTGAGGAGGCGCTGAAAGGCGATCGGGTCGGCGACTTCTTTCAAATCTCATATAAAGACAAGAACGGTGCGAATCGCACGACGTTTGCAAAACTCGTTCATACGAAACAAGGTGAAGCCGTTTTCAGGAAATCTCTGCTGACGGATCATGAGGTTCATGGCTTTGAGTACCACGGCGATTTTTTTACCTTGAAAAGTCCGGAGATTGTGAAGAGCCGGCCCTATGGGACGGATGAAATAAGTTTCAAGTACGACCTCTTGGCATCTTTGGAGCAAGGCACCCTTATTTCGTTGGACATAGTGAGTGGTAATTCCTTTAAAAGGCTGGTCGGTCAAATTTCTAGCGTCAACTCTGGCAACGTTGAAATGACCATCGATGACAGGCTGGTGACTGTACCAATGAGGAACATCCGCGCAAGTTCCATTCGGGCTTTGATGGCGGGATACGCGACGGCCAACGGCAATCGGTCGAGTTTTGAATATCGACAGGAAGGAGCCACGAATTTGAGGAAGGAACTGGGCGCTCTTGCGCCCTCAAAAGATGTCTCGTTCAAAGTGCGGCTCAAGGATGGGCGATCTCTCCACCTTCTTCAATTACCGAAGGGCTGTATAAAGCAGCTCGGATGGAAATACATTTTGGATGACGGGAGTGATAGCGATCGATGTACCAATGATGCAACGTTTGAGAACCTTTTGCCGAAGACCATAGAAGTATTGCGCGATGAGGATATTCTCGAGAGCTATTTTACGGATTTGAACAAAGAGAACGGTGTTGGAGAGGTCGGCAAAAACCTTCGTCCTGGGGAGATATTCCGATACGGTTCCTATCCTCCTGGCCGAATATATTTTGAAGTAGGTTCCAGAGCCTATGGGGTTGATAGTTATTTTATTCGGTTCGAAAAAACCAAGGCTGGCGAGTCTTACGTTGTTGTTCGAGAGATCGAGGAAGGGTGGAGCGAGAGAAGAGCCGGTTCTGTCGTGAAGATTCGCCTCAAGGACATCGTCGCCGAGTCCGTGACGGAGGGTCGTTATGAACCTTACGAACATTAAAAAATGGTTCGCATTGGCGACGGTTGTGCTCTCGTCGCACCAGGTGCTAGCGGGATGGTGGGACTGCGAGGAAGCTCTGAAGCCCGATCGCGTTGGGAACTACTTTTACCTGACGTATAAGGACACGAGCGGCATGAAAAGATCGGCCTTTGCGAGGCTTGAATCGAACGGACCCAACGGAGCCATTTTCAAGAAGTCCGTTCTATCGAAGTACCATGTAAAGTATTTTGATTATCCTAACTTTTTTGGCCTCTACGCGGCTGACATCATTAAGAGTACTTCCTACGGTACGGATGACGTTAACTTCAAGTACGACCTGCTCTCATCACTGGATCCAGATACTCTCATTTCGTTTAACCGCATAATTGGTAAATCGCGGATGAAGATGTTTGGTAGGATTAGAAACGTCAATTCCGGCAACATCGAATTATCTGTGGATGAGAAACTGATCACGGTACCTATGAGAGATATTCAAACAAGTTCGCTCAGAGCCCTAATGCCAGATTACGATGCCTTAGGCGGCGATCGACCATACCCTTCATCATATCGCATTAAGGCAGCTGAAGGGCTGCGAGCGAAATTGGGTTCCAATGCTCCGGCGAAGGGAGTGCCGTTCAAAGTTCGAACCGAAGACGGCCGAACGCTCTATTTTCTTCAACTGGAGGACGGTGGGATGAAACAGATCGGTTGGAAATATATCGTGGACGACGGTAACAGGGAAATGGCCGATAGAGAGCCCAAATCCAGCGATGTTCTGTCGAACTCCGCGAGAGAGATGCGGCATGGCGAGGTCCTCGTGAGCTACTTTACCGACTTGAGCAACGAGCTTGATCACGGAGAGGAACAACTTGCTAAACTTCAAGTGGGAAGCGCTTTGACCAACCAAACTGGTGAAATTTATTTTGAAGTGGGATCTAACTTCTTTGGAGTCGAAGGAAATTTTATGCGGCTTGAAAGAGACAAGGATGGAGAAATCTACGTCGTAATACGGGAAATCGAACAGAGTTGGAATTCTTATTTCAGTCGCAAAGTCGGTCATGTCGTGAAAATTCGTCTCTCGGATATTATTGCGGAATCCGTTCAGGAGGCCCGTTACAGCCCCTCTGCAACTTAAAGGAAGCGTTAGGCTGCCAGTTTGAAGCCGCAGTTTGAGCAAAATTTCTGCTTGTCGTCGGTCGGCGCATGACACTCCGGACATCCGCTCTTGGCGGCCTGGGCTTCCTCTTTTTCGTTGAGGTCAACAGATCCGGTTTTGTTCCACTTGTCGATTTCGTGGATGATGCTCCAGTAGAAGCTCATCTTCGCGAATTCGGCGCGGTCAAACACCAGATAGACCGGACCATTGTCTTTGGATTTTCTTTGCGTGAAGAGGCCTTTGTTCTCCAAGATCCCTAGAGTTGTCGTGTTGAATTCGGCGCGATACTTTTCTTTGAATTTCTGTTGGACGAGAGCAAACTCAACCTGAGTTCCACCCTTGAAATCCACCTCGGCGCCATCCGAGCACTCGACGATTGTGCGCGCTGCCTTCATTGCGTTTGGATCGACATAGATCGCTTCCGAACGTCCGCCTTTGAAAAAGTGATACTGATAGAACTCCGCGAAGTTCTCGAGCTCTTGGAGTTTGAAGATCGTCAGATCCGTCAACTCTTCTTCCTCTTCGCCTTCTTTGCCCACCATTTTCAGGTGAAAAGTTGCAAGGTGTAATTTTTTAAGCAGGTCCATCAAACTTCGCAGTCGCACGGGCGACTCGCCGAAGAATCGGTTTGCATAGTTTTTGAACGTCAACCAGGAGAGAGTGACGGCTTGCGGATCGTTCACATCCGCTTTGCCGATATGCCGTGGAATGAGATGCACCAAAGTAAAAATGCGCGGAACAGCCATTTGCGGACACGGACTCTTGTCCGTCTCGAGGCGTAGACTTCGTATCGCATGCCGGGCTTGCTTGGTCTCTTCAATGAGGGCTCTCACAAACAATTTTAAATTGGCCGGCAGTTTTTCATAAAGCGCTTTGATTTGATCTGTCGGCATCTCGGCAAGACGAGTGCCTTGTACAGCTTCCGCACAAAATGGGTTGCGCGCATTTGTGATCACGGATTGCTCGCCGAGAATTTGGTAGGGACCTAGAGTTCCAACTTCGACCTTGTGACCGCTGCGCTCGACGAAGAGCGAAATCTTGCCCGACTGAACAACGTAGATGTTCGAAGACATATCGTTTTCTTTGAAGAGAATTTCGCCTCTTTTCAGGCTTTTGAATGAATCGCTCACCGCGTTCCCCCGATGAAACTTTTCGGATGATAGAAGCGGTGGCTAAAGCGGCAACGCCGTCTGTCGAGCCTAAAGTCTGGTACGATACTTGCGTTGTTCAAAGCAAAAAGGAGCTGAATATGGCTGAGAATGAGCAACGAAACAAATTCGGTGATTTGATAACGGACAAAAATACCTCACCTAAGCCGGAAAAACCGGTACCGGACAAGAACGTCAAGCGGGACGTGAAGGAAAGCCAAAAGTAGCGGATTTGGCCTTAATCTAAGGTATTGGAAATACTAGTTTATATGAAAAGCGGGTATTTCCACTAAGAAAGTCCTCGGTCGCTCGTTATAGTTTTATGAGCGAGGCGATCATGAGAGACTCGAAAAACGATTTTTTTAAGGAGACGGTTCGGACTTACGAACCGCGCCTCCTCCGATTTCTGGCAAAAACGATTCCGCTTCCGGTCGCACGCGAAATTGTGCAGGAAGCTTTCATCAAACTCTTGAGAGAAGACCTCAGCGCTATTCGAAATCATGTGGCGGAGTGGTTGTTCACCGTGTGCAGGAACTCGGCAAACGACTATCGTCGTCGAGAAGGATTGATGCCAACCGGCTCAGTGACCGCGCTAACCCTCGTGGATCCAAATCCTCTCCCGCTAGAGGCTCTCGAAAATCGTCAGGAGCTGCAACGAGTGCGAGATTCGATCGGCCGGTTACCGCCAGTCGAGCAAGAGGTTGTGCGGCTAAAGTTTCAAGAAGGCTTTAGTTACAAGGAGATCAGCCGGATCACCGGACATTCGGTTTCTTACGTCGGAGTGTTGATTCATCAGGCCATTCAAAAGATTCGTGGCGATCTCTCGAAAGGGGAAAAAAATGAAACAGGAACCTAGTTTGGTAACGAGCTTCGCGCTCGGTGAAATCGAACCGTCCCAATCCGGGCATTTTGATTCGGCTGCGCACATGGAAGTCGAAGAAATTCGCAAGGCGGCTCGCCTTATCGAGAGAGCGCTAGCCGAAGAACCTATGCCTATCTCAGGCGCGCCGTCGCGGAAAAAAACATGGCTCATTGGAGCTGCCAGCGCGGCGGCCGCTGTTTTGATGGTGGTAGCGCTTCCTCATAAAAATAGTTATGAATCGGTGAGCGTCGTGGAAGACGCATTTGCGGAATCCTTTTCGGCTGGTTTAGACAAGGAAGCCATTCGTCAAGTCGTCCGTTCGCATTTAGGTGAGATCAAAAAATGTTACGAAGACCAGTTGCCAACGGATCCTTCGTTGTCAGGCAAACTCCTGGTCCGCTTTACGCTCTCAGAAGCGGGCGTCGTTTCAGAAGCCCTTGTCAAAAAATCCACGCTCTCATCAGTGCTGGTTCCATCCTGTGTCGTCGAACGAGTGAAGACTTGGGGCTTTCCCGCAGGCCCGAATGGTGTTGTCGGTGTGGTGGAGTATCCGTTTGAGTTTTCCTCGAAATAGAGAGTAAACTGCAATGAATGGCGGTGTTAGCGGAACTCCTGCATAAATCGCGCGAATTTGGTTGTGAATACAGCACACACCTCTCCAACCATTTGCCGATGGCGCTCATCGCGCTCGACCGCCTGGGGGGCTCGGATGATCAGCTTCGTGCCTTCTATGCGCATCACATTAAGGGGCTTCAGCCGCGGGTTCAGGAGAGTGTCACCATCAATCGGGAAAATTGGCTGCTGGACCTCGGCCGGCACCAGCTGAATTCTGCGTATCATCAATTTTTCTCTTCTGAACTTGCGATGCATGGGCTTCCGACCACCCTCGGCACTTACCTTCCTAAATTGATTCCAGGATTGAGTGGCGCTGCGTTTCATCCTTTGATTCGCATGGCATATGCGCTGGAGGCGGGAAATGAGTGGGAGATTGCGGAATCTCTTGCGTCGTGGGCAATGGCGTATTTGGAATTGGGCCCGGCCGAGGGCTCGCCCCAGGGCCGTAAGCCGGGACTCAAGAGTTTGCACACACTTGCCGCTCGTGCGAAGGACATGGGCTTTAGCGGCGAAAATATTTTTGAGAGGATGGAGAAGGCGGCGAGCACGGAACTATATAAGAAATTTCTCGCCGAAGAAAACCTTTCCAGTGCTACGTTGAAAGACATCAGTGATGCGGCGATCTGGATCTATCTTTCGACCGATGATAACTTTATCGGGCTTCATTGCGTGACGGCGGCGCACGCTTTTCGGGTCGTTTTCTCCCGGGTTCATTGCGACGCTCGGTATTTGTGGCAGGGAATAACGGCGGGGTATCTTGTGATGGAGGTTCCGCCCATTGAAGAATCTGAAATGCTCACAAATCTTCCCAGCTGGGAGGGGATATTCGAGGCCGGTTGCGAGAGCACGAACGAACATGTTATTAAGTTTATTTACACGGCCCATGAAGAATGGAAATTTTATGGAAGCCCGCTCTATCAACTCGCCGCCGCGAAGAAGGCCGGATTGAAAATATGAAATTCATTTTGGTCATTGCAACCGCGATTGTTTTTGCAGGATTGGGTTTTTGGATTGGTCAGCGATCGCGTGTAGGTCCGCCGGCGCCGCCAATGAAACAAGTCAATGATGATGTCCACGAGAAGCTTCAGCATCTGGTCGACAACGACATGTCGGAATACTATCGCCTGAAAGGCCTGGAGGATCGGTACAAAAAAGCCGACGACATCCTGGCGAAAATCATGTCGATTTTCCTGGCCGATCTCGGCATTCGAATGTCGGCGGAAAATTTGAGTCTCGCTAAACAAACGATCTCGTCGCCGCCCGTTGAAGAGTCGACGCCTCGAGCGGACGATAATGCCGGCGCGCGAAGCAAGTCTGGTGCGCGGAACAAATCCGCTTTAGTCAAGAATCCTTCCGATACAGTTTCGGAGAAACCCGGTGTCAACTTGGCCAACGAGAAGAGGCTCGGCGAAATTCGCGACGATCATGAGGTCAACGATTTCTTGGCGAAGTCGCGACTTGACGATGTTTATTCGTCCCTTCGCGACACAACGGGACTTAGCGGAAGCAACGACGACCTTGCGTCGATCAACGGAAAGTTCTTGGGAATGGCGCCGGTCCAGATCGATGGGGCCAATAAGCTTTGGGAAGCCTCGGTAAAACTGTCTGTCTCGAAAACGGTGCCCAACGTCGAGGGCGCATATCAAATTTTGCTCTCCGAGAATGGCAAGGAGTTCAGCAACAAGACTGGGTCGGGTGGTGTCGGAGGAGATTTTAAGGAATTTACCAATGGCAGCCGCGCGCTGATGCTGCAGGCATCTCCTCAGATTTATATTCAAGCGTTTTACGTGAAGCAGATGGATGCGCTTATCGGTAATATCTATCGGGCGCCGGGAGACAATTCGAAGTTTTCATGGGCGGGTACGGTTCAAATGAACCGTATAAGTCATTAAATATCAGGGAGGGGTAGGGGTATGAGAAAGATGATTCGCTGGGTTGGGTTTGTTGGAGCATGTTTTGCGATGGCGGCGTGCATGACAATGCAGTCGATGCCGACGGATGAAGCATCACTCAGGCGCGATCTTAAGCCGGGTGATTACGTCACCGTGACTCGGTCCGGGCATTCGGATTTGAGTTTCAAGGTCGAAGGCGTGGACAAAGAAGGAATTCACGGTTCGGGAATTCATGTTCCGTTCAAGGAAGTTCAAGGCATTAGTCGGGAAGAGACGTCGTGGTGGCGGACGGGCCTCATCGCCGCCGCTGGAGCTGCGGCCATCGTGCTGCTCACGACTCACAAGAACAGTGGGGGCGGTGGTGGGGGCGGCGGCTGGTAAGAATGACTTTCGTTGTCAGCTCGGTCTTTCTTAATCCGAATTCGATCTTCTTTCTGCCATATTTGTTTAGCGGGATTTTGATCACGATTCTTTGGCTAAGGCTCTCGCGTGGCACAGGGATCCGTGCGTCTTTACAAATCTTGTTTGATCCCGATGTTTGGTGGACAAGGCAGACCGCCGTTGATTTGTTCTGCTCACTCTTTGTTCTCTTGGTAATCTCGAGAGTGACGGCGCGATTAGACGAGATGATTTTTGGAGTTGCGAATAGCATCGGATCCAGAACTCTAGGGTTGCCGGAATTCCATCTTCCACCTGTCATCGAAGGAATTTTGCTCACGATTGTTGTGATGATTGCCTACGATTTTTCGTCGTATGGAATGCACCGACTCATGCATCAGGTGCCAATACTTTGGCGCGTTCATGGCTTTCACCATTCGGCTGAGAAGTTGAGTTTTCTGACGACCTATCGTCAGCATCCGCTTGAACCGGTGATTTTAGGAATGGCTCGGAGTTGTGCCGCTGCTCTAAGTATCATTGCATTCCACTGCATTTTCCCAGCGGGAGCTCAGGTCATCACCGTGCTTGGATTGGGTGCCGGATTTTTTCTCTACATGTTCACGGTGAATCTGCATCATTCGTCCGTTCCCATCCGCTATCCCGGAGTACTAAGGAGAATCCTGATCAGTCCTCATGTACACCACTGGCATCACAGTGCGGATAAACAGAACATCAACTACGGAGTCATTTTTTCGTTCTGGGATCGATGGTTTGGGACCTATTTTGAAGATGGCCTGTAACCTTTGCAATCTGAGTCAATAGTATGCCCCCTGCGCGCGTCGCCTGCTAGGTTTCGGGATAGAACGGCAAAGGGGGACCCGGTGAATACGATGTTGTTTGCTTTGATGATGTTTGCGGCTGCCAGCGGGCGGGCTGAAACTCTGAATAGGATCAAGGCCGATCATCCAAACGCCTCTGCCTATGCGATCCTGCAGAGACTCTACGAGACGTCGACGACTCCCGCTCAACTCAACGATTTTGATATGTTTGGTCAATCGAGCTTGTTGAAGTGCGCCGGCGCTCAGCACGACCGTCAGTTGATCGCAAATGCCTGGGCAACGATTTACCGGTATAAAACGATCCTTAGTGGAAATCCGGGTCACGGCCCTCTTTTTCCGGGAACCCCGGGCTCCGAAAAAACTATCGCCATCGGGGAGCAGAATTCACAGTATAGGGAGCAATTTGCCGCGGCGACAACTGTGACACTGACCGCGACCGAGTTAGTCAACCTTACTTCTCGGCCGTCCGGACTGGATGACCCTAACAGTGTTTATCCTTATGGGCTTCTCTTTCGACGGAATGAGAATTACCTCGCGGTAAAAGAATGGGTTGCCGTGGGTACCGATCACGAGAGTGTCAACTACGGTTATTGCTGGAGAGAGAACTAAGATACCTGCAATTATTACGCGCCCCATCGACAATCGTGACCAATTGAGGTAGAACCCTCATTCACCCACCACCTGTCGCTTCCGTGTCTTTCTCATGTTTGCGGCAACCAGGAGAACACACGTGTCTACGTTTGATCAATTTCAACTACCGCCGTTTATTGCGAAATCGCTTGTTCGCATGAAGTTTGTCACCCCGACTCCGATTCAGCAGAAAACGATCGGCCCCGCGATGGAGGGTCATGACGTGATCGGGATGGCTCAAACGGGAACCGGAAAGACGGCGGCGTTTGGCATTCCGATGGCTGTTCGCCTGAACACACAATCTCATCAACACGGACTGGTCATCGTTCCGACCCGAGAACTCGCACAGCAAGTTTATACTTTCCTGCGCGATTTAATCGGCAATCATCAGCAGATGCGTCCGGCGCTGCTGATTGGTGGAGCTTCGATGCACATGCAGCGAGGTGAGCTCCGTCGCGGCGCTCGCATTCTGATCGCGACGCCGGGCCGCTTGAACGATCATTTGCGCGAAAATCCAAAGCTCCTCAACCGTTCGAGTGTCGTGGTTCTCGATGAAGCCGATCGAATGCTCGACATGGGGTTCATGCCGCAGATCAAACAAATTTTGAAGGCTGTCCCGCGCCAAAGACAAACGCTGATGTTCTCCGCGACTTTTCCTGCCGACATCAAGACCATTGCGACTCAGTTCATGCATAAACCGATGCACGTCTCGGTTGGTGAACCCAGCCGCCCAGTGACGAAGATTGAGCAAACGATTCGCAAGGTCGAGCACACCGAAAAGAACAACGTCCTGTTGGACGAGTTGAACGCGCGCAAGGGCTCGGTTTTGATTTTCACTCGCACTAAGCATCGGACGGATCGTCTCAACCGCTATTTGGAAAAGTACGGCTACAATACCGCGCGCATTCACGGCGATCGCAGTTTAGCGCAGAGACGAAACGCGATTGAGGGATTCCGAAGCGGTCAAATTCGGATTCTCGTTGCCACCGACATCGTCGCTCGCGGCATCGACATCCCAGACATCGCGCACGTGATCAACTACGATCTCCCGCAAGTTCCGGAAGACTACATCCATCGCATCGGCCGCACGGCTCGCAACGGCAAGTCCGGGCAAGCGCTCTGCTTCTTGACTCCCGACGATAGGGAGATGTGGCGGGCGATATCAAAACTCCACGGTGCGCCAGCGTCCCCGCTTAAAATAAAACCAAGCGATCACCGTGAGTAGCACATGCGCGATCGGTACGGTCACTATCGCGCCCGCCGCTTTCATGCTCGTGAAGTAGACGAGCCAATATGCGAAAGGCGTTTGAAACACCCAAAAACAAAAGAAGTTTATCCACGTTGGAATATTTGTGTCGCCGGCGCCATTGAGCGCTTGTGTGAGAACCATCGCGACGCCGTAAAAGATAAAGCCGGACGAAATAATCTGAAGGCCTTCAACGCCGTACCTAAATACATCGGGGTCATTGGTGAAAATGCTGATGATCGGGCGAGAAAAACCAACCAGTAACGCCGTCACGACGAGCATGAAGTAGAAGCTGTATTTCATCGTGACGATCACGCTTTCCTCGGCGCGCTCGAATTGTTTGGCGCCGAGATTTTGTCCCATCAAGGTCGCGGCCGCGTTGCTCAGGCCCCACGCCGGCAGAATGAAGAAGACGAAGTTGCGAAAGGCGATCTGATAACCGGCGGAAGCCGTCGTTCCACCGGATTCTGCAACCATTTTCGTGAGGATGATCCAGGAACCACTGCCGATGATATACTGCAAGGATGCCGGCCAAGCGATTTTCACCAAATTGCCTATCACCTCCGCATCAAAACGGAAGTGCCTCGAAAGCAATTTCAGATCGCCGCTGCCTTTCATGAAATGGTAACACTGGTAAACAACTCCAGAGGACCTGCCTATAACGGTTGCGATAGCGGCGCCTTCGAGGCCAAGCCAATGGATCATGATCGGGCAGAGGACAATGTTCACCCCGCTCGCGACCCAAAGACTCTTCATCGCGATAGCCGCATCGCCCACGCCGCGGAATATTCCGTTGATCAAAAAGAGCAGGAGAATCACGAGAGTCCCGCCCAACATGATTCGTGTGAAGGAAGTACCTTCCACAACGACTTCCGGGCGGGCGCCCATCAAATGCAAAATATCGCTGGCGAAAACCGCTCCAAGGATTCCGAGAACAGCCGAGATGATAACCCCAAGAACAATGGCCTGGGCCGCCGCGTGCGCCGCCCCATCGGAATTTTTCTCGCCGGTTCGTCGCGCGACGACTGCGGTCGCTCCAGTGGCGATGCCGATTGCGATGGAGTACACGATCGTCACGACAGACTCGGTCAATCCAACGGTGGCGATGGAGTTCGCTCCAAGGTTGCTGACAAAAAACATGTCGACAACGGCGAAAACGCTTTCGAGTCCGAGTTCCAAAATCATGGGAATCGCAAGAAGAATGACGGCCTCTTGGATACTTCCTTGCGTGTAATCGTGATGTTCCCCGCGCAGAGCGCGGCGAATAACTTGCAATGTGTTCTTAATGATGAACCTCGCCTCGGTTTAAGGCTTCTTTATATTTGCTTTTGCAAACGCCGCGGAGAGAGTGCCAAAGCTCGTGGCTTTCGCCGCATGGTCGCGCCAGGATTCGTCTTCCGCTTCTGTCGCGACTCCAAGAGAGATTTTGCGTTCTTCGAACTTGATCTCATCGATGCGGACCTTGATACGGTCCCCCGGTTTAGCGTTGTCAAACGGTTTAGTGTCGAGCGAATCCCGCCATTTCGATTTTGGTAGGAGTCCGTTCACACCCGGAAGAAGGTGAACAAAAATTCCAAAAGCCTCCCGCTTATCCACGACGCCTTCTAGTACGCTCCCGACAGGATATTTCAAAGGAACTTGATTCCAAGGATCTTCGACGCCGCCGGCTTGTTTGATGGACAAAGAGATTTTAAGACGAGAATCGACCTCTTCGATTTTGAGAATCTTCACTTGAACGGAAGCGCCAAGAGCGACTCCATCGGCCGCGGATCGCAGACGCGTGAAGCCGATTTCCGAAACGTGAACAAGGCCTTCGACCCCCTCCGCAAGCCTCACGAACGCTCCGAACTGTTCCACGCGAGTCACTGTTCCCGACAAGATATCACCGACTTGATGAGATTGAATCCACTGGCCTTCGTTCTCGGCCTTTTGCAAGCCGAGAAGCTTGCGCCGCGAGACAACCATGTTGCGCTTCTTTGGATCGAGTTGGGTGATCAAAAACTCAAATTTCTTACCTAGATATTCCTTCGGATCGACGATGTGACGGGAGTCGAGCTGGCTGATCGGGCAAAAAGCGGATTGTCCTTGGACACTCACGCGAAAGCCGCCATTCACGACCTCCGTGATTTTTCCTTCTACTGGAAGTTCCATGTCAAAGGCATCTTCCAAATTGTCAAAATCCGTCGGCGCTGACCTTGAACCCTTGCGGGTGGCGCGAATACCTTCGGCGTTGGTTCGTAGAACGACAATATCAATCTTGTCACCGACCTTGAATTTGAGATTCTGATTTTCATCCAAAAGATCGGCCAAAAGAATCACGGCATCGTGGGGTGTTCCAGTCGACACGAAGGCTTCGGTTTTCCCGATGCTGAGAATTTCGCCACGAATCTGATCGCCGACATTCAATCTTCGGGTCGCCTGATCCAGCGACTGCTCGAACAGGGCTCCGAAGTCCTGGGAGGCAACGGGCTTTTCATCATCAAAAAATTGATCGTTGGTATTCTTTTTCATGGTCGGAAGATAACACGCGTTTCTGTTGGGGTTGTAGAAAAAATCGCTCTATGCGCTGCAGTCCGGCCACAATTTGGTCGGCGGGCGCATGGACGGTTGTAATGCGAAATGGTACGGCAGCCGGCCTTTCGAGCCGGGCGACTCCAAAGACTTCTCCAGGCAATATGCCGACCTTACAGCGTTTTGCCAAGATTTCGAAAAGCGCCAGACTGCTGCCTTGGAAGTATTCGTCCCGGACGCCGAGTAGCAGCAGATTCCCGGTGTTGGCACTCATCCGAGGAGTGAGCACTCGGCTCGAGGTGAGATAACTAGAGATCGCAAGCAGGCTTTCTTTTTGAATTCGGTTTGCCTCCTCGCGAGCGCGGACAAATTGTGCATACCAGTCGTTGTCGACGGTCACCCGAGCGACGTCTTCGTGAGAGATCTTGGCGGACCAACCCAAAACAGAGGAGTCAAAGGCGTCAAAGTCGGCGACGCTCGGAATGCAACACTTCTCCAGTTCCAAGCGACTAAACAAAAGATGAAACGCAAAAACCAAAAGTGAGATCGAGTTCAAACAATTCTCGCTTGCCGAAATCACACGACGATAGGTTTCCATCAACCGTCGGTCCCCCATCCAATACCCGAGGCGAAAACCGGAAAGGAAAGGCGTGTCTTTCGACGGTCCGTAAACCGCGTAAAGATTTTTTGTTGATCCCGCGATCTTGAATATGTCGGCTTCGAAATGAACGCTGTTCCAACACATCTCGCGATAGACATTGTCGACAATCAAATCGATATTGCGGTCCTGGCAAAATTGAACGATCGCGACGAGATCTGAAAGATTGCCGTTGCCTGTCGAAAACGACTGTTGAGCGGGATTGTTCGGAAATGTCAGGAAGACTCCGATGGTTTGATCATCACAGGCGGCCAAGATATCGTCCGCCGTCGGAAGAAAGCCCGATTCCTGGCGGCACATCGCGATCCGGACATCAATCTTGTGCTCCACCAATTGCGCATAATAGATTGGGTAATTTGGGAGAGCGACAACGATGTTCGGACGGGTCACTCGCGACTCCGAAATCAAAGACTTTATCAGAGCGTTGACGACATTGGACGTACCATGACCGAGGCCGACCCCAGCCTTCGTTGTCACCTCGGAGGCCACTCCCTCGAAGCATCCAAGTGAGAGCAGTCGCCGGTACTCGAACGCACGTATGAGGCGATGCAGTTCAATGGAGCCATCGGGAGAATAGTAGCCCGGCTCAACGGGAAGATGAGCAAGAAGGGAAGCCGTATCCAGCACCGGTCGAAACATTTGGCGGTTGAAATTGACATTGTCCAATACAGAAATCTCGTTCCGTTTGTCAAAGATCTCAGACCAGTGAGCGATCAGCTTTTGGTAGAGAGTCATGAGATGAGGTAAAGTCGTATAGTAGCTGTTCATAAAAGTTCCGCGACGGCCCTCAGAAACTCGAGCGAACCAGCCAGATATTTTTCTTTGATCGCGTACTGGCCGACGCCTTTCTCAATCTCGACGGTCAAATTATGAACACCGGACTCGTAGCACCACGTGTGAAAGCCGCCGGCGATGGTGTAACCGAGGTCCGCCTGCTCGTTCACAATTTGTATTTTGGCGCTTTCGGAGTAGGCGTTGAGCGGTTGGTCAAGAAACCCAGCGTTTTTGCAAAAGAGTGGCAGCAGAACCGTCTCCTTGTAGGAGTGAAGGTCGAGGACCAGTGAAATTCCGTGGTTCTTGACAACGCTCATCAGGATTCCGGTTTCGGGTTCGCTCGCCGCCGATGGTCCTGGCGGGTAGCGTGGATTTTCAAATTTGGGAGTCCAATCGGCCGTCGGAAAGTTTCGGTTGAGATCGATATTGGAGGACGTCCACCGTTGGTTGAGAAAATTCCCATCGGGATTGGCGATCGGCAGAAACAAAAGTTTTTCAAGCAAGGGCGATTTTTCTTCGAGCAGCGCGCTGGCGATTTGGGTGCAGTGAATGATACCCTCGACTTCATCACCATGCAATCCCGACATTACGAGAACTTTGGGTGAGGCATTCTCAGTTTGAAAACCCGTTATCGGAGCTCCTAGCCTCGATTTCCCAAATGGAATGGCAATAATTCTCATGATTCCTCCGCGATCATTTGCCGGTAAGTATCAGAACGACTCAGCAGAAACTGATGGGCGGCTGGCAATCGATAGCTTGGTATGCTCGGCAAGAGGTGATGAAGAAGATGAAATTGGTCGTTGTTGGAAAAAAAGAGATGGCGCCGTAACACTCCCGCCGACGGATTGTTGCGTGAGCGTCCGACTTCTTCTCGATCGATGAACGCACCGTGATCGAACCAATCCCCGATGATTCTAACAATCGGGTAGAAGGCCAATACGCACAACGCATCGAGATAAAGAGCCGATGCCCATCCAAGAAACTGGATATGCAAAAAAACAAGTGCCGACAAAAAACCGATATGAAGAATTTGTTGCTTTGCATTCCCGCCCAATGGGAGCACAAAATAAAATCGAAAAATGGGCATCAGGCGTTCGGTCCGCAGTCCATCGTTAAGACGAAGCAAATCATAGCTGATATCTCTGTCGGTGTTGGCTTCACCGAGATTTGCGTGATGGTCGAGGTGAATGAGACGATAGGTTTGGAAATCAGAACCGACGATTGCCGATAGGACTTCACCGAGTAGAATGGTGGTTTTGGAGGAGCAGGAAAATGCGTTGTGAGAAAGATCGTGCAGTATTAGGGAAATCGCGCGTAGCCGAGTTGCAAGATAGAAACTGAGAAAGACTCCCGCGGTGACCTGAACTTCGGGATGGCTAGCCAGTGGCAGAAGGAGTAAGAACGGCGAGAAGACGAGCATAAAGATTGCAAAAGCTAACCTCGAAAAAAACGCGGACAGCGGCGCCCGCGCCACGAATTCGGGATGGGCCGTGTCGCTAAAGAATTCTGCTACGACCTTGGCTTTGAGATCTGGGTTCGCCATATCAAATTCGTGTGCAAGACGCATGCCCGGGTGGCACGCGGCTTGCTCCTCTAAGTCGCCAGTAAAAGGGGTGTTTTTGGAAAGAAATAGGCTGGCTATTACCACTTTCATGGGCTTCCCAATGTTGATCTTTTTGACGGGAGCTGGCTTTTTCCGGCCCGCGATAGCGAGTACGGTCTACGTGCTCGATACTGCTTCTTATCTGAGTTCCAGCGACTATACGGTCACCCAAGAACTCAAAGAGATTCGAATCGGTGCCCGTGAGGGATTTCAGTCCGCATTGAAGACGTCCAAGGCTTGCCATGTCGACCTAAAGGTCGATGAAGCCGTCGAAACGGAAGGCGAGTTTCAGAAACGGGTTCTGAATCTAAAGAACACGGTTAAAGACGACAAGAGTGTTCTCGTCGGGTTCACCAGATCCAGCAATGCAAAGACGGTTGCGTTACTGATGAAAGGCACTTCTTTGCGCGGAATTTCCGCGGGCGCGGCAGCGGATCTTGCTTCGATCAATTCTAATTTTTATTCCGTAGCCTATCCGATTGCGGATCAGTGGACCTCGGTAAAAGATCTATTCTCGAATCTTCATTGCACGAACATTTACGGCGTCTTCCCCGCTTTGACCGGATACTCGGCGCAATTGCGTTCGTTTTTTTCGCGAGACAATGCGGGGCAAATTATCGAAAAATCAGGTTTGGTTGACATTAAGACAAATGGGAAGACTTGCGTTTACTTTGGCAGCAACTTCAGCGAATCGATCGCCGAGTTTTCGGCGCTCGTGAAAACGGGCAAAGATGTAACGGTCATCGGCGCTGCGGACTGGGCGTTGTCCGAATACGAGGTGAAGAAAGAAGCCAATCGGTTGAAGGTTCGTTTGGACATTTATTCAACAGGGGGCATGCCACCCAATGGATACCAATCGTCGGAGACTGGACGGCGATTAAAAGCTGAAGGTGCAAAAGAGAAAATCACTCAGCCGTCGCCCATTCTTGCCTATTCATTTGATGCCGCGTACCTGGCGGTAAAAATGCTGTGTGAAAATAAATCGATGGCGGAGGTCCTTAACAGCAGCGGCGTGAAGCCATCGCTTATGCGAAATTATGACGGTGTGTCGGCGGCCGGCAATCTTACCGGCCGTTTTTACGTCAACCACATCCTTGCCAGGAAGCCATGAACAGCAAGAACACTCTCTCAAACAAAATTGGATTGATGGTGATGACGCTTTTCGTGCTGCCGGCGTTGATATTTTTGGTCGTGTTTGCGGTGACCCTAGCCTTTTATTGGAAATCGTTTTCGCGGTCGGTTTGTTTGAACTTGGAGCGTATTTCGAGCGACGTCTCCTTCCAGATAGGCCGCGAGCTCGCGCTCGGCGAAAATGAAACCGCAGAAGCCCTTGTCAGCAACTTTGAACAAGATTTGCAGCCGTTTTCGCCGACGAAAACCGTTCGACTCAGCGTTAAAAAAGACGATGCCGCCGCCCCCGATTGGGCATGTTCCCTCAATTTTGATTCCGTCACCTTCGCGCGATCGTTGCAGTTCGGAGACAGCCGACTGGCGAGCATGACGGGTTCAATACGAATCTTCAATTTTCGCGTTCTATTATTGGGCACCTTCGTTGTGCTTCTTATTGCTTTGGGAGTTTGGCTCGTGGTCACACGTCGAATTCTTGCCACTATCGGTCGCGACGTTATCGAGCCGCTGCAATCGTTAGCGGAGTCTGGATTTATGAAGGGAGAGCGCTACGTTCCCGTAGAGATTGAGGCGATTCAGACCGCCTTGCAAGAGAGCCACAATCGTCTGCTCACAAACAATCAATTGATGGGAGAACTTCGTAGTCAAAGAGACTTGATGACATTGGCCAGGCAGGTTTCCCATGACATTCGATCACCCGTGACAGCGCTCAATCTTGTGGTAGCGAAGCTCTCGAACATGACCGAGGACCAAAGACGTTTGATCGAAGGCGCGATCCATAGAATCTCAGGAATCTCGGACACGCTGCTGAAGCGCAGTCGCACCTCATCGACTCAAGGGCTCGGAGCAAGCCTCCGTGAAATCGTCGCCGAGAAACTCATTGAGATAGATAATCCGGATGTGAAGATAACGTTTCAAGACCGATCTACACGGAGGCTTGCAGGGGCGCTCGATCATGTTAAACTTCAATCCATCATCTCCAATTTGATGAACAATGCCGTCGAGTCTCTCGTCGGTGGAAAGGGCGAGGTCAGTTTGAGTCTGTCTGACCATCAAGGTAAAGCAGTGATTGAATTGGTCGACAATGGTTGTGGCATGGATGAAGATTTCGTTGCGAGTTTGGGTAAAAAGCAAGTGACGACCAAAGAACATGGTAACGGACTCGGCGTTTTCGATGCGGTTGAAGCGATTGCCAAAGTCGGTGGCCGTCTCCGATTTTTTTCCGAGAAAAATGTCGGAACACGCGTCGAAATTGAAATTCCTTATTTGGGGGGCTGAAAATGTTGGCGATTCTTTGTCTCCTGGGGTCGATACTGTCCATTCAACTCGGCTCTTCCTACGCGAAACTCTTGTTTCCAGCGATCGGCCCTTTGCCGACCGTGATGCTCCGGGTGACATTGGCGGCTATCATGGTGCTGGCGATTTTCCGACCAAAGTGGCCGGTCAAGGAAGCGATAAAGCCCGTTTTGTTGTATGGCGCATGTTTGGGTTTGATGAACTGCGCGTTCTATCTCGCGCTGACTAGAATTCCTCTCGGCATTTGCGTGGCTCTGGAATTTACTGGCCCGCTCACGGTGGCATTGTTGTCCTCAAAGAAGAAAATCGATTTGGTTTGGGTGGCGTTCGCCGCACTTGGCATTTTCTTGATTTTGCCTTTGCATGTCGACGGTCAGTTGGATCCCATCGGAATCGTTTTGGCTCTGCTGGCTGGAACCGGTTGGGGACTTTACATTGTTTTTGGGAAGAAGGTGAGTGCGCTCATCGACGAGCAGACCGCGGTGTCACTGGGAATGGGGGTGGCCGCGGCCATTACCTTGCCGTTCGGTATCTCCACCATTCAGCTGGCACAGTTGACTCCGCATATTTGGCTTCAGACACTGAATGTAGCGGTTATGGCCAGCGCTATTCCCTACGTTCTTGAGATGATCGCACTGAAAAGGATCAGCACAACGACGTTCGGGGTCCTCATGAGTATCGAGCCGGCCATGGCGGCCGTCTCAGGCCTGTTGATTTTGCATGAGACGCTGACTGTGGTTCAATGGTTGGCTATCCTTTGCATTATGGTCGCTTCCGGCGGCAGCGCCGCGACATCGCGTGGTGGCGAAAGCCCGGAGATGATCGCTTGATCGGACCCTTACAAATTTTTCCATATTGACCATCTCTATTGCAATCTCGCGTTTTTCTCGGTTAAGGTCGGCGGATCTAAACAAAGCGGATCTAAAAAACAAGAGGAGTGGGATTATGAACTTGAAAGCTTTAGCAATTTCGATCGTTATCTGCGCGAGCAGCGCGGCGTCGGCATACACGATGGGCGAGGGCTATAATGCTCGTCTCAAGCGAACTGGCACCGCACAAAGTGAATTGGTTTATTTGCGCTTTCCAGCACAGTGGGATCCGAAGCTTGGAATTCACGTGACTTGAAGTCGCGGC
>JADMIO010789674.1_pt1 | contig 91112 bp, 88 predicted proteins | sample 8958161 | NCBI WGS metagenome assembly JADMIO01 (sample SAMN16585339, study PRJNA669376) | soil metagenome | isolation source: Crop rotation soil | place: USA: Cullars Rotation, Alabama | collected 2011
CGCGACTTCAAGTCACGTGAATTCCAAGCTTCGGATCCCACTGTGCTGGAAAGACGCGATCCGGGCACAACTGCCTGCAGTGAAACTCATTCAGGTGATCCACGTCATTGACGAGGCTTCAGTTGACGAAGCCCGCGAGATCGCTGAACACGTCGACGCCATTCTGCTCGACAGCGGCAACCCCAAGTTGGCGGTAAAGGAACTTGGCGGCACAGGTCGTCGTCACGACTGGCGCCTGAGCCGCAAGATCGTCGAGACGTGCGGCAAGCCTGTCTTTCTCGCAGGCGGGCTCAACGCCGAGAACGTGCGCGAGGCGATCGATACCGTCCAGCCTTTCGCGCTCGATCTGTGTTCGGGTGTTAGGACGGAAGGGAAACTTGATCTCAACAAACTCGAGGCGTTTTTCAACGCCGTGAATGTCGGCTAAACTCATAGCATGACGATGAATCTTAGCTGGCTGCGTGGTTGTGCGACGGCGTTGGTGACGCCGTTCAAGGCTGACGGCTCGGTCGATGACCGAGTTTTCAAGAAGCTTGTCGAGCGGCAGATCAAGGGCGGCGTCAAGGTGCTCGTACCGTGCGGGACGACGGGCGAGAGCGTGACGATGAGCGACGAGGAGCGGCTGCACGTCATCAAGATGACGGTCGAGGTCACGAGGCGTTTGAAAGCAAAGGTCATTGCAGGGACCGGCAGCAACAACACTGCCGCGACGATCGATTTTACTCGTCGTGCACGCGAGGCCGGGGCGGACGCGGCTCTTGTCGTTGCTCCTTATTACAACAAGCCGACACAGGAAGGAATGCTTGCGCACTTTGGCGAGACCGCGAAGAGTGTAAAGGGTTTCCCGATCGTTCTCTACAACGTGCCGGGCCGCACTTCGTCAAACATCTCCGCCGCTACGACGCTCAAGCTTGCCGAAAAATACGACAACATCGTCGCGACCAAAGAGGCATCGGGAAATTTCTCGCAGGTGATGGAAATACTTGCCGGAAGACAGAAGAATTTCAAAGTGTTATCGGGTGACGATGCGACGACGATCCCGCTCATCGCTCTCGGATGCGACGGTCTCGTTTCGGTCTGCTCCAACGAGATACCAAAAGAGACGTCAAAAATGGTCGAGCACGCACTGAATGGCTCATTCCACTTCGCACGCAAAATTCATTACAAGATACTGCCGCTGATGGAGGCGAATTTTATCGAATCGTCGCCCGCACCGTGCAAGTTTGTTATGAGCGAGTGGAAGCTATGCGATGAGAACCTGCGTTTGCCGCTTGTTCCGATAACGGAGCCTACGCGGAAGAAACTTCGCGAGGCTATTAAAGGTTTAAAGCCGTGATCGAGTATCGTGCTGCTTCCACGGATGATCTCGGACAGATACGCGCACTGCTTGCCGAGAACGGCTGGGACAAACGCGTGAGCGACGAAGAGCGTTTTCGACAGATGTTGGAGAATGCATCGCGTTCGATAGTCGCAGTCGATGGCGAACGCGTGATTGGATTTGCAAGAGCTTTAACCGACGGTGTTTCGAACGGTTATATCGGTACCGTCGTTGTCGCTGACGATAAACGTGGCTCCGGCATTGGCCGCGAGATGGTCAAGCGTTTGATGGGCGACGATCCGGCGATCACCTGGGTGCTGCGTGCGGGTCATGGCAGTGAGCCTTTTTGGAAGAAGATGGGATTTGCCACGTCCGAAGTTGCGATGGAACGCACGCGGAAATAACGAATGAGCTTAAGAGAAAAAATCGAGGCGATGTTCGCAAAGTCGGAATTCACGTCCGACGATCGCGACGTTTACGAGGAATTCAAGACCGCGCTGCGACGCGGTGAGATACGGTCCGCAGAGAAGGGCAGCGACGGGGTATGGAGCGCAAATTCCTGGGTCAAACAGGGAATTCTGCTCGGGTTTCGGATGGGCAAGATGGTCGAGATGTCGAAACCGACCGAGACGCTGCAGTTCTTTGATAAGGACACATTTCCATTAAGGCCGATGACCCTCGAAGACGGCGTGCGGATCGTAATGGGTGGTTCGGCGATACGTGACGGATCGTATGTGGCTCCGTCGGTCGTGGTTGTTCCGCCTGCATACATCAATGTTGGCTCTTATGTTGACGAGGGGACGATGGTCGACAGCCACGCGCTCGTCGGGTCGTGTGCACAGATCGGGAAACGCGTGCATCTCTCGGCCGCGGCCCAGATCGGTGGCGTTTTGGAGCCGGTTAACGCAACTCCCGTGATCATTGAGGACGACGTTCTCGTCGGCGGCAATACAGGTGTTTACGAAGGAACGGTCGTGCGCGAACGCGCGGTGCTCGCAAGCGGCGTGATACTGACGCGTTCGACGCCGGTATTTGACCTTCCAAACGAGCGGATCATAAAAGCGGCTGAGGGCGGTTCGCTTGAGATACCTGCGGGGGCGGTCGTTGTGCAGGGGGCGCGTGCAGTGTCCTCCGGTTTTGGTAAAGAGAACAACCTTTCGATCTACTGCCCGATCATCGTCAAATATCGCGACGAAAAGACAGATTCATCTACACGTCTGGAAGATTACCTGCGATAGTTCGAGATAGTGATAACGTCGGCGTATGTCGTCTATAGAGGTCATCGTCAACGCCGCGGGCGGGAGCTTTGTCGAAGGTGAATCGGATAAAGCCATCGCGGGAGCACTTGCGGGAGCCGGGGTCGACGCGAAGGTTACGCTTGTGGAGCGTGGCGATGAACTGACCGAGGCCGCCCGGCGTTCCGGGGCTGAGGTGCTAGGCGCTGCCGGCGGTGATGGGACGATAAGTGCTGTCGCCTCGGTCGCTTATGAAAAAGGCGTTCCTCTCGGCGTCATTCCACTCGGCACGCTAAACCACTTCTCAAAAGACCTCGGGATCCCACAGACCCTCGACGGCGCGGCAGCCACCATAGCGCGCGGGCGGGTCGCCGAGATCGATATCGGGCAGGTAAATGATCAGATCTTCCTGAACAACTCCAGTATCGGCCTTTATCCGCATATGGTCTGGCGTCGCGAGCAGCAGCAGCAGACGCTCGGCAGAAGTAAATGGAGGGCCGCACTCTCGGCCGCGCTTCAGGTCTTGCGGCGTAGACCGTTCTTTCGCGTCAGGCTGAAGGTTGGCGGCGTGGAGCGTGTGCACCAAACTCCCTTCGTTTTTATCGGGAATAACCCCTACGCGATGGAGCTTTATAACATCGGTACGCGCGACCATCTCGACAGCGGCGTGCTCAGCGTCTACTTTATTCGCCGCGGAGGGCGTTGGGGTGTCGTAAGACTGGTATTGCACACGTTGTTCGGCACGCTCGACAAGATGGAAGAGTTCGAGCAGCTTAACGTCGACGAGTTGTCGATCGACACGCGCCAGCGCCATGTGCTCGTCGCGTACGACGGCGAGGTGAGGCTGATGGAAACGCCGCTCAACTATCGGATCCTGCCCCGCGAGCTAAAGGTGATCGTTCCGGGGGAGAACGCCTCATGAGACGGATCGCACATTTATCTGACCTGCATTTTGGAACGATCGACCCCGGCGTTTCCGACGTCGTGGTGCAGAAGGTCAATGAGCTTGCCCCGGATGTTCTCGTTGTGTCAGGCGATCTTACGCAGAGGGCGACGAGTGAACAGTTCATCGCGGCGCGCGCATTTCTCGATAAACTTCCTAAACCGCAGATCGTCGTGCCGGGGAATCACGATGTGCCGGCGTACAACCTGATCGCGCGATTCTTCTGGCCGCTCGCGAAGTACAAACGGTATGTGACCCCGAATCTTTCACCGACGTACTTTGACGACGAACTCGCGATCGTGGGCGTCAACACCGCGCGGTCCGCGGTGATCAAAGGCGGGCGGATCAATGAGGAACAGATCGAGTTCGTGCGATCCAAGCTTTGCGATCTTGACGACCGCGTCCTGAAGATCGTTGTGACGCATCATCCCTTCGAGCTGCCCGAGAACAGTCACCACGGCGATGTGGTCGGCCGGGCGGATGAAGCCGTGCCCGCGATAGAGGCGTGCGGCGGCGATGTGTTGATGTCTGGGCACCTGCACGTGAGCCATATCGAGACGACCGCGAAACGTTACAAGCTGTCGAATGGCGGGAACGCACTGGTCGTGCAGGCCGGTACGGCGACATCGACGCGTGTCCGCGGAGAACCGCATTCATTTAATCTGCTTGAATTTGAAGAACCTCACTTGCGGATCACGCGTTTCGAGAGTCACGCTACACGCGAACCATTCTCGGCCGCCGAGACAAAAGCATATACAAAGCGCGGCAACGGCTGGCTGCGCGATGAATGACGCGCCAACCCATTTCGGCTAACATCGAAAGCGATGGATGATCAGATCAAAGCGTCGCAGTTCGACCGGCAGGCCGAGCAGGCGATGATCGACAACGGCTTTGAGCCGGAATTTTCGGACGAGGTCGAAGGTCAGCTAAAAAACCTGGGCTCGGGCACAACCGAGGGCTCGCGGGATATGCGCGTTCTGCTGTGGTCCTCGATCGACAATGCGACGTCGAAGGATCTCGATCAGATCGAATGGGCCGAACAACTGGAGAACGGCGATATTCGCGTGCTTGTCGGCATTGCGGATGTCGATGCTCTTGTTCACAAAGACACGCCGATCGATCGTCACGCAGCGAAGAACACCGTCACTGTTTACACCGAGAGCAAGATCTTCCCGATGCTGCCCGAGGAATTATCGACCGACGCTACGTCGCTTCGTGAGGGCGACGACAGGCTGGCGGTCGTCGCGGATATGACCGTTAAGGAGAACGGCGACGTTCCGGAGAGCACGTTCTTTCGCGCGCTCGTAGCGAACAAAGCAAAGCTTGCGTACAACGACATCGGCCCGTGGCTTGATGGAAAGGCGGACGTGCCAGCAAAGGTCGTCTCGGTCGCAGGATTACGCGAGCAGCTCGAGCTGCAGCAAAAGGCTGCGCTGCGTTTGCAGGCGTATCGCGACAAAAAGGGCGCGTTGCAATTTGAGTCGATCGAATCATCGGCCGTCGTTGAGAACGGAGAGGTCAAGAGCATTCGCTCCGTTGTTCCAAATGGCGCCCGAAAGCTGATCGAGAATTTTATGGTCGCGGCCAACGTCGAGATGGCCGAGTTTCTCGAGAACAACGGCGCGTCGTCGCTTCGCCGCATTGTTAAGGTTCCGGCGCGTTGGGACGGTATCGTAAAGATCGCAGCGGAATACGGAGAGACGCTTCCGAGTGAGCCTGATCAGCCCGCACTCGCTGCGTTCCTAAATAAACGCCGTGAGACTGATCCTGAACATTTCCCCGACCTTTCGCTTTCGATCGTGAAACTTATTGGTGCAGGCGAATATGTCGTTCAGCGGCCGGGCGAGGACGCGGGTGGGCATTTTGGGCTCGCGGTCAATGATTACGCACACTCAACAGCGCCGAATCGCAGGTTTACGGACATCGTCGTTCAGCGTTTAGTAAAAAGCGTTATCGACAAGGCGCCGTCGCCGTATACGGCTGAGGAACTCGACGCGATCGCTGAGCACGCCAACTTTCAGGAGAAGGCCGCTCGTAAGGTCGAGCGAAAGATGCGTAAGATCGTGGCCGCGACCGTGATGCAGCGGCATATCGGCGAAAAATACGACGCTATTGTCACCGGCGACAACGATGTCGGCACCTTCGCCCGCATTCTTCGGCCGCCGGTCGATGGTCGGATCGTTCGCGGCGAACAGGGCGTTGATGTCGGCGATAAGGTGCGGGTAAAACTCCTGTCCGCCAACCCGCGTAACGGTTTTATCGATTTCGCCGTGGAACACTGATAAACTAACGGTGTGGAACCAAAAGAAGAAACATTCAAAGACAAGATAGGTGGCCTCGGACAAAAAATAATCGGCGAGATCGAGCAGGTCGGCGGAGCCCTGACCGGCGATCCGCTTACGCAGGCCGAGGGTGAATTCAATCAAGAGGTCGGTGAGATCCGCGAGGATCTGCAAGAGGACGTCGCGTCCGGCGATTCTGCGGAAAAATGATGCCTGTTGCCGAGAAGCGGGCTTTCGTTCTGCCCCGCCGGATGCAGGGCCTGCAGCCGACGCTTATCAGACAATTCTTTGAGCGGGCGCTGCCGGATTCGATCAACTTCGGTCTCGGCGAACCCGACCTGCCGACCCCCCAATTCATGCGTGACGAAGCCGCACGCGTCGCCCGCGACGAGCAGAACGGCTACACGTCGCATCCCGGACTGCCCGCGCTCCGCGATCTCATCGGTCGACAGTATCCGCACCTCAATTTACCTCGAACAGGCGTCGTCGTTACATGCGGTTCGCAGGAGGCGATGACCGACGCGTTCATGTGCGTCGTCGACGAAGGTGACGAGGTGCTGCTGCCGAATCCGAGCTTTCCGGCGTACGACGCGTGCGTGCGGATCGCACAAGGTACGCCCGTGTATTACCGGATGCCTGCGGAGAAAGATTTTGCCTTTGATATTTCCGACTTCAGATCTCGGATCACTGAAAAGACAAAAGCGGCCGTCGTAATTTCGCCCTCTAACCCGACGGGAAAGATCTTGACACCCGACGATCTGAAAGCGATCGCCGAGGCCCTCGACGGCACGGGCATCTGGCTTTTATCCGACGAGATATACAGCGACCTTTATTTTGGCGAGCGTCCACGATCGGCGTCGGAGTTTTACGACAAGACGATCATTCTAAGCGGTCTTTCGAAATCGCTCTCTATGACGGGCTGGCGGCTCGGCTGGGCGGCGTGTGCGGACCCGGATATGATCAATGCGATCCAGGTGCTGCACGGTTTTACGACCGTCTGTGCGTCCGCGATCACGCAGAAGGCTTCGCTGCTCGCGTGGACGGCGGAGGCCGAGGAATCGAAGCAGAAAACGCGCGACATATATCGCGAACGGGGCAGATTCCTTGTCGATCTCTTTGAAAAAGAGATGGGTTTGCGGGCGACCTCGCCTGAAGGCGCGTTCTACACGATGCTCGATGTGCGGCAATTTGGGGACGACATCGCGGTCGCGGAGAAATGTTTGCAGAATCGCGTCATCACCGTTCCCGGTGTCGCATTCGGCGATGAGGCAAAAGGATTTTTGAGAATTTCGTTTTGCAACACGGAAGAGAAAATGATCGAAGGCGTGCGGCGGATGAAAGAGGCTATTCTCGGCTAGGATCGCTGACGCGAAGTGGCCAGGGCCGTTCTCGGCCCGCTATATAAGAACATATGGAAATAACTGCTAGTGAGTAGAGAAGTTCGAGTGCTAGAACGCTGAAACGTTGAAACGAGGACAAGGCTTCGCCAACGGGGTCTGTGTGAGCTCCAGCATAGATCATCAAAAACATTGGCCAAAATGTGAACAGAACGCACAAAACATGGAATACGAGAGCGAGGCATGACAGGCCAAGCCTTTTAGTATCCCCTTGGCCGCGAAATTCGATATAGCTCGAAACAACTAGGAATAATGGAACTAGCGCGGTTAGTGCAAACCAGAACAAGAGTATCAGCGGTTCCATATAGGTTACGAAACAAGCAAAGTATAACGTGTCAAAGAAATACAGAGTAGGAATTTTGGGTGCGACCGGCACTGTTGGACAGCGATTTGCGCAGCTGCTGGATGGGCATCCGCAGTTCGAGATAACGGCGATGGCGGCGTCGGATCGTTCTGCGGGTAAGACATACGGCGAGGCTTGTGCGTGGAAGCTGCCGGGGACGATCCCGGAAAACGTTCGCGATATTGTCGTCCAGCCGATCGAGCCGCCGCTTGACTGCGACTTTGTGTTCTCGAGCTTGCCGTCGAATGTCGCACGCGAGACCGAGGAGGCTTTTGCGCGTGCCGGATATCCGGTGATCTCGAATTCATCGAGCTACCGCATGGACGAGGATGTGCCGCTGCTGATCCCTGAGATCAACGGTGATCACACGAACCTCATACAACGACAGCAGGAGAATCGCGGATTCTCAAAAGGTTTTATCGTCACAAATCCTAACTGCGCGGTTATCAGCCTCGTTCCTCCGCTGGCTGCGCTGCACCGTAAATTCGGCGTAACCGAAGTTGTCGTGACGACGCTGCAGTCGATCTCGGGTGCAGGATACCCCGGCGTCGCCTCAATGGACATCCTGGACAATGTCGTTCCGTACATCGCTGGCGAAGAGCCAAAGGTCGAGACCGAGCCGCAAAAGATCCTGGGCATTCTAACGGAAGTAGGCATAGAGAAGGCCGACTTTCCGGTTTCCGCTCAGTGCATGCGTGTAAGTGTTGTCGACGGACATATGGTTTCGGTGCGTGTGAACCTTAGGGAGAAGGCTACGCTTGAAGACGTTGTCGATGCGATGCGGTCGTTCCCGTCGCTCGATCTGCATTCTGCTCCCAAGGTTTTCATCGACGTGACCGACGAGCCTTCGCGGCCGCAGACTCGGCTCGATCGTGACAATGGGAATGGAATGACGATCACGGTCGGACGTGTGTTTCCGGACAATGTTTTTGATTATCGGTTCGTTGCATTGAGTCACAATACTGTCCGCGGCGCAGCAGGTTGCGCGGTCTTAAATGCGGAGCTGCTGATATCGAAAGGGATAATCTAAGAAGTTGGAACCACAGATAAACACAGATGGACCCGGATGGCTTGCTTCTTATCTGGGTTCATCTGTGTTCGTCTGCGGTTTCATGTCCTAACTTATGATCGAACGCTACACATTGCCCGAAATGGGCGCGGTCTGGTCGCTTCAGAACAAGTTTCAGAAGTGGCTCGATGTTGAGATCGCCGTGTGCGAAGTGCACGCGGATGATGCCGTCATTCCGCCCGACGCGCTCGAAGAGATAAAGAACAAGGCGGCGTTCACGGTCGAACGCATCAATGAGATCGAGAAGACGACCGATCACGACGTGATCGCGTTCACAACGAACCTCGCGGAGAACATCGGACCCGCATCGCGTTTTATTCATTACGGACTTACGTCGAGCGATGTCGTCGACACAGCGAACGCATTGCTGCTCAGGGACGCGTGCGACATCCTGCTCAAGAGGGTCAATGCGTTTCTGGAGGTGCTGAAGCGCCGCGCGTTCGAGTTCAAGGACACGCCGCAGATCGGACGCACGCACGGTATCCACGCCGAGCCGACATCATTCGGATTGGTTTGGGCGTTGTGGTATTCCGAGATGCAGCGGAACAAGCGGCGACTCGAAAGTGCACGTGAGGCAGTCGCTGTGGGCAAGATCAGCGGTGCCGTCGGTGCATTCGCCCACCTCGATCCGAGTGTCGAGGAACGCGTTTGCAAAAAGCTCGGTCTCAAAGCCGCAGATGTCTCAACGCAGGTTATTCAACGCGATCGATACGCGGAATATCTTTCTACGCTGGCGATCATTGCCTCAACGCTTGAGAAGATGGCTCTGCAAGTTCGCCATTGGCAGCGGACCGAGGTGAGAGAGGCACAAGAGGCTTTCAAGACGGGTCAGAAGGGGTCGTCGTCTATGCCGCACAAACGCAATCCCATTCTTTCGGAGCGCATTTGCGGGATGGCCCGCACCGTCCGAGCAAACGCGATCGTCGGTTACGAGAACGTCGCGCTTTGGCACGAACGCGACATCTCGCATTCGTCCGCCGAGCGTATCGTACTGCCGGATTCGTCGGCAACGACGGATTATGTTCTCGCCAAAGCGACCAGCCTGCTCGACACGCTCGTCGTTTATCCGGATCGGATGCTCGAGAATATCAACATCACTCACGGTCTTGTTTTCAGCGGACAGCTTCTGCTCGCGCTCACGCAAAAAGGCGTGACGCGTGAGGATGCATACGCGTGGACGCAAAGAAATGCGATGAAGGTTTGGGATGAGGGCGGCGAGTACGCGGAGCTTGTAAAACAAGACGCGGACATCTCGTCTCACTTATCCGAGACAGAAATCGCCCGCGTCTTTGATCTCAAACATTATCTACGCAATGTAGATATTGTCTTCCAAAGGGTCTTCGGTTAACTCACGACCATTTGTCGGCCAGATTGCCAAGCAGGGGAAGCTTGAAGATCTTTCCCTGAAACCCATTTATCATGCTGATCACGAGTCCGACGAACAGCGCGATGATCCAGGCAAAAAAAGCGATGTAGGCGATAAACGCCAGGAACGCGAACCCAGGCGAATTCACCACCCCCGCGATCACGACGACCAAAGCCACAACGATAAACATCAAGATATAACCCGCGAGCATCGATGCGCTTATGAGCAGCGATTGGATGGCGTGAAATCTCGTTAGCTTGTTCGTCTTGTCGGTCGCGAGGATCGCGATGCTGACGATAAAGTGACAAAGACATACCGGAATGTAGGCGAGACCGGCAGCGACGTTTTGGTCCAGCCCGAAGGCAGACTTTGGTTGTTCTTGCATCAAAATAATAAGGGCCGAAGCGTCAGCTCCAGCCCTTTCTTGTTCCGGTTCTTAGTTCGACCAATTGTCGGCCATGTTGCCGATGATGGGAAGCTTGAACTGCTTGCCCATGAAGCCCATGATGCATCCGATCACCATGCAGACGAACGGTACGATGATGAATACGAGCCATACGACGATGCTCAAGAGCGAAAGGATCGCCGAATTGGCAGCCGCGCCGGCAACCGCAACGATCATCGTCAGTACATAACCCACGATCAGGAGGCCGATAAGCATCAGCGACTGAAACGCAGCAAAACGCGCGAGCTTATTTGTTTTGTCTGTCGCGATGATGATGATGCTCATGATGAGGTTGACGAAACAGACCGGCAGGTAAGCGAGACCTGCGGCGACGTTGGGGTCTAGTCCAAGGGCAGACTTTCCAGGGTTTTCCATATCTTGAAATCTCTCCTTAAAAGTGTCGAATTTTAGTAGTGCTGACGCGAAATTAACGTGAAATCTAGCATAAGACCTTGCCAAACACAACAAACAAGGCCAGAATCTACAATTTATTTCAGGCCCTTATGAAAGCCCTCGTCCACGTTACTCTCAAACCCAGCGTCCTCGATCCTCAAGGCAAAGCGATCCACCATTCGGTCGAGTCGCTTGGCTATACAAATATCAACGATATCCGGCAGGGAAAGTTCTTCGAGATCGCTCTCGACGATGCTGCGAACTCCGACGACATCCGTTCGGAAATTGAACGCATCGCAAAGGACGTTCTTGCAAATCCGGTGATCGAGGACTACTCGGTCGAAATAGTGAAATGAAGTTTGGCGTAGTTGTTTTTCCCGGATCGAATTGCGATCACGACGCGTATCACGTGATCTCGAAACATGTCGGCCAGCCGGTCGATTTCATCTGGCACAAGGAAACGGATCTCTCGCGATTCGATGCGATCATCGTGCCGGGCGGATTTTCTTATGGTGACTACTTACGTGCCGGAGCCCTCGCCAGATTTTCGCCGGTGATGGACTCGATCAGGAACTTTGCTTCGGATGGCGGATTTGTATTTGGCATCTGCAACGGGTTTCAGATCCTTTGCGAAGCAGGACTATTGCCGGGCGCGTTACGTCGAAACGCCGGGCTGCATTTCGTTTGCAAACACGTCGACCTGTGCGTTGAGAACCCGAACACCCCGTTCACCAGCGAGATCGAGCCGGGTGCGATCCTCTCGATCCCTATTGCTCACGCGGAAGGGAACTTTACCTGCGATGATGAGACCTACAACATGCTTGAAGAGAACGGACAGATCGTGTTTCGTTACTGCTCCCGACAGGGCGAGCTGACCGACGAGGCAAATCCCAACGGTTCACGCGGCAATATTGCCGGCATATGCAATCTCGATCGGAATGTTCTTGGGATGATGCCGCATCCCGAGCGGGCATGTGAGGGATTATTGGGGTCGAACGACGGCGGTAGTATTTTCCGTTCGCTTACAACCGCTATTTCGGTCGCCGCGTAAAAATGCGGAAGCCCGCACTGTGGCGGGCGGGCACTCAGCGACAAATGCCATCCGACACAGTGCGGGCCCCCGCAACTAGTCCGTTCTAATCTTTTTCGTCAGAACTGATCCTGACACCGCCGTTCGTCGTCATGATGCGAACAGGTGCGCCGCCGCCATTGATGTCAGTGCTTATACGGCTCTTTCTCGGACGGTAGTACTGTCCATCGCCGTGATCCTCTTTGGTGATCTGCAGTCCCGCGATATCGCTGTTGAATCCGCCGTTGACCGTTCCTGTCTCAACGTGTGCGGCGTAATTCTCAGGCATCAGGATGTTGACGCCGCCGTTGGTGGTGACAACATCGAGCCCGGCACCTCGCCACGAATTGCCGTCGAGCTTGACGAACACACCGCCGTTGGTCGTTCTGCCCTTAAAGCTGCCAGCGACGCCGCTCAGGAACACGCCGCCGTTCGTCGTGTCGAATTCCGCATTGCCGTCGACCTTCTGGATGGAGATGCCGCCATTGTGAGCAGTCAGGTTGAGGTTGGAATTGCGAGGCACTCGAATGTCGTACGATACCGACAAGTTCCTCTCGTCGCCCGATGCCTTGATCGTGCCGGTTGTACTAATAGTGATCGATGAAGCCATAGCTTTCGCCTCGTCGGCGGTATGACCCCAGCTTTGGATACATGCGCGAACAAGGACATCCGGGCGGTCCTCGCCGGTGACGCTGACGCCGCCGTTCTGACGTCCGTCGACGGTGATCGTCCCGCCTGCCGCCGTGGTGATCTCGCGAAGCTCGTGGTAGGACACTCGTTCGGCACCATCCCAGTCGTGGCTGAACGAGTCGTTAGAACAAAAATTGCGTCTTTCTTTGGTGCTTAGCTTTTCGCGAAGCTTGTCGCCGGTCCTTTCCTGAGCGGTGGCGGGAACAACCGCAACGCCAAGCAGAAAAGTGACGAGAGCGACGGCAGCATAAGGGAGATTGCGTACGATGACTTTCATAAGGTCCTCCAAGAGATCTGGTTTAGAAAAAATGCCTTTCTACAACCAGAACACCGCGGAGGTACCTGCTGTGACAACGGATCAATCGGTAACGTTGAGGATCAGGCCGTCGGGGGAGAGGTTCCAGTCGAGGACCTGGGCCCCATCCTGAGCTGCAAGAGCGGTTTTGACGTCGTTTTTACGCCCATCTTCGCAGAAGAACGCGATGCATCCGCCCCCGCCCGCACCGCATACCTTGGGTGCGATCGCTCCATTCGCGAGAGCGACATCGATCAGGCGGTCCATCTGATCGGTCGTGATCTTATCGGAGAGGCGTTTTCGCAGCGGGTGGGCAGCGGCGAGAGCCTCGCCAAGTTTGTTCCAATCATTCGCCATCAGAGCTGACCTGACATCAAGCGAGTTGTCGCGGATACCCTCAAACAAGTCGAACAACTCCTTTTCACCGTTGATGTGACGCTGCGTTAGTTCCCAGTTGTTCGTACCGGAGAAGTGAGGCTCGCCGGCGTAGCAGACGACGATCCGGCCTTCCAATTCGGCTGTGTCGACACGGATCGCCTCGCGCTCGATCCCGGCAGGACCAAAATGTATACACGCGACGCCGCCATACTGCGCCGAGTAGTAATCCTGATAGCCGGTCGGGACCTTTATCATCTGACATTCGACGGCCGCGGCGATCGGTATGAACCGCTCAGGATCGTAGCGGTCACCGACGAGTTTGTTCAGCGCTCCGATGCAGGCAATGAACAGTGTCGAGGAACCGGCAAGTCCCGCCTTCGGCGGTCCCTCGAGTCGGGTCGTCATCGTAAATCCCGTTTCAGGGCGGAAGAAGTAAACGAGCTTGGAAAGAAGTGCCAGCCGCGTCTCGTCTTTGAGCAGAGGTATCTCGGCCAGTGTGGTTTCAAAACTTTCTTTCTGATCTATCGATCGCAAAACGATGCGGTCATCGTCCCGAGTTTCGATGCGGCAGTGGGCTTTTAGAGAAAGCGCAAAGTTCACCGTCGCCGCACCTTCGTGAAAAAGAAAAAGCGGCGGGATGTCGATCGTTCCTCCCGCGAGATCGACGCGGGTCGGTGCAGAGGTTTCGATTATCACGTTTGGGTCTCGTCTATCGAGCGACGAAGCGAGATTTTAGCACGGAGGAAAGTTGGCAGCTATTTCTCGGCCTTTTCCTGCGGGCGGACGACGGTAATTTCTTCGTCATCCTGGTGGGGCTCGCGCGTGAGATGCAGGCGTTCGCCGAGGTCGTGGAGGGTGGTACGACCGAGTTCTTCAACCGTAAGCAGTTTTTCCTCGATCTTGTGGATGGTTTCGGGATCGGCGGCCTCAACCTTCTCGGACAGCCAGTAGCGTTCGATCACATAGAAGATGATGATCGCGAACATCACGATCGCAAACATCGCTAAGCCCAGCTTCTTATAATCACCGATGAGCGACGTTATCGCGCCGCTAAAGAAATAACCCGCACCGGCAAGAATGGTCACCCAAATTCCGCAGCTTAATGCGCTGAGTCCGAGAAATCGCGGGAATGGCATTTTACCGACGCCGTAAAAGACGCACATTGCGACGCGTATGCCGTAAATGTATTTCGAGATAATGATCGCGGCGCCGCCGAACTTGTCGATGATCTTCTCGACACGCGGCTGTGCGACCTGATAGAAACGGTAATCCTTTGCATTCTCGTGAAAGATGCGGCCGACAAGATAGCCGAAGCTGTCGCCGACCATTCCGCCAAGCGTGCCGAAGACCAAGACCTGAAGAAAGCTGTAGGAACCGAACCACCCGCCGTGCGCGAGTACGCCGGAAAGCAAAAGCGTTATGTCGCCCTCGACCGTACAAAGAGCAAAGACGGCGAAAATGCCCCATTCTGCAACTAACTCATAGAATTGTTGTTCCATAGAAGCGCGGGGTCGGGAAAGTTATCCACAGGTTAACTTGGGGCGCCTGCCCAGTCAATCTATCGCACCGATGCTAGACTTGCTGTATCAATAATTTACGAGGGGGATAAATGTTCAATACCTACCGGCATCCGCGACGCGTTGCTATTACCGGTATCGGCTGTGTAACGCCGATCGGTAAAGGGCGCGAGGAGTTTTGGGACGCTCTAGTCGCAGGCCGGAGCGGTGTTCGACGTATCGAGGGATTTGATGTTTCGGGATCCGCCTCTCAGGTCGCGGCCGACGTGGTCGACTTCGACTGGGAAGCCGAGCTTACCGCAAAAGACCGGCGTCACGTTCCGCGAACCGTACCGCTGGCACTTGCTGCCGCTCGACAGGCGATGGCCGACGCGAATATCGATACGCAGGATATGCCGCTCGATGAGCGCCGCAAGATCGGCGTCGAGATCGGTACCGGCGGCGGCGGTCTGGCCTTTGCCGAAAAGCATTACGAATACTGGTACCTCGGTCCGCGCAAGGACGCGAGCGTCTATATCATTCCCGCGTCGACCCACGGCGGACTTTCATCAGAGATCTCGATGGCTTTAGGAGTGCGCGGACTGTCACATGTGATTTCGACAGGCTGCACGAGCTCGACCGATGCGATCTCGTACGCGGCGCAGCACATCGTTCTTGGCCGGCAAGATGTGATGATCGCCGGCGGCGTCGACGCCCCGATCGCGCCGGGCATCTTTGCGGGCTTCAATCTAATGACCGTTCTCACGACGGACTGGAACGATCAACCGCATCGCGCGTCGCGTCCGTTCTCGAAAGATAGGTCGGGCATGGTCCTCGGCGAGGGCTCTTACCTTTTCGTCCTCGAGGAATTGGAACGGGCCGTGGAACGCGGGGCTCGGATCTACGCAGAGATCACCGGTTATGGCTCCACGTGCGATGCATACCATAGGGTGCGGCTCGATGATTCGGGTATCGAACCCGCGCGGGCGATGTCGCTGGCCCTCGAAGACGCGGGTCGACGTGCGAACAACGTCGACTATGTGAACCTTCACGGCACGTCGACCGTGATGAATGACAAGATCGAGACGACCGCGATGAAGATCGCACTCGGCGACCATGCATACGCGATCCCAATGTCGGCAACTAAATCGCAGGTCGGCCATCCGCAAGGTGCGAGCGGGGCAGCTGGAATTGCGGCGACGCTCTGCGCGATCACGACGGGAAAGATCCCGCCGACGATAAACCTCGATGTCGCGGACCCGGACTGCGATCTCGATTACGTTCCGAATGTCACAAAGGAAGCGAAGATCGATGTTGCTCTCTGCAACTGCATCGGATTTGGCTCCAAAAACAGCGCCCTGCTTCTCGAGAGGTACGCCCACTAGATGTTCGAGCGTTTCCGAGAGCGAAGCCGCGAGCTCGAACGCCTTGATACGGGCGACTATACGCCCGCCGAGTACGCGCGCTGGCAGCGGGAGATGCGGTTAATTCACGGCGTGCTGGGCGAAAAGAGCGCTCTTACCAAGTCCCTGATAACAGACATTCGGGCGTCCGATGCCTCATCGGTGTCGATCGTTGACGTGGGTGCCGGGTCGGGCGGCGTGCTCAAGATCATTCGCGATCTGTTGACGGACAAGGAGCTCCTTCTTACCGCAGTTGAAATGAACGACGCGGCTCTCGCGACGATCCGGAACGAGAGTGATGAAACGCGGATCGCTCCGGTTGCTGCGGACGGACTTCGTCTTCCATTCGCCGATGACGCATTTGATTACGCGATATCGACGCTGACGCTTCACCATCTTTCTGACGAGAATGCGGAAGGGCTCATTCGCGAAATGGATCGCGTGTCGCGAAAAACGTTCTACGTGGTCGATCTCAACCGCCATCCGCTCGGTTACTACGCTTTTCGCGCGTTCGCACCGATCCTTCTTCAGAGATTCACGCGCGAGGATGGTGCGCTGTCGATCCTACGCAGTTTTACGCCCGCCGAAATGCTGGACGTAGCAAGAAAGGCCGGAGTGAAACACCCGGTCGTTCAGCATTCGCGTGCGAACCGGTTGATACTCTCGGGAAGATGAAAGAGGAATACGACATAACAATAGTCGGAGCGGGTCCGGCCGGAAGCTCGGCGGCGATCAGGCTGGCGAGGTCGGGAGCTCGCGTCGCGCTTGTTGAGCAGAAGAAATTCCCCAGACCAAAGCTTTGCGGCGAATTCGTTTCGCCGGAGTGTATTGCTCACTTCGATGAGCTTGGCGTTACGGACAGGCTCAAGAAGGTCGAGCCTCCACGGGTCGACAGAACGGCGTTCTATTCGAGCAGCGGAAAAAAAATATCGATAGACAGCCATTGGTTTGGCAGCGGCCATGCGATCGGCATAAGTCGTGCGGCGCTCGATGACGAATTGCTTAACGTCGCACGCGATGCGGACGTTACGGTGTACGAAGGTTCAGCCTTCAAACGATCCAAATGGAGCGCTGACGCACACGAATCGGAGATCACGGTGCCAGGCGGCACAAGAGTTTTAAGATCGAAGATCATCATTGACGCGACCGGGCGAACGCGCGCGGTCGCTCGTCAGTTCGATAGCTCAAAGACCATCAAGCCGGACCACGTGGCGTTCAAAGCTCATTTACGGGATGTGCAGGTCGCGGACGGCGCCTGCGAGATCTACTCATACAAAGGCGGGTACGGCGGCTGCAATCTTGTTGAAGGCGGCGTTGCGAACCTGTGCTTCATAGTAACGGCAAAGCTGGCGCGGGAGTTCGGTAGCGATCCGGCGGCATTGATGAGAGAGGTGGTATTCGACAATCGACGCGCGCAAGAGGTGCTGCACGACGCGGTTTCGGTAACAGATTGGCTTGCCGTGGCAATTGGGAAATACGGTCGCGGGACGCTTGCACCGGCGGAAAATGTGATTTGCATAGGCGACGCCGCGGCTTTCATCGATCCTTTTACCGGGAGCGGCATCCTGATGGCGCTCCAGAGTGGAAAGATCGCTGCCGAGGCGGCCACGGCAAGCGGAGATATCGTTTCGAACTATGAAACGCGGTATTCGGAGGTGTTTGACCGGCGCCTTAGGGTCTCGTCGATGCTCCGGCACGCCTCGGGCAATACCCTTATTGCGAGCGCGGTGATCGCAGGGCTCGGCTTGAGCGGAGGCCTTAGAAGGCGTCTCGCCCGAGCGACCCGTGCAGCGGGTCCCTCAGTTGTGAACGTTGACACTTAAGCTACGCTGTTAATAGAATCCGAGTGGCCCGGTCAACCCCTAAAAATGGCTAATACAGAAGACTCAAAAAGGCGAGTTGGTATAGAGGTATGCTCCGACAGGCTTCACGCTGTCCTCGTTAGTGCCTCGAACGAAATAACGCATACCCGGACGGTCCCTCTCGATCCGGATGGTGATCGTGTCGCCGAGCTTTGCCGGCTGGCTAATGCTCTGAAAGCTGAGAGCGGAGCACCCGCGCTTGGCGTGGCCGTGCCAGGGCTTGTCGATCGGCGTCACGGGAAGGTGGCTTTTTCGGCTCAGATGCCCGAACACGCCGGTCTTGATCTCGTTAAGGTGATCGAAGATGGCTGTGGGACCAAAGCGTACGTTGAAAATGACGCGAACGCCGCTGCATACGGTGAATTCAGGCTCGGAGCGGGACGCGACGCAAAGGCCCTTTTCTATGCGACTCTCGGTGAAGGCGTCGGAGGAGCGTTCATCTTTAACGGCGAGATCTGGCGCGGAGCGTCCGGCTATGCCGGCGAATTCGGCTATGTCCCGATCAATTCCGAAGGAATGAAACTTGAAGAAGTGGCATCCAGTGCCAACATCATTCGACGCACGCGGGCACGGTTTCACACCGACAGCACATCGTCGCTTAACAAACTGGGCGAAGAAGCGATAACGCTCGATAACATCATCAAGGCGGCCTCGGAGGATGACGACTTCGCTCAGATGATGCTTGAACGAACGGGCGGGTACGTGGGTTCTGCTATCGCGAGCGTCATCAATCTTCTCAATCCTGAACGCATCGTTATTGGCGGCTCGATCATGGCCGCCAAAAGCACGGTCCTTGACGCCATAACGTCGCGCGCCGGTGAACTGGCATTTGAGCCGGCGTTCAACGCAACAACGATCCTGGCCGGTGAACTCGGCGACTACGCCGCAGCCGCCGGAGCCGCTCTACTGTCGGACGAGAACCAAGATCGATAATCCGACTGATCAGTCCCTCTTATTTCACAACACTTTGCAAGAATTGCCTTCGCTCGGTATTTTCTAGATGTGTGCTTGCGGATTCTATCCGTTTTAGTAAAATCGGTTAGAGCTTTACTGTTCGTACTTATAGATTTAGCTGAAAGGACGGTCTTACTTTTCGCCCGGTGGAATTGTAAGTACTGTCCAGGTCTGGTTAGTTGACGATTAGCCCTCAAGGGGCAATGGTTGCGTAAGATGGCTCAGTTCTTTCCAAAAAGCGCCAATAATATCGCCAGGATATCCATGCTGGCTGCCGTCGTATTGGGCGGCCTGGCCTTTCTTGCTTACACACAGATCGCGCGCTCATCCTATTTGACGGGTCGTTACGTCGAGCGGCAGCAGCCGATACAGTTCAGTCACAAACATCACGTCGGCGACGACGGCATCGATTGCCGTTACTGCCACCAGACGGTAGAGACCACGGCGTCCGCGGGAATGCCTTCAACGCAGACCTGTATGAACTGTCACAGCCAACTTTTCGCTGACCAACCGTATCTGGAGCCGGTACGAGCAAGTTTCCGCGACAACAAACCCATTGAATGGGAACGTGTTCACGACCTGCCTGAGTTCACCTACTTCAACCACAGCATTCATATAGCGAAAGGCGTCGGCTGCTCGACCTGTCACGGGCAGATCGACAATATGCCGGCTGTTTTTCAGGAGAACACGCTTCAGATGGAGTGGTGCATCGCTTGCCACCGGGCACCCGAACAGTTCATTAGACCGAAGAAAGAGATCTTTAATATGCAATGGCAGGACGGCGACATAGACGCCAAGGACCGCGAGCAGCTCAGGGTCGACTACCGAATTCGCAGCAAGGAAATGATGACCAGTTGTTCGACGTGTCATAGATAGATAAGGAAATAATGCCGAGTCCCGAAAGCAAACAGAATTTTGCACTCCTGCGAGACAGGATCCTCTCCAAGGAAGGAAAGGAATACTGGCGCAGCGTCGAGGAATTCGTTGACGCACCTGAATTCGAGGAGTTCGTCGCTCGCGAATATCCCCACGAGATCGAGGAGTGGGACGACTCGCTTAGCCGGCGCAAGTTCGTCAAGGTAATGGGTGCGTCTCTCGCGCTGGCGGGGCTTGCAGGCTGCGTTATTCAGCCGTCGGAGAAGATAGTTCCATACGTGCGGAATCCGGAGGGGATGCTTCCCGGCAAGCCGAACTTCTATGCGACGTCGATGTCGCTCGGCGGCGTCGCGGTGGGGCTGCTTGCGAAGTCTTTCGAGGGACGCCCCGTAAAGGTCGAGGGAAATCCGGATCATCCCGGCAGCAAAGGTGCGACCGACGTTCTCGCTCAGGCCTCGATCCTGGGAATGTACGACCCGGACCGTTCGCAGGAGATCACTTATCGCGCAAATCCGAAGACGTGGGAAACCTTCATGACGGAATTCCGGGCTGCGGTCGAAGAGAATCGAAAAGACGGCGGCGCGGGCGTCAGGTTCTTGACCGAGACGATAACATCGCCAACGTTGATCGATCAGTTCAACCGGCTCAAGGCTGAACTTCCGAACGCAAAGTGGGTCCAGTACGAACCGGTAAATGCCGACAACGCGAACGCGGGAGCCAAGATGGCTTTTGGGTCGGCTGTTTCAACGATCTACAAATTTGACAAGGCTGAACGTGTGCTGTCGCTCGACGCCGATCTTTTCTCGAGCTTCAATGTCGGACAGGTCAAGGATTATGCGGCGGGGAAACGCTTTAGCGAAGAGCACAAGGATATCAGCCGCCTTTATACGATCGAGACAAAACTCTCGATCACCGGTGCGAAATCCGATCATCGGCTTGGGGTAAAGCCAAGCCAGCTTGCAGATATTGCGAAAGCAGTAGCGAAGGCCGTCGGTGTCGCAAGTGCGTCTTCGTCATACGGCGAGAATGCGGCTTGGATAAATGCTGTAGCTAAAGATCTTAGCGATCACAAGGGAAGGTCGATCGTCCTGGCGGGCGATACGGCACCGCCGATCGTTCACGCGATCGCTCACGCCATTAACGGTGCATTGGGCAACGTGGGCCAGACCGTTTTTTACACAGATCCGATGTCGCCGAATTCGGATCGTACGCAGATCGAACAGCTCCGCGAACTTATCGGCGATATCGACAGCGGCCGGGTAAAGATGCTCGTCATTCTCGGCGGCAATCCTGTCTACAACACGCCGGCCGACCTTCGTCTCAATGCAGACCGGATGAACAAGGTGCCGCTTCGCGTGCATCTCGGTCTTTACGTCGACGAAACGGCCGAGCTTTGTCACTGGCATGTTCACGACAAGCATTATCTCGAAGGCTGGAGCGACGCGCGCGCATTGGACGGAACGGCGAACATCGTTCAGCCGCTCATCGCCCCGCTTTATGACGGCAAGAATGCTCATGAGTTGGTGCAGCTCTGCTTTAAGGAGAACTTCGACAAGCGCGACTATGACATTGTCAGGGAGTACTGGCAGCGAACGAACATAACCGCCGCTCCGGTGACCGCCGCAACGGCCGCGCCGAAGACGGAAGCGAACACCGCGGCGAAAACGACGGCGACCACAAATCCTGCGGCAAACGCCGCGAGCAGGCCTGCCGCGACTCCGGCCCCGGCTTCAAATACGGCAGCCGCAGTCGCTCCGTCGCGAAACTTTGAAGATAACTGGCGAAAGGCCCTCCACGACGGGATCGTTCCGAATACCGCCGCAGCGACGAAGGCGATGACCGTCAATGCGTCGTTTCTCGCTCAGCCGGAGAACAAGCCCGCACCGTCGGGACCGCTCGAGATCAATATTCTTCCCGATCCGTGTGTCTACGACGGGCGATTTGTGAATAACGGCTGGCTGCAGGAGCTGCCTAATCCGCTCAATAAGGTCACTTGGGAGAACGTTGCGTTATTGAGCCCGCGGACCGCAGAAAAGCTCAACATCAATCGTGCTAACGATGCACGGGAATTCGCGGGCGGTGCGCAGGGCAAAAGCTTTATCAATACACGCGGCGGTAACCAGCTCGCCGACCTCGTCACGCTGAAATATCAGGGCGCCGATATCTCGCAGCCCGTGCCGATGTGGATCCAGCCCGGACAGCCGGATGATGTCATCACGATCTACATGGGCTACGGCCGTTCGCGTGCGGGACGCGTTGGCACGGGGCTCGGATACAACGCTTTTGACGTTCGCCGTTCGGACGCGATGGATTCCGGATTCGGTGAGATCACGGCACGGGGCGAGGCGACGAACATCGCGTCGACGCAGATCCATTTCAATATGGAGGGCCGCGACATTCTCCGGGTGTGGGACCTTGAGGAGTTCGAGAAGAACCCGACGTTGGGTCATCAGCACAACGAGTATCCGAAGTCGATGTACCCGTACGAGCAGCACCAGGCGACGTACGAAAAGAATTACAAATGGGGAATGTCGATCGACATTAACTCCTGCGTCGGCTGCAACGCGTGCGTGATGGCGTGCAACGCCGAGAACAACATTCCGGTCGTCGGCAAGGAGCAGGTCGAGCGCAGCCGCGAAATGCAGTGGCTTCGCATCGACGCGTACTACGCGGGCGATGACATCAATGAACCGAACGGGCCGTACTTCCAGCCTGTTCTGTGTCAGCAGTGCGAGCAGGCCCCGTGCGAGGTGGTTTGTCCGGTCCACGCGACCGTTCACAGCGCTGAGGGGCTTAACGACATGGTCTATAACCGCTGTGTCGGAACGCGTTACTGCTCGAACAACTGCCCGTATAAAGTACGCCGATTTAACTTCCTCCTTTATCAGGATTGGGATACGCCGCAGTACAAGCTAATGCGAAATCCTGAGGTCACGATCCGCAGCCGCGGTGTGATGGAAAAGTGCACGTATTGCACGCAGCGAATTTCCGCAGCGCGTATCGAGGCCGAGAAGGATGGCCGTCGGGTTCAGGATGGTGAGGTGGTAACGGCGTGTCAGTCGGTGTGTCCGACCGACGCGATCACATTCGGCGATATGTCCGATGAAAAGAGCAAGGTCGCCGCGACCAAGAAAGACCATCGCACATATATCCTTCTAAACGAGCTGAACACGCAGCCGCGCACAACATACATGGCCGGGCTCAAGAATCAGAACAAGGAAATGCCGGACTACAAGCCGTCCGTAATCAAGGTGGCGGCTGAAGAGCCCGACGAGAAGACGCCGGAAGGGAAGAGTCACGAATAAAGAATGCAGAAAACGGACGATCTGACAGTTAAACTGCATCCGGACATGGTCGAGGGCGACCATACCTTCGGCAGCGTCTCCGACAAGATCGGCGACGTCACGCTCAAGAAGCGCACGCCTTTCCACTGGTTCATCGGCTTCGCGATCGCGTTCATGGTCGCGCAGCTGCTTCTGTTTACGACCGTCTGGCTTCTCGCGAACGGTATCGGTATCTGGGGAAACAACCAGCCGGTCGGCTGGGCATTCGATATTATCAATTTCGTCTGGTGGATCGGTATCGGTCACGCCGGAACGCTGATCTCGGCGATCCTGCTGCTTCTAAATCAGAAGTGGCGAACGTCGATCAACCGTTTTGCCGAAGCGATGACGTTGTTCGCCGTGGCCTGCGCCGCGATGTTCCCGCTTCTGCATACAGGACGCCCGTGGCTCGCCGCATACTGGCTGTTCCCATATCCCAATACGATGGGGATCTGGCCGCAGTTTCGCAGCCCGCTCATCTGGGACGTTTTCGCCGTCTCGACATATGCGACCGTTTCGCTCCTGTTTTGGTACGTCGGCCTGATACCGGATCTTGCGACATTGCGCGATCGGGCGAAGAACAAATTCTTTAAGTTCATATACGCGATCCTTTCGTGGGGATGGCGCGGGAGTGCACGACACTGGCATCGCTATGAGCTCGCCTATCTGATCCTTGCGGGGCTGTCGACGCCGTTGGTTCTCTCGGTGCACTCGATCGTGTCCCTCGACTTCTCGGTGGCGCAGGTTCCGGGTTGGCACGCGACGATCTTCCCGCCGTACTTTGTTGCAGGTGCGATCTTCGCCGGGTTCGCGATGGTTCTAATCCTCTGCATCCCGCTTCGGCATTGGTACCGGATGCAGGATTTCATTACGCACGCACACCTTGTTTACATGGGTAAGGTGATGCTCGCTACCGGACTCATCGTCGTTTACGGCTACGCGATGGAGGCGTTCTTTGGTTGGTACTCAGGTGCTCAGTACGAGTACTTCATGATCAAGAACCGCATCTGGGAGGGGCCATATTGGTGGTCCTATTGGCTGTTGATCTTCTGTAACGGAATATCGATCCAGTTCCTCTGGTTCAAGCGTTTCCGGGAGAGCGAATTCTGGCTGTTTGTCATCTCGGTCATTGTCAGCGTCGGTATGTGGCTCGAGCGTTTCGTCATTATCGTGACGAGTCTACACCGCGATTTCTTACCATCGTCATGGGCGATGTATAGTCCGCGAGTTTTTGATCTGTCGATGTTCATCGGGACGATTGGATTCTTCTTTACTTTGATCTATCTCTTCGTTCGGTTTGTGCCGATCATCTCGATCTTCGAGGTGCGCACATTGCTGCCGGACGCGAATGTGCACGGGCATCATCAGGATTTTGAGGAGAACGTGAACGAGGTCGAATACACATACGACCGGACGGATCCGCCGAACGTGAAGTAGATATGGCTGAACACCTGCACGGCATAATGGCAGAATTCGACACGGCGACCGAATTGGTCGACGCGGCTCGTCGTGTTCGCGACGCCGGTTATAAAAAGACCGACGCGTTCTCGCCGTTTCCGCTCCACGAGATCGACGAGGCCCTTGGCATAAAACGCAGCGTGCTGCCGTACCTGATCTTCGCGGGCGGCATTACCGGATTGATGTCAGGTATCGGGCTCGAATATTTCGTACACGTCGTTGATTTTCCGATCATCGTCGGCGGACGTCCGCACTTCAGTTTGCCGGCTTTCATTCCTCCTGCGTACGAGCTGACAATTCTGTTCTCGGCATTCACCGCAGTCTTTGGAATGTTGTTCCTCAACGGACTGCCGCGGCCGTATCATCCGGTCTTCAACGTCCCGAGATTCGCGCTCGCTACGAGGGAAAAGTTCTTCCTGATCATTCAGTCGGACGACGAGCAGTACAAATACGAAGACACGCGTGCGTTTATGGAGAGTCTCGAAGGGGCACAGGAGGTATTCGATGTTGAAGAGTAGACGCATCGCCAAGATCCTTCTGATCGCTGTGCCGACCTTGATGTCGGCGTGCGGCGTACGTTTCGATATGCAGGACCAGCCGCGATACAAGGCGTATAAGAAAAGTGATTTCTTCGCCGATAAGCGAGCTTCGCGCGATCCAATCGATGGGACCGTTGCACGCGGCCAGCTTCACGACAATAAAGCGTTCTACACGGGCAAGATCGACAATCCGAATCTGAGTGCCCCGGTGCAGACGACGACGGATCCCTCAGGCAACACGCTTGTATCGAGCTTTCCGAACGACATTGACGAATTTCCGGTCCCGGTTACCAAGGAGCTGATCGACCGCGGGCAAGAGCGATTCAACATTTACTGCATCGTCTGCCACGGCCCGGTCGGCAACGGTGACGGCATGGTAGTGAGACGCGGTTTTCCAAAACCGCCCACGTATCACGACGACCGCTTGCGGAACGCACCCGTGGGGCACTTTTTCGATGTGATCACGAACGGCTGGGGAAAGATGAACTCATACGCGTTCCAGGTGCAGCCTGCTGACCGTTGGGCGATAGTCGCATACATTCGCGCGCTGCAGGTAACCCAAAATCCGGACGAGAACTTGAGAATGACAACGGCAAAACAGGGCGCGACGCCCAACGCCAACACCGGAGGCAAGCATTAATGGCTGCGAACCTTGATAACTATCAAGCTCCGGCGGACGTCGCTCGATGGCGAACGCTTGCGCTCGGCATCGGCGGCATTGCATTTATCGCGTGGGCGGTCGGCACCTACTTCAACGTCGAGCAGGGGCTTCGTTCGTGGCTGCTTGGATTTATCTTTTGGGGCGGCATCGCTCTCGGAAGTTTAGGGATCCTGATGCTCCAGTACCTGACCGGCGGAGCATGGGGCGTTGTCATTCGTCGAACGCTCGAGGCCGCGACGCGGACGCTGCCGCTTGTCATCCTGATGTTTATTCCGCTTGCGATCGGCATTTGGACGCGCAGCTTTTTCGAATGGACGCATCTTCCGGCCACGGATCACATCATGCAGCACCGCGGAATATTCATGACGCCGTGGTTTTGGATCCTCCGCTCAGTGATCTACTTCTTCCTGTTCGGTGTGATGGTCTATTTGCTCAACAGCTGGTCGAGAAAACAGGACGCAACTAACTCGGCGGAAGAATCGAGACTGGTTTTGGAAAGAGCATCGCGATTCTCAGGGCCGACGCTCGTCATCTTTTCGTTAATTGTGACCTTCGCCGCCGTCGACTGGATGCTGATGCTCGATGCTCACTGGTTTTCGACGATCTGGGGTCTGTTATTTATTGCAGGGTGGGCACTTAGCTGTTTTTGTTTTGTCGTTGCCGTCCTCGCGTTCATGTCCGATAAAGCTCCGATGGACCGCGTGATCGGTAAGCGTCATTACCACGATCTCGGCAAGTTGATGCTCGCGTTGACGATGGTGTGGGCCTATTTCAACTTCTCGCAGTTCCTCATCATCTGGGCGGGCAACTTACCCGAGGAGACGGGATGGTGGCTCACGCGAATGAAGGGTGGATGGGGTTACATCGGTGTCGCTTTGATCGCATTCCATTTTGCATTCCCGTTCCTGGTTCTCTTGCAGCAGGATTTCAAGCGACACGCGCGGTGGCTCGCGATGCTTGCGATATTTATCCTCGTGATGCGTGTCGTCGATATGTTCTATCTCATAGGACCAAGCAATCGTATCGCGGCTGGCTTCGAGCCGGGTCAGTTTTATATCAGCTGGATGGACCTCGTAGCGCCGATCGCGGTCGGCGGGATCTGGCTGTGGTGGTTCTTTGGCGAACTGATCAAGCGTCCCATGGTCCCGTTGAAGGACCCGTATTTTGAGGAGGCGGTGCAGCACGGCCGTGGCCATTAGGCACTAGACGATAGGTATGGCGTCGAAAAAGCGAACGAACGAGACGATCGATCCCGCGAAAGCGTACGAAGAAAATGACGTACGCCTAAAGGGCATTCTCTATTTTGCCGCCGGGCTGGTCGGGCTCATCGTAGTTACTTTCGCTTTGATGTGGGCGTTGCTGAACGTTCTTAAGGATTACAACCAGGAGAATAAGGGCGGCGGAAATCCGATGGCCATGAGCGAGAAGGAACGCCTTCCGCCGGAGCCGCGGCTGCAACTCGCTCCCGGGTTTGGGGTGGATTCGGAAACAGGACGGAAGAATTTTGAGCTTGGTGCGCCGCAGGCCGAGTACCGCGAGCTTCACAAGCAGTGGCTTGAGCTTTGGGAACACGGGCGAAAAGATCCCGCGACCGGTGTGGTTTCCATGATGCCGATCGATGAGGCGAAAGAAAAATTTCTGAGTCAGAACGTTAAAGCGAGATCCGGGGCGGATGTCGAAGAGTTTATGAAGAACTCTGAACGATATGTCACCGATGCGAGCGCCGGCCGACGTGCGGGAGAGAGGCGAAGATAAGAATGTTGTCGAGAGCACAGATCAGATCAGCTTTGATCGTCATAATGACGACGGCGTCGATCTGTGCCCCGGCCTATGGTCAAAAGTCTGAGCACTACAATTCGCCCCTTTACAGTCCGCGCTACTACGATCCGTCGCAATCCGAGCCTAATGGTCTGCCGGCGACGCTTAAAGAGGTTGGAATCGAGCAGAAGCTCGGCGAGCAGCTTCCGCTCGACACGCAGCTCAAGGATGAGAACGGTAATGCTGTGCAGCTCGGAAATTATTTTAAAGCTAATCGCCCGGTGATCATCGCGTTCGTTTATTACGAATGTCCAATGCTGTGTAATCAGGTCCTGAATGGACTGACGGGATCGCTCAAGGGCATCAATCTCGACGCGGGCAAGGACTACGACGTCGTGGCCATCAGCTTTGACGCCCGCGAGAATGACAAGCCGGATCTCGCAAAGAATAAAAAGGCGAGTTACATCGAGCGTTACGGGCGGGCAGGCGGCGAGGATGGGTTTCACTTCCTGACCGGAACGCAGGACGCGGTCGATAAGGTCACTTCGGCCGCGGGCTTCAGCTACAAGTGGGACGAGAAGAGTGGCCAGTTCGCTCACGCCGCCGGGGTGATGATCGCAACGCCTGAGGGTAAGCTCTCACGATATTTCTACGGCATCGATTACTCGCCAAAGGACCTGAAGTTCGGCTTGATGGATTCGTCGGCAAGCAAGGTCGGGAATCCCGCCGAGCAGCTTTTGCTTTATTGCTATCACTACGATCCCGCGACAGGTAAATACGGGCTGGCCATTCTTCGCGTAATGCGGTTGGGCGGCGTCCTGACGGTGTTGGGGCTGGGTGCGATGATGCTGATCTTTTGGCGGCGAGGAAAGAGGAAGGAAATTGACGGCGGGACCGAAAGAGATTCGGCCGCGACCGAGTAGTATGCAGAACACCACGTGGATCCCATTATTCCCTGACCAGGCGTCGACATTCGCCTGGCAGGTCGATGCGCTCTATGTTTACCTGATCGCGGTCAGCGTGGCGTTCTCGATTCCGATCGTCGTCGCGATCTTTTTCTTCGGTCTTAAGTATCGAGAGGTCGAGAAGTACGCCGTTCCCGAGGAAATGCACGGCTCGATGGTGCTCGAGACCGTGTGGTCGATCATCCCATTCATCGTGTCGATGACCATCTTTCTCGGCGGAGCGATCATTTACTTTAACCAGTACACGCCGCCCGAGGACGCGATGGAGGTCTACATCGTCGGCAAGCAGTGGATGTGGAAGGCACAGCACGAGACCGGACAGCGCGAGATCAATGAGCTTCACGTGCCCGTCGGCCGAAAAGTGAAGCTCACGATGACGACCGAGGATGTGCTGCACGATTTCTCGATCCCCGCGTTTCGTACCAAAGCCGACGTCGTTCCCGGACGATACACGTATCTTTGGTTCGAGGCGACAAAGCCGGGAAAGTATCACCTTTTCTGCGCGGAGTATTGCGGTCTCAATCACTCGGGAATGGGCGGTTGGGTCTACGTAATGGAGCAGCGTGATTTCGACAACTGGCTGAGCGGAAACGTTTCAGGTCAGACGCCGGTCGAGATGGGCAAAGATCTTTTCACTAACAAGCTCGGCTGCGCGTCGTGTCACGCCGGCGGACCGCAGCAGCGGGGCGCGAAACTTGAGGGTTTATTTGGAACGACGGTGCATCTGACAGGCGGCGGTACGGTAACTGCGGACGAGAACTATATCCGCAATTCGATCTTGAATCCGACGTCGCAGATCGTTGAGGGATTCCAACCGATCATGCCGACGTTCAAGGGACAGGTGACCGAGGAGCAATTGAACGCTCTCGTTGCATACATAAAATCTTTGACGCCGGGGGCATCGACGAGTGCATCATCAACGTCGACGTCAACGGCAAATACCGCGGCGAATACCGGAGCGGCCAATCGGCCGGCCGCGAACAGGGCGGCGAATTCAGCTGCTAACAGTAATAGATAGAGTATTTACAAGGTTATGAGCGCACAAGCCACAACATATGACGACATAACGCGACCGAAGGGGAATTACCTGACCAACGGTACGACTCTCAAGTCGTGGCTGCTTACCAAAGACCATAAGCGCATCGCGATAATGTATCTCATCACGGTGTCGCTGTTCTTTATGATGGGCGGCCTTTACGCCGCGACGATCCGCCTTGAGTTGCTGACGCCGGCAAGCGACCTGCTCGAAACGCAGACCTATAACAAGGTCTTTACGCAGCACGGCATTCTGATGATCTTCTTTTTCCTGATCCCGTCGATACCGGCGATATTAGGAAACTTCCTCATTCCGATCATGATCGGTGCCAAGGACCTGGCACTGCCGCGCATCAATCTCATCAGTCTTTATATCTACTGGATCGCCGGCGGCCTTGCGCTCTTTGCCTTGATGCAGGGCGGTGTTGATACGGGCTGGACGTTCTACACGCCGTATTCGACAACGTTCTCGAATTCGTACGTGATGCTCGTCGGCCTGGCGATCTTTGTCAACGGATTTTCGTCGATCTTAACGGGATTGAATTTTATCGTCACCATCCATACGATGCGTGCGCCGGGAATGACGTGGTTCCGTCTGCCGCTTTTCGTTTGGGCTCATTACGCGGTGAGCCTCGTGATGATCCTAGGAACGCCGGTCGTCGCGATCACGGTCCTGCTGCTCGCTCTCGAGCGTCTTGCACACATCGGAATCTTCGATCCCGCGATAGGCGGTGATCCTATTCTGTTCCAGCACATGTTCTGGTTCTATTCACACCCGGCGGTTTACATCATGATCTTGCCGGGAATGGGTGTCGTATCGGAATTGATCTCGAACTTCTCGCGAAAGAAGATCTTCGGTTACGAGTTCATCGCGTTCTCGTCGATCGCGATCGCGGTTTTTGGGTTCCTCGTTTGGGGACACCATATGTTCGTCTCGGGACAATCGATCTACGCCGGGATGGTGTTCTCGTTCCTGACGATGGTCGTGGCGGTACCGTCGGCGATCAAGATGTTCAACTGGACAGCAACCTTGTATAAAGGTTCCGTCTCGTTCGACACGCCGATGCTCTATGGTCTCGGCTTTATGGGCCTTTTTCTGATCGGCGGGTTGACCGGGCTATTTCTTGGCTCCATTGGGCTTACGGTCCATTTGACGGACACATATTTTGTCGTCGCTCACTTTCATTACGTGATGGTCGGCGGCCAGGTGATCGCGTATCTCGGCGGCATCCATTACTGGTGGCCGAAGATGACGGGCCGAATGTATTCGGAATTCTGGGGCAAGATCTCGGCGATGCTGGTCTTTGTTGGATTCAATCTGACGTTCTTCCCGCAGTTCATTCTTGGGTACATGGGAATGCCGCGGCGCTACGCAGCGTATCCGGAAGAATTTCAGGTCCTGAATATTTTCTCGACCGCGGGCGCGTCCGTGCTCGGTATCGGTCTGACGATGCCGGTCGTTTACCTCGTGCACTCGCTCTTTTGGGGTAAGAAAGCCGCTGATAATCCGTGGATGCATCCGGGCCTTGAATGGCGAACATCATCGCCGCCGCCGACGGAGAATTTCGACGTGATGCCGGTCGTCACGTGGGAAGCGTACGAGTTTGGTGAAGAAAGCGGTATGGATCTGGAGGGAGCGCGTCGACGAGATGCAGCACCTGCGGCGGTTTGATTTAAAGCGATAAATGTCGACACACGCATCAGATAAATTCGTCTATCACGAGCCGGGCTTGCAGCACCAGTTCGACGATATGGGACAGCAGGAAGAGAGCGTCTCGATCGCGATGTGGATGTTCCTTGCCCAGGAGATCATGTTCTTCGGCGGGCTCTTTACGGCGTATCTCGTTTTCCGATCGAAGTACCCCATGGCCTTCGCCGCGGGCTCGAACCATCTCGATGCGTTCTGGGGTGGCTTGAATACTCTCGTGCTGATCGTGTCGTCGCTCACGATGGCTCTCACCGTTTACTACGCGCAGAAAGGTCAGCGGATGACGCAGGTCGTTCTGATCATCCTCACGATGTTCTTTGGTGCGGTATTCCTCGGCGTGAAAACGATCGAGTACACGGATAAATACAATCACGGCCTGGTGCCGGTCGCCGGCCTTAACAAAAGAGTTAAAGCCGAGGGTGAGCACGCATCTGCCGAACACGCAAAACCGTGTTGGGAGGTCGATCACAATGCCCCCGCGGTGGAGCATCCCAATCCGCACGGCGAATTCATTTGGACGGATTGTTCACTCGCAAAGCAGGCGCAGGATCACGGCTATCTTACGACGTCCGAGAAGATCGGCTACTTCTCAAACGGCGAACTGGACGGCGACAAGTTCCGTGACAAGGTCCGCATCTTTTATTGGATCTATTTTGTGATGACGGGGCTTCACGCCCTGCACATGATCGTCGGTATAGGCCTGATGACCTGGCTGCTATGGACAGCGTTCAAGGGGAATTATGGGCCGGACTATTACATGCCGGTCGAAATGTCAGGTCTCTACTGGCACTTTGTCGATATTGTTTGGATATTCTTGTTCCCGCTGCTCTATCTGCTGGGCAGGCATTTCATGCATTAGGAGATCTTAAATGTCGGAGCATACAGAACTTGGAAAAGAGCACATCGGCATACCGGGCTACCTCGGCGTCTTTGCGGTTCTTGTCGTCGGGACGATCCTGACATATTTTGTTGCGACGGTGGATCTTGACTGGATATTCCCGGGAGCTAATACCCTCGTCGCATTGCTGATCGCATTTACAAAGATGTCGTGCGTTATGCTCTTCTTTATGCACGTCCGCTGGAGCCCGCGTATGGTGTGGCTCGCTGCCGTGGCAAGTTTCTTCTGGCTGGCGATAATGTTCGCCTATACGATGCAGGATTACCTGACACGGGGCACCGGCGTCTTTACGAGCTAAGGCTGCCGTCGGCAAACGGCACGGACACGCGGAAAACGGGAACACGTTTTCCGCGTTTGTCGTTCTAGATATTGCGGTTTTACCGTGATATTATCTTGCGTTCATGGTGCTCGGAAGCCCTCAAAACCGCCGTTTATTGGCAACGGCCTGAGGGCAGGCTACATCGGACTCGAATGCGGACTTACAGCAAAATAAAGGATATTTGTGTGATCGCTCTCCTCTTAAGCGTCGCCCTGTCTACGGGGTGTATCAGCGTTAAGAAGGAGAGCAAGGCACCCACTTTGCTAAAGGCCGAGACCGCCACAACGGCCCAGCTGATGGCGGAGGTGAATCGTTATGCACGCGTAAACTCAATGCGTGCAAAAATGGACCTCAAGTTCGAGGACAATTCCTTTGCCGAATTTGGAAGTAAAGAGGTCTATCGCCAGGCCGATGGCGAGGTTGTCGTTCAGCGTCCGTCCAAGATCCTTCTGAAAGTTCAGGTACCGATCATCAAGTCCGACGTCGCTCAGATGACGTCCGACGGCGAAACATTTCGCGTCGCGATCCTGCAGGATGGCGGCGACGGCAAGTACAAGAAGTTCGTCAAGGGCACGAATAACGCCGACTACTCAAGTCTGCAAAGAACACTCAGTAAAGCCGAGCTTGAGAACGCGAAGATGACAAAGCAGAGCGTGAACGCGTTTGCGAATCTTCGTCCGCAGCATTTTACGGATGCGATGCTGGTCCGGCCAACAAGCGCGGCACACCTTTATACGCAGAGTCCGATCTTTGTCGATGAAGAGAACACGACTGCCGATAAGAAATCGCCGCTTCGTTTTGTGACGCGGGGTTATTACTTCCTCGATGAATTTGCGAAGCAGGACGACGGCACGTTGAAGATACTCCGCCGCTTTTGGTTCGATCGAGTTGGCGGTATTCGCCTCGCAAGGCAGCAGATCTTTGGTGCCGACGGTGAGATCGAATCCGATATCGTTTACGGACGGGAAGGCAGTCTGACAAATACCGGCCAGTACGCGAACCTGCCGCTACAGATCACCGTTACACGTCCCAAGGAGCGTTACGCAATGCGGCTTACATACCAGTCGCCGGAGGACGTAACGATCGGCAAGCAGTACCCCGACGCCGCTTTTGTGCTGCAAAACACTTGGAATCTCGAGGAGGTCGATCTCGACAAGAAACTCCGCGAGGCGGTTAACAATCCTTTGCCGACGCAGCCTATAACTCAGACAAACTCGGGGGCAAACCGCTTTCACGAATAATGGATCCCATCCTTTCCGCAGTCGATCTCAAGAAGTCATATAAGGTCGGGAAGCTGGACGTTCCCGTCCTGCGCGGCCTCTCGTTCGATGTCAACGCGGGCGAGTTCGTCGCGGTGATGGGCCCATCCGGCTGTGGTAAATCGACGCTGCTGCATTTGCTCGGCGGGCTTCTCTCGCCTACATCGGGCAGTATCTTGATCGACGGCGAGGACCTCGCTAAGGTTTCCGACGCACGCCGCACGGATATTCGTCGGCGAAAGATCGGGTTTGTTTTTCAGAGGTTCAATCTTTTCCCAACTTTGTCGGCCGAAGGCAATCTAAAGCTTGCCGAAAAGATACACACGCGAAACGGCGCAAAGGACAACACGCAGCGTCGCGATGTGCTTCGCTTGCTGAAGCTCGAGGACAAGATGCATCACAAGCCGCTCGAATTATCGGGCGGCGAACAGCAGCGTGTTGCATTGGCCCGTGCGATCGTCAATAATCCGGCTATAATCCTCGCGGACGAGCCGACGGGGAATCTTGATACAGAGAATTCGCAGATCGTGCTCGATATGTTCAAGAAGCTAAACGAGGAGTTCAAACAAACGATCATTATGATCACGCACAACCCCGAGGCCGCGGCCGTCTGTTCCCGGACCATTCAAATGCGTGACGGGCATATTGTGAACTAATGTCGGTCAAGAATGTCATCAACTGGTCTTACGAGCGTGCATCCTGGCAATGGGACGTTCTGTGCGTTGTGTGTTTGATATTTATCTTCGCAACGCCAAAAGAGTGGTTCGAAAAGCCCAAACAGCCTGCAACCCAAACGCCACCCTCGGCCGTCAAAACCCAAGATCGCTAGTTGCGGTAGGCTCTCTTAACTCCTATCATCTTCCCGTTCGGGAGGTTTAAGCATTTATGAGGAAATTATTCTTTCTAGGCCTTATTTTATCGGCGTTTATGCTGTCCGCGTCTACTGTGAAGGCACAGGGCGTTTTGCGTGAGATCCTGAGTCGGCTGGACGCGAACAACAAATCGCTTCAGTCGCTAAAGGCTGACGTCACGATGGTCAAGACCGACGCTACTTTGGGTGAATCGGACACAACGACCGGTAACACGAGCTATCTGCCAAAATCGTCAAAAACGAATAATCAACGGTATGTTCGCATCAATTGGACAAAACCCGTTGAGGAGGAGATCGCCGTGATCGGGGACACCTATGAACTTTACCGTCCGCGATTGAACCAGGTGATTCAGGGAACGACAAGCAAGGCGCAGGGCAGTTCTAAAGCAGCCGGTGCGCTTGCATTCATGTCGATGTCAAAAGACGAGCTAAAAGCGAATTACGATGTTACGTACCTCGGCGAAGAATCCGTCAGCGGCGGAACTGCAACATGGCACCTGCAGCTTACCCCCAAGACAAAGACCAGCTACAAGTTAGCCGAGATCTGGGTGGACAAAGACGGTATGCCGCGGCAGGCTAAAGTGACAGAGAATAATAACGACACGACAACGGTGTTGATCTCTAACATCAAGAAGAACGAGACGATCAAAGGCGACACCTTTCGCCTTGCCTACGACAAGAAAAAAGTAAAGATCGTTAAAGCTTAGACTTGTCTTCATCGTTAGCGGAGCCTCGGCCGGTGCCACTCGCCGAGGCTTTTTCGTTTAGTTTGGAAATCTCTAACCCAAAATCTATAATCTAACGTTTGGCCGCGGGGCCGTTCTTATGCCGAAAGCGAGCAGTTTTAGCAGGTTTACGCGTGGGGTGAGGCACACTGTCCGTGCCTTTGCGTCCACGAAGCATCCCGTTCTCGTGCACATTGTGCCGATGCGGCGGTGCAATCTTGCCTGCACCTACTGCAACGAATACGACAAGACGTCAGACCCGGTCGCGATCGACGTGATGCTCGAACGTATCGATAAGCTGGCGGAATTTGGTTCGTCGGTGATCACGATCTCAGGCGGCGAGCCAATGATGCATCCGGAGATCTACGAGATCATTGCTCGCATCCGTCATCACGGAATGATCGCGGGCCTCATCTCGAACGGTTATTACTTCCAGCCCGAAAAAGTAAAGAAGCTCAACGAAGCCGGACTCGATTACCTGCAGATATCGATCGACAACGTAACACCGGACGATGTCTCGAAAAAAAGTCTCAAAGTGCTTGATGCAAAGCTCATAAACTTGCGCGACTACGCTAAGTTCAAGGTCAACATCAATTCCGTTGTCGGCGGCGGGGTCGCTAATCCGGAAGAAGCTCTGATCATCGCAAACCGGGCGCGCGAGCTTGGATTCTCGTCAACGGTGGGCGTCATTCACGACGGTGACGGTCTGCTGAAAGGTCTAACACCCCGCGAGAAGGAAGTTTACAAAGAGATCAAGGACAAGGGGACGAAAAGTTACGCCCGCTGGAACTGGTTTCAGGACGCACTTGTCGATGGCGGCGAATACGAATGGCGCTGCCGTGCCGGTGCGCGATATCTCTATGTCGATGAGGCCGGGATAGTCAGCTGGTGCTCGCAGCAGCGGGGTACGCCGGGCATCCCTCTCCTTGAATATACGCACGAGGACATGCGCCGCGAATACAACACCGAAAAATGGTGTGCTCCTAACTGCACGATCCAATGCGTCCATCAGGTCGGTCACCTCGACGCGTGGCGCGATCCTCAGATCTCACTCATCGAATACAAGAAGCGAAACGGCAATGGTCTCAAAAAAGAAACCGTCGCTCAGGTGCTTAGCTCCGAATAACATTTATGGCAAGATAGCCTAAATGTCCTCACCAAAACTCTTCATTCCGATCCTGCTCGGCACGAATCGCAAAGACCGACAAAGCGAACATGTCGCCAAATGGGTGTTCTCCAAAATGCTCGAACGCGTCGAACTTGAGACGCAGCTTTTTGATGTGCGCGATTTTCATCTGCCTTCCGATCATTACGGACAGGAGATAAAGGAACAGTTTCCCGAATGGCGTGATGCGATGACACGTGCGGACGGTTTGGTCATCGTTACGCCGGAATACAATCACGGCCCGCCGGGACCGTTAAAGAGCGTGCTCGATCTGCTGCTGCGGGAATACGTTCATAAACCTGTCGCCTTCGCCGCGGTATCGGCGCAAGTTTGGGGCGGAGTTCGTGTGATCGAGACTATGACGCACATCGTTCGTGAGCTGGGTTTAGTGATCACGTTTACGGATCTCAACTTTCCGCGGGTGCAGGACAAGTTCGACGCCGAGGGGAATCTGCTAGATGAGGCTTACAACTCGCGGTTCGATGCCTTCATCGAGGAATTGATCTGGATGGCGACCACGTTCCGTTGGGGACGTCGGAACGTACCCTCGAAATTTCATTAACGTCTTGCAACGTCTTCACCGAGAGTCCACACGATCACCGAGCTCGACAGACCGAGACCCGACAGCCGCCCGGCCATCATGATCAGCGTCTCGCCGGCCTCGACAGCTTTCTCGCTCAACAGAGTTGCTTCGCCGATCTTGAGCATCTCGCTCGTCGAGCCGCGCTCCTCGTGGACGAAGGGCTTTACGCCCCAAATAAGTGAGAGTTGATTGCAAGCGTCCGGCGAGGTCGTCAAGGCGAACGTTTGCAGGCCAGAGCGATACGACGACAGCCGGCGGGCCATAAGGCCGGACTCGGTAAAGACGGCGATCTTCTCGGTCTGCATCTCTTTTGCGGCGTATGCTGCGGCCTTGCAAAGGGCCTGGCTCGTTCGGCGGGTCGGCTCCTGAGAGAACTTGACCGGTTTGTCGGACTTTATGGTTTCGGCGGACTCGATGATCCGGACCATCGTCTGAACGGCCTCGATCGGGTGCTTTCCGGCGGCCGTTTCGGCCGAGAGCATCACGGCGTCCGTTCCGTCCCAAACGGCGTTCGCGACGTCCGAGGCCTCAGCCCGAGTCGGATAGGAATTCTCGATCATCGACTGCAGCATCTGAGTCGCGGTGATGACAAATTTATCGTGTGCTACCGCCAGCTCGATAATGCGTTTTTGATATACGGGGACAAGTTCGACGCTCGTCTCCACGCCGAGATCGCCGCGTGCGACCATCAGGCCATCGGTCTCGGCGATGATCTCTAGAAGATTCTCGATGGCCTCAGCCTTCTCGATCTTTGCAACCAGAAGCGCCCGCCCAAGCTTTCGCTTGTTTAGCTTCTTGATGATGTCTTTTACTTCTTTGCAGTCCGCCGCGGTCCGGACGAACGACAGAGCGACGTAATCGACATTCTGCTCCATCGCCCATTCGAGGTCTTCACGGTCCTTCTTTGTTAGCGAGGGGATCGGAAGCGAAGTGTTCGGAAGGTTGATACCTTTTCGTTCGCCGAGAGTGCCGCCTGTCACGACACGGCAAATGATATCGCCGCCGCTTTCGGATTCGACGACGAGATCGATCGACCCGTCGTCGAGCAAGATACGCGCGCCCGGCTCGACAACTGAGGGAAGATCCGCGTAGTTCGTCGAAACCTGGGTCTCGTCGCCGACGATCTCGCGATTCGTGATCACGAATTTCTGTCCATCTTTGAGAATGACCGGAAGGCCGTCCTTGAGCTCGCGCGTGCGGATCTTTGGGCCCGCCAGATCGACAAGTATCGCGACTGGGCAGTTCGTCGCCGCCGCGGTCTCACGAACGGTGCGGATAGATTCAGCGTGCTCGCTTTGCGTGCCGTGTGACAAATTAATGCGGACGGCATTTACGCCCGACTCGAGCATTTGACGGATCGTCTCGCTGGATCTCGATGACGGACCGAGTGTGGCAAGTATCTTTGCCTTTCTCATAAGTGATGATTCTACCGCACGGTTGGCGGTTTCAGGATTCGAGCGCCCGCTTCTTTTTTAAGTAACTGTGTACGGCCGCGATGAAGCTTGAATGCGACCACGTAAGCGGCGACACCGACATGTGCCGGCGCGTTACAGGGTCGAACTGCTCGGCAAGTACGCCGGATGGCAATGCCTGCGCGGCGACCCAATTCAAGATATCGAGCGCAGGTTTGAGATCATCGACAGTCGCCGCTCGCGCGATGTGGTACTCGGCTAGCCAGAGCGTGCAGATGAACCATGAATTCCCGACAATGCCCTCGGAATCGCGCATATATGGGTCATTCTCAAATCGAGCGACACCGTCCGTGCCATTACTGAGCTTGTCGACCACGGCCTGCATCGAGCTCGTGACCATCGGGTCATTGAAATCGAAGGCTCCAAAATAGAACGTTCCAAAGAGCGAGGCGTCGACGATCGGGTCGGGCGTCAGGTCGGCGTCGCCATTTGCGAGGAGACCCCTTAAGAAGCGTCCGTGCTCGGAGCTGTAAAGATGCCTGCCCATGGCGGCAGTGATCTCGGCTGCTGTAGAGGAGTATTGCGATGCACGTTCCAGGTCGTTGAAGGTCTCGGCAAAACTCGCAGCTGCACGAAGCCCTGCAACCACCGTCGAACAGGTAAACGTGTGAACTCCTCGTCGATCTTCCCAAAGATTCCAGCTTGGTTTTGGAAGACCGGTCTCTTCGTCGCGAAAGGATGTCAAAAAATCCGCGGCCGTGATCACGATCTGCCGATAAGCGCGCAGAGCGAAATCGATGTCGCGATATTGCTCATAGTGCTGCCACAAGGCCCAGAGGACCAGGGCTGTTTCGTCCTCTTGAATTGGGACCATGGGGCGCTGAGTATATGGGTCCCATGACGGATGCCAACCGGACGCGACGGTCCCGTCCGGGTTGTATTTCTGCAGGAAGTAACCATGCTCGTGGATGACGTCGCAGCAAAAATCGAAGAAACGCCGGCTGATCTCGCCGTACCCGGCGGCATCAAGAGCATTGGCCACGAACGCCCCGTCGCGCATCCATAGGTAGCTGTAATGATCTGTGGCGCGTTCGGTAACGTCGTGATCGTTCGCCGCGAGGATCGCCCCGTCGTCGTCTGTCTGTGTCTGAATGATCAGAAGCGATCGCTTGTAGAAAGCAACAAGGTGGTTGTCAAGACCCGCTAGAGCCGGCGCTTTATTGACCCACGCCTTCCATTCACTTCCCGTCGAATCAAGAAAGCTGGTCGGGCCTTTAACGATCACTTTCGCGTTAAGCTGCACTACCTCGGAATACGAAGTCCCGGCGGCAAGCCAGTAATGGAAGCGGGTGGACGTGCCCGGCTCTAAATGCGATGTCAACCTGATCGTCGAATCGACCGATCCTTCGGTAGTAACGTTCCCGCCGATGTGCCCGTCTTCGGCGTCCCGCCACGTACCCTCGTTTTGTCGAAAAGCTTTACGACCGGTGACGAATTGATCAAAATGCGGTTCGCTGTTTATCAAAAAATAGCGATGCTTTTTGTAGTGTATGAGCGTGTGAGTGTCAGGGTCGTAAAAGGCAGTATCGCCGACCTTGTTCTCGTAGATGCGCAGGTCGTGATGAAGAAATATCCTGATCTCGCGCGCAGATCCTGCATCATTTCTCAGACTGATCCGCCGAATAAAGACATTGTCATGACTGGCAACAGTATCGCTGCAAGTCATTGTTATTCCTAGTGTTACGTTAGTCAGCGTGACATTCGTCACCAGAGTCTCAGGGAGGTACTCAAGTTTTCGTTCCCAGTCGTCGGACGACACCCACGAAAACTTCTCGTCCACCCACACGCCGAAACGCGAGGGGAATCCTTCTGTGTGATTCTCCTGACCGACATGCGGAAAATAGATGTCGCGGATCTGATACTTGTCGTCGAAGTTTACGTGGAGGCTGCCGTTGCCGACGGGAATATCTCGCATTGACGGCTAGTTTTTGAGAGCTTCTTCAACCGCGGCGTCGAGCTGACGTTGGATATCACCGTTGAAACCGACGATCTTTGTGACGATGCGGCCATTCCGGTCGATCACTAGTGTCTGCGGAATATCGTCGCGCTCGGCGAAGATGTATCGACTAAGTTCCTGTTCGGGAAATGCGATCGGATACTCGAGTCTTGTTTCCTTGATAAAGTTCGGGATCTCTCTGCGATCATCGGAGTCGCCGACATGCAGGCCGCGTATTTCGAGATCATTCCCGTATTTAGTAAGCAGGGAATTGAGGTGCGGGATCTCGGCACGGCATGGCGGGCAGTTCGTCGCCCAAAAATCCAAGATCACTGCCTTACCCTTCAGGTCGCTGACCTTCTGCACACGCTCATCGGATGTTGTCCATGACATTTCACTAAGCGGCTTTGCCGGCGGTGCGGGCAGACCGCTCGTCGGCCGATCGTTTATCGAGACCGGCCGTTCTGAAACCGATACCGGAGCGGCCGCCGGTTTGCACGCGACGAAGAGCGAGACTGCTCCGATGATGACAGCGGCGGCTTTCATTAGGCTTATTCTACACGAAAGGTTAGGCGGTCTCGATATGCTATAATCGCAGGAAATCCGCGTGTTTTGCGGGACCACCCAACCGAAAAGGAGGTTGTTGTGAGAGTTAGTTCGGAGAGATCTCCGAACGTGTTTCTTGATCCATAATGGACGACCCCGCTAGTAGTTTTCTACTTCTATTTCAAGAGGCCTCCGGCGATCATATGTCGATCGCATCGGTTCTCATCAATTTCGCACTTATCTTGACACTTGTCGGTCTGAACGCGTTCTTCGTGGCAGCCGAGTTTTCGCTTGTCTCGGCGCGTCGCCAACGGATACAGAGTCGCGCTGACGAGGGAAACAACGGCGCGCGGGCGGTGCTCAGACTTCTCGACAATCCAACGCAATTCATATCAGCGGTTCAGCTCGGTGTCACGCTCGCATCGCTGGGCTTAGGAGCGCGCGGCGAACCGACGATAGCCGCTCTCCTCGAACCCGTGGCCGAAAGCATCGCGAGTGAGGGTACCGCGGCATATCTCGCGCATGGCGTTGCGATCTTCCTTGCGTTTTCCTCGATCACATTCCTTCACGTCGTGTTGGGCGAGCTCGTGCCGAAGATGTTTGCGCTTGAGCGTGCCGAAACGTTTGCCCCGCTCGCGGCGCGACCCCTCGAGATCTTCGCCAAGGTCTTCTCTCCGATACTTTGGGTGTTGAATTATGCTGGGCGTCTTGTCGGAAAGGTTCTCGGACTAGCGAGCAGTCTCGAACACACATCTGTTTACACGGAAGACGAGATCCGGGCTTTGATCACGCTTTCACAGGAAAGCGGGCAGATAAACGAGGAAGAACGCACTCTCATCAACAAGGTATTTGAGTTTTCGGAAACGACGGTTCGCGAAGCGATGATACCGCGGACCGAGATCACCGCGGTTCCGGAAGCAAGTTCATTATACGAAATCGCCGAAACCTTTCGAGAAAGCGGCTATTCACGTCTGCCGGTTTACGGTGCGTCGCTCGACGAGATCGTTGGGTTTGTCCACAGCAAAGACCTCGTCGGATACATAAAGAACGGAAAGACGTTCAAATTGACTGAGATCCTCCACAAGCCAAGTTACGTCGTCGATACTGCTCGGCTCGAGGATGTGCTTCGTCAGATGCAGAACGAGAAATTCCACTTCGGTTTTGTCGTCGACGAACACGGCGGCGTTGAAGGGATCATCACTCTCGAAGATCTGCTTGAAGAGATCGTCGGCGATATTTCCGACGAGCACGACGTCGAGGTCGACGAACAGATCGACGAGCAGCCTGACGGCACCTATCTTCTCGACGGGGGCCTCGCAGTTCGAGACCTCAATCGGCGGCTCGAGATGAACCTGCCGATCTCTGAGGGCTACACGACTATCGCGGGCTTCCTTATGTCAGAGGCGGGGCAGATCCTTGATGCGGGCAGTACCGTCCCGTTCAACGGGCACGTTTTTGTCGTCGAGAAGGTCGATAAGCACCGTATCAAACAGGTGCGGATGAGGCCCCAGCCGGTCGCCGAGACGCAATAAAATCAGCTACAATTCGACCTTATGAGCTTCATTGATCAAGTATGGGCACGCGAGATCATGGATTCGCGCGGAAATCCGACCATCGAGGCCGAGGTCGTCCTCGAGGACGGCACTCAGGGACGGGCGGCCGTGCCGAGCGGAGCGTCGACCGGCGAGAACGAGGCGGTCGAGCTTCGCGACGGCGATAAGAAACGCTATCTCGGGAAAGGCGTTCAAACCGCGGTGAAGAATGTTATCGATGTGATCGGCCGCGAGCTTGAGGGTCTCGATTGCCTCGATCAGACACTGATCGATCAAACGATGATCGATCTCGACGGCACAGACAACAAATCGAAGCTGGGTGCGAACGCGATGCTCGCGGTAAGCCTCGCAAATGCGCGTGCGGCGGCGATGTTTCAGGAACTGCCGCTGTATCGATACATCGGCGGGACGAATGCCAAGACGCTGCCGGTGCCGATGATGAATATTCTCAACGGCGGCGCGCACGCGGACAACAATGTCGACTTTCAGGAATTTATGGTGATGCCGGTGGGGGCGGAGAATTTCTCTGAGGCTCTTCGATGCGGTGCGGAGATCTTTCACCATCTGAAAGACGTTTTGAGGTCTCGCGGCTATTCAACCGGCGTCGGTGATGAAGGAGGTTTCGCACCGAATCTCAAGTCGAACGAAGAAGCGGTAGAGACCATACTCGAAGCGATCGAGAAGGCGGGCTACCAAGCTGGTAAGAACGTGATGCTCGCGCTCGATCCCGCGTCGAGCGAATTCTATAAAGGCGGCAAGTACGTTTTCAAGAAATCCGACAAACGCGAACTCACCTCGTCTGAGATGGCGGCGTACTGGACCGGCTGGTGTGCGAAATATCCGATCATCTCGATCGAAGACGGTATGGCCGAGAACGATTGGGATGGGTGGAAAGATCTGACCGACTCGGTCGGCGACAAAGTGCAGCTGGTCGGCGACGACCTGTTTGTGACAAACGTAAAATTCCTGCAAAAGGGCATTGAGCTTGGTGCGGCGAACTCGATCCTCATAAAGGTCAACCAGATAGGCACACTCACGGAAACCCTTGATGCGATTGAGCTTGCGAGAACGAACAACATGACCGCAGTTATCTCTCACCGATCGGGCGAGACGGAGGATTCGTTCATTGCCGATCTCGCGGTCGCGACCAATGCGGGTCAGATCAAGACGGGAAGCTTGTGTCGTTCCGATCGCATCGCAAAATATAACCAGCTCCTGCGCATCGAGGAGGACCTCGGCGACGCAGCGGTCTACCCGGGCCGCAAGGCATTTTATCAACTTGCGTAATGAACATCCGCGACGCGCTGCTCGAGGTCCATTCAAAGGCGCAAGCGACGAGGATCGCGAATTACGTCGGCACGGACCGAGATAAGTTCGCCGAGCTGATGAAACAAATGCTCGGGCCTGTATATCGACTATCGCAGCGTGCCGCGTGGCCTGTAAGCTACTGCGTCGAGCGTCACCCGGCTTTGATAACACCGTACTGGAATAGACTCGCTAGTCAGCTGGAGCGCGAAGACGCACACGTCGCTGTTCGGAGAAATGTCGCCCGCCTCTTACAGTTCGTCTATATACCAAAGCGTTACGAGGGACGCATCTTCGACGCGTGCTATAACCTTTTTGCCAACGCTGCGGAGCCGGTCGCCGTACGCTGTTTTTCGATGACCGTCGCGGCGAAGATCGCAAAGAACAACCCGGACCTGTTGGCCGAACTTCGCACGGTTGCAAGACAGCATGCAGAACTCGCGACGCCTGGGATGCTCTCGCGCTTCCGACGTATCCTTGGGATATGAGCGTTATCAACATGCAACGAGAGGTCGCCGACTTCATTAAAGGTCGCTATGCGAACTAAACAGGGCGAATACGAGATCGACACGGACAAACGGCGTCTGGACATCGCAGCGATCCATCGCTTCTTATCGAAAGAATCTTATTGGGCGAAGAACCGCACACTTGAACAGACGCTCACTGCGATCGAAAACTCACTCTGTTTCGGGCTCTATAAAGGCAAGGAGCAGGTTGGATTCACCCGTGTGATAACCGATAAGGCGACGTTCGCATATATTGGCGACGTTTACGTTCTCGAGGCGCACCGTAAGAAAGGATTGAGCAAATGGCTGATGAAGACGGTGATCGATCAGCCCGATCTGCAGGGACTCCGCCGTTGGCTGCTCGCGACTCGCGACGCTCACGGCCTTTACGAACAATTCGATTTTAACGGCCTGGTTCACCCGGACCGCTGGATGGAGCGAACTGCTCCGGACGCGTACTGAAACAACTCTTGCAATACCGATCCGCTGTTCGTTTATAATTGTTAGGTTACCGCGTTCACCTTCCACGCCTGTAAATGGAATATTACGATACCCAATCGAGACGCCCGGTAGCTCTCGTCATACTCGATGGATGGGGATATGCTCCGCGTACCGACCAGAGCGCGATAGCTGTCGCTCATACGCCGAACTATGACGACATCTGCCGCCGTTATCCGATGACGACGCTGATCTCATCCGGCGAGGCAGTAGGACAGTCGGCAGGCGAGACTGGGAACAGCGAGGTCGGACATCTCAATCTGGGAACAGGACGTCCGGCTCAGACCGAGATCGGGCGCGTGCGCGAAGCGATAAACACGGGTGAGTTCGCTGAGAATTCCGTTTTAACGCGAGCTTTCGAGAAAGCAAAGGCAGGGGATCGAGACGTTCATCTCATCGGACTCATAAGCGACGCAGGACTGCATTCATCCACTGAAAGTCTATTTGCCCTCCTGCGTCTTGCCAAAAAGCACGGCTTATCAAAGGTCTACATCCATTGCATTTTGGACGGCATTGACGTGTCGCCGCGAACCGCCGACATCTACATCGAGGCGCTTGAGATCAAGCTTGCAGATATCGGCGTTGGCAAGATCGCGTCGCTGTGCGGGCGATTTTTTGCGATGGATACGCGTGAACGATGGGAACTGACCGCACGGGCATTCACGATGCTTGTACACGCCGAGGGCGAGCGCTCCTCGGATGCTGTGACAGCGATCCGCAATTCTTTTCTTCGCGGCATCTCGGATGAATTTATCGCCCCGATCGTGATCGAGAGTGCTCCTGACAAGGCGATGGCGAAGGTCAAGACGGATGATCTCGTCGTTTTCTTCAACCATCGGCCCGACGGAATGCGCCAACTCGTGCGATCGCTTTGTGTGGCTGATGAGTCGATCACTGTTAAGCCGATGGTTGATACCGTGTGCCTTACCGAGTATGACCGGGCCTTTAATCTGCCATCCGCGTTTCGACAGACGCCCGAACGGAAGCCGCTCACTGAGGTGCTGACAGCGAGCGATGTGCCGACATTCAAGATCACGGAAGACGCGCGCTTTCAGCATTTGACGCACTTCTTTGATGGGGCTGCCGATCTGCAGCAGCATTTAGAGGAACAGATACTTGTGACGGGGACCGCTTCGGGGCTCGACGCTCCGGAATCGATGAGTTTTAAGATCACCGACCGCCTGCTCCGCTCGCTTGAGTCCGCACCCGGCGGCGTCTTCGTAGCTAATTTTCCCGCGGCAGATCTTGTGGCGACGACCGGCGATATGAAACGGACGGTTGCGGCCGTCCAATATGTTGACACTTGTCTCGGCGGGATCTGCGAAGCGGTGAAAAAGGTTGGCGGCATAACGATAGTCACCTCTTCGCACGGCAACCTCGAAGAAATGTACCCTGAACAAGATGCCGCATCGCGGGGCACTGCGAATCCCGTTCCGTTCCATTTAGTGGACGACCGTTCGGCCGGGCTGTTACTCAGGGACAATGGCTCGCTCGCGGATGTCGCACCCACGCTCCTCGGAATACTCGGAATCGAGAAACCGGACGAGATGACGGGCACTGACCTACGCGTGTTGTAAACTATCGGCTTGCAGCAGGTCGATCCGCAAAATATCCTCGTAATTCATTTTGGCCAACTGGGCGATGTTGTCCTTGCGATTCCTGCTTTCCGGGCGATCCGTAAACACTATCCGCATTCAAAATTAACCGTTATCTCAGGACGCTCGACATACGGTGTCGTGAAGCTTGCGAACATTGCGGACGAGCAGATCGGCGTAGACCGCGTCGCTCTCCGTGACGGAAATATGGTCCGCTCCGTGGGCGATATCCTCAAGCTGGTAAAGGAGGTCCGCGGGCGGCGTTTTGATCTTGTGATCGATCTTCACAGTCTTTACGAAACCAATATCCTGGGCTATCTCTCCGGTGCGAGACATCGGCTGTTCGCCCATCGGGACCGTCGTACGATCGAGCGGTTCTCAAATTTTCCGGTGAAGCCGCCGCGAGAGGATCGTTCATTGCACCACACGGACCGCTACCTGGGTGTCATTGAGGCCCTTGGGATAACGGATGCTGAACGTCAAGTGTCCCTCGAATCAACCGCGGAAGCGGCTCTGGCCGCAAAACGTCAGTTAGAAGCTCTCGAAATAGATGGCCGTCCCTTCGTCGGGTTCTTCCTCGGTGCGGGACATCCGGCCCGGCGATGGCCGGTCGAGCGTTTTATCGACGCAGCAAACGAACTCTCGCCCGAGCACCGCATCCTGGTTCTTCTGGGTCCTGAGGAAAACAACCTCCGGCCTGGGCTGGATGAGGCGTTCGGCTCCGCTGCCGCCGTTGTCCCCGAACTCCCGCTCGACGTGTTCGTTGCGACGCTGGCGAATCTGGATGTCCTTGTCAGCGGCGATACGGGCCCGATGCACCTTGGTGCCGCGGCAGGTGCCGGGATCGTTCTGCTTTCCCAAAAAGGAGCGCCGGATATTTTTCGACCGTTGTCCGATCGACTTGTCGTGATCGACGATCGGGAGCTTGTCGACATCGATGTCAAGACTGTGGTCGATGCCGTGCGAAAACTGATCTCCGCAGGCTGATCTCATTCTCTTAGGCGATCTTTTGCGTTGCCGGTTTTTGCATCTATAATTGGGACTTCTTTTTTTATGAATGCAGCAGTAAATATGGTCGAGGAATTTGCGTTCGATAACGCTGACGAGCGCCGTAAGGTCCGTCAAGGTGGGACGGGGTGGATAGAGGTCATCGCGGGTTCGATGTTCTCGGGAAAGAGCGAGGAACTGATCCGGCGTCTCAACCGTGCGCGCATCGCACGGCAAAAGGTACAGGTCTTTAAGCCGGCGATCGACGCTCGATATTCGCTCGAGGAGATCGCATCGCACTCAGGGCAGAAACATCTTTCCATTCCTGTCGGCAACACAGCTGAGATGCTCGCGTTGATCGAGCCTGAAACGCAGGTAGTAGGGATCGACGAAGCGCAGTTCTTCGATACGGCGATCATCCAAGCTGTCAACGACCTGGCCGAACAGGGAAGACGCGTCATTGTTGCCGGTCTCGATCAGGATTATACGGGTAAGCCGTTTGACCCGATGCCGCAGCTGCTGTCGGTTGCTGAATTCATCACAAAAACGCACGCCATCTGTGTGAAGTGCGGCGCGACGGCGAATTATTCGCAACGAACTGTCGAGTCTGAAGCCCGTGTAGAGGTCGGCGCGTCGGACAAATACGAGGCGCGATGTCGCAAGTGCTTTGTGCCGCACGCCGACGCGCCCACGCTCCACGACTAACTACTTTTCTGAATAATCAAGCTTGATCGAATTCATTCCGCGCAGAATGACCTTCTGCCGGCGGACGACACGTTTCCTGTTTGTGTAGGGATTGAATACATTAAGCGGCGAGGGTATCATCGCCGACAGGAATGCGGCCTCGTCGCGTGTGAGATCTGAAGCTGACTTTTTGAAGTAGGTGCGCGACGCGGCTTCAGCGCCGTAGATACCGTCGCCCCATTCGATGACATTCAGATAGAGCTCGAGAATGCGTTTCTTCGTTAGCTCGCGTTCAAGAAAGTAGGTGTAGACAGCCTCTCGTCCCTTGCGCAAAAAATTGCGCTCCTCTGATAAGAATAGATTCTTTGCAAGCTGCTGCGAGACTGTAGAGGCACCTCGTTTAAAGCTGGGCATTGGCGGTATCCAATCGTCATCGCTGGGAGCACAGTCCTTCTTTTCTTGTTTCGTTTTGGTTGTGTCGGATTCACACTCTTCGCGAGCCTCTTTTTCGCCTTCCTTTACGGCCTCGTCCCAAGCTTTCTGGATCGCATCCCAATCAAATCCATTGTGCTGGAAGAATCGTGCGTCCTCACCCGCAAGCACTGCACGTTGCAGATTCGGCGAGATCTGTTCGATCGGTGTCCAGATCATGAATTTCTTTGGTTCTTTGGCTTCAGCCTTGGCCTCGGAGATGCGATATTCGATCATCGACGACGTGGTCGGGTTCTCCTCGCGAAGGAGAGAAATGTTTGGAAACGTAATTATCTCGTAGCCGAGCCACAGGACGACAGCTCCCGCAAAGATCAAAAAGAGGATCTTGGTCCAACGCCACATAGGTCAATGCATTGTGCATTATGCACTGTGCATTTTACAATTACTTCGTGGGTCGATACGACAATGTGGTTGCCGTCATTCTGGGCGGCGGAGCCGGTTCCCGGCTGTTCCCGCTAACGCAGGAGCGGTCGAAGCCCGCCGTACCACTCGGCGGAACATATCGACTTATCGACGTGCCGGTTTCGAACTGCATCAATTCCGAGATAACTCAGATCTTTGTTCTTACGCAATACAATTCGGCATCGCTAAACCGTCATATTTCAAGGACTTACAGGTTTTCAAACTTTTCCACTGGTTTTGTAGAGGTCTTGGCTGCGGAGCAGACCAGGGAGAATCCGGATTGGTTCCAGGGAACGGCCGATGCCGTTCGGCAGATGCTGCCCCATTTGCGCGACTGGCGTGTCGACACACTGCTTATTTTGTCAGGCGATCATCTTTACCGGATGGATTACCGTCGTTTTCTGGCCCGGCATGTCGAATCAGGTGCCGACCTGACGGTTTCTGTCGTGCCTTGCAGCAAACAAGAAGCGGGTGAATTCGGCCTCTTAAAGACGGGTGAGGGCGGTCGGATCGTGGAGTTCAAAGAAAAACCCAGCGGCGATGAGCTCGAATCCATGCGGGTCGATACGACGCAATTCGGCCTCGACCCGACGGAAGCTGCGCGACGTCCGTTCCTCGCGTCGATGGGCATTTATGTTTTCAGTTATGCCAAGCTCGTCGAGCTTCTGCGAACAGACCATTCGTGGGTAGATTTTGGCCGCGAGATCATTCCTGCAGCGATCGACAAGTTTACGGTGCAGGCGCATTTATTCAAGAATTATTGGGAGGATATAGGAACGATACGAGCGTTCTACAACGCCAACCTTGACCTTGCGTCGCCGCTTCCAAAATTCAATTTCTTTGACGCCGACGCACCGATCTACACACGCAGCCGCTACCTGCCTCCATCGAAACTGCACGAATGCGACATCGATGATTCGATGGTTTCGGAGGGATGCATTATGAATGGAGTTTACGCGAGAGGTTCGATCGTGGGATTACGCAGTCGCATCGACAAAGGGGTGCAGATCGAGAAGTCGATCATAATGGGCGCCGACATGTTCGAAAGCCTGGATGAGATCCGCTACAACATCGAGCACAACATTCCTCACATCGGGATCGGGCAGAATACGATCGTTAAGAATGCGATCCTCGACAAGAATGTCCGCATCGGCAGTGACGTAAAACTCATCAACCGCGACAACATTCAGACCTTCGACGCACCGGACCGCTCGTACTACATTCGCGAGGGCATAATCATCGTGCCCAAGAATTCCACGATCCACGACGGCACCGAGATCTAGTTTATCTTCGTTTTTTTCGGGACTATATAGCCGTCGCGGGTGTGTACGACAAGGCCGGGTTGGTCGATCTTTACTTTGATATAAGTTTTCTTGCCGACGACGCGATCCTCTTTCGGATAATAGCCGAGGCTATAGTATTCGCGGAGTTCGCTAGCGATCTTCGAGTAAGCAGCCGCAAGATTCGTTAAGCTCGCGGCCTCATACATGTGCCCGCCTGTCCGATAGGCCATCTCCTCAAGATATTCGCGTCCCTTCTGATACTCGGCCGCGGTCGTGCCGTGATCATCCGGTTTCGAGATAGAGGAAAGTATTACTGCGGCAGGGTTAACGCCGCCGGAGGTCGGTACTTCGATCGGCGGCCGCTGGACGGGGTTGTTCTTCATCCTCTGCACATCCGCGAATGTATCGTATCTGATCGGAAAGATCAGTGCGTCAAGCTCCATCGCGTCGCTTACATTGCCGCTGTACATGGCGCGCTTGCTGGTAGTATCGACGCCATCCGTAAAGAGAATGATCGCCTTGCGCCCATCGATCGAGCGAAGTTTCTGATTCATCACGACGTCGGCGGCCTCGTACAAACTCGTTCCGGTAGAGATCTTGGTTCCACGGATCGCGCGATATATCTCTTTACGATCGGCCGTCGGTTCGCACATGATGTGGACATCCTCATCAAAGGAGACGACCATTACCCGGTCCTGCGGCCGAAGCTCGTCGATAAATGCGATCGCTGCGCTCTGAATATCACTGATCTTGAATGTCGCGGACATGCTCATATCGAGAACGAGCGCTACCGTGAATGGCTCGTTCTCGTTTGAAAAGAGAGCGATCTCCTGGTCGATACCGTCCTCGATAACGCGAAAATTCTCCTGCTTTAGGCCGCCGATAAATCGCCCGCTCTTATCCATAACGCGAACCGGGATAGATACCAGTTGAGTGTTGACCTTTATGATCTCGCCGTCATCAGCGACGTTTTTGTCGTCGGAAGGGACCACCTTGGGCGTCGGGACGGGCGTCGGAGGCGGTTCTGCAGGCTTCTTGTTCGCCTTGCCGTCCGTCTGGCTCTGGGAACGCCCGGACTGTGCCGGGACGGCTAGTACGCACGACACAGCAGCAATTACAGCAATGAGGAGTGAACTGGCCCTTGTCATCAGGAAAAGCTTTCGCGTCGATTCTACGATGCATTTCGCCGGTAAAAAAGATGCAAAAAGCAAAAGGCAGGAAATGACCTGCCTCAGCTAACCGAAATTGTGGTCGGCCTACTTACCGGCGAGCGTCCTATTTGTTTGACCGACTATATAGCTAGTTTTTGCTCGGACGACGACCCCCTGTCGCATCACTCGTATCTTGATCTGTCGCCGCTCGCCGACCTGTCCGACCTTGTCAGGATAATATCCTAGCGAATACTGTCGCCTCAGTTCCTCAGCGATACCCGAAAAGGCCGACTGGATGTTATACATCGATTGAGCATCGAAACTGCGGCCTCCGCTGTTTCTGGCGAGCGTTTCCAGGTACTGGCGGCCGGTCTCGTATTCCGCCTGACTTCCGCCGCCGCCGCGTGAAACGTTGACGTTCCCACCGCCGAGTATCGCACCGAGAATATTAATAAATCCGCCACCGCCCCGTCGGCGACCGCTACCGGGGTAGTTGCCGCCGCTTCCGCTCCAGCCGCCATTCATATCGCGCGACGTGTCATAGCGGATCGTATAGAAAAGCGCGTCGACCTCTTCGCTCTCACGAACCGTTTCCTGCGCCGTACCACGTCGGGAGGTCGTGTCCACGCCGTCGGTAAAAAGTACGACGGCTTTGCGGCCATCGATCTGCCGCAACTGGTTATCGATGGCAAACTCCACCGCCTCGTACAAACTTGTTCCGTCGCCGAAAGCGGTCTGCCGGATCGCATTCTTTAACTGTCCACGGTTGCTCGTCGGCGGAGTAAGGACATGAACCCGCTCGTCGAAGGCGATCACCATTACCCGATCACTCGGCCGAAGTTGGTCAACGAACGTTATCGCTGCATTCTGGATCTCGTCGATGCGAAACTGTGTCGACGGGCTGACATCGATGAGCATGATCACGGTGAAAGGCTGCTCGGTCGACTGGAAATAATCGAGTTTCTGTTCGACACCATTCTCAAAGATCTTGAAATCGCCATGCTGAAGGCCGGAAATGAACCGTCCGTCGCGATCCAGGACCGAGACCGGCATCGTTACGAGGTTCGTTTCGACCTTGATGATCTCGTTGGAATCATCAACCGCCGGTGTCGGGGTCGGGGAGGGTTGAGACGAGCGGCCGTTGCCGTAAATGAGCTTTGGAGGGCCCCCTTGGTTCGACGACTGACCCGATGATGTTCCGTTCTGGATCTGCGGCGGGGTCGGTGTAACAGCTACACGGGCCCGCGAGGAGGTATTTCCTTGAGCGAGAGCCCCCAGCGCGCAAACAGTTATGGCCAATAAGGCGACAATGAGTTTTTTCATCGATTAACCGCTCCGAGTCGGTACTTTGGGGAAAGCGGTTTTTTGATTAGAACGAGTGCTGTTTCGTTGCTAGTTATTTCGGTCAAGATATGCGGCCGCCAGGTCGTGAAACCGCCGCCGGACAGGGTTTATGTTGGCCAGTGGGAGCCCGCGATCATGCGTACGGTTCGTGAGCAAGATAAATACCCGTTCTCTTTCGGGGTCGATCCATAGGCTCGTGCCCGTAAAGCCAAGATGTCCAAAGCTTTGGGGCGACAGCAGTGCGCCGGCCGTTGACTCCGGCGAGCTCGCAAGCTCGAAGCAGAACGAGCGATCTTCGTTCATTCCTTTAGTGAAATTCGTGGTAAATAGTCCGCACGTCTCACGCTTCAGGATCGTGGTGTACGCAGGCAGGAATTGGACTCCGATCTTGAGTACGTCCGCAGCAGTAGAGAACAATCCGGCGTGGCCGCAAACATTCCCGAAGGTCCAGGCGTTCTGGTCATGTACCTCACCCCAGATCAGACCATCGCGAAATCCGGGTTTACCGGTTATCCGGTTATTCACAAATTCATAGCCAAGATCTCGGCAAAGCTGTCGCTCGAATGCCGTACCGTTCTCACTAGCTGCGATCCGCCGAATATCATCGGGCGATGGGGAGAAAGTGGTGTCCTTTAGGCCGAGCGGCTCGATGATCAGCCGTTTAGCGGTTTCGGTGATCGGTTCGCCGTAGAGCTTTTCGATGATGAACGTCAGTATCCAGAAATTAGGATCGCCGTAAAGGACCTTTCCGGCACCACGCGGCGTTCTCACGATCTCGCCAAGAATGTCATCACGTTTCTCGACCAGCAGATAGAACGGAAGCCACCCGGATAGGCCGGCCGAGTGCGTAGCAAGTTCCAGCAACGTGATATCGGATAGTCCGCCAACGTCCCGATCGGCAAGGACGCCTCCAACACGTGAATCCAGACGAAGCCGCCCGTCCTCGACCAGCTTTGCGAGCAAGATCGCCGTCACGGCGACCTTTGTTACACTCGCAAGATCATAGATCGTATCTTGTTGAGCTGGAATGAGTTCCGGGACCACGACGGCCTCGCCGAGAGCTTTATGTACGACTATCCTCCCGTGTTCCGCAACAAGGAAAACGGCCGAAGGGAAATCACGCGCGTCGATCCTTTCCTGTATGAATTCAGCGATCATTGACTAGCCAACTGACAAAGAATAACCTAACCATTACCCAACCAAAACAAACTTTTACGGAGGAACTAATAATTATGTCAAAAGCTGAATCAGCTGATCTGATAATGAAACTCTACGACCTTCGTCGTGAGAAAAAGATGCGAAAGGCCCGGAACTGGATCTTTAGCTTCAATCCGACGACGGCGGACGAGATCATGCAGACGATGATGGATCCCGAAGTCGGGCCTTATCTACGAATGGTGACGTCGTATTGGGACATGGCCGCAACATTCGTGAATCAGGGCGCGATCGACGCCGAAATGTTCAACGCCACGGCCGGCGAACATGTGATGGTCTTTGCCAAGGTCGAGCCCTTCCTTGCTGAACTGCGTGAGAAGTTTCAATCACCGCAAGCTTTTGCGAACCTTGAACAGTGCATAATGGCAATGCCGGACGGCGCCGAGCGTGTTAAGAAGACGCAGGAGTGGCTAAAGAATATCCAGGCACAGATGGCCGCCGCTGGTGATAAGAAAGCTGAGGCTGCCGGCTAAGGCTAAACATTTAAGAGGCTTCGGTGTGCGTCGATCTTCTCGAGGACACCAATGGCCAATGACAACGCACGCCGCCCATCCTCACCGGTTATGGGCGGCGTTGTTTTGTTTTCGATCGAATCGAGAAATGCGGCGATCTCTGCCCGCAGGGGTTCAACATCCGCGATCTCAAGCCGGTCGATCGCGATCCCCGCGAGCGGGTGTGAGGCCTTGGGGTCGAGTGACGTAAGCGAGGCGAACTTCGTCGCGTAATCAAGCACAACGTAGGCATTGGTTTGATAGAAGCGCGTCTTGCGAATCTTCTCGGTTCCAATGCGCGAGGCCGTGATATTTGCGACCGTGCCGTTCGAGAATTCGATCCTTGCGTTGGCAGCATCGACCTTGTCAGAGATCACTGGGATCCCGACCGCACGAATTTCGGTGACCGTGACGGCCTCGCCGACAAGCCACTGTACCGCGTCGAGGTCGTGGATCATCACATCGAGAACGACATCGACGTCGAGTGATCTGTTCGGGAAAGGTGAGACACGGTGTATCTCAAAATACAACGGTCGCGTAACTTTCGGTCGAAGTGCGACCATCGCGGGATTGTAGCGTTCAAGCTGGCCGACCATCAGGTTCGCTCCGGATGCATTAGCCGTCGCAATCATTCGGTCCGCTTCAGCAAGCGTCAATGCGATCGGTTTTTCAACAAGGACGTGGACACCTTTTTCCAAAAAAGCGCAGGCGATCTCCGCGTGACTCTCCGTTGGCGTAGCGATCGAAACGGCATCGACACGATCAAGCAGATCGTGCCAATCCGTGAATGCCGAAGTGCGGAACTCGGATGCGAGATTCCCGGAAATCTTGCTGTCGATATCGCAAAACCCGACGAGCTCGACACGGCCCTCCGCGGCAAACTCGGCATAGTTCCGGGCGTGATGCCGGCCCAAACTTCCGACACCGATCGCGGCGACTTTCAGACACTTGTTCAGGGTCATTGTTGATACAAAGCCTTTTTTCGGCAATACTTTACATTCTCATTTAGAATGCCGGAAATTACAAAACCTGGCCCTCGGCCGCTCTCAAAATACATCTGGCTATCTCTCGGCTTTCTGACCCCTGCGGCGTATCTTTGCGGACTTTGGCTTCCGCTGGTCGGCCCCGACGAACCCCGCTATGCTCAGGTCGCGCGCGAGATGTTCGATCGTGGAGATTGGATCACCCCCACGCTCGGCGGCTATCACTGGTTTGAGAAACCCGCTCTTCTTTACTGGCTCGAAATAATTTCCTACAACCTGTTTGGCGTTAATGAATTCGCGGCTCGCATCGGCCCCGCACTCTTCGGGCTCGGTACGATCGCGGCCATTTGGTTACTCGGCAGATCGATCGAACGCTGTAGTGATAGAGACACGACATATGAGTTATCGAATTGGATGGCACTCATCGCTGCATCCACGATAGGGATCATCGGGTTCGCTCATGGTGCAAGTTTCGACATCATTATTACTTTCCCGCTGACGGCTGCTATGGTCAGCTTCTTTGTCTATGACCGCTCGCGAAGCACGGCAGCACTGACGGCATTCTACGTCTTCGTCGGTGTCTCGCTTTTAGCGAAGGGGCTGATAGGCATCGTCTTTCCATATGCAATAGTTTTTGTGTATTACGCGGTATCACGACGATGGCCCAGTCGGTCTTTCGTTTTCAGTTGGTTTTGGGGCACAGCGTTAACGGCCGCGATAGCCGCGCTTTGGTATGTGCCCGTCTATCTTGCGAATGGATGGCCGTTTATCGACGAATTCTTTATACAGCATCATTTTCAGCGCTTTCTTTCGAACAAATATCAGCATCCTCAGCCATTCTATTTCTTCCTCTGGGTGCTGCCGCTGATGACAATGCCGTGGTTTCCGTTCGCGGTCGCACGCCTGGTAACGCGATCGAAAGATCTCCGCAGCACTCCGGCATCGAAAACAGATCCAAACAGATCGCTGCTGATCTATGCGGTCGTGTGGCTCGCGGTCCCATTGGTTTTCTTCTCACTTTCCGGATCGAAGCTGCCGGGTTACGTCCTTCCGGCGGTTCCGCCGGCCGCGGTCATAGCGGGAATGTTCGTCTCGGAGATAGCCACGAGAAGGATCTGGCGCACCACGTGTCTTGCGATCGGCTCGGCGACGATCGTCGCGGCGATTATTTTTACACTCACGGTGGTCCCGCAATTTGCGCGCGAGGAATCGGTAAGGCCTCTGGTTGAGGCGGCAAATTCACGATCCTTGTCTTCGGGACCCATCTTCGCGGTTCACTGCATTCCGCAGGGGTTGGAATTCTACGCACCGGGACGAGTCCTTCGCGGTCCGGACGGCGTGCAGAAGAAACTTTATAGTGGACCGGAGCTCAAAGCAGAGATGGAACGTGCGGGTGTCCAGCAAGCCCTCGTGATCGTACCGGCGGTTTATCCGGACGATATTACGGTGCACAAGTTCTTCCGCACCGAGCTGCTCGCGACAAATGGCGAACTTGCGATCTACTCCGTCGAACTACTCAGCAGCCCGTCGCAGGCGGTCCATTAATGCAGCCCCGATCCCGGTTTCGCTGACGGCTTCGCAATAGATGTTTTTGATACCGCGACGATCGCATTCTCGAAAGAATTCGAACAGCTCGTGCGCATAGGTTTCCGTGTTCTCGCAAACGCGCGAAAAAACTGCGTCTTTACTGGGCTGATGAAGCCCGATAAACGCCGCGGCGTCTTCGTATGGTTCATTGGCAATGATAACCCTCGCTCGCGGTGAGTAATGCTTGTGACGCAGGCCGGGACTTCGTACGGGTTCGCCGGCTTTCGGTGTGTCGACGCGAACCTCGCCAACGACGCCATGAAGCTGATCGAGCGAAATGCTGCCCTTCCTGAGAAGTATCGGGACATTGCCGGAGCAGTCTACGACGGTCGATTCGATACCTACCTCCGTTGCGTCGCCAATCAGGATACCGGCAATGCGTCCATCAAGATCCTCCAGAACGGCCTGCCATGTCGTCGGGCTCGGTCTGCCGGAGAGGTTAGCGCTTGGAGCGGCGACCGGTGTGCCGCACGCGCGAAGAAACGTTCGTGCAACTTCGAGCCGAGGCATCCGGATCCCGATCGTTTCAAGTCCGGCGGTCGCAAGCAGCGGTACCTTCTCAGCTTTTCTCACGACAACGGTTAATGGGCCGGGGAAAAAAGTATTGATAAGCGTTCTAGCCGACTCTGTAACATCTGAACTCAGTTGGTCGATCTGCCCGATGTCAGAGACGTGGGCGATCAGCGGATTGTCGTCCGGGCGCTGTTTGGCCTCGAATATTTTCGCAACTGCTCGCTCGTCAAATATGTTCGCTCCGAGGCCGTAAACCGTTTCGGTCGGGAAAGCCACCACCTCGCCGCTCTGGATCAACGCAGCCGCCTCGTTTGGGTCAGTCGTGAGAAGGGTGTTCATTGGCAAAAGGGAAATTTAGCACCTCACACGTTAAAATGTAATTGTGACGCTCGCTGAAAAGCTCAAATCCTTGCCGACCTCCGCCGGGATCTACATCCACAAGAATGCCGCGGGCAAGATCATCTACGTCGGCAAGGCGAAGAATCTTCGCAATCGCGTCCGGTCGTATTTTCACTCGAGCCGCAATCACGATCCTAAGACCCGCCAACTTGTTCGGAATATCGCTGACTTCGAGTTTATCGTCGTCGATAACGAGGTCGAGGCGTTAGTTCTCGAGGCGAACCTCATCAAAAAGCACCGGCCTCGATTTAATGTCTTTTTGAAGGACGACAAATCCTATCCGCATCTCAAACTCACGAATGAGCCGTATCCAAAGGTCGTCGTCACCAGGCGGATAGTTCGCGATGGATCGAACTATTACGGGCCATTTCTGCCGGCCGTACTCGCACGCAAGACCCTCAATCTGGTAAATCGTGCATTCCAGCTTCGCACCTGCGAGATAGAGATCGATGGCAAATTGCCGCGACCTTGCCTGGAATATCATCTCAAACGCTGTCTGGGGCCGTGCGTCAAAGGCCTCTGTACTCAGCAGGAATATCAAGAGGCGGCCGCAGACGTCAAAACACTGCTCGAGGGACGCAACAAGGAACTTGCAAAGACGCTCGAGAAACGAATGTGGCAGTTCTCAGACGAAGGCAAGTACGAACTTGCCGCGAAATATCGAGACCTGCACAGCACTGTTCTCGCATTGAGCGAAACCCAGAAGATGGCGACGACGGCCGAGCGCGATATAGACATTGTCGGGTTCTATCGCGAACATCAGCGACTTGCGTTGCAGCTTTTTACTATGCGCGAGGGCCGCATAGTCGGCCGCCGGGAATTCTTCTGGGAGGACCTGCCGGAGGACGACTCTTTCAACGCCGCGGAATTTCTCGGCGAGGTGCTGGCTCAGTATTACTCGACCGATTATGTGCCGCTCGAGATCCACGTTTCGCAGGATTTCGAGGATCGCGAGGTGTTGGAAAAAGTATTGACCGAGAAACGCGGCCGACGCGTGCGAATCCTCGATCCAAAGCGCGGCAAGAACAAACATCTGGTTTCTCTGGTCGAAACGAATGCAAGGATCGCATTCGAACAGCGTTTCCGGGTATTGAAGCCGGACTCACAAAAGGTTCTTGAGGAGCTGCAGGAATTGCTGGAGATCCCGTATTTTCCCGAGCGGATCGAGTCCTTCGATATTTCGAACATCTCCGGTTCGGAGAACGTTGCGGGTATCGTCGTCTTTGAGAACGGTAAACCTGCACGAGCCGATTACAGAAGATTCATCATTCGCACGGTCGAGGGTGCGAACGATTTTGCGTCGATGAATGAGGCGGTGTTTCGGCGTTATCGCCGTCAGCAGGAGGAGCAAAAACCGCTACCGCAGCTTATCTTTATCGACGGGGGTAAAGGCCAACTTTCGGCCGCGGCGGCGGCCATGCAGTCGCTCGATCTAACGCAGATAATGCTCGTCGGCCTCGTCAAACCGCCAAAGCGTCACAGCGAGATCTCACACCTTCTCGTTCACGGGCGTGAGGATCAGCCGATACCCTTCGATCGAAATTCCCTGGCATTCCGCCTTATATTGCAGATCCGCGAAGAAACACATCGCACGGCCGTCGAATTTCATCGCAAACGGCGCGAGAAACGCGATTTCTCGTCCGAGATATCCGAGATCCCAGGCGTCGGCGATAAACGCAAGATGCGGCTCCTAAAATTCTTCGGATCGATCGAGCGGATCGCAAAAGCATCGATCGAGGAGCTTCGTCCACTGGTCGGGCCGAAGGTCGCCGCCGAGGTCGCCGGGCATTTTGAGAGGCAACGAGCCATCGCCGCTTCCTCGACTCCGATTGACAACACATCCGAACTCGGATAACGTCGCGCTGTTCACTTCTACAATCTAGACAAGGCTTTGGGGTTTTCTTTGATAAAGGAGAATTTCTATATGGCTGTTCGAATTATTGTCGCAGGGCTCGTTGGAGCGGTAGCGATGTTCCTGCTTGGTTGGCTCGTCTGGGGCATCCTGCTCCACAGTTATTTCGATTCAACGATGACGGCTACAGCGAAGTCGGTAATGAGCTCAGAGCCGAATATCGTGCCTCTGGCCCTCGCGGAGATCGTCTTCGGTTTGCTGTTCGCTTTTGTCCTTGATTATTGGGCGTCGATCAGCACATTCGTGACAGGTGCTATGGCTGGGGCCATTATCTGGTTCGGCCTGACGCTCGGCTGGGATCTGCAAATGTCGGCATTCTTTAAGGATATGCACGTTGGATCGCCGTATGTGCCGATGGTCGTCGATGTCATTGCGGCGACTGTCGTCGGTGCGATCTCGCTAGGCGTGATCGGGCAGGTCCTCGGGATGATGAAAAAGAGCTAAAGGCTTTACGTCAAGGGGAAGGTCTTTCACCGCCACGCCCGTTCACAGCGACGATTCATCCGGGCTGGAGTGAAAGACCTTCGTTGGCCAAACCATAAGGCGCGGCCAATCTAGTTTTTCTTAACGTAAGTTCGATGAACGACGAGCTTCGACTTTTCGTCGACCGCCTCGATCATCACGTTATCCTTATCCTCGCGTTTACGGACCGTTGCGCCTGCACTCGCTGCAGTGTCAACAGCCTTTGGCTTTGCCGCATCGACAATAAAGCTCGTCACGTCGTCCGACTTTACGGGGTTTGCCAGGCGGACGCCCCGCTGCGCGGCCACTGCTTCGGTCGCTGCCGCTTTGAGCATCTTTGGCCACAACTTCTTGAACAGAGCGTTCGACGCGTATATATCGGCGCTGTTGATCTGCCCGTTTACCGCGAACGCGTAGCCGATGACATCCGAACCTCCGTTGATCGTGCGATTTAGATTGCGTATGTATTCGTCTACGCTCGCCGTAACTTTGCCGTTCTCAAGGCTCAGCTGCAGGCTCGATTCCGAACTACCTCGAACGTCGCCGCCGACATTCCTGGTAAGACGCGCTTGAGCGTCGCTCACCTTGTCCCAAACTTCCTGCTGCGAACGTGCGGAGTTCGCCGCAAGCTTTAGTTCTTTGGTGATAATGCGGTCGTTCGAGCTTGTGAACTGCTTTGAATCCTCATTGCCGCGTTTTTCCCATCGTCCTGATTCGACGCAGAACGCATCGATCGAAATCCGTCCGGAACGTGCGGGAATTATAATGCTGACTGCGAGGATCCGGTCTTGTTTGCCACCCTTTACGATGTCACCCGACTGGATGAAAACGTCGAATGTCTTCGATACGTTTTCAACTTCGAGTTCGTTGACATCGGATGTTTCGTAAACGCGAAAGAGCTTTCGCTCCATCGCTTCTTGCAGCGTCATGATGTTCTCGTTCTTTGTTTCATCCTTGCCGTGGATGAGAAAGATCGAAAGATTTTTATATGTATAGGCGTTCGAGATGCGATACGAGCCGTCCTGTGCGAGCGATACCGTGACGGCTGCAAAGGCTGCTAAGCCGACCGCGGCGACGCGAACTAAATACTTGTACTTCATAGTTCTTCTCCTTTTGTTTCTTGGGAGAGCCGTCGCCGTTATGTATTGAGAACGCGGCCGGCACGGTTTGCTTGCAGAAAAACTTCGCTTCCGTAAATTGCGATTTTCTGACTTTAGGGCGAGAATGGCTCGAAAACAGTACATTTCGGCAAAAAGGAGAACAAATTATGTCGGACAAGATCTCTGCAAAAGAGGTTATCGTCGGGGTCATCGTGTTAGCGCTCATTGGCGGAGCGATGTGGTACACGCTTGGGCTGTTTCAGGCAGAAAGCGGGACCAAAGTGATCGATATTTCACAGGCAGGCGACTCGGCGACGAGTCACGTCGAGACGCATGTGAAGCTGATGTCAATCGACCCCGTCAAAGGAGACGCATCAGCGCGTTTTGAATTCGAGCCGAGTGAGAACCTGACGGCGGAGGACGGGTCGCTAAAAGAGGACCTTAAACTTTACGTCAACAGCGCCAATGGTAAGCAGGAGATCGACTTTCCCAAAGGCAAGCTAATGACGCCGGTAGAGGCGGTATTTAACATGCACGATGGCCAAGCGACAGAGTATCCGTTCGACAAGTATATAGCCGACATCGATATTTATATCTCAAGGCCGCCGAAAAAGGACGAGGCAAAGAAGACCGAATCACCGGCGGTCGCAAAGCCCGCCGCTGATGGAGAAGAACATCCGGCCGCGGAAGCCAAGAAGGAAGAGGCCGACGATAACGAGGATCTGGCAATATCGGTCGATTTCAGCGGCTCTATTCCCGGATACAAGATCGACGCGGCGAAGGCGAAATACAGCGAGGTAGATTTTGTCGGCGTGGAAACGCACATCGAGCGCTCCGGAACTGTCAGATTCGTTTCGATGTTCGTCGCCGCGGTAACGTGGCTGCTTACGATCGGCGTATTGTTTCTCGTATTGAGTTTGATCTTTCGCGGAAGGACGATCGAGGTATCAATGTTCTCATTTATGGGCGCGATGCTTTTCGGTTTTTATGCGATCCGCAATTCGCAGCCAAACGTTCCACCGATCGGGGTATACAGCGATTTCATGTCGTACATCTGGTGCGAGATAATTATCGGAGCGTGCCTCATTGTGGGCGTTGTCGCCTGGGTACTGCGACCGAGTAAATAACTAATTCGCGAGGTGCTAAAATGTTGAAGACCATCTCTCTTATGATCCTTGCGGTCATTGGTCTGTCGGGGGCGGCTTTTGCCCAAAAGCCGAAGCCGACGCCGAAGCCATCAAAAACTCCCCCGCCCAAGGTCTCGCCGGCCAAAGCAGCGGCGGCCAAATGTGATGCCAATAACCTGACCGCGGCAGAGATCACCGAACTGCTCTCGGCACAAAATAAAGCCCGTTCAGATCAGAAACTGCCGCCGTTCACCTGGGACTGCAACCTGGCAAAATACGCGCAGGAGTGGGCGACCAGGGGCATTGCCGAACATCGCGCGGACACTCCGTATGGGGAAAATGTGTTCGTCGCGTCAGATCCAGCCGAGAATATTAGTACGGTGGTCAAGACATGGATGAATGAGAAGTCGAACTGGAACAACAAGACCGCGACTTGTGCCGTCGGAAAGGTGTGCAATCATTACACCCAAATAATGTGGAATAGAACGAGCCAGGTCGGATGCGGCATCAACCGCAATGCCACCGGCAAATGGAAGGTCCTGCTGGTATGCAATTACGATCCGGCCGGTAACTCGGGCGGACCCGCGTACTAGGGCTGTTAATGGAGAAAGTGAGAGGGAGGCCTCTCACTTTCCCTCTTGCTCATCTTCCGGCGGCTTTAGCCGAGCGACCGCCGACGATCTTCATCTCATCAACGACCCATTTCGCTCCGCCGAATTTTTCAGTAACGAACAGAACGTAACGAATATCGCACGCGATCGTTCGATTCACATCGGGATCGTAATAGTAGTCGTTCCCAAGTCCCTCGAAATTGCTATCGAAAAGGATACCAACCTGCTGACCATCGCCGTTGAGCACGGGGCTGCCGGAATTGCCGCCGATGATGTCGTTCGTAGTCAAAAAATTGACGATCACGCTATCGCCTGAACCATACCGTCCGAAGTCGTGCCGAGCCTGAAGGTCCTTGAGCTTTTGCGGAACATCGAACGGGTTAACGCCCGTTTCTTTTTCCAAAATGCCTTTCGTCGTTGTGAACGGAGTGCGATACTCCGCTTCGCGAGGCGAATAGCCTTTGACATTGCCGTAGGAGAAACGCATGGTGAAGTTCGCGTCCGGATATACGGTCGGCGTGCCGCGCATCTCATTCATCGCGTGCATGTATGCAGAACGAAGACGATCGATCTGACCGTTGAACTTCGTCGTACGTGCGGCGAGAGCGACGCGTTCCTCGACCAGACTCGCGACGAACGGATGATCTTTCTTGATCTTGTCCCAGGAGTCGTCATACAGTCCGGCGATCTTGTCGGCCTTCGTCATTTCGCCGTTCGCGATCATATCGGCATAGGCAGCTTCGAGATCGCGCCGCTGTTTACCTTTTGTGTTGTTAAATTTGGCGTCGGCCCCGGCAAACCTTTGGTTTGCCGGCAACTCGTCGAGCGCTTTCAAGAAAAACTTGATCATGTCGCTCTCAAGACCGGGTTCCCGGGTCGCAAGTGCCGTCGCGATATCTTTCTCTTTCGCAGCCTTTTGATCACCCGTCAATTTCGTACCATTTTTCACTGCCGTTGCGGCGGCGACCATTTGAACAAGAACGGGCATCGAGTTCACATCGGGAAAGCGGCGAATTATGACGTCCCTCTGCTGGGCCGCGTTTGTCTCGAGAGAAAGGGCTCTAAGTTCGGGAATTACCCAGCCGTACTTGGTCTGGCGCGACGGATCTGCCGCGATCCACGACGCGAGCCTTGTCTCCTCTGCCTGACGCTGTTCCAGGGCGTGAGCTTTATGAAGACGAATGTAGCCGCCCTCGTACGCCTTGCGTGAATTGTCGAAATTCGCGATGTCAGCCTGAAGGGCGATCCGCTTGGCCTCATCGTTCGCACCAACGCGTTTGAGAGCGTCACCAAGCTCACGAAGCCACGTAGCCAGAAACGGAAAGTTGGCGTTGGCGGCATAATCGACCGACCAGCTTTCGCGATAACGGCTCGTTGCGGCAGGGAAACCAAGCGTAAAGGTAAAATCCTTATCCTTGACCCCACCGATGTTCATCGTGAGGAATTTCTTCGGGTGAAAAGGAATGTTGTTCGGCGAATACGTAGCGGCCGAGCCGTCCGGAGCAGTATAGGCTCTTAGAAAAGTAAAATCGCCCGTGTGCCGCGTCCACTCGAAATTGTCGGGATCGCCTCCAAAGACGCCTATGTTCCTCGGTGGTGCATACACGACACGAATGTCCTTCAGCTCGCTTGTTTGATAAAGGTAATAGAAATAGCCGCTGTCGATCGCCTGGATGCGTATCGTCGAACCAGCCGGGGCCTTGGCCTGTTCCGTCGAGGTCAGCTCGTCCGTGTTCTTCTTAACAGCAGCGTTGAACGCGTCGCCGGTAAGCCCCGCGGTCCCGGCCAGGATCTTGGACGTCACATCCTCCATTCGCTGGGTAAGCATTATCGAGTAACCCTTTGCCGGGATCTCGCCCGCACGACTGCCGGCGTTGAAACCAGTTTCGACAAGGTCCTTCTCCGGAGTCGAGGCCTCGACCAGCGCATCGAATCCGCAATGATGATTGGTCAGGATCAGTCCGTCCGGGGATACGAACTCCGCCGTGCATCCGATGCTTAGCCGTACGATGGCTTCACTGAGCCCGCCGCCCTTTGGGTTGTAGATGTCGATCGGTCTTATTCGCAGTCCCCGCGCGCGCAGCGGGAGCTTGGCGATCTGGTCGAGCGAAAACATACCTTCGTCAAAATACGCGAAGGTAAACGACGAGCTTGAGAGCAGCATTGCGGCTAGCATCAAAGCCGCGAGAATTCGATTGTTTTTCAATTTCATGAGTGGCCCCTCGAGGAAGATAGGTCTTATTGAAAAAAAGTATAGCGAATGGAACAAAAAAAATCAGGATGAACAAAAAAGCGAGCCCAGACGGCTCGCTCATTCGTTTCTCTCGTTTTGAGAACTATTTTAGGTTCAGATCGGCGGATTCGGGCGGCAGTACGTGCCGCGGATTGATCGATTTTTCGTTTAGACGCAGCTCGTAATGCAGGTGCGGTCCCGTAGAGCGTCCGGTCGAGCCAATATAGCCGATGAGCTGACCACGTGTGACCTTATCGCCGACGGCGAGCTCGATCTTCGACATGTGGCCGTACCGTGTGGTCAGGCCGTGGCCGTGGTCGATCTCGACCATGTTGCCATAGCCGCCGGTCCAGCCGGCCTTAATAACGGTGCCGTTGGCGGGTGCGAGGACGAGGTCGCCGCGTTCGCCGTCGATGTCCATACCCGGATGGAATTCGTAGGAGCGACCGCCAAACGGGTTGCGGCGGAAACCAAATTCGTTGTTGATCTTGCCCGAGTGCGGCCAGATCGACGGCATAAATGCCAGATCGCTGTGCGAGCGAATATCATTGATCTCAGTCTCGATCTCGTTATTTTCGCCGTTTTCGCTGTCGAGGTCCTCGATCGATTCCTCAGGGCCGCCGCTGTTAAAAGCCACGGCGTCAGCCACATTTGCTGTCGGCTCCTGAGTTTGAGGCTTAGCGGCCAACTGATTAAGAACTGCGTTGTCGGTAACCGCCCTCGCGAGAACCGGATTGCGGACGATGCCCGAAATGCCAATTCCCAAGACCGCCAAGCTAAGAGAAAGGAAAAGACCGACCGCGCCAAAATGCGCACGCGTGCGACGTACGGAAACCCGTTTTATAAAGACTCTATGATTTTTCTTACGCGAAAGTAGAAAAGTGTAACACTTGTCGTTTTTCGTCATTATGCTTTGTAAGCCCCTTTAAATGATCTTTCGCACCGAAATTCCTATTTCAGTACTTGGAATCACGCAAGATAGCCTCAAAAAGACTAACGCGAAACCTTAACAAGAGTTAAATGACTACGCAAAAAACCCTTGGGGTGTGGGAAACCGCCTTGTTCTTTCCTAATTCAGAAGAAATTAAGGAATTCTTATGAGAACATAAGCTGCCCAAAAAGGCAAGACCAGAGGACCCAGGCCTGTGGACAGCTTGTGGAAAACACCCGGAAAGCCCGTTTATACGGACTTTTGACGATCCTGCCAAGCTTTTAGGAGCATGAATCCCACGCCCGCGAAGAGGGCGAGAAACGCCACCAGGATGATCAGCTTGATGGCCACCGCGAGAAAACCCACGAAACCGATCAACGCCTTAAGGAGTGCAATTACCAGGGCAATGATGATGAGCAAACTGCTCACGACGCCCGCACCTTTCATAAACATCAACATAACCAGACTCCTTGCTTAAATATCTCTCCAACTGCCCGAACGAGCTCGATCCGACATATCACTGTAACCGGACTCGTGGATACCCGAGTGCGTCAGGGCAAAGCTCGTTTGCGGCTCGCTACCTGTAAAACGCACATCGTCGCTCTTCGGCTTAAAGATGTAGCCCTTGATCACATAGATGCCAAGACCGATCAGCATCAGGGGCAATACGCCCCGTAGAACGGGCACGAAATTGAAAACCCGCTGGAACAGGAACGCGGCTCCGAGAACGAGTAGAACGGCACCCCAGAGTTTCGGATTTCCTGAAAATCGGCTCACGAGTATGTCGTCAGCCGAGTCCGGAGTCACTCCCGAGCGGATCATCTGGGCAGTTCGCCACGAGTCGAGCGCAGCGAAGAACCACATTCCGATAAACCCGAGCACGAAGAGCGGCGTTCCGCTCGTCAGTACGGCCATTTGGAAAAGTCCGACAAAGATCGCAAAGTAAACAAGCGCCTTCACCGTCTGGCCGTTGTACGCGGCACCGAGACCGGGACAGATCATCGACAGCAGCGTCGCGATCCATGGATTTGTTTTGCGTTTGACGTAGGGCGCGTGGTTCGAACGCGTGTGATCACGGAGCAATTCGACGCCCATCACGATGCAATCCTGGCAGTAAGGAAAACCCTTAATGCGATGATCGCACTGCGGACAAAGCGGACGGCCGCAGCCGTTGCAGCTAACCGTCGCGGCGTTGTGACTGTGATAGGCACAATTCATCTAGTTATTGTCGCCCCCGCCCTTGACCGGTCGCAGGACCTCGGCACTTTGTTCGTAGGTCTGTTCGGCGAGCTGGAAACCGCGTTCGTAAACGCTGGCGATCGAACCATCGGCCGAGACCGTCTGGCTGAAAACGAGAAACGCGAACATCACCATCATTGCCACCGGCGCAAGCTGCGGCATGGTTATCGGGAATCGCAGCCCATCGAGCCATTCGCCGGCACGCGTGATCCAGGACGTTTTGGCTTCGCGCGCCTCGAGCATGTGGCTTGTGGATTCCAGGATCCTTGCATGTAAGCCGGCGGGCAGAGGAAGCTCCTCAGATTTGTACGTGTAAAGTGCTCCGATCGAGCGGACGACCATTCCGGGCATGTCTTCGCAGCCCGTGCAGAGTGCCGCGTGACGCTCCCAGCGATGGAAGGTCTGCGCCGGCAGGAATCCATCCAGGTAATCAGTAAGATGGCTTTCGAAATCGTCGCACGTCATCGCAGTCTCGGGTGCCGTCGCTGTCAGAATGCGGGCGTCGAGACGGGTCATCTGCGTGGTCGCGAACACCGGGTTCGCCATTTCGCGGCAGACATCTAAAGAACCTTTAACGTCGTTGAGTAATTCGTGGCACAGAGGGCAGGCGATGGCATGTTCGGCCACCATCCTGTTGACGGGAGCCTCGAGAGCCTTATCAATGTAATCGGTCAACAGCTCTTCGAACTGCGAACAATTTATGTTTTCCAGATCCTTCTTCATTCTCGTCATCATCCCCCTTGTCTAAATTGTGACGACCCTCATCCTTCTCAATATCTTAGCCAGTTCGATGCGTCCGCGGTTGATACGTGACTTCACCGTGCCCTCGGGAATTTTCAAAACTTCGACGATCTCCTGATAAGTAAGCTCCTCGATGTCCCGCAGGATCACGCAGGTCCTTAGATCAGCCGGAAGCTTGTCAATGCCGGCCTGGACCTGGTTCGCCAATTCCTTCCGCTCCATGTCGCGATGGGCGGAACTGCCGGCGGCGCGCAGGTGATACGAATGATCGTCGACGGCGTCGGCCATCGAGTTCTGCGGATTACGCTGCCGGTGGCGGTAATCGTCGATTATCAAATTGCGTGCGAGCCGCATCAGCCAGTTCGCCAGATCCCCCTGTTTGGAGTCATATTGGTCGAGGCTGCGGTAGACGCGTATGAAAACATCCTGCGTCAGGTCCTCGGCGGCGTCAGGGCTGGAAGTGAACCGGTAGGCCAGGTTGAATATCCGGCGTGAGAAGGCCGTCACGATATCCTCCCAAGCGGCGCCGTCGCCCGCTCGTGCACGTTTGACGAGTTCAGCACCGTTAATTTCGGTCACAGCCTGTATAGCTTCCAAAAAAGTAACTCCGAAATCCCTTTTTGCCTTATTCGTCCGAAAAAGGCAACAAAGCTGGTGGTACTCGCCTTGTCAATGAAGGGTTACGAGCACTACCAGCTAAATGTTCCGATAAAAAAGCCTAAAAAGCGGGCCTAATCTTCGTCCTCGTGGGCCCTTACACGGCCAGCAGCAACGGCCTCCTGAATGACCTTATCGGCCAGGTTATGAGGAAGCGGGTCGTAGTGCGAGAACTGCATATGATACGAGCCTCGGGCCTGCGTCACGGAATTAAGCTTCGACTGGTAATCAAGCATCTCCGAGAGAGGCACTTTGGCCTTGATCACCTGCTGTTTTCCACGCATTTCCATACCGCCGACGCGGCCGCGGCGGGAATTGAGGTCGCCCATGATATCGCCCGAGACCTCCTGAGGGGTAAAGACCTCGACGTCCATGATCGGCTCGAGCAGCGTCGGCTTCACCTTCTCCATCGCCGCACGGAAAGCCTTGCGGCCTGCGGCACGAAATGAGTGTTCATCGGAGTCTACCGTGTGATAACTGCCATCGATCAATGTGACCTTGAAATCGACGAGCGGATACCCGGCGACGGCTCCGCCTTGTGCGGCCTCGATAATGCCTTTTTCGATGGCCGGGCGGAAGTTTTGAGGCACCGCACCGCCAAAGATCTTATCCACCCATTCAAATCCGGCCCCACGAGCGAGCGGTTCGAAGATAACCTTACAGTCTCCGAATTGCCCGCGTCCGCCTGATTGTTTCTTGTGCCGTCCCTGAACCTCGGCCGTCGCCGTGATCGTTTCTTTGTACGGCACCTTCGGCGGGTGAAGGGTGACCTCGACGTGATAGCGGTTCTTTAATTTGTCGACGACCGTCTCGATGTGAAGCTGTCCGCTGCCTGAAAGGATAAATTCTTTCGTCTGTGTATCGCGGTCGAAATGTAACGAAGGATCCTCCTCGAGGATCTTGTGCAAAGCGACGGAGATCTTTTCTTCGTCGGCTCGTGACTTCGGTTCGATGGCAAATGCGATCGCTGCTTCCGGGTATTCGACCTTTGGGTAGACGATCGGTTTCGCCTTGTCGCAAAGCGTGTCACCGGTCTGCGTGTCTTTGAGCTTAACGACCGCGATAATGTCACCGGTCGCCGCAGAGTCGACCTTGTCGAGCGTTTTACCCGAGATGACCTGCAGAGCACCCAGGCGCTCCATGGTCTCGCGAGTCGAATTGAATACGGTCGCATCATTCGCGATCTTGCCTGAAATGACCTTCATGACGTTGATCCGCCCGGCGAACGGGTCTGCTATTGTTCGGAAAACATACGCAGAAAAAGGCTCGTCCGCGCTGTATTTGCGGGCTATACGGTCTCCGGTCATCTCGTTGTCGGCAAATCCGTATTCTGACTCGTGCGTTGCGGGATTCGGCGCGAATTCGACGATGTGATCGAGTAAGATCTGCAGACCAACCAGTGTGTTCGCCGAAACGGCATAAACCGGACACAACTTACTCGATGCGATCGCTTTCGCAAGATTTGGATATATCTTTTCTTCCGGGAGAGTTCCGTTCTCGAAATACTCTTCCATTAGTGAGTCGTCCGATTCTGCGACGATCTCGATCAATCGCTCGCGCGTCCGGTCAAAAACATCTTTGCCGTCCTCGGGCATCGGTATCTCTTTCGCCTTTCCATCGGCGTCGAACTCGTACGCTTTTTGATGGACGACATCCACAACGCCTCTGAAGTCGCCTTCTTTACCGATCGGTAGAGTGAACGGAACGATGGACCTTGCAAAGCTCGACGTGGCGGTTTCGAGCGCATGGCCGAAATCTGCATGCTCTTTGTCGATCTTATTGACGACCATAAATCGCGGCAGAAGAAACTCGTTCGCGTACTGCCATGTCTTTTCGGTTTGAACTTCGATACCGTGAACAGCGTCGACGACGACGATCGCGCAGTCGGCGACGCGCAACGCGGGGCGCGCGTGCGACACGAACGCGGCATATCCCGGCGTGTCTATAAAATTTATTTTTGTGTCCTGATATTCTGCGTGGGCGAAGTTGTTATTGAGCGAGACCTTGCGGGCGATCGAGTCTTCCTCGTAGTCGGTGATGGTAGTACCTTCATCTACCTTTCCCCAGCGATGCTGTCCGCTTCCGGCGACGTGGAGCAGGGAACTTACGAGCTGGGTTTTGCCCGCGTCGCCGTGTCCGATCACAGCCAGATTTCTGATATTCTCCGTGGTAAATGACTTCATAAACGGCAAGATCTCCTTCGATGGCTCTCAAATGCCCGCATGCTAGCCGGCCTTCGAGGCCTTTAAATTGTTGGTAATTTTCAAATTTATCGCAGTCTCGGATAAACGGCAAGAGTTTGCGTTGGAAACGCAGGGTCGGGGCTAATGCATCGTAAGCAGGGTTGTAGTATCTTTAGTCGAATTAGCCCAAAACGAGGAACATTGATGTCAGTTAAACGGACGATCTCACGCGGTGTATTGGCAGCCGCCGCATTCATTCCTTTCACGTTTCAGAGTGCTACGGCACAGGACCTCGTGCCGGTCAGCAGCCTCGGGAACTCGAGTGTTTTTGTGTTCCGTGCCCGGCAGACCGTAAAGCGGGTAACCATCGCGAAACCGACGCGCAGCAAGGAACAGCGGACCGAGACCGTCGCGAAGATCAAGAAACAGTACACGACCCTCGCAAAGGTGGCACCAGACACACGGCGCGCGAAGATCGTAGATCCAAACAAGCTTGGACCGAAGGGCGGCAAGGACCTGCCGCCGGCACAAGCATCTAAGCTTTTCTCGGGCGTAGGTGAGTATTATGTCGACAAGGGCGACTACGATCTCGCGTTCGATTTTTTCCGCGATGCGATCAGGCTGGATGAAAAGAACGAGGCCGCGAAGCTTGGTTTCAGTGAAGCTCTTGCCCTCAAGGGCAACGACCTCCTCGTAAAAGACAAGGCCGGCGAGGCTAAGGGGCTTTTCCAGGAAGCACTCAAATATAATCCGCGAAACTCAGCCGCGTATTTTGGCCTTGGCGAGGTCTATTCCGAATCCGACCAGCAGACCGAAGCGATCGCCGCATATGAGAAATCTCTCGAGAACGACAAGAACCTGACCGAGATCTATGTTCCGCTCGGCATTCTGTATTACCAGGCGGGCGACATGAAGAAGGCCGATGAGCTGCTGAGCAAAGCTCTTGCGGCCGCTCCCAACAATCCCGAAACACAATTCTTCTTAGGTCTCATCCGCGCCGCCCAGAACGATAATGATGCGGCGCTGACAGCATTTCAAAAGGCGGCCACGTTTGACCCGACATACGCCGACGCTTACTTTAACGTGGGCGAGACGTTGATGCGCCTGCGGCGGCCGACTGATGCCATTGGTCAGTATCAAAAGGCGATGAGCCTTCGTCCGAATTATCTCGACGCCATGATCGGACTCGGCGAGGCACTCAATGAGGCGGGCAAGTATGCCGAGGCCGTTGAGCAGCTCAAGATCGCTGCGAAGCTAAAGAATGACAACTGGGAGACGTTCGCGGCCCTTGCCGACGCGTATCGCGGTGCGGGTGATTTTAATAACGCAATTTCGAATTACAATCTTGCGTCGCTCTTCCTGACGCGTCAGCCGAACTTCAATAAAGAAACGGCTGCCGACCTTTACAGCAAGGCCGGATTCTCGATCGGGAAACAGTGCGAGATCAATATGGCAAAGTTCGTGAAGTGCCAATGGCCCGGCGCAGTAGCGGCGATGCAAAAGGCCGTTGATCTCTCGGGCAGTCCGCTTGACTACGCAAATCTCGGTTGGGCGTATTACAACGCCGCGCGCATGGACCTTGACGCGAAAGACACGGCCGCCGGGCAGGCGAAGCTTGTTTTGGCAAAAGAGGCGCTCCAGAAGGCGATCGCAAGCGGAACGATCGTCGCCGACGGTGCATATCAGAATCTTGGCGGCGTGCTGATCGATCAGGGCGACTTTAAAGGTGCGATCGACGCATTGAACAATGTGGTCACAAAGCATCCGGACTGGAGCTTTTCGCGATACGCATTAGGCACGGCGTATTTCAAGACCAATGACTTTAGTAACGCAGCCAAATGGTTTCAGGCGGTCGTTGATGCCGAGCCGAATTATGTGCCCGCACTCGCGAGCCTCGGATACACTTACATTCGCTTGAAGAATGGAAAAGAAGCGAAGAAGGTGCTTGAGCGTCTAAAAACGATCGATCCCGGTGAGGCCGGAAAACTCGATCGCGAAATCAAGCTCGCGAAATTGTAAACGTCCTTCATTTCTTTGGATCGAAGTCGGGCCATATCGCCCGACTTTTAGTATGAGCCTCGAACTCAAAGAAAACGTCTCACTTGCTCCGCTAACGACGCTCGGGATCGGAGGCCCGGCGCGTTTTTTCCTTCTAGCTGAGAGTGAGGAGGACGTGGCCGATGGCCTCGCCCACGCTCGCGAAAAGGGAGTGGACGTTTTTATCCTCGGCGGTGGCAGTAACATTCTTGTTGCGGACGACGGCTTCGACGGGCTCGTTATTCAGATCGCACTGAAAGGTATCGAATCAGACGACGGCTTCGTCACTGCTTCGGCAGGTGAAGACTGGGACTCCTTCGTCGACCACTGTGTGTCAAACGATCTTGCGGGCGTCGAATGCCTTAGCGGCATCCCCGGTCTCGTCGGTGGAACGCCGGTTCAAAATGTCGGTGCTTATGGGCAAGAGGTCGCAGAAACGATCACCTCGGTAAGATGTCTTGACCGCCGAACGAAAGAGACCGTCACTCTCGACAATGAACAATGCGGATTTACCTATCGCACAAGTATTTTTAACTCAAGCGAGCGTGATCGATACGTTGTGTTGCGGGTGAGGTTCGCTCTTGTCAAGAATGGCCGGCCAAAGATCGCGTACCGAGATCTGGTCGAGCACTTTGGCGATAACGAGCCTTCCCTCCGAGATGTGCGGGACGCGGTCATCGATATTCGAAGACAAAAATCCATGGTCATCGACGCGGCCGATCTGAATTCGCGAAGCGCTGGTTCATTTTTCAAAAATCCGATCGTGGAAAAAGAAAAACTCGGCGAGATGTTGGCCGGATCGGGAAAAGTACCGTTCTTTGAATTTGGCGACAAGTTCAAGATCCCGGCTGCCTGGCTCATCGAGAAGGCAGGATTCTCGAAGGGGTTTGAATATGGTAACGTCGGCTTGTCCGCGAACCACGTACTCGCGATCGTTAATCGCGGCGGCGGCACGGCTAGTGAAATTCTCGAATTGAAGGACATGATCCAGAACAAGGTTAACGGCATGTTCGGGATAATGCTCACGCCGGAGCCGCTCTTTGTCGGTAACACCAAATAGCACATAAGTGACAGTGTCTGAAAAGGAAAAGCGCAGATCTCAACTGGTGAAACTCCTTGTGGCTAAGCTGATCTTCGACCTTTTCTTTTTGATCGGTGCTGTCGTTGTCTACGCATATCTCGAGCTACCACCGATGTACCGCGGCTGGACCGATGATGCCGACGCAAGGCACGTCGCCGGATGGGTGGCCGATCAAAACAATAAGGTGCGAAAGGTCGACGTGCAGCTCTTCGTCGACGGCAAATTTGTCGCCGCCCGGACCGCTGATCAGCCGCGGCCTGACGTCAGGGAAAAGTTTCCCGCGATCGACGCGGCATGCGGCTTCAGTTTTGAAATGCCTGCGCTCTCTCCGGGCGAACATGTGGTAAACGTGTACGCGATCGAGACCGCCAAACCAGGATCGCGGCCGACTGTTCTGCAGCTGGGGAGGTCGTTGTCCGTGAAGGTCGAATGATGTCAGAAGATACAGCCGAAACTTCGCGCTCACCTGACACTACGGAACGCGCGTTGGCCGCGTGCGAGATACTTTCCCTTGTCTCAACGCTCCTGCTGGGCGCCTGGGCTGTTGCCGCGATCTCTAACGATCATTTTCTTCTGCCTATACCGGTGGCTGCCGGGCTGATCTACATATTACTCTCGATGCGGATCCGCGGAGAGGGAGTACGCGTTCTAGGCTTCCGCATGGACAATTTTGTAAATGCCTGTGTGCCCCTCCTGATCGCGATGGCGTTAGGGTCGGCGGTCATGGTCGCCATCGGCTGGACGCTCGGCAGCCTCCGGGTCGCGTTGCCGGCGCAGAGAAGTTATATCTTGCTTTATCCGATCGCGGGTGTCGCTTGGGGGCTGCTGCAGCAATTCGCCCTGCAGGGTTTTGTAAATCGCCGGGCGCAGATCATATGGGGACGCGGATGGAGGAGCTGTCTGCTGGTCGCGATCCTGTTCGCTGTATTTCATCTCCCGAACACTTGGCTGTCGGTCGCGACCTTCATCGGAGGCTTGATCTGGGCGCCGGTCTATCAGCGTTATCCGAACCTTTTCGCGCTCGCTCTTTCACACGCGATCATGACCTTCGTTCTTGTGACAACGATGCCCGAAAGCGCTCTTCAAGGTCTGGGAGTTGGCTTTAGATTGTGGACCCCATGACCGCGATCACTCGCGGGAATAATAGGCTATAATTCACACGTCATGTTTCGTCGAAAGGCACTGTCGGGGTCGTTAACCGTAGCCATTATGCTCGGACTCGGCCTGCAGGCACTGGTCCTGCGGATCCCGGCACAGGACCTCGTTGCAACCGACGATCTGACAGGCGGTTCAAGCGTTTTTGTGTTTCATGGGTCGAGTAAGCAGCCACAAGTACGCTCAGGTGGCGGCAGGGTGCGCGTGGGCAACGCATTCGGACGTGTGAATCGTAACCGCTCAGCCGGTCAGATCTCATCACAGGCAAAGAAGCGTCGAGCGGCCGCGACCGCGACACGACCAAAAACCACTCGCGTCAGCAAAGACCGTAAAGCTGCTCTCTCAAATACGCTGACAGCCAAGGCCGAACAATTCCTCGACAGCGATCAAACAGATCTCGCCATATCGAACTACCGAGCTGCACTTGTTCAGAATCCAACGAATACGCGTGCCGCTGAGGGTCTGAGTAACGCTCTCGTCGCCAAGGGGATCGAAACCGCCGGTGATAACAGCAACGAGGCGGCCATACCGTACTTTCAAGAAGCCGCGCAGCTGGATCCAAAGAATGATGTCGCGTTCGCTAAGTTGGGCGAGATATATGACGCCAAGGATCGGAATGACGAGGCCGTCTTAAACTACGAGAAGGCCCTTGAGATCAACCCGGAATACACAATGCTGTTTCCGCCGCTCGCTCTCGTTTACTACGACAAGGGCGACCTCGCGAGATCTGAGATTTACGCCGACAAGGCACAGGCCGCGGGAATCGATACCGTCGATATGCGCTTCATTCGAGGCGTGTTGTATTTTAAGCAGAATAAGAATGTCGAGGCGCTTGAGGCGTTCGACAAAGCCTTAGAGCTCGATCAATCTTCGGCGATGACGCATTATTACAAGGCGCAGACGCTCGATCGTTTGGGCCGAATGGATGAGGCGGTCGCTGAATATAGAAAGACACTTGAGATCGATCCGAAAAATTCCGGAGCGGCATTCGATCTTGGTGTCGCGCTGTATAACCGAGGTGACTACAACGGGGCGGTCGCCGCAGATCAGCAGTCTATCGAAAGCGACCCCGACAACGCGCAGACGCACGCGAATCTCGCGAGTTCGTATCGTCAACTCGAGAAATATCCCGAGGCGAACGGTGAATACAAGATCGCCTCTAAAGGCATAACGACCAAAGGACTGTACAGCGAGTGGGGCTACTGTCTGGGAAAAACCGATGAATGGGAAAAGGCATCGGCTCGACTGATCACGGCCCGCGATCTTGAAGCGCCGACGGCGATCGATGACAGCAATATCGGGTGGGCATATTACAACAACGGTCACGAGCAGACAGAGGCGAAGAATGACACGGACGCAAAGAAGAATTACGAGACCGCACGCGAGTATTTGAAGAAAGCCGTCGGACGGGATCCTAAACTTGACGCAGCATATGTCAATCTTGGTTCGACGTATAACGAGCTTGATGACTATCAAAATGCGGTGAATGCGTTGAATACGGCGCTGTCGCTGCATCCAAATTGGACCATTGCTCTTAATCAGCTCGGCGTCGGTTATCGAGGGCTTAAGGATCTCAAGAACGCGATCGAGGCGTTTAATCAGGTCGTCGCTCTCGACAGCGGCAGCAAGATGGGCCTCTACAATCTGAGCGAAGCGTACTGGGTGAGCGGCGATAAAAAGGCCGCACGACGGATAAACGACCAGCTTCGAAAGCTCGACCCAAGGCTCGCCGGGCAACTTGATATTGTCATCGCAGGCAAGGCGGTCATTGACGCGGCGAAGCAAAAGGTCCGGATACCGCATTTTCCGTAGCGTGTTGGTGATCACGAATTTTGAAAGCGCGGTTCTTAGCGGGCCGCGCTTTTTCGTATAATCGTGAGTTTAAGAAATGCCCCGCCGCACAGACATTCACAAGATACTCATCATCGGTTCGGGACCGATCGTCATCGGTCAGGCTTGTGAATTCGATTATTCCGGGACGCAGGCCTGTCGCGCTCTCAAACAAGAGGGATTTGAGGTCGTACTCGTCAACTCAAATCCGGCGACGATCATGACCGACCCCGAGATCGCCGACCGTACTTACATCGAACCGCTCACTGTCGAAACTGTCACGGCAATTATCGAGAAGGAACGACCGGACGCTCTATTGCCAACGGTCGGCGGCCAAACCGGATTGAACCTCTCCGTTGAGCTTTACGAGAAGGGAATACTAGACAAATTCGGTGTCACGATGATCGGTGCCAACATCGACGCTATCAAGGTCGGCGAGGATCGCGAGTTGTTCAAAAAAGCGATGGACGAGATCGGTGTGCCTTCGTGCAAGGGCGGCTTCGCACACACTTGGGAAGAGGCCGCCGGAATTGTCGAAACGACTGGATATCCAGCGATCGTTCGCCCCAGCTTCACGCTTGGCGGTACCGGTGGCGGGACGGCATACAATCCCGAGGAATTTGAAGAGATCGCACGTGCAGGCCTCGCTGCCTCGCCGAATTCGCAGATACTTGTAGAAGAATCGATCCTCGGCTGGAAGGAATACGAGCTTGAGGTGATGCGAGATCTCAATGACAACGTCGTCATAATATGCTCGATCGAGAATTTTGACCCGATGGGCGTGCACACGGGCGATTCGATCACCGTCGCGCCGGCTCAAACACTCACCGATGTCGAATACCAACGCCTGCGGGACTACTCAAAAGCCTGCATCCGCAAGGTCGGCGTAGAAACGGGCGGCTCGAATATCCAATTTGCCGTAAATCCGGCTAATGGCGACGTCCGTATCATCGAGATGAATCCGCGCGTGTCGCGCTCATCGGCCCTTGCCTCAAAAGCGACGGGCTTTCCGATAGCAAAGATCGCGGCCAAGCTTGCGGTTGGCTACACGCTCGACGAGATACCGAACGACATTACGAAGAGAACGCCGGCCTCTTTTGAACCGACTATCGATTATGTCGTAACAAAGATCCCGAAGTGGGCGTTCGAAAAGTTTCCCGGTACGGAGGACGTGCTCGACACGCAGATGCGATCCGTCGGCGAGGCAATGGCGATCGGCCGCACATTCAAGGAAAGTTTGTTCAAGGGCTTGCGTTCGCTCGAGGCCGTCAAGCCGCTGCGTCTCAAAGACGTGCCCGACAGCGAATTACAGCGAAAGCTCGCACGGCCAAACTCGCAGCGGTTCTCGTATATCACTTACGCATTGCAGAATGGCTACTCGATCGAGGAGATACACCGCCTGACGATGATCGATCCGTGGTTCCTTGATCAGCTCTCGCAGGTTATGGAACTGCAGGCGAAGATCGAGGCTAGTAATATCGCGGACGTGCCTGACGAAATCCTTCGACTCTCGAAAGAGTTTGGTCTCTCCGACCGACGATTGTTTTACATCACGGGAACGGACGAGGCCAAGGTTCGCGAGTATCGCAAGCGACGCGGCTTGGCGCCCGTTTACAAACGGGTGGACACCTGCGGAGCCGAATTCGAGTCATCCACCCCATACTTTTATTCGACGTATGAGCAAGAATGCGAGGCCGACCCGAGCGACAGGCGCAAAATAATGATCCTGGGATCGGGGCCGAACCGCATCGGCCAGGGGATCGAGTTCGATTACTGCTGCTGCCACGCGAGCTTCGCCCTTAGGGATGCAGGTTTCGAGACGATCATGGTCAACTGCAATCCTGAAACGGTCTCGACCGACTACGACACGTCCGACCGGCTGTATTTCGAGCCGCTCACATTCGAAGATGTGATGAATATAGTCGACGTCGAGAAACCGGAGGGCGTGATCGTCCAATTTGGCGGCCAGACGCCACTGAACTTGTCCGGGCGGCTGCACGAGGCGGGCGTTCCGATCATCGGCACCGCACCTGATTCGATCGACCTTGCCGAGGACCGCAAACGCTTTGGAGCACTGCTCGCGGAGCTAAAAATTCCATGCCCGGATAATTCAAGTGTCACATCAGCAAGCGAAGCTAAAAGCATTGCAAATAGTATAGGTTATCCGGTTGTCGTCCGGCCCAGCTTCGTCCTCGGGGGCCGGGCAATGGCTATCGTCTACGACGACGCTACGCTGGATGAATATATGCGTTCCGCGGTCGATGCTTCGCCCGAAAAGCCGATCCTCATCGACAAATTCCTCGAACGCGCCGCCGAGCTCGATGTCGACGCGCTGGCTGACGAAACCGCGGTCGTGATCGCCGGTATCCAAGAGCATATCGAGGAGGCGGGGATACACTCCGGAGATTCATCCAGCGTGCTTCCGCCGCAAAAGATCACTGCTGAGCATCTCGAAACGATCCAGCATTACACCACGCTCCTGGCTCAGGCTCTCAAAGTAAAAGGCCTGATGAACATCCAATACGCGATCCAGGACGACCGGGTCTATGTTATTGAGGTCAACCCGCGTGCCTCGCGGACGGTGCCGTTCGTGGCCAAGGCGACGGGCGTGCCGATAGCAAAGATCGCCTCCCTCGTAATGGCGGGTGACAAGACGCTTGCGGAATTCGGCCTACCGCCGGTACTGCCCGTGCCTAAGATCTTTGTTAAGTCTCCGGTTTTTCCGTTCAAGAAGTTCGCGGGGGTCGATCCGGTCCTTGGTCCTGAGATGCACTCCACGGGAGAGGTGATGGGTGTTGGGGATACCTTTGGCGAGGCCTACGGCAAGGCGATGGAAGGTGCAGGTCTTAGACTTCCACTCGCGGGCAAAGCGTTCATTTCCGTAAACAACGCCGATAAAGGTCAGGCTGTCATTCTTGCACGGCGGCTCGTGAAACTCGGATTCGATCTCGTCGCGACGTACGGCACCGCGAATCGGCTGCACGAGGTGGGCCTCGAATGTGAAACGGTTTTTAAGGTCAATGAGGGGCGTCCAAACATCGCCGATCTCATTCGCCAGGGCGACGTTGCTCTCATTATCAATACTCCACTCGGTATGACGTCGTTCTACGACGAAAAGGCTATCCGCAAAGCAGCGCTGCAGTTCAACGTCCCGTGTGTAACGACGATCACGGGCGCAGAGGCCTTGATCGAGGCGATCGGAACCCGGCTTGCGTCGTCAGACATCTCGGTCCGCAGCCTACAGGCGATACATTCCACTCAAGCGAACGTCGCCGCGAAGGGCGATTCTTGACCCCCGCCTAAGTTTCCAATAACTTAGACCTTAGTTCAGTCAACGACATTATGAGTGAATCGCACGACCGCGAGATCATTGGCGGGCATCTGCTGGTGATCGGCGGGGCAGAGGATAAATATAACGAGCGGCGTATCTTGCGCAAGTTCCTCGAGCTTGCCGGCGGGCCGAAGGCTGAGATACTGATCGTTCCCGTGGCGTCGGACTTTCCTGAGTTTGCGGCAGACGTTTATACACAGGCCTTTCGAAATCTCGGCGTCACTCATCCGCGTGTTCTCAGGGCAACGTCGCGGCAGGACGTCGTTCAGGCAGATGCCGAAAAGCTGCTGGACGGTATTTCCGGCGTAATCATGACCGGCGGCGACCAAATGCGGCTGGTCAGCATACTTGGCGGTACCAAGCTCGCTGACAAGCTGCGTTCACTGGTCCGTGACACGCCCTTGGTACTCGCGGGAACAAGTGCGGGGGCCGCGGCGATGAGCACGTCGATGATCGTCCGCGGGGAGCCGTCATCGCACCCGCATAAGAATGCTGTAAAGCTCTCGCCCGGACTCGGCTTCCTTAAAAACATTATTATCGACCAGCATTTCACCGAGCGTGGCCGCATAAGCCGACTCATTACAGCTGTCTCATATAATCCTTACAATCTAGGCATTGGGATCGATGAGAATACCGCAATAATCCTTGATGGTAAAGGAATACTTGAGGTCTTTGGTCAAGGCTCTGCGACGATAGTAGACGGTTCACAGATCACTTTTAATGAGATAGCGGAAGTATCTGAAAATGAGAGCTTTAGTGTCTGTGGCGTTCAGTTCCACGTTTTACGGGACGGGCTAGTTTACAACTACATTGAGCGGCATCCGATCCAGCCGGCTAACGAGTTCCTCTTACCCGATCTGGGCTAGATAATCATATGGAGATCCTCGAGATCCGTACCCTTCGCGGGCCCAATTACTGGAGCGGCTATTGGAAGAAGCTGATCATAATGCGCCTCGATATCGGCGCTTATGAGCAGAAGCCCACGGACAAGATAAAGAGCTTTTACGAGCGCATGGACTCGGTGATGCCTTCGCTCGTCACACACGGCTGCAGCTACGGCGAAGAAGGAGGATTTCAAAAGCGCGTAAAGGAAGGCACGTGGGCGGGACACGCGGTCGAGCATTTTGCCCTCGAGTTACAAACTCTGGCCGGAATGGACACAGGCTACGGCAGAACGCGCGAGACAGGCGAAAAGGGCATCTACAACGTCGTCTTTTCCTACGTTGAGGAGGAAGTCGGTCGATATGCTGCTCGCGCCGCCGTCCGGCTCTGGCTTGCACTCGCAGAGGGCACGCCGCTGGATGAGATCAACGGAGAAATAGCGGCTGACATACAGAAGATGCGCGAGATCCGTGAGGAGGTTCGTTTTGGCCCCTCGACCGGCTCACTTGTAGAGGAAGCGGTCAATCGTGATATTCCATACATTCGTCTCAATGACCAATCTCTCGTTCAGCTAGGCTATGGCGTAAACCAAAAACGCATCCAGGCGACGACGACCGTGAACACGAACATGATCTCGGTCGATATCGCCGGCAACAAGCACGCGACAAAAACACTGCTTGGCGATATGGGTGTACCAGTGCCGAAGGGATATCGCATCCGCGAGATCGACGAGCTCGAAGACACCATCGAGCGGATCGGTTATCCGGTCGTTATCAAACCGCTCGACGGGAACCACGGGAAGGGAGCGACCGTCGGTATCAAGTCGCTCGACGAGGCGAAGATCGCGTTCGAAAAGGCAAAAGAGTATTCGCGTTGGGTGATCGTAGAGCAGTTACTGCTTGGCTCCGACTTCCGCGCGCTGGTCGTCAACAACCGCCTTATTGCAGTTGCCGAGCGTCTTCCCGCGCACGTAAAGGGGAACGGCAAGTCCACGATCCAACAGCTCATTGATGAGACTAACGCTGATCCACGCCGCGGCTATGGTCACGAAAAGGTCTTGACGCAGATCGATATCGACGGACAGACGATGCGGTGCATTCACAAGGCGGGTTATGAGCTGAACTCGGTCCCAAAAAAGGGTGAGATCGTTAACCTCAAGACCACTGCAAATATTTCCACGGGCGGAACGGCGATCGATGTTACGGACGAAGTTCATCCGGAGAACGTTCTTCTCTTTGAGCGGATCGCGAAGATCATCGGCCTGGACGTCGCCGGTATCGACGTAATGGCTCCGAACGTCAGCGAACCCTTGCATTCGAACGGCGGCGGAATTATCGAGGTGAACGCGGCTCCGGGATTTAGAATGCATCTCTCACCGAGCGAGGGCATCGGCCGCAATGTCGCGGAACATGTGATCGATATGTTGTTTCCGCAAGGAACGCCGTCCCGTATTCCCATCTTCTCTATTACCGGAACGAACGGTAAGACCACGACGACGCGCTTGATCGCTCACATTCTAAAAAACAGCGGCCGAACCGTCGGTTTTACGACGACCGACGGTACGTACATCGGGAACCAGCAGATAACAAAAGGCGACAACACCGGCCCTGTTTCGGCGCAACTCGTGTTGAAGGATCCCACAGTTGACGTTGCAGTCTTGGAAACGGCGCGCGGCGGTATCATTCGCTCAGGACTAGGCTTCGATCATTGCGACATCGGCGTAGTGATGAATGTGGCGGCCGATCATCTCGGTCTCAAGGATGTCAACACGCTCGAGGACCTTGCACGCGTTAAGTCTGTCGTCCCTCGCTCTGTTGCGAGGAAAGGCTTCGCCGTTTTGAATGCCGAGGACGAACTCGTTTACAAGATGAAAGAGCTCGTCGACGGCAAGGTCGTATGTTTTTCAATGAATGAGGATCATCCGAATATCAAACGTCGAGCCGAACGCGGACGTATCTCCTGCGTTTACGAGAATGGCTATGTCACGATCCTAAAAGGCAAATGGAAAGTGCGGGTCGAAAAGGTTACGAACATCCCGCTCACCTACGGCGGACGCGCCGAGTTCATGGTGCAAAATGTGCTGGCTGCGACTCTTGCCTGTTTTGTTCACGGAGTGTCCCTCGAGGATCTTCGCGTCGGACTCACCACATTCAATTCAGGTACGGCACAAACGCCTGGACGGTTGAATTTCGTCGAGGTGGGCGATGTCACGGTCCTTATGGATTACGCACACAATCCGGCAGGTCTTCGCGGATTGACCAAATTCATCAGCACGCTTGGCCGGAAATATAGGACAGTCGTCCTCAATGGCACGGGCGACAGGCGGGACGATGACATTCGTGAATTTGGCAGGGTGGCCGGCGATAATTTCGACCGTATTGTTATTAGAACGGGAGATTATCTCCGGGGACGCACGCCGGATGAGCTCCACGGCTTGCTTCAGGAAGGGATCGCGCAGAGCAAAAACAAACCGACGGTGCGCGTCATCCCTGAGAGCCGAGCCGCTATCCACCACGCGATCAAGTACGGCCGCAAAGGCGAGCTCGTTGTGACGCTGGCCGATCGCGTACCGGCCGATATTGCTTACGTGCAGGAATATCGTGACGCGCTCGAGAGCGCAAAAGGGGTTCGATGATCTCGCGATTTAATCCGACGTGGACGTTCCGCTTGTCATCATGGCTCCGACTAAATAAAGGCCGCCGATGACGAGATGAATTATATGGTCCATACGACCGAGCTCAAGGGTGCCGGGAATTACGGCGAGCATGTTCGCGTGGCCCCCGTCGGATGTACCGAGAGCAAAACCAGCTACTCCCAACAGGAAGTAGACGGCTCCAAAGACAAAGCCGAATAGCCTCGCCGCAGACAGCGAGCCCTTAAGTCCCAGATAAAGCGAGACGGCGCCCGAAACAAGGTGAATGATGTTGTGGGCAGGGCTGAGATGAGCGCCCATCAGGCCGGGAGCCCCAAAGCCTACGAGGCCGACGAGGATAAAGATCGCCCCGAGGAGCGTTGCGATAGTTTTTGCCATTAGGTTGAGCCTCCTTTATTTGTGTTGGGTGTTGCGGTAAATATCGATGATCGACGGACCGGCCGATGTTTTCGATGCACGATACATTCCTTCTGAGTTGAACGGCATTGTCACGTTTCCCGACGCATCGACCGCGATGAGTCCACCGTCGCCACCGATATTCGAGAGACGATCGATCGTCTCCGCGGCGGCGTCGACGAGCGAAAGTCCTTTGTATTTCATTCGTGCCGCAACATCGTATGCCGTTACGCCGCGCATAAAGAACTCGCCGTGGCCGGTGCACGAGACAGCACATGTCTCGTCCGCATAAGTTCCTTGCCCGATCAATGGCGTGTCGCCGATCCGGCCGTATTTTTTATTCGTCATTCCACCCGTTGATGTCGCGGCGGCAAGTCTGCCTTTCGCGTCGCAGGCGACGGCGCCAACAGTGCCCATCGCGGGTGCGGCGGCGTGATCGAGCTGTACGCGGTCGGCAGCGATCGCTTCCTGCAGCTGGAGCCAGCGGTGCTCGGTGAAAAAGTACTCGTCCGGCTCGGTCTTGACACCGATCTCATCGGCAAATTGATTCGCGCCTTCGCCTGCGAGCAGAACGTGTTCCGTCCTCTCCATCACCAGGCGAGCGAGCGAAACAGGATTCTTTATATTCTTGACGAATGCCACCGCGCCGGCCTTGAGTTTCTCGCCGTCCATGATCGCGGCGTCCATTTCCTGCTCGCCCTCGTGAGTGAAGACCGAACCCCGACCGGCATTAAATAAGGGAAAATCCTCAAGCGCACTGACCGCGGCCTCGACAGCGGCGAGTGCCGAGCCGTCTTTCTGAAGGACCGACCAGCCCGCATCGAGACCCAACTGAAGGCCATGTTTGTACTCGGCCTCTAACTCCGGCGTCATCCTCGCTCGGTCGATAGTGCCTGCCCCGCCGTGAATCGCTAATGCGGTCGTCATAACCCGATTCTACTCCTCCGCAATGAAGGAGGGAATTGCTGCCCATTTTTCTGGAAACACGAGAAGTTTGGCCATTTGTTTAACTAGGTAAAACTACCCGGTTTTACCGACCTTATCCGAAAAGGCAATCCCGCACGAAGCGGGAACGCAAAGCCAGGAGTTCCGACTTGTCGGAAACGTCAGGCTGCCGAAGTGAGGTTCAATGCAAAAAGCCCTCTTTTTAGCCCTTGGTATCGCGGTCCTCGCACCCGCGGCCGTCCACTCGCAAACTAACGCACCAAAGCCGGTCGCTGTTCGCTGGATAGTCGGCGAGACGGGCGGCGATGATGTAGATCGTCCACGCGTGGTCGGGACGAATGCTTCCGCGGTAAAAACGGCAGCCACAGACAAGATCAGAGGCGTCGAAAAACTGGCGTTCGACATGGTCAACCAAAGACGCGTCGACGCCGGCCTTCAGCCTCTAAGCTGGTCCGATCAGCTTGAGCCTATTGCTCGTGGACATTCAGAAAACATGGCTGAATTCGATTTCTTCAGCCATCGCAGTCTTGACGGCAAAGTTGTGAGCGATCGTGCCGATGATGCCCATCTCGGCAAGTGGCGTGCTATCGGCGAGAACATAGCCTACAACCGCGGCTATACCGATCCGATCGCTAAAGCCGTCGATCTGTGGCTCAATTCGCCGTCACACAAGAACAATATGATGTCTGCGACATGGAGAGAATCCGCCATCGGCGTCGCGATCGCAGCGGATGGATCGTATTACTTCACACAGGTTTTTCTCACCAGAAAATAGATCGCCGACAAACATAAATTATTTGGAGCCGGCCTATCGTCCGGCTCTTTTGTCATTTATGCTCTAGTGAATGTTCTCGCTGCCGTCATTCGCCAAGATCAATTGGACGCTCCGTGTTCTGGGGAAGCGAAACGACGGGTTTCACGAATTGTTTACGGTGTTTCAAACCGTATCGCTGCAAGATACGCTGACCTTTGAGGTTTCCGATGGGTTTACGCTGACGTCCAACGATCCTTTGATCGACCCGGGTCCTGGGAATTTGATCGTCAAAGCCGCAGAAGCATTTCGATCTCAATTCGGCGTCGGCACCGGAGCAAAGATACATCTGCAGAAACGCATACCGTCGCCGGGCGGGCTTGGCGGCGGTTCATCTAATGCTGCCGTGACCCTGATAGGTCTTGCGAGGCTTTGGAAGCTCGAAAAAACAATAGGTCTATTGCGGATCGCGGCCGAGCTAGGCTCCGATGTGCCGTTTTTCCTATACGGTGGAACGTCTGTTGGTACTGGACGGGGCGAGCGGATCGAAGTTATCGAGGACATAAATGCCTCGTCCATGCTTCTCGTTACTCCGGCTGTTAGCGTGCCGACGGAACGAGCCTTTTCTGCCCTAAACCTTGACTCTTCCTTGACTTCGAGCGTCCAAGACCTTAATCTTACTGTTTGCCGAAATGAGGCCAGATCGCTTGATCCGCTTCATTCGCCCTTGATAAACGATCTGGAGCGGACCGCATTCGAGGCTCATGCCGAGATCAAGCGAGTGAAAGACACTTTGCTAGAACTTGGTGCCGTAAATGCCGCGATGAGCGGCTCGGGAGCGACGGTCTTCGGAGTATTTGACAAACAAGAGACACGGCAAGCTGCTGAAAAAGCCCTCGACCAAGAGTCGACCTGGCGAAAGTTTGCCGTATCAACCATTTCACGAGCTAAGTATCGTGAAGCGCTTGGAATATAGCGTCAGGTTGTTTCCGTTAGTTTCTTAGATTTCACGCTATTGGGGCGTAGCCAAGTGGTAAGGCACCGGTCTTTGGATCCGGCATTCGTAGGTTCGAATCCTCCCGCCCCAGCCAGTTGGAAATGTAAACTTGAACGGGCGATCTATGGTTAGGTCGTCCGTTTTTTGTTATGAGCGTAACGGGAAAGATAAAGGTCTTTGCGGGTAATGCAAATCCGGCGTTAGCTGAGGAGATCTGCGGCTTTTTGGCGTGCGAGTTGAGCCGGTCCGATAACGAACGTTTTTCCGACGGGGAATTTAATTTCCAGATCGGTGAGAACGTTCGCGGACACGATGTCTTTATCGTGCAGCCCACGTGCCCGCCATCAGATCAACACCTGATGGAGCTGCTCATAATGATCGACGCGTTCAATCGTGCATCTGCCGAGCGTGTGACTGCTGTCATCCCGTACTTCGGTTATGCGCGTTCGGACAAGAAGGACCGTCCGCGTGTGCCGATATCGGCAAAGCTGGTAGCGAATTTGATCGCCACCGCAGGAGCCGATCGGGTTTTGACGGTAGATCTGCACGCGTCGCAGATCCAAGGGTTTTTCGACATTCCGGTCGATCACCTATACGCGGCACCGATCGTCGTCGATTACTTCAAGAAGCAGCCGATCGAGAACTTGATCGTCGTTGCGCCAGACACGGGCGGTGCGGAGCGTGCGAGAGCATACGCGAAACGATTGGGTGCCGGACTCGCACTTTGTGACAAACGCCGCGAGCGAGCCAATGAAGCGGATGTTATGAACATCGTCGGTGACGTCAAGGGAAAGAACTGCTTGATAATCGACGATATGTGCGACACCGGCGGCACGATATGTAAGGTTGCCGATGCTCTGCACAAGGCCGGTGCTAACGAGATCTCGGCGTGCTTTACGCACGGCGTACTTTCTGGAAATGCGGTCGAGAACATTTCGAATTCGCATCTGAAAAAAGTGATCGTGACAAACACGATCCCGACGAGTGAGGCCGCACAGGGGCTTGTACTGGCCGGACAATTGGAAGTTTTGAGTGTCGGCAGCCTTTTGGCGTCGGCAATTAGATCGATACACGACGAGACAAGTGTTTCGTCGCTGTTCATATAGAGAAGTTATGGCAGAGAAGATAACGATAAAAGCTGCAAAGCGCGAAACAGGCGGCAAGAACGTCAATCGCCGTCTGCGTGCAGAAGGCAAGGTCCCCGTCGTCGTATATGGCGGCGGTACGACGAGTTTTGGTGCGACGGCTGAGTTGAAAGACCTAGCCGCGATCCTTCGCACGGACGCGGGTGTCAACACCGTCTTTGGTCTCGATATTGACGGCGATATTAACGACGTCATTTTTCAGGACCGACAGATCGATCCATTGAAAGGACGGCTCATTCATGCCGACCTTCGCCGCTTCGCCAAGGGCGAGAAGATCGAAATGACCGTTCCGGTTCACCTTACCGGTCACGCTAAGGGCCTGGAGGAGGAAGGAGCGATACTTTCGCAGTCCATACGCGAGATCAAGGTTCTTTGCGAACCTGCAAACACGCCCGAGGCAATCAATGCTGACGTGTCGGAGCTTGATGCAGGGCATTCGCTGCACGTTTCAGACCTGGTCGTTCCTGAGGGAGTTGAGGTTCGTGAGGATCCGGAAACCGTGATCGCTTCGATCGTCATCGTTAAGGAAGTTGAGCTTGAACCGCAGGTCGCCGAGGAAGGCGCACAGCCTGTCGTCGAAGGCGAAGAACCGGCTGCAGATGCTCCCGGCGAAACTCCGGAAGGCGGCGGCGAATAGTTCGCCGGAATGTCGTCCGACGGCAATTGGCTTATTGTGGGTCTGGGAAATCCGGGCCCGCAATACGAAAAGACGCGGCACAACCTGGGCTTTATGCTCGTCGATGTGCTCGCACAGCGTGCCGCGACGCGCGTAACGCGTGAGGAATGCCGAGCCTTGATGGGGCGCGGCCTTGTTGAAAACCAAACGGTCGAGCTAGCGAAGCCTCAGACGTTCATGAACCTCAGCGGCGAGGCTGTGAAATGCCTCCTGCAAAAGGAGGAGAGATCGCTGCAAAGGATGATCGTCGTTTCGGACGACTTAGCGATACCTTTTGGGACGATCCGCATTCGCCCCCAGGGGACGCATGGCGGGCAGAATGGGCTGAGGTCGATCATTGACATTTTGGGCACGCAGGAATTCATCCGCTTGCGGATAGGAATTCAGCCGGAGCACCCGGTAAGCGACGCGAGTAGATTCGTTTTGGAGAATTTTTCGAGGGAGGACCTTGAAACGGTTGAAAAGATATTAGGCAATGCCGCTGACGCATTAGGGACGATCATTCGTGACGGCGTCGACGCGGCGATGACAAAGTTTAATTAGAAAGACATCCTTACTTCATCCGCTACGAGATGAGGTTGGTAACCGAAAGGAGACAGTAGTAGAAGATGAGAACTTACGAAGTAATGTACATCGTCGATCCGGAAACACCGGCCGACAAGATCGAAAAGCTTAATGACGCTGTCGGAAAGCTGATCAAGAAAGAGGGCGGCGAGGTCGTCAAGATGGAGGAGATCGGCCTCAAAACGATGGCCTATCCGATCCAGAAGAAGGAAGAGGGCCATTATGTGCTCTTTGAGATCAAAGGGACCGGCCAGGAGATCGCAGAACTCGAACGGCGCATGCGCGTCAACGATATGATCATGCGGTACATCACTGTCCGCGTCGACGAGGATCGCAAGAAGGCTGACGCGATCCGCGAGAAACGCGAGGCCCGTGCAGCCAAGCGCGCTTCATTCCGTCCGTCACCGGACGCAGCACAGGAGGCGCCGGCAGAGGCCTAGGGAGCAGAATTATGGCAGAAAAAGAAATGGAAATGATGAACGAGACCCCGCTCGGTGTTGGCGAAGATGTCATCGGTGATCGTCCGCGGCGTTACCATCGCCGTCGTCCGCGTCAGTTGGTCCCGGATTATGTTGATTGGAAAGACATCGACCTTTTACGGCAGTTCGTGCCGGAACGCGGCAAGATCATGCCGAGACGTATCTCAGGTATCACCGCAAAAGACCAGCGTCGTATCGCGAAGGCTATTAAACGTGCTCGCTCAATGGCGATGCTGCCGTTCGTAGCGGACTAGGAGTTTATCAATGGCACACACAACAGTTCTTTTACGCGAAGAGGTCGATAACCTCGGAGGACGCGGCGACATCGTTAGGGTCAAGGCGGGGTTTGCTCGCAACTTCCTGCTGCCCCGCGGGCATGCAACGCTGGCGACCAAGGGCAATGTAAAGCAGATCGAGCTGGAGCGGAACGCTCTTCTCAAGAAAGCCGCGATAGAGAAGGCGACCGCTGAAGCTCAACTCGAGCAGATGGAAGGTCTAAGCCTGAGCTTTGAGCGAAAAGCCGGCGAGCAGGGAACGCTGTTCGGTTCCGTCACGACGATGGACATCGCCGAGGCACTTCAGGCAAAGGGCTATGAGATCGACCGGAAGAAGATCGTTCTTCGTGATGCGATCAAAGAGACGGGCGAGTACACCGTAAAGGTCAAGCTTCATCGCGAAGTGACGCTCGATGTCCCAGTCTCGGTCACCGTCGAGGGCGGCGAGGAAGCCGCGAAGGAAGCTAAACCCGAGAAAAAAGCCCGCAAGCCAAAGGCGGAAAAAGCAGAGGAAAGTTCGGTCGATGCGGCCGAAACCGCTTCACCTGAAGCCTCGGAATAGTCTTGTTTTCGTTGGTAAGCATTAAGTCCCGGGTTTAGAACTCGGGACTTTTTTTCGATATGCATGGCTGATCAGCGTCCTTTCCAGCACATTGGGATCCTAAGCTTAGAATTCCACGTGGACAAGTTGTCGCG
>JADMIO011346895.1_pt1 | contig 91105 bp, 68 predicted proteins | sample 8958161 | NCBI WGS metagenome assembly JADMIO01 (sample SAMN16585339, study PRJNA669376) | soil metagenome | isolation source: Crop rotation soil | place: USA: Cullars Rotation, Alabama | collected 2011
CGCGACAACTTGTCCACGTGGAATTCTAAGCTTAGGATCCCAATGTGCTGGAAAGGCTTCTTCGACCAGGACCAAACCCAGCGCGGTGAGACCGAAGACGACGCCTGCAATCACTCCGCCTCTTGCGCTGAACACCAAGCCGGCGATGAGCACACCGACAATGTAAAACAACACCGCCATTGCATGAATGCCGTGCGCCGTGAGCGCCAGGACAGTTGCCATCAGCCAAAGCTCAGTCAAAAGCATGAGCCTCGCGGCACGCGTTTGGCCGCGCCGGTTCAGCAGCAGCAAAAACGGGAGAGTGACGTTGAAGGTCAGAACGATCGCCAGCCAACGCGGCCAGTTTTCAGGGAGGAGCCAGAACACAAGGATGAACTGTGTGTCAAGAACCAGTAGCAGGCTCAATATGATATGGTGCAGCATCTGTGCCCGCTCCGACTGCTCTTCATCGCTGAAAAGATGGCGAACGTTCATGTTGAACTCTCCTGTTCTCTTTCAAAATAATCCTACCATGGCTCGAGGTCGGCTGCGATTGGAGACAAGAAGATGTTCGTTCGCAAATCGCTGGCTGAGGCTCTCGACACCGCAATAAAACATCGAACGTCCAGGGCCGAACGCTGACCTTCCAAGCGCCTGCGGCTTCGGCGTTTGCTTCGGTTCAGCCGGGCAACAACTTGGGACAATCTTCAGATGATGCTGTGCCTGAGTTCCAGAGGAGATTTCCCATTGTCAGGTCAACTCCCTATCGGTTGCTTCTGGAAGCGGGCTTATTTTGAGGATGCGTCGTGATGACGCGCGGGAGAAACGCCTCGCTTCGAAGTGCCAACCCTTACGTTGTCAGTTCACACCACAACAAAAGGAGAAAAAATGAAACGTTTGATGTTACTTGCGGGCAGCTTGTTTGCGGCAGCCGTTATATATGGTCAACCCAGCCTGCCCAGCCAACCCGAACCCGGCCAATCCGCGCCTCCGCCAGGAGCAGGTGCAACCATAATTCAAACGAATGCATTAACTGGAACGAACGCATTGCCAATTCCCATGATCAGCGAGTACATAATTATTACGGGAACCAATGCCTCAGACCTTTCGACGAACGTTCAGCAAAAAGTGGTATCTGGATACCAACCGTTCGGCGATGTCTTCCATCAGTTCAGTGTGGACACCAATAGCAACACACGGTCTCACGACTATTGCCAGCCTATGGTCAAATATGGCCAATAACTGCCAGCCGCTCCATTTATCCCGTCGGCGTGAGAGTACCAGACGTCTGGACCGCGGCTCCGCGAGGTCTTAGCAGACTGCCAAGAAGCAGCCCGGGCTGGTCAACAGGCTGGGAAAGGTTTCAGGCAACTGGCTCTCCCACGCGCTGCGGCTCGCGGAGCCGCGGTCCAGGCGCATGGCGTGGCCACGTGGGCGGAATATTTGGGGCGTTCTTGGGACTACCGGTTTATAAAGTCAAAAACCATTAGTCCGCTTCAAGCGTAAAAAAGTTGGTCGTAGAAAAATTTCAAACCTGCTTTGCTTCCCCGGCCTTAAGCGGAATAAAGTCCGCGCTCCGTTGCCTGCCGGCATTTGTTACGAGCTCTTGGTTGGCGAAGCATTGTAAACTTCGAACATCCAACGGCGGATGCCGAACGTCCTATCTGTTGCGACTTCGGCGTTCGAAGTTCAGCATTTCCTTCGATTCGACCGCGCAACAAAGCGCCAGCGTCTTGGACTGGCGCAGTCCAAGACGCTAGCGCGACTTCCAAACGCGTCCGGATCTCTGCCACGCCTTGGAGCGCGGTAACGTGATATACTATTTCGCTTGAGTCTTTTACCTCGGCGGCGAAATTCAATCAGGCAAGAATAATAAATCAGGATAGACCATATGAATAACACAACAACTGAAGCCAAACTCGGCGGCCGGTTCACGTTTGCCGGCACGTCATTGACGGTCCAACGGATAGGCTACGGCGCAATGCAATTGGCTGGGCCCGCGGTGTATGGGCCGCCCAAGGACCCGGACGGTGCCGTCGCCGTCTTGCGCGAGGCCGTCGCGGCCGGCGTGAACCACATCGATACGGCTGACTTCTATGGGCCTCATATCACCAACCAAATCATCCGTAAGGCCCTGCACCCGTATCCCGCAGGATTGGTGATCGTCACCAAGCTGGGAGCCCGCCGCCCGGCTGACGGCTCGTGGCAGCCTGCCATTTCGCCCCAAGACCTGATTGATGGCGTTCATGACAACCTCCGCAACCTGGGCTTGGACGCACTGGACATCGTCAATTACCGGGCGATGGGATCGATCCACGGTCCCATGGAAGGGTCCATCACCGGACAGGTGACAGTGCTGGCCGATCTCAAGCGCAAGGGATTGATCCGTCACATCGGCTTGAGTAACGTCACGGCCAATCAGGTGGCCGAGGCACAGGCAATCACCGACATCGTGTGCGTGCAGAACAACTACAACCTGGCCAATCGCCATGACGATGCCCTGATAGACAATCTGGCGCGGCAGGGCATCGCGTATGTGCCGTTCTTCCCGCTCGGCGGGTTCACCCCGTTGCAATCGTCCACCTTATCAGCCGTCGCAGACCGGCTCGGGGTCAAGCCGATGCAGGTCGCGCTGGCGTGGCTGCTGCATCGGTCGCCGAACATCCTGTTGATTCCCGGCACGTCATCGGTCGCCCACCTGCGCGAGAACCTGGCCGCCGGGCAGTTGATGTTGTCACCGCAAACATTGGCGGAGTTGGACACGATTGCCGCCGCAACGGGCGCGGTGAAGCACTGAACGCCGGAGAGACAAATCGAAAACGCAGCTTACAGGCGGATGTCGGGCCGGACGGCGGGAGTTTGCCAGTCGAGATGCCAGTACAATGTCCAAAGTTTTTCCAGCGGGACCAATTCCGAATGCCCGTCAGCAAAACCGATGTTGATGGCGCCGGGCAATTTGCTGCCGGGAGTCAAATTGCGAGGCGCGCTGGACGCACTACCGTTCCCATGGCGTGCAATCGTGAACCTGCCGATGTTATCGGCCCAGCTCGACAGAGGACTGCCGGCATAAAGGTCATGGAATGGCGGTTCGTTCTCGGAAGGGTCGCCATCCACCCAATTCTCATCGGCAAAAACCGGGGTTGAGGAAGGTCTTACGATGTTGGCCTCGCCATTGAAACAGTAGGGCCGCTTCGCCGGATTCCAATCGGGATCGCGCGTGTAGAGCCACGAGTTGAATCCGTAGCTGCCGAAGAATTTCGTTTTATTGTCCGAGGTCCAGCGCACCCATGCCTTGTCGGCTGCGCCCTGGCCGTTGCCGGAGGTGGGAACCGGCTCGCGCAATGGCGCGCTGGGGCAGATGCCGATGCCTTTCTCGCGGGTGGTCACATTGAACGTTCCCATCCATGAGCCGCCGCCGGGATAAGTCGGGTCATTGTAGCCGGGGTGTTTGCCGTTATCACTGACATACATCAAACCGATGACACCCAATTGTTTGACGTTGCTGATGCATTGCACCCGCAATGCGCGCAACTTGGCCGACGACAACACGGGCAACAGGATGGCAACCAAAATGGCAATGACCGCGATGACCACCAGCATTTCGACGAGGGTGAAGGCGTTTTCCTGAAAACAGCGGCGGCGGATTGTGCTCATAAATTTGAGTTATTTTTCAATCGTGAGAGCCACCATGAATGGCGCCGATCCAGCCATGGCCGAGACGTAGTCAATGGACTGAATCTCCTTTTCTGCATGCGGGTTCGTGAAGGTGGTGTCGAAAAGGCGGATGCGCACACCCTGTTGGCCGGCAGCGGGATTGCTGCCGGTCCATGCAATCGTCGTATTCGTACCTGTTGGTCGTTTGATTGCAGTGCGCGGCCATTCCCACCAATCCAGCACCTCCACTCCTTGGCGAATGTCAAATCGAGCCTGATCGCCGTCGGAATAATGTAAAATCAGGCTTGCTGCTGTGGTGCCCAGCGGGTCAGCCATCGCCGAAGTGGCGTGCAGCAAGTGAATTCGCCGACCGAAAGCTGCTACACGAATTCCTTGGATGTTCTCCGGATAATCATACCCGCGCCGTTTCCATTCGGCTCCCTGAAGCTGAACCACACCATGTATTTCAAACGGCACCCGGTTCAAAATGCGTCTTCCATCACCCAGGCCGACCAGACCATTGTTGTCGTAGGCTGGAGTCCAGCTTTTGCCCAGTCTGCCGTTGCAATAAGCTGACAAATCCACGGTGTTGAACGCTCCGCTTTTCACATGAGGCAAGCTGTACGCCAAATAGGTCAACCCGCCGCCAAGCAACAAGAACACAAGGCACGCCACGACCAAAGTGGCTTTGGTCAGGACAAGCTTGTGGATGAAAACTGTCGTCCAGCCTGGAGGTCCCATTGTGGTCGCGGCCGACAGGGAAGATTTCGCCACGGACAAGGCCAGATGGGATGGTGGTGGAAGTGCACCTGCACTCAAAAAAGTGGACAAGGCCGCTCCAGATACGGTTGTTCCACGCCGCGTCAGGATGGTTCGCAATTTCTCCAAAGCCCGGCTGACTCTTTTTTGTGCCGTATCGTCGCTCACTCCCAGTGCGGCACCGATCACGCGAAAGTTCTTCTGCTCGAAATAGTGCAGCAGAATCGCATCGCGGTCCCTGACGTTCAACTTGTCCATCGCGGCGTCCAAGATGGGGCGGAGCCGTTCCCATTCCGGTGATGATTCTGGTGAAAGATCCTGCATGGCGAAAGCCTTCTGTTCACGGATGCGTCGGCGTTGCTCGCTTCGAACCGCCTTTGCTGCGACAAACCGGGTGGTCCGATAGAGCCAACCAGCCAGGATGACTTCACGCGGCAGCAGCCTCGCCTTCCGGGCGAGGTCCGTGAAAACAGTTTGTGTGACATCCTCCGCGAGGCTGGCGTCATGATTGGTCGAGCGCAGCGCAGTCCCATAGACGAGGTCGAAATGCCGAGAAACCAATTCCCGAAAGGCGTCTTCATCGCCCTTTTCGACGAACCGGCGCAACTGGGTCGCATCCTCTGTCATATGCCTTAACCCTTATAGCACCCGCCCTGGGAAAAATCCGACATGAAATCATCGTCTTTCGCGGCTGGGTCGCAGACCAGCCGCAACGGCTTCCGCAATTTCACATGCTCAAGTTCATTCCAGTGCGTCCCGGCTTGCGAAGCTGCTCCGACTGGTGCTGCGCACACAGTCGCGCTCCAAAAATTTGAAATTCGGACACTGCCAAAATATCCGGACTTTTTACGGCATGAGGACAACACGATAAAATCGCTGCGAGTCAGTTGGGTAGTCGGTGATTGTCACCAGCGATGTGTTGGTTTTGACTGGTGGTCCTAGATTGTTCCATTGAGCTGGCGAAAGATTCGTGGTGTATTGCACCTGATACGTGGCGCCTGCCACGGCATTCCATGCAAGTGTCGGCGTTCCGTTATTCCAAGTGAGGGGAGCCAGCACTGGAGCCGGGGCCAACGGCGTCACGGTGACATTTTTCCAGGTGGCAATATTTGGGCCCAATACATTGGGTCCTCCCTCGCGTTGGCCAAGGATGAGATAGAAGGGTCCGGTGCCCACATACAGACTGTTTTGAACACCGAGCAGGGCATTGTTTGAGGAAAACAATGAAACCGCTGCGAATCCTGTGTCTTCGATGAAAACCTTGACGGTGTACTGAAGATTAGTGGTGGGATCCGTATAGAGCTTGTTGCCCAAACTGAGGAAAGGCAGTCCACTATTATCATAGTTCACCCAGACACCAAAGTACGAACCGTTCCCGGGATTCAGGTTGCCGGGCACATTGATCCATTCTGACTGGTCTGCGCTGACAAGGAATAGCTCAAACGCGTTGCCATGTGCTTCGCTGGCAGTGACGGTGGTGGTCACCGTGAACGGCGGCCGGAACGAGTTAAGCGACTGGACGCCCGCGAGTTTATTTTGCCCACTGACGCCCGACATGTTCATTCCCGTCCCGCCAAAACTAAGCGTGGGGATGACCATCGTGGAGTTGAATTCCGTGGCCAGCCCTGTCAGCAGGCCGCTTGAAGTCGTCCACACGCCGGTGTTCAAGCTGTTCTCGGTGGTGAAATCATCCGACAGTTGGGCGTGACTGGTCAGGGGCGAAAGAGCCGCCAGGACAAGTGTCAAAGCGCCAATCAAACGCAATGGTCTTTCCGGCGGTGCCAGATTTCGAATTGCCCATCGCTGTCGCAAACATCCAATGGAACGCAGAAAAGAGATGCTCATGCTAAGTCTTTAGCACCCGCTCCGGAAAAAATCCGACAGGCAGGTGACTTAAAAATTTAAACACCATCACTTGCAGAAAGAATTTTCCAGTGCTACGGATAACCACTAGCAAAGCGAGTTTCGAGACTCAGGCAACCCAAAAAGGGAGGCGTTATGCAGATTCGAACGAAAGCTTTGATGTGGTTCAAGGTTGGTTTCCCAGTGTGGTTGGCAATTCTGCCCAATCCAGCTTCAGCGCCCAATTACTTTCCTCCACCGCTGCCGCAACCACATTTCTACGACCAGCCTGACACTTTGACGGACCCGAGATCACTCCGGCAGGTTGGCTTGCCGGTTGCGCAGACGCGCGCGGCCATTCCGCTGGAAAATCCGCAGACACCGGAAAAGATTGCTCTCGGGCAGAGACTTTTCTTTGAAGGTCGGTTATCGGCCGATGGTTCGGTGGCGTGCTCGTCGTGCCACAATCCCGCGCGTGCTTTCACCGACGGCAGGGCTGTTTCCATAGGCATCCACGACCGGGCCGGCCAGCGGAATGCCCCGACCATCTTGAATGCGCTTTATAACAAGACGCAGTTTTGGGACGGGCGGGCTGCTACGCTCGAGGAACAGGCGGCATTCCCAATTATCAATCCGGTCGAGATGGGCCAGCCGAGCCTCGATGCGGTCGTCAATCGGCTCCAGGCAATCAGGGAATACCGGCAGGCGTTCCAGGAAGTCTTCGGGCGCCCGGTGAGTCAAATCGATCTGCTGCGCGCCATCGCTTCGTACGAGCGGACGTTGGTATCGTTCAATTCGCCCTTTGACCGGTTCATCGCGGGAGACAAGCATTCCATCAGCGAATCTGCTGGGCGGGGCTGGAACCTGTTCAACGGTCAGGGCCGCTGCAACCACTGCCATGCGCTGAGCACCAAGCAGCCGAACCTGACCAGCTTCACGGACAATGGTTTTCATAACATCGGCATCGGCACGGTCAGAAAGCCGGTCATGCCGCTCGCGATCCGGGCAGGGGCGATGAGTGATGACAAGATGGTCATTGACCGTGCGGCCATTCAGAGTGAGATGAGCGCGCTCGGCCGGTTTCTGGTCACCCGGAAACAGTCGGACATCGGCGCCTTCAAGACACCGGATCTGCGCAATGTGATGGTCACCGCGCCTTATTTCCACAACGGGTCCATGCAAACGCTTTGGGACGTGTTGGATCACTACAACAAGGGCGATGGTATGCAAGACCCGTTTCTCGACCCGGCAATCCAGCCACTGGCCCTGACCGAGGATAACATCAACGACCTCGTGGCATTTCTCGCCTCGCTGACGAGCGATGATTACAAGGAACTCGGCGCGAGGGAACTGGCGCGGCAACGGGCCATAGCCCAGAAGTATCGACCGCAACGCAACACCGCGCGGGCGTTTGGGCCAAAGCCGGCACCACCGTCGGCAACCATCCCATAAAACGCCAGCAAGCTGGAGCATCCCAAGACATTGACGTGACTTGCAAGTGCGGCCGAATTTCCGATCCGGTTTGGCTTCATCTTTTTTTGAATGAGGGTTCTTCACCTTGAAGACTTTGCGTGACGTTGATGGAAAATAGCCGCGTATTTTCTGTCTCGAATATGGACAGTGTCCCAACTTTGGAGACAGACTCTACTGGAAACAAGGGATTTTTAAGCGAGTCGGAGGCAGTCAATGTTGGAGTCCCGGGCACTTGCACCGAATCAAGGCATTAATGTATGGCATTAAGACTGCTTTATCCATTGCACCCGTGCGGTTGGCAACAGGCTGTTAATGGACAATCGCATTCAAGCGAAATGAAAATGCAATAATACTAATTAATAAATAAGTGCCTGTTGTCGTGTTCAGACCGCATGGTTATTGGGAGCAAATAACTATGGAAGGCGACAAATGGAAAAGAACAAACGGGTTCACGTTGATAGAGATCATGATAGTTGTGGCGATCATCGGGTTGCTGGCAGCGATTGCGTTACCAAACGTCGTGCGGGCCCGAAGTAACGCACAACAAAATGCCTGCATCAACAACTTGCGGCAGATTGATGGCGCCAAACAAAGCTGGGGACTTGAAAACAAGGTGGCATTGACCACCGTGCCCACAGCCGAAGCCCTGCAACCGTATATGGGACGCGGTTCGGGCGGTCCGCTGCCGACGTGCCCTGCTGACCACTCGTCCACCTTTGACACCAGTTACAGCATCAACGACCTGCAATCTCCGCCCTCGTGCCTGATTGACACGAACCACGTATTTAACTGATTGGGTGCACATGGAAAAACTGGGCCGGCATTCATCAATGTCGGCCCTTTTATTTGCGAACTTGATGCCCCGCGATCATCGGCGGGAAATCAGTTCTTGCACGCCGTTCAACAGGGTTTCCACCGTGAAGGGTTTGGAAAGAAACACCTGGGCTCCGGCATTCAAGGCGGTGGATTGGACTTCTTCCCTGGGCGATCCGCTGAGAGCAATTATCCGCAGGGCGGGGTTTATCGGCAGCAGATTGCGGATCAGGTCCATCCCGTCCATCCCCGGCATCATCAAATCGGTGATGACTACCTTGAGAGAATCCTGGTACTTGGAACAGATGGCGAGGGCATCCGGCCCGTTTTCCGCGGTGAGTACCTTATATCCTTCAGCCTCGAGCGTCTCCCGGGTCAAGGCGCGCACGGCCGCCTCATCATCCACGACCAGAACCAGGTCGCCATGTCCACGCAAGACCTGACCATACTGCAATTGTCGAGCTGAAGGTTGTCCGGAGGGAGATGCGGGAAGCCAGATTGCAAACTCGGTCCCCTTTCCCGCCTCGCTGGTCAGGCAGATGCTGCCGCCGTGGCTCTTGACGATTCCCACGGCGGTGGAAAGGCCCAGGCCGGTGCCCTTGCCACTTTCCTTGGTCGTGAAGAACGGCTCAAAAACCTTGGTGAGAACATGGGGAGCGATACCGAATCCGGTGTCCTTGATGCTGATGACAAGGTGAGGCCCCGGCTTCAATTCCGGATTTTTGGCTGCACGGTTGTCATCCACGAGGATATTATGGGCGCTTATCGTCAGGTCGCCGCCCGTGGGCATGGCGTCACGGGCATTGACACAAAGGTTCAGCAGCACCTGATGAAGCTGCGTTGAATCGCCCCACAACTCCCAGAGCTTTCCAGGTACCTGCTTCTCGATGCGGATTTGTTTTGGAAAGGCGTGACGGGCGATGTTGATAACCTCCTCGATGAGCTGTTCTGGATGCAGAAGCGTCCGGCATCCCTCCTTGCCGCGGGCAAAAGTGATGATTTGCTTGACCAGTTCCGTGCCGCGTTTGGCGCTGGCATCGATGGCTTTCAGAAGTTTCAGGCGCTTCTCGTCATTTGCCTCCTGCATCAGCAGACCGGAGGACATGATGATGGGTGCCAGGAGGTTGTTCAAATCGTGCGCAATGCCGCCCGCCAGCATGCCGATGCTTTCCAGCCGTTGGCCGCGCATGAACTGGTTCTCCAGTTTCCTCTTTTCCGTGATGTCCTCAACCATGCCTACGGCGCAGATGCGATCTTTGGAGGTCCCGTGAACCAGCGAAACCGTGAGCCTGGCGCTGACCAACTCCTTGTCCTTGCGGATATAACGTTTTTCAATCTGGTAATCTTCGCGTTTGCCCTCCACCAATTCCTGGTAAAGGCTCCAGTCCTTCTCCACGTCTTCAGGATGGGTGAATTCCTTGAAGCTCATCTCCCTCAACTCCTCCTCTGTATAGCCAAGCAGCCGCTGGAGCGCAGGGTTGGTTTTGATTGGATGTCCGTCTGGATCAACAAGCGCCATCCCCAAGGGCGCATTCTCAAATATCACGCGGGACTCGGTCTCGCTCTTAAGGAGCAGTTCCTCCGTATTCCTTTGCTCAGTGATGTCCGTGGCGATGCCTACAATCCTGTCCACCTTGCCGCATTCATCCCGCACCAGGAACGCCCGGTCGCGGATCCAGCGCATGGAACCATCCGGCCGGACGATGCGGTAATCCTCATTATATTCGCCGGCGATTTGCTTCTGGGTCTGCGCCTGGTTCAACACCCGCTCACGGTCCTCCGGGTGAATGGCTTCGGCCCAGCGGCTGGGGGATTCGTAAAGCTCGTCGCAGGAGCGTCCCCAAATTCTCTCATAGCCAGGGCTGATATACAGCATCTGGCTTTTATCGACATTCGTCATCCAGAACACGCCGTCGATATTTTCGACGACCTGTCGAAAGCGGTTTTCACCTTCGCTCGCGCGATGAAGTGCCGCCGGCTGCTGCTCATGCTCCCGGGATTCCAGCCGTTCAGGCTGGGATCCTTTGGGTGCAATAAGCCGTTTCAGAATGGATTTGACTGGCATCGAATGGCGCGATTGCAGCAGCAACCCTGCCAAAAGCATCTCTAGCTCGAAACATTTACGTGCCAAGCCGCTCAGCGACAAGGGGCAAGCGGGTTCGCAACGCCGACGCTTGCTTGGCACATATATCGCTTCTGATAGATGGAATTGCGGGAATGAAATAGTCTTCCCGACCATTAAAGCCGGTGAAATCAAAGAGATAGGTTGTGCTCAAACGGAACCGTCCTTCACGGGATTGTCCTGCTTTGGGGCGCATTGGTTCGATGAAACACTAATCGTTATGAAGACAATCAAGGAAACGTTGGTCTGGCTTGGGTTGATTTTTGCCGTTTGCAGTCCGTGGGCGGCCTCAGGCGCGGAGTGGTTGACCGACACCAAAACCGCCTTGGACAAGGCGCGCAGCGAGGACAAGACGGTGATGCTCGACTTTACGGGGTCGGATTGGTGCGGTTGGTGCATGAAGTTGAAGAGTGAGGTTTTCGACCAGGCGGAGTTCGGTGCGTTCGCCAAAGACAATCTTGTCCTCGTTGAAGTGGATTTCCCGCGTCACAAAAACCAGAGCGCCGAGGAAAAACAGGCCAACGAGCGCCTGGCGCAACACTATGGCGTCAATGGCTATCCTACCATCGTGGTGTTGAACTCCATGGGCCAGGAGATCGGACGGACAGGCTACCATGAGGGCGGACCCAAGGCATTCATCGAGGATTTGAAACGTATGCCGGGGATGCATGTAAATAACCGGGCATCCAACAGCAGGCGCGCATCGGACGACGCGCCGACGTCCAAGCACGCGCCGGAATTTGTGCCGGTTGGGCCGGGCGTTCAGACCCATTACGGCGAACTGGCGTTGAAGGCGATTTCAGGCTCGGCGAACCGTCGAGCAGCATTGATCAATAATGAAACCTTTTTCGTCGGCGACACCGCGAAGGTGAGGGTGAATGATACGAAAGTCGAAGTGACATGCCGGGAAATCCGCGAAGATTCGGTGTTGGTCATTGTGGATGGAAAGAGTGTGGAGCTGAAGCTGGGGCATCACTAAGTACAGCTGACAGGATCCCAAGGCACCTCGTCACCAATGGAAAGAAGTAGAACCAGTGTCGAATGCGGTAAGTTGGTACTGCAATGAAACGGATGTTTTCCCCGAGGATCAAGTGTTTGACGCTCGCGGTTTTGTCTTTGTTTTTTGGAGTGGCCCTCGCGTTTGCGGCGGAGACCAATGGTTCTCCAAGGGAAGTGAGGATTGCCCTGCTCCGTCCGTATAACGTTTCAGGAGATACCAACATCGCGCATTGGCAGTACGCGCTCGCCGCTCTCCTGGAACATCACCTGAACCAGGAAAAGCAGCTCAACGTTGCGCCCCAAACTTCGCTTAATTTCGCTTTTCGCGAATCAAACCTCAAACCCGGCCAGGCGCTTACGCCGGAGGAGGCCCGAAAGATCGGGCGCATTGTGGAGGCCGACTGGACCCTCCTGGGCGAGTATCAGGTGCAGGAAGGGAGATGTACGCTCAAAGTCGAGCCCATCAGCAGCCTATCGAGCAACCGGTTTGAGCGGGTGACAGTGGTTTCCTCCAACTGGACGGATAGTTCGGCCCAATTGGTGCAGCAGCTTTTGAAAAGAATCGGCGTTGCTCCCGGTGCGAAGACAAACAAGGAAGTGCGGGGACGTTTCACAAGTTCGACGCACGCACTGGAATTGTTTGCCCGGGGATACGGGGCGTATCTGGAAAACCAGCCGTTGTCAACGACTGAGGGATTTCTGCAGGAGGCCCTCAAGGAGGATCCCCAATTCATTGCGGACGCCCAGCTTCTGGCGATTATCCTGTGGTCCGAGAACAAGCTGGACGAGGAGTCGGAAGTTTTGCAGCGGATTTTCAAGGCGGACCCTGAATCTTCGTCCGGGCGCTTTTTATTAGGCTGCATTGAAATCCGCAAAGAGGATTGGTTGGTGGCCCGGGAGGAAATCTCAAAAGCGATTGAACTCGATCCCACCGATTCTATTTATTTTTACAAACTGGCAGAAATCGATGGCGTGGAAAGCAGGTGGAAGGAGGCGCTGACCAATTTGCAAAAGGCGGAGGCACTGGATCCGTTCGATGCGTGCACCCATGCCGCACTGGGGCGTGCCTACGTCCATGTGGGGAATGTACCGGGGGCTCTGTCAGAGCTGAAAAAGGCGAAGCGTTATGCAGTGGATGACGTGGGTGCCGAGCAGGTGTTGGCCGAGACTTTTGCTCGCCTGAAGCATCTTCCCGAAGCCGTGCAGTATTATGAGAAATTCCTGGAGCGCGCGAAGGCGGAAGGATTTCCTGCCTCCCTGCTGAAAAAATACGAAGATGATCTGGCGTCTTACAAGGTACGGCTCACGCCGCAATACATCAGCGCGACAGCACCGGAAAGTTATTCTCCCGAGCAGTTGAAAACCGCGCTCCAGAAGCGGCTGACTCCCGAGGAATACGCCCGGGTCATCAATCCCTTTGAGAGCACGGCGGAGATGCGAACCTGGGCAAGGCAGATCACCGCAGGCGCGAACGGGGATTTTGAAAAGGCAAAAAAGCTTTATGACACCCTCATCAAACACCTCAATCTCTGCAATGAGATGGGCCGGCGCACGGCAAGGCAAACCTTTGAAGATTGGAGTAGTCCCAAGGCAACCATTTTTTGCGAGGGATACACTTTTCTCTATGTGGCCCTCGCCCGAGAGGCCGGGTTACGGGCAAATTATGTCCTGGTGCAAAAGGACTTCGAGGGGAGATTTGTCGCGCATGCTTGCGCGGCAGTTTTCGTTGGGGACAAGGCGTTGCTCGTGGATCCGACTTATTATTGGTTTGGGGTTCCGCACGAAAAATATGAATTGAAGAGCGACCCGCAGGCGGTCGGGATATACATGGCGGAATCGGGCGACATTGATCAGCAGCGAATCACCATCAAATTTGACCCGGACGAACCGATGGCGCACTTCAACATGGCGATGGACCTGGCGCGCACGAGGCACCTGAAAGAGGCCCGCGATCAACTGAGGGACGCCCTGAAGCTGGATCCAACGAGCTGGTGGGCGTATTATACGGAGGGCGCGATCGCGGCATATGAAGACAATTGGGATGAGGCATTGCAGGAGCTGGAGAAATGTTCCAGTCTGGATCCCGAGTTCCCGGAACTGCATTTTTTGCTGGGCCGCGTGCTTCTTGCCCGAGGTGAATACAAGGAGGCGCGTGAGGAGCTTCGTTATTATCTGGACGGCAGCGTCCACGCAGACCTAGCGGATGACGCGCGGGAGAAAATCATGATCATCAATAAAGCATTGGCAAGCGGCGGCACTTCCAGCTCAGACAAGTAAGGCGGGCGGAATCAGTGCCATGCCGGATTGGTTGCGAGTGCGGACGGAAACAAGTGTAGATGGGATTCACCCTATTGTGATGAGCAGAAGGGGCGTTGAGCGTAAGAAATAAGGGGTTTGCGGGGTAGTTCTCGGAGGAAACCAGGTCAAGGAATGCCGTCTGGCATGAGCCGTGCCAAGGAGTGATGCAAACCTGAAAGGAGAAATTTCTTATGTCATTCATCAAAACGAAGGACGGTACAGACATCTATTTCAAGGATTGGGGTGAAGGCCCGGTCATCACGTTCTCACACGGTTGGCCTCTGAACGCCGATGCCTGGGATGGGCAGATGCTTTTTCTCGCGCAACACGGTTATCGCGTGGTCGCGCATGACCGCCGTGGTCATGGCCGGTCCAGCCAGGCTTCTGCCGGAAACGATATGAACGGTTACGCGGATGATCTGGCGGCGGTCATCGAGGCGCTCGACCTGAACGACGTGACGCTGGTAGGCCATTCCACCGGTGGCGGGGAAGTTGCGCGCTACATCGGCCGCTACGGGACGAAACGGGTTGCTGGCGCGGTCCTCATCTCTGCCGTGCCGCCGATCATGGTGAAATCGGCCTCCAATCCGGAGGGCCTGCCAATCGAGGTGTTTGACAAATTGCGGAGCGGAATCTTCAATGACCGCTCCCAATTCTACAAGGACCTGGCGTTGCCCTTTTATGGTGCCAATCGGCCAGGTGCGAAGGTTTCGCAGGGAATTCTGGACCAGTTCTGGCTCTGGGGCATGCAGGCTGGTCTCAAGAACGCTTACGAAAGCATCAAGGCATTTTCGGAAACGGACCAGACGGAGGACTTGAAGAAATTCGACGTGCCGACGCTGCTGCTGCAAGGTGAAGACGACCAGATCGTTCCCATCAAGGACGCATCAATGAAATCGGCGAAGCTGATCAGGGGCGTAAAGACAATCTATTATCCCGGCGCTCCTCACGGTATGACGGCCACGCATCAGGATCGGGTCAATACCGACCTGCTCGACTTTATAGAACAATCGCGGCAAGCGTTGAGAAAAGCAGCCTGAGTGGCGGATCGGAACGGCTCCGATTTCCATGTGACCTTAAATTTCCGCGAGCCTTTTAACTTCGGCAGCCTGCCTTATACATTACCCAAATCTTGCGCAATACATTATCATATATAATGAAATTCATTAGTGTGAATTTCCAATCCCATTGGGCTTCAAAGCGTATTGTTAAACGCGCTGCATGGCTTCACAAATGGCGCCATGCAAAACAAGGGGAGTTCCTGTTGTTTTCCATGCGCGGCATCGGTGGGGCAGCGTTGGAATCATTTGCGCCGATGGAGAGACGTTCCTTGTTTCACGGCCATTCTGATGGTCCTGTTTTTTCTTCAACGCGCGCTGGCGGCTGATCCGGTCACGCCAACCCTGCAGATTCCGAGCATCGGCGACAACTTCCTCCACATCCTTTCCCCGACGACTCTGGAACTGGTGCTCATCAACACCCAGGGGCCATTTGACACCAACGTGAACACGTGGGCCTGGGTAGAGGATGAAACCAACTTCGTCCCGCCCAACCTGTCCAGCGTGAGGGTCATAGTGAACGGTCAGGCCAGTCAGGTGACGCAGGTGGGTTTCAAACGCCGCCCCATCTATGCGCCCCAGATCGAATGGGACCTGCGCATCGAGAGTGCGTTTTATCTGGAGCTCGCCAATCCCATTGCGGACGGCCAATCCGTGCAGGTGGTCAATGACGGGACTGTCTGGCCCACCAACCTGCAGTTCAGTACTATGGCTAATCCCTTGCGCTACACCGCCGCCATCCATGTGAATCAGGAGGGTTACATGCCCTCATTTCCCAAGAAGGCTATCGTGGGTTACTACATCGGGAACCTGGGAGAGCTTCCCATTCTGACCAACACATTTTCCATCGTAGACGCCCAAACCGGCGCCACCGTCTATCAGGGCACGCTCACCCAACGCCCTGATGTGGGTTATCCCTACACACCGACGCCTTATCAACAGGTCTACGAAGCGGATTTCACGAGCTTCAACACACCCGGCCAATACCGAGTAATGGTTCCCGGGATGGGCGCGTCACTGCCCTTCCGCATCGATGCCGGCATCGCGATGGATTTTGCGCGCACGTATGCGCTTGGCATCTTTGAACAACGCAGCGGTTTTGATGTGGAGATGCCATACACACGTTTCACTCACTCGCCCGACCACACAGTTCCTTCATCCGTCCCCACGAACGATACGGACCCTTTTGTGTTCACCTGGCAGACCGTCTCCAATTACGCCATAGAGATTGATCCTAACAATCCACCGCAGACCGCGCCCACCCTCACCAATCCTTCCGCGCAACTCTATCCGTTTGTGAATCCCGGCCCGGTGGACACGAGCGGCGGGCATTTTGATGCCGGTGATTACAGCAAGGCTACGGAAGATAGCGCTCTGGTGGTTCATTATCTCATCTTTGCAGTGGATGCGGTGCCGGGCATTGCCGGGTTGGACAATCTCGGCATTCCTGAGAGCGGCGACGGTATCAGCGATGCCTTGCAGGAGGCGAAGTGGGAGGCGGATTTCCTGGCCAAAATGCAGGATGCGGACGGCGGGTTTTATTACCTGGTCTATCCGATTGACCGCGAATACGAATACACCGTCCTGCCGCAATTTGGCGACCCGCAAGTCGTCTGGCCGAAGAACACGGCTGCAACTGCGGCAGCCGTCGCGGCATTGGCTGAGTGCGCGTCGTCGCCGCGTTTCAAGCAGGCATATTCCCAAGCGGCGAGCAATTATTGGGTGAAAGCGCAGCTTGGATGGAAGTTCCTGACGAACGCCATCGCGCACCACGGCGTGGAGGGCGCATATCAAAAAATACAGCATTACGGCGATGACTTCACCGATGCGGACGAGCGTTCTTGGGCCGCGTGCGAAATGTATCTGGCCACGGGCGATCAGCAGTATCAGCAGAAATTGTTTGAGTGGTTCCCCGACCCGACCGACCCGGGAACATTCATGTGGGGTTGGTGGCGGATGTATGCATGTTATGGAAACGCAGTTCGGGACTATGCCACTGCGGTTTCCAGCGGACGCCTCAAGTCAAACCAGATTGATTCCAATTATTTGGCCGCGTGCATCACCACCATCACCAACTGTGGCAACGACCAGCTCCAGTTCTCCCAGGACAACGCCTACGGCAGCAGCTTTCCGGATGAGACCAAGGCCGTACTCGCGGCCGGTTGGTATTTCTCTCCCGTTCAGGCCTTTGATCTCGTGGTTGCGCAGCTCTTCAATCCCAACCCGGCTTATGTGGACGCCATCTTGCGCAACCTGAACTTCGAAGGCGGCTGCAACCCGGTGAACGTGACCTACGTCACAGGCCTGGGCTGGAAACGCCAGACGCAGGTGGTGGACCAGTATTCGGAGAACAATTTTACCGTGCTGCCCAAGGATGGCGTGCCCCTCGGCAACATCCAGCAGGGCTTTGTCTGGACTTTTCAATATGGCTATTTGCTCACGCCGCTCTGCTTCCCATGGGACGGCGCAGACATACCCTGTCCTATGTATGACCGGTGGTGTGACTTCTTCAACGTGACCACTGAGGCTTCGACTACGGACACCGCGCGCGGCTTTGTGGTCTCGGCGTGGCTGGCGGCGCAAACTTCTTTGGCCACTCAACGTTGGAGCCACACCAATGCAACGATTGTAACGCCAAATCATCCTCTACTTCCGAACCAGCCTGTCACCGTCACGCTCACGGTGGCCGACACGAACCTGTCGACCGCGAGAATCGTGTGGGAAGCGCTCAACCAATGGCCGAGCTATGGCGGTTTGACCTACACCTTCAACCCAAATCTGCAGGATGGGCCCGCGTGGATCCAGGCCGAAATACAGTGGCCGGATGGACGCCGGGCGTTCGCGACCAACCAGGTGATCGTAAGTACCAACGCGCGGCCGCTTTTGAGCAACCCGCAGTTGCTCTCTGGTGGCGGATTTACATTCACGCTCACTGGCGCGCCGCAGGTTAGCTATATTATCCAGACCTCGGCGGACATGGGCATTTGGCAGGCGTTCGCCACGAACATCCTACCGGTAAGTGGCATGATGTTGATCACAGATGCTCAGAGCGGTGCGCATTCAAAACGCTATTATCGTGCGGTATTGATGCCTTGAGTTGGTTCGCGCTCTTCAAGCCGCCGGCAATTCCAGCCAGAAGCGGCTGCCTTGGCAGGGCTCAGATTCCACTCCGACCTGGCCACCAAGGCGCTCCATGGTTTTGGTCACCATTGCCAAGCCGATGCCGGTGCGGGTGTCGTCTTCGTCCTGATACAGACGTTCGAAGACGCGAAAAATGCGCTCGTGGTAGAGCGGTTCGATGCCGATACCGTTGTCCTCGACCCAGAGCCGCACACGGGATTCGTGCACTTCCGCCCAAATGCGGACGCGAGGTGTTACTCCCAGGGCGGTGAAGGTCAGTGCGTTGCATAATAGTTCTTCAATGGCGCGTGAGAGCAGCCTGGGATCGGCCTGGACATTCGGCATGGGTGGGATGATTTCGACGGTGGCTTGTCTGGCTTTGATTTTCGGTTCCAATCCATTCACCACATTGCGCGTAAGTTCCTCAAGGCCGGTGCGCCTCAAGGTCACATGCGTATGGCCCAGGCGGCCGTAAGCCAGCAAATCCAGGATGAGCCGGTCCATGCGTTGGGCGGCGGCGGTGATGCGATCCATGCACTCCTTGTCCTCGCCTCCCAATCGAGGGCCGAGAGAATCCATCAAGACCTGGGTCAAGCCCGAGAGCGCCCGCAACGGCGCGCGGAGATCGTGCGCCACGTGATAAAGCACACTTTCAAGGGAATGGACGGTTTCCACCAGGTTGGCCGTGCGCTCGGCCACCTTTTTTTCCAGTTGGCCGGCATGTTCATCGAGCTGCGCCTTGGCTTCGCGCAATTCGTCGAGCGCCTTGCGATGTTCGGCAACCTCATGCTGCAGCCTGCCGGCAAGGATTTCGATTTGCTGCTCGCGAACCCGTGCGCGGTGCAGGTTGACAATGGCGATGAACCCGATGCCAGCCGTGAAAGCGTGGATCAGCATCAACGCAATGGCATCCAGACTGTTCGGACCAAATTGGAAGACCGGTTCAACAAAGAAAAAATCGGCGAGCAGCAAACCAATGATCAAGGACGCGATGCCAGGGCCAAGTCCGCCATACCACGCGGCGGTCATTGAAGCCATGACGTATAAAATGAACAGGGAACCGCCATCGATGAATTGTCCACAGACAAAGTCCAATCCCAAGGCCAGGAGCGCAAGTAACACGGCCACGGCGTATTTTGACACAATCGCGCTGCGCGAGAGAAAATCGTCTTGGCCTGCGGAAGGGCTCTTCCAGACCCAGTGGCCGGCGAACAACCAATCCCTCGCATCCCAGGCTCTTTTGTCCATTTCCATAAGGAAAGATTAACCCGGAAGCGGCTTGGGGCAATGAGGTGGAAATCTCGAACGTTGCATATCCCGGATAGTTGTTGAAGTTGAGTGATATTTGAGCCGTTATGCCTCTCCTACGAAGCTTGAGGCGGCAACGACGCGCATCCAAAAACGCCGAAGAAGTGACATGTTCGCAGGCGCGCAAAAAGGGATTCGCTTTCGGGCTGCGGAGGAGTGTCCGGTCAAAGCGGCAGAGGGCTGCCGCAGTCCAAGACGCTGGCGCGACTTCCAAAGCGCTCTCTGAATCTCCGCTAGCGGTGGGTTCTTTTTTCTTCTTTGCCTTATGGCGTGGCGTTAATCTCCCGGCATGAAAACCCATCTCAGAACGGTTTCCGGATTCTTCGGCTTTGCGGTGATTTTGCTATCAGGTGCCTTAACCTCGCGTGGCGCGGTCACGTTGGCGGACCATGGCAAGTCACGATACCAAATTGTCATCGGCACGAATGCGATTGCGTCGGAGCGGTATGCGGCGGAGGAGTTGCAGCGATATGTGCAAAAGATTTCGGGTGTGACACTGCCGATTGTTACGGATGACTCGCGGCCCGGTACGCGAGAAATCATTTTGGGCGACAATGAGCATCTGCGCCGGTTGGGAACGAATTATAATGTGGCCGCGTTGAGCGCCGAGGGTTTCATTTTGCGGACGGACGGCAAGCGGTTGATCATCGCCGGCGGCAAACCGCGCGGAACGCTTTATGGCGTATATGAGTTGCTCGAGCAGAAGTTGGGCGTGCGCTGGTTCACGCCGGATTGTGAAACCGTGCCCCAGACGAACCGGCTCGTGGTGCCATCGCTGAATGAGACGCATGTGCCTGCGCTGGAGTATCGCGAGGTATATTGGACGGAGGCGTTGCACGATGCGGATTTTGCGGCACGGCATCGGTTGAACGGGAACAATTATCCGCTCAAGGAAAAACATGGCGGGCGCGGGGAAGTGTATTTTCCGTTCGTTCACAGCATGGACAGCCTCATTCCGCCGTCGCTTTACGCCACGCATCCGGAATATTTCCCGCTCATCCACGGCAAGCGCGTGAATGGTTACGTGCAGCGGTGTCTCTCGAATCCCGACGTGCTCAAGCTCGCCATCAAGCAGGTACGGCAATGGATCAAGGAGCATCCCGAGGCCACCATCATCAGCGTTTCGCAGAACGACGCCGGAAGCTGGTGTCAGTGCGACCAGTGCAAGGCGCTCGATGACGCCGAAGGCAGCCCGTCAGCGTCGTTGTTGCGGTTCGTGAATGCGATTGCGGAGGACATTGAGAAGGATTATCCGAACGTCCGCATCGACACGCTGGCATATCAATACACGCGCAAGCCGCCGAAGACGATTCGTCCGCGCGCCAATGTCATCGTGCGGCTTTGCTCCATTGAATGCTGCTTCGCGCATCCACTGGAGACATGCGAGTCGGCGGCGAACCGCAGCTTTCGCAATGACATCCTGGCATGGGAGCCGATTGCGCAGAAGCTTTACATCTGGGATTACACCCCGAATTTTGCAAACTATGTGCAGCCGTTCCCTAATTTCGCCGTGCTGCAGCCGAACGTAGATTTCTTCGCGCGGCATAATGTGCATGGAGTGTTCGAGGAGGGAAATTATTCCTCCGGCGGCAACGGCGAACTTGGGCCGTTGCGCACATATGTGTTGTCGGAAGTGTTGTGGAACCCGAAGGCGGACACGCAACAACTGATCAGCGAGTTTATCAACGCGTATTACGGGAAGGCGGCGCCGAACGTCCTTGCGTATGTGAATTTGCTCGAGGCGCAGGTGCGCGCGCCGGAAGTCCATGCGCATATTTATGATTCGCCCAAGGCGGCCTATCTGAACGAGCCGTTCCTGCGCGCCGCCGATGCGTTACTGACGGGGGGCCGAGACGGCTGCTGAGAACGACACGGTGCGCCAGCGGGTGCAGGTGGTGCGACTGCCGGTCTGGTATGCTGAGTTGATGGGAGGTCATGTCTCGGGCAAGGAACGCGCGGCGTTGCTGGCGCGGTTCATCGAAACGGGCCGCAAGACGGGGATCAGCAACATCAGCGAAGGGCAGTCGTTTGAGGCTTGGGCCAAGAATGCGCGATGAGCGGCTGCTGAATATATTGTTCAGAGAATTTGGGGTGATTAGTGCGCGTTGGGTTTTCAAACGCTCCCTTCCCTTCCCCCCTGAACCTCGGACCATCCCGGACCGCCCCTTCCCCCTGAACCGACCGCAATTGGAGCGCGGGCAGTCCCGGCCCGCAGCAGGCCAAACACGGGAGACGTGGGCAAGTTCTTGACGCAAGATTTCGAACGTGCTGCGAGCCGGGACGGCTCGCGCTCCGTCTGGTTGTGTACCGCTCGTCGATTCAGGGGGGCAAAGCGCGAAAGTCCCTTTCGGCGAATTCTCACCCCGCCCTCTCTCTTTGGGCGGGACGGATGTTTTGCGAATTTGTGTCGGAACTTTGAGGCTTTCCTTTTCGGTAAAGCATTCTAAGTTAGTCCTCATGAAACATTCGGGTAGGGCCCGGAAATCGGCCCTGAAACTCATTTTTTGGACTTTGGTTGCGCTGGGTGTCGTGTTCATCATCGGCCCGCTGGCGGTTGCCTTGGGTATTGTCATCAGCTCGCTGACGATGTTTCTCATCGTCGTCTGGGTTGTATTCGCGGCGTTCACGCTTTATTTCTTCCGTGACCCCAATCCGCATGTGCCGAACGAGCCGGGTGTCATCGTCTCACCCGCCCACGGGAAGGTGGATGCGATTGATGAAATCAACGAACCGCAGTTCATGGGCGGACCGTGCAAGCGCATTTCGACGTTCCTTTCGGTCGTGGATGTGCATGTGCAGAACGCGCCGGTGAGCGGCAAGGTGATTTTTTACAAATATACGGTGGGCGAATTTCTCAATGCGCTCAAGGCCGAGTCCGCTGTTCACAATGAAAATGCGCTCATCGGCTTTGACGCCGCGGAGCGTCCGGGCACGAAGATCGGCACGCGGTTGATCGCGGGCGTGATTGCGCGGCGCATCGTGCCGTTCGTGAACGCGGGCGATGAGGCGTTGCGCGGCGAACGCATCAGCTTGATTCAATTCGGTTCGCGCGTGGACTTGTATCTGCCGCTGTCGGCCAAGATCAAGATCAAGCTCGGTGACCGGGTCGTCGGCGGCGAAACCATCATGGCGACGTTTGAGTAAGATATTTTTTACCACGGATGGACACGGATCAGAAAGCGACACGAATTTCGCGAATTCACACGAATTCCCGGTGTTCAGGGTGGATTCGTGAGTCCGGAGCGCGAGCCGTCCCGGCTCGCTGTAGCGTGGAAGGTCCGGTGGGCAACAAATTTGAATACGTCTCTACAAGCCAGCCTGCTGCGAGCCGGGACGGCTCGCGCTCCGAATTACGGCGGTTGTCCTCCCGATTGAACAGACTGGCGCGTCAGCCGGTCTTTACTCTCGAACCTGATACCTGTGAAAAACGGAAAACCCATTTTTGCACGCCGGCCAACGAACCACCTTGCTATGGAGCAGCCTGCGCAAACCAACGGAACTGAATCGAATCCGCCCAAACTGAAGATTTATTTCCTGCCGAACCTTTTCACGGCGGGCAACCTCTTCTGCGGCTTCCTGGCACTCACCAAGATCGTGAACGTGGATGCCGTGGATCTGGCGTCGGGCAATTTCAAGCAGATCTATAACGCGCTCATCCTCATCTTGGCGGCGTGCATCTTCGATATGTTCGACGGGCGCATTGCGCGCATGGGCGGACGGGAAAGTCCGTTCGGGCGCGAGTTCGATTCGCTGGCGGACCTGATTTCGTTCGGTGTGGCACCCGCGTTTTTGGTGCATCGCATCGTGTTGCGCGAGGTGTTTGAGAGTCATCCGGAGTTTGGCTGGTTCATCTCGTCCATTTATGTGATTTGCGGGGCGTTCCGGCTGGCGCGGTTTAACTGTCTCGCGGCCATGGAAGGGACGGGCGGCGGAAAGGAATTTCTCGGGTTCCCGATCCCGTCGGCGGCGGGTTTGGTGGCGTCGCTGACACTCTTGATGCTCTGGGTTTATGAGAAAGATTTTAACACCGCCTACTGGAAATATCTGCTGCCGGTGCTGATGCTCTTCCTCTCGTGGATGATGGTGAGCGAGGTGAAATATCCGACCTTCAAGGGGTTGGATCTCAGGACGACACGGACGTTCACGAAGACGTTGCTCGCCATCTTGTTCATCGGCAGCATAATCATCTTGCAGGAGAAGATCCTGATCTTCGTGCTGCCGCTGTTCTTCACTTCGTATCTGGTCTACGGCTTCATCCGCCCGCACATCTCGCGGAAGATGCGCCGGGAGATTGAAGAGGAGGAAGAGGACGGGGATGATGATGTGACGGCGGTGTGAGGGGTGAAAAAGATGAGGATAGAGGATAGAAGATAGAGGATGGCGAAGAAGGTCCCGCGTTGCTGGAAAGAATGACGAGGACGAGCGGGTTGTAGTGGTGCTGGAACTGCCGCTCGTCACATCACCGGAGACAGCCGTGAAAGTGGCGATTGCAGCGGAAGTGAGGGGGAAAAATGAATACCGACACGAACGCGCTGACAATGTCAAACCAAGGCCGGATTCATGCGCGCAACCAGGGAGAGACGTTCGGGCAGTTCGTCGTAATTATTGCTTTTGCCATTGGCATTTGTTTTCTGTCCGTCTGGATTCTGAGGGCAATACGAAAAAGATAATTCCTCGATTTATTTTCAAATTAGGCTACTCCCCCAGGGCCAATGTAGTTGAATCTGGTAGTGTTCCATTTAAAAATTACCCAATGAAACTGGTGAAAGGCATTAGGAGGAACAAGTGAAAAACGGTTTTCGCGGGGCACCGCCTTGGTTGAGTGCATTCGCTATTAGCATCATCCCGGGCCTGATTTCAGCGATTCTTACGATAATATTCCAGCGACGTTTTCATTTATCCAATCTCGTTTCATTGGCAGTTTTGGCGCTAGTCGGCCTTCTAACGTTTGTCGCAATGATAGTCGTGCTGGCCGTTGCTGCCAGATGCGCTTCTAAAAAACGCCGAATTTCAAAGAATCCAGATAAAACCCCAAATTAGGACACCACCGCGCTGTGTCGTGAATTGACTTGGGAAGGGAAAACGCTAATAATCGGTCCACGTGAGGGTCGGCCATTTTTTAATTTGTGATTTTTAATTTTTAAATTCTGATGTTTTCCGCCCCCGCCATTTTCATTCCTGCCTCAACCGGCTTGGTCAGCGGGTTGCTGCTGAGCATCCCGGTGGGGCCGGTGAACCTGACGATTCTCAACGAAGGCGCGCGGCGCGGGTTTAGATATGCGGCGTTGGTTGGCCTGGGTGCGACGGTGATGGAGGTCATTTACTGCTCGATCGCTTACACGGGGTTCGCCGAGTTTTTCACGCATGGAATGGTGAAGAACATCATGGAGGTCTTAAGCGCGTTGTTTATCATTTTTCTGGGTTGGAAATTTTTTACGGCGAAGTCCGTGGATCCATCGCAGCCTCTCGGCGGGCGCATTGAGGAGAAGTTTCATCCGCAATCGGCGTTCATGACCGGGTTCGTGCGGGTGCTGGGCAATCCGGGCCTGCTCGGCGGCTGGATTTTGCTGGCGACCGGTTACCTGGCGCAACCGACCTTGGAAAGCAAGGGGGCGTGCGTGGCGGGCATCGGACTGGGAACATGCCTCTGGTTTTGCGGGTTGAGCTACGGAGTGTCGCAGGGCGGCAAGAAGCTGAGCAGCCAGACGCTGTTGCTGGTGGAACGCGGGTCGGGTGTGGGGTTGCTGGTATTTGGAGTTGGGTATGCGTGCCGGGTGGCTTGGATGCTGGCGCGGTTTGGGATGTAGAGGAGAGGCGTTGCGTGGAAAGGGCGGAATGCGGAATGGGGGGAACATCGAACGCTCAACGTCCAACGCCGAACGCCCAAAGATTGTTCCAAAGGTGAGCGCCGCACAAGAGGGCTGTCTGGCTCCCTTGATGGTGGTTTTTGATTTTTTTAAAGAGATAAGGGGCAAGGTTGCTTGAAACCAGGTTCATTGGCAGCGGCAATCCCATTTGCGCGGACAAGCTGTCCGCGCTCCTTTCTGCACCCTGGCGGGTTCACCCGCTCAGCCAATAAGTGCGCCACCCCAGTGTGCCATGGGGCTCTCATGTGTGCCAAAGCGTCTCACATGGCGCAGTTTTTCAGGTGACTCTAAAGTGGTAAAAAATTCGTAACTTTGATTCCCACAGCAATTTGCATCAGTTTTCACATTTGTGGCACTGGCATTGCTTTTGAAGTCATTAGTAGAAACATTTTATACAACGATTTTATGGCTAAAGTATTAGGCATCGACTTGGGAACGACCAATTCCTGCATGGCGGTCATGGAAGCCGGCGAACCACTCGTCCTCGAAAATTCTGAGGGCAAACGCACCACCCCTTCCGTCGTCGCTTTTACCAAGAGTGGCGAGCGCGTCGTAGGCGACGCCGCCAAGCGCCAGGCGGTCACTAATTCCCGCAACACCATTTACTCCATCAAGCGCTTCATGGGCCGCAAGTTCGATGAAGTGCAAGAGGAGATCAAACGCGTCCCTTACAAGGTCGTGCGCGCCTCCAACGGCGATGCCGCGGTCGAAGTGGAAGTGGACGGCAAGACCAAGCAGTTCAGCCCGCCTGAGATTTCGGCGATGATTCTCGCCAAGCTTAAGGCAGACGCTGAAACGCGCCTTGGCGAAAAGATTACCCAGGCGGTCATCACTGTTCCTGCGTATTTCAATGATTCGCAACGCCAGGCCACCAAGGACGCCGGACGCATCGCTGGCCTTGAAGTGCTGCGCATCATCAACGAACCAACGGCGGCATCGCTCGCGTACGGGTTGGACAAGAAGAAGGATGAGAAGATCGCGGTCTATGACTTGGGCGGCGGCACATTCGACATCTCCGTGCTGGAAATCGGCGACGGCGTGTTCGAAGTGAAGGCCACCAACGGCGACACCCATTTGGGCGGTGACGATTGGGACAACAAGATCATGGACTGGATTTTGGATGATTTCAAAAAGGAGAACGGCATGGACCTGCGGAAGCAGCCGGATGCCTTGCAGCGTATCAAGGAAGAAGCCGAAAAGGCCAAGATCGCGCTCTCCAGCTCGCAGCAGTATGACATCAACCTGCCGTTCATCACGGCGGATGCCAGCGGGCCGAAGCACATCAGCACGAAGCTGACCCGCGCGAAGATGGAGCAGCTTTGCGATGATTTGTTCGAGCGCACCATCCAGCCGGTGAGGAACTGCTTGAAGGACGCGGAACTCAGCGCCGACAAGGTTGACGAGCTGGTGTTGGTGGGTGGCATGACCCGCATGCCGCGCGTGGTGGAAGTGGCCCATACGCTGGTCAGCAAACCGCCTCATCAGGGTGTGAACCCGGATGAAGTGGTGGCTGTGGGCGCCGGCATCCAGGGTGGCGTGCTCAAGGGCGACGTCAAGGACGTGCTGTTGCTGGACGTGACGCCATTGTCGCTGGGCATCGAGACGCTCGGCGGCGTGTTCACCAAGTTGATCGAACGCAACACCACGATCCCGACCCGCAAATCGGAAATCTTCTCGACGGCCTCGGATAATCAGCCGGGCGTGGAGATCCATGTGTTGCAGGGTGAACGGCAGTTTTCGCGGGATAACAAGACCATTGGCAAGTTCCAGTTGACCGAGATCCCGCCCGCCCCGCGCGGCATGCCGCAGATTGAAGTGACGTTCGACATCGACGCCAACGGCATCCTGCACGTGAGCGCGAAGGACCTGGGCACGGGTAAGGAACAGAAGATCACCATCACCGCGAGCAGCGGTCTCTCGAAGGACGAGATCGAGAAGATGCGCAAGGACGGCGAAATGCACGCCGAGGAAGACCGCAAGCGCAAAGAAGAGATCGAGACGCGCAACGAAGCGGACAACGCGGTTTATCGCTCGGAAAAGATGCTGAAGGACAACAAGGACAAGATTGCCGACGGCGACCGTTCGAAGATTGAAGCTGCGTTGAACGAGGTGAAGGAAGCGTTGAAGGGCAGCGACGCCGGCGCCATCAAGAGCGCGAGCGAGAAGCTCAACGAGGCGTGGCAGGCGATTTCGGCCGAACTCTACAAGGCCGCTGCCGAGAAGGCCAAGGCTGGCAAAGCGGGTCAGGGCGGTCCTGAAGCTGGAGGCGAACAAGCCAGTGCCAGCGAGGGCGGCAAGAAGGGCGGCGAGGACGAAGGCCCCATCATTGACGCCGAAGTGGTGGACGATAAGAAATAAGAGCTGACCGAGTCAGCACGCGTGGAAGAACCTGAAGTTCAGGTCCTTTCCACGTCGGGGCAAGGGTGCGTTCACCCCGATTGACGATGATCACAGCAGAGAAGCGACAACTAGAGGCGATGGCTGCCCGTAGCGCAGGCTTCCAAGCCTGCTGTATCGCCGATTTCCAAATCGGCAGGGCGTCGGCAAGTTCGAGTGCGTCGGAGTTGTCAACCGCAGGCGGGTTTAGAAACCCGCGATACAGCAGATTTGGAAATCTGCGCTACGGTGCGCCGGTTTTGCCCGGGTTTGTTGCCTGCGTTAATTTGTCTCTGAACGGGAATTGCCGGACATTCCAGGCACGCAATACGCGATACGCAGCACTGAAACCTGGCATTTAAAAGATTTTCCCGCATGCGAGTGCGGCGGGATTTGATTCGATTCAACAACTGACAATCAAACAACCAAACGAACAGAAAAGGAAAACCAAGTATGGCATTGAATGTTAAACCTCTCGGTGACCGCGTTCTCGTGGAAGCCGTCGAGGAAAAGGAAATCAAAAAGGGCGGCATCATCATTCCTGACACCGCCAAGGAAAAGCCCATGGAAAGCGTGGTGGTCGCGCTCGGCACCGGCAAGACAGACGAAAACGGCAAGAAAGTCCCCTTCGAAGTGAAGAAGGGTGATCACGTCCTCGTCAGCAAATACGGCGGCACTGAAATCAAACTGGACGGCAAGGAATACAAGATCCTCAACTCGGACGACATCCTGGCCGTGATCGAATAACGAACAGCAATTCTCAAACAATAAACAATCAAGAATAGTATATGGCAGCCAAACAATTAGTATTCGACGAAGCTGCGCGCCAGTCCCTCCTCAAGGGTGTGGAAAAACTGAGCCGCGCCGTCAAGGCCACCCTCGGACCGAAAGGCCGCAACGTGGTTCTCGACAAGAAATTCGGCTCCCCCACCGTCACCAAAGACGGTGTGACCGTGGCCAAGGAAATCGAACTGGAAGATGCTTATGAAAACATGGGCGCCCAGATGGTCCGCGAAGTCGCCAGCAAGACCAGCGACACAGCCGGTGACGGCACGACGACCGCGACCGTTCTCGCCGAAGCGATCTATCGCGAAGGCTTGAAGAACGTGACCGCCGGCGCGAGCCCCATCAGCCTCCAGCGCGGCATCCAGAAGGCCGTTGACGCTGCCGTCGAGCAGTTGGCCAAGATCGCCAAGAAGGTCAAGGACAAGGAAGAAATCAAGCAGGTTGCGACCGTTTCCGCCAACTGGGACACCACCATCGGCGAAATCATCGCTGACGCGATGGACAAGGTCGGCAAGGACGGCACCATCACCGTTGAAGAAGCCAAGTCCATCGAAACCACGCTCGACGTGGTCGAAGGCATGCAGTTCGACAAGGGCTATCTCTCTCCTTATTTCGTGACCAACGCGGAATCGATGGAAGCCCGCCTCGAAGACGCCTACATCCTGATTTACGAGAAGAAGGTCAGCAGCTTGAAGGACCTGCTCCCGGTGCTCGAAAAGGTCGCCAAGCTCGGCCGTCCGCTGTTGATCATTGCTGAAGAAGTGGAAGGCGAAGCGCTCGCGACCCTCGTCGTGAACAAGCTCCGTGGCACCCTCAATGTGTGCGCCGTCAAGGCCCCCGGCTTTGGCGATCGCCGCAAAGCGATGCTCGAAGACATTGCCATCCTCACCGGCGGCAAGTGCATCACCGAAGACCTCGGCATCAAGCTCGAGAACGTCGGTGTTGAAGACCTGGGCCGCGCCAAGTCCATCGTGGTGGACAAGGAAAACACCACCATCGTGGAAGGTTACGGCAAGCCCGGTGAAATTCAGGGCCGCGTCAACCAGATCCGCCGTCAGATCGAGGAAACCACCTCGGATTACGATCGCGAAAAATTGCAGGAACGCCTGGCCAAGCTCGCCGGCGGTGTGGCCGTCATCAATGTCGGCGCCGCGACCGAAACCGAGATGAAGGAAAAGAAGGCGCGCGTCGAAGACGCGTTGCACGCGACCCGTGCGGCCGTTGAAGAAGGCATCGTGCCTGGCGGTGGCGTGGCGTTGATCCGCTGCCTGAACGCCATCGAAGCCCTGAAGCTCGAAGGCGATGAACAGATCGGCGTGGACATCGTGAAGCGCGCCGTGGAATCCCCGCTCCGCACTCTGTCGCAGAACGCCGGCGTGGAAGGCTCCATCATCGTGCAGGAAGTCAAGAAGCGCAAAGGCAACGACGGTTACAATGTCGCCACTGGCGATTTTGAAGACCTCGTCAAGGCCGGCGTGGTGGACCCGAAGAAGGTCACCCGTTCCGCGCTGCAGAACGCCGCGTCCATCGCGGGCCTGTTGCTGACCACCGAGTGCCTTATCACCGAGTTGCCGGAGAAGGAAAAGCCGGCTCCTGCAGGCGGTCACGGTCCTGGCGGCATGGGCGGCATGGAATATTAAGACCGGAACCCGGATATAAATTCCGGTCTGTCATCAGAGGAACCGAGTAGTACATCAAGGCGGGGCTGGAGCGATCCAGCCCCGCTGTTTTTTAAATTAAGAAGGAGGAAGGAAGAATTAAGAAGGGCGGAGTATCTGAATAAACGCAAAGGCGCAGAGACGCAAAGAATGATTGTGAGCAAATAGTCGAGTGCTAAGCGATTGCAAGCGCCTCCTCGCTATCTTCTATCCTCCATCCTCTATCCTCAATTCCCTTAGCGTCTTTGCGTTGAACTATTTGCTTCCTGGCTTGGTCACCGGAATTTTCGCGAGGTCGGGCGGCAATTTGTCAGGTGGGAAGGCTTCGACGTGCATGGCCAGGAGACTGAACGTAGGCACGCCCAAGTTTACACGGCCGCTGGAGCGGTCCACGGCCATCGCCACAGCGACGATCTCACCTTGATGCGCACGGACGATGTTCATCGTTTCCTCCACACGGCCGCCCTTGGTGATGACGTCCTCGACGACCAGCACCTTTTCGCCGGGTGCAATCTTGAATCCGCGACGCATGACGAGCCGGCCATCCTCTTTCTCGGCGAAAATGAAGCGGCAACGCAACTGGCGCGCGACTTCCTGGCCGAGCACGAGTCCGCCCATCGCGGGCGAAATGACGGTCACCGCGCCGAGGCCGCGCACCTTTTCGGCGATGGCCGCCCCGAGTTTTTCGACGGTGGGCATCTGCTGGAGCGCGAGGGCGCATTGGAAATATTGCCGGCTGTGGAGCCCGCTGCGCAGGACGAAATGGCCTTCGAGCAGCGCGCCGGTGTCGCGGAAAACTTGCAGGACTTCTGATTCGGTCATGAGGGGAGTTTAAAGTTCAAAGTTCAAGGTTTAAAGTTTTAAAAGCACCGATCTAAATACCCAAAGACCCAAGTACCCAAATACCCAAAGAAATCCCAAGCACGAAATCTCAAATGGGTCTCGGCTGGTCGCGAGGTGATTGGGATTTGGCGCTTCCTTGGGTAATTGGGTCTTTGGGTGCTTGGGTACTTCAGCACCGGGGCCTTAACACTTTAACATTTCCGATGCGCCGCCCCGGTGCTTAAATCCCCTCATGCCGAAATGGCTGAAGTTCATCATTGCGCTGCTATTGTTGCCGTTTTGCCTGGGGGCGGTGAAGGCGCTGTATCTGGTGCTGCGGCATGGGGGGCAGGATGCTTCGACCACGTGGGTGGCGTTTGGGGGCGGGGCGGCGTGCTGGGTGGTGATTTATCTGTTGCTGCCCAAGCCGATGTGGGTTTACGTGTTTGGCCACGAATTCACGCACGTAATTTGGACCTGGCTCTTCAACGGGCAGGTGAAGAAGATGAAGGTTTCGTCCAAGGGCGGGCATGTGGTGGTGACGAAGAATAATTTCCTGATTTCCCTCGCGCCGTATTTTTTTCCCGTGTATGCAGTGCTGGTGGTGACGGTGTTTGTGGTAGGACACCTCATTTGGAACTGGACTGCTTATATGGTATGGTTTCACCTGTTACTGGGGGCGGCGTACGCGTTCCACGTGACGTTGACGTGGCACATCCTGAAGACCGAGCAATCGGACATCACCCAGCATGGGTATTTGTTTTCAGCGGTGGTTATTTTCCTGGGAAATATTGGGGTGTTGCTCCTGGGTGTGCCATTGCTGACGGCGCAGGTCAGGGTTTTGACGGCGCTAAGCTGGTGGCTGGTATGCACGGGAGAAGTGGTGCAACGTTTTGGAAGGCTGTTCTAATAGTGTTCTTACAGGGAACCAGCCGGGTTCATAGTGTCGCCGGGGGGCGGATTGAACTTGAATTACCCTTCCGATTCAGGCGAAATGGTTGAACCTTTGTGACTTACTGACTGAGCTAACGCTATGAATCTTGCCGATATTCTCGGGCCGGACAACATCTTGCCCAATTTGCAGGCGTCGGATCGGTGGCAGGCGATTGATGAACTCATCGACAACCTGGTGGCCACCGGCAAAATCAAGCCCGAACATCGCGATGCCATCGCTGCGGTCGTCAAGAAGCGTGAAACCTCCATGAGCACCGGCATCGGCTTCGGCATCGGCATCCCTCATGCCTCGACCGATTTGATCCATGAAGTGGTGGGAGCGTTCGGCCGGTCTAAGAAGGGTGTGGATTTTGAAGCTCTGGACAACCAGCCGGTCAACCTGGTGATGCTGTTCCTCGTTCCGCAAGGCCAGTTCCAGAAGCACCTGCACACGCTGGCGAACATCGCCAAGCTCCTGCACAAAAAGGAATTTCGACAAGCGCTGGAGGAAGCGCCGGATGCGCCGGCGATGTATAAGATCATCAAAGAGTACGGGGGAAAATAAATACCCAAACACCCAAGTACCCAAATACCCAAAGAATTGGGTTTTGAAATTTCGTCATTCCTTGGGTATTTGGGTGTTTGGGTACTTGGGTATTTTCATTCATGATTCACAAACTCATCGAATCTCGTTTGCAAGCCGCCGCGTCGGCAGTTCTCTCGGGTGCGGACACCTCCGCCATCCTCGTGCGCCCGTGTCCAGACCCGAAGTTCGGCGATTACCAGTCCAACGCGCTGATGGCGCTGGCGAAGGAGCGGAAGATGAATCCGCGCCAGCTCGCCACAGATGTGGTGGCCAAATTGGATGTGTCTGAATGGTGTGAGAAGGTGGACATCGCCGGGGCGGGCTTTTTGAATTTTCGGTTGAAACCGTCGGCGCTGGCATCGGTGCTCGAATCGGCAGCGCGCGGAGAACATCTCTTTTTCCAGAAGACCAGCCAGCCGAGGACGGCGGTGATTGATTTCAGCTCGCCGAACGTCGCCAAGCCGATGCACGTCGGGCATATCCGCTCGACCATATTGGGCGATTCGCTTGCGCGCACATTGCGGTTATTGGGACATCACGTCATCACGGATAATCATATTGGCGATTGGGGGACGCAGTTCGGCAAGTTGCTGGTCGGGTGGAAAAATCTGCTTGATCGATCGGCATTGGAGGCGGATCCGATTGCTGAAATGGAGTGGTTATACAAGATCATTAATTTCCTTGGTGGCGTCGACCAATCTATTTTGGAGTACATCTTGCGTTGCGTTGAACTAGTAGACAAGGAGAACGAAACTGTAACGGAGTTGTGGAACCACGCTCGATCTTTGCCTGATAAAGAGTTCACCGAACGTTTTGGGCCCGACAGTGTACCTTTGATATTTGGGAGTCGGACTGAAGAAGCTTTTGAAGCAACGATACAAAAACTTAACCAAGCTGGATTCGTTGATCGTTCATTTTCAAGAATGATTCGTCCTGATGTGTGGGAGCGCTTTCCTGCCGCCTTGCGTTTTGGTATTCAAGCAAAGCCGCCCGTCTTGGATCAAGCCCGCCAGGAATTGGTAAAGCTCCAATCCGGTGATGCCGAGAACCTCGCCATCTGGCGCGAAATGATTGCGCTGTCCGAAGTGCAGTTCGACACGATTTACAGCCGGCTCGGCGTGAAGTTCGACCACACGTTGGGCGAGAGCTTTTACAACCCGATGCTCAAGGGCGTGGTGCAGGAATTGCGTGACAAGGGCATCGCGCAGGAGAGCGAAGGGGCGATGTGCGTGTTCTCCGATGGTTCATTGCCGCCGAAGCAGGACCCGTTTCTCAAGCAGGAGGAGGGTGAGTGGAAGCCGAATCCCGCGCTCATCCAGAAGAGCGACGGCGCGGCCAATTATGCCACGACCGATCTCGCCACGCTGAAATATCGCCTCGAGACATGGCATCCAAATGAGATCGTTTATGTGACCGACGGACGGCAGCAACTGCACTTCCAACAGATTTTCTCGATATCCCACCGCTGGCATGCGGAAACGCCGGTGAAGCTGGCGCACGTCTGGTTCGGCTCCATTTTGGGCGAGGACGGCAAGCCTTTTAAGACGCGCTCGGGCGAGACAGTAAAGCTGGCCGATCTGCTCGACGAAGCGGAGGAGCGGGCGTTCAAGGTTGTCACTGAGAAGGCTGCGGAACGGGAAGTGGAATCGTCTGAGGCGGAGCGCAAGGAGATCGCGCGCGTGGTCGGTCTGGGCGCGATCAAGTACGCCGACCTGCTGCCGAACCGGCAGAGCGATTACGTGTTCAGTTGGGACAAGATGCTGGCGTTGAACGGCAACACTGCGCCGTATTTGCAGTACGCTTACGCGCGCATCAGCAGCATCTTCCGTAAGGGCGGAACTGAAAGTGGCGCGACCGCAACCGCATCGGTTTCGCTGAACGCGACCGCGGAGCTTGCGTTGGCCAAGCATCTGCTCAACTTCGGTTTGGTGCTGGAAGCCGTCGCCGAGGAGTATCGCCCGAATTTTCTCTGTAATTACCTTTACGACCTCGCCGGACACTTCGCGCGTTTCTATGAGAATTGTCCGGTGCTCAAAGCCGAACCCGCTGAACGAGCCAGCCGCCTGGTGTTGTGCAATCTCACGGCAAAGGTGTTGCGTCAGGGATTGGAAGTGCTCGGCATTGAGACGCTGGAGAAAATGTAGCAAATGGAGCGCGGGCCAGCCCGCCCTGCTTGGCAAACATCGAACACTGAACGTCCAATAATCCGACGCCGGTAACATTCAGTGATCGATGTTCAGCGTTGGGGGTTCGATGATTTCTTTTGCATGAGTCAGCGCCCGACCGTTGATTGCTTTGGAGATGCGCTCGCCGGGTCGACAGTTTGGAGAATGGCTTGCATCGGCACCTGGATGAGATCCGGATGGTGGTCCAGGTCACGGCGCATTTGAACCACTGCTTGGTCGAGCAGAAACGCTTCGAGCAGGACCTCAATCCCTTGTTTTGTTTTCGGCAACAAATCGGATGCTTTCGTGGCCGCAAGGTAGGCGTTTAAGAACAGTGCACTGACGCCGCGCTCCCAGAAGAGTGCCCAGCCTTCGAGCAGGTGAAAGTGATCCATGTTGAAATTGTCCGCCACCAGCTCATGTCGCAAAGCTGCCTGCGACACATTGTAAAACGACCGGATCATCTCCGCCACATCGTGCAATGGCGACCGCTTGATGCGGCGCTCACTCAATGACCAGCCGGTCTCGCCATCAAAGTCTATGAAGGTGAAGTCCTTCCCGGTATACAGCACATGGGCGAGATGAAGATTGCCGTGGCAACGAATCCGCATGGCCGCCATTGACGTCTGATGCACGGCGCGATAGCGGGCGATGACGGCATCCTGCGTGGCAAGGACTTTTTCCGCGATCGGTTGTGCAGGTTCAGGAAGTTTTTTCAGTTCCCCCCGCAACCGGCGGAATTGCCACAGTACCCGGTTGCGCAACGATTGAAAAAGCGATCGTTGATAATAGGGGGTGAAGGGCTCGGGCGCAAAATCCTTGTTGAACAAATCCGATGCCAGCGCGAGGTGGAGTTCGCCGGTGCGTTGTCCAAGCAGGCGCGCCGCTTCGAAATAGGTGCCGATGATCTCCGTCGTTGCATTGGGCACCCCGTGGTCAGCGAGGTCGAAAAGCGATATCGTGGTCGATGCCTCTGTGAGGGTCTTGGTGGGCAGGGTGCGGACGCGCTCGAAGTAACGGCGCAGGGCATCCATGGTGTATTGCCAGCCGTTGCTGGCGTTGGGGACGTATCCGCTCAGTAATCCAAGACAAGTCTGCTCACCGTCATTTCGTTGGTATTCCAGCACTCCGGCGAAGGGAGGAATATGCGGGAATTGCTTTTCGCTGAGAAACTGCAAACACTGCTGTCCGGGATGAACGCCGGCCTCTGTTCGCCGGAATAATTTCAGCAGGAATTTGTCGCCGTAAAGAATCACTGTGTTCCGTTGCTCGATTTTGGACGTGGACGGTTCCGGCACTGCGCCATTGCGGATGCCGCGGAGGACGGCATCGGCGGTGCCGTTCAAGGTGCCGGCGGTGCCGCGCAATGACCGGCGGCGGGCAATGGTTTCAAAAAGTATTTTGCCGAAACTTTTCTCCGCAGAGGAATCGTAGAGCACGCCGGTTGTGCCGGTTGCTTGGATGCGAACACGGGAGATGATGGCGTGCGGCGTTTCGCGTTCAATGCGCAAAGCTTCATCGCCGGCAGCAAATGCGAGCGGCAGCAAATATTTCTCGGGATCACTCTGTTGGTATTCCACGAGCAGGATGGTCAGAAAATTTCTCTCGGAATCCAGCGACAAGGGAATCAACTCGAGGATGCGGACCGATTTGATTTCCCCCTTGCCCGTAAACCAACGCCGTTGTCGCAAGTACGTGGGCAGGCAGCCCTCGAGTTCGCGCCGCGCCTTGGCGGTGACGACCTCGCTCCAATCCTCCTCCACCTCCAGTTCTTTGCCAAGGAGCGTGGAGATATCCAGGTGTTTCCGCGCCGTCGCGGGTTCAATCGAAAACCAAAAAGCGGAATGAGGACTGATTGTGAGCGGGTATCGCGTGGCGCCGATGGCGGGAAACTCGGTCCCGCCAAACATCTCCACTGGCACATGATCCTGGAAGCGCGCCAGGTCTAGCTCAACGGGTTGTGGAAAACGGGAGAGATTGGCGACCACCAGGATCCTCTCGCCTTCATGCTGGCGGATGAACGCAAGCACTTTCCGGTTTTCCGGGTGTAGAAATTCCAGTGTGCCAAAGCCGAAAACCTTCGAGCGTTTGCGCAAGGTGAGCACCCGCCGGGTCCACCAGAGCAGTGAGTGTTGGTTGCGATGCTGGTTTTCCACGTTGACCGCTTCGTAATGATATTCCGGGTCAAGAATGATGGGCGCGTACAGCGCCTGTGGTGAAGCGCGCGAGAATCCGGCGTTCCGGTCGGAACTCCACTGCATGGGTGTGCGGACACCATTGCGGTCGCCGAGAAAGATGTTGTCGCCCATGCCGATCTCGTCGCCATAATAAATCACCGGCGTGCCGGGCAGTGACAGCAGAAGGAGATTTAGCAATTCAATGCGCTTGCGGTCGTTTTCCAGCAGCGGCGCCAGGCGCCGGCGGATGCCGAGATTGAGCCGCGCCTTGGATTCAGTGGCATAAACGCGATACATGTAATCCCGCTCTTCGTCGGTCACCATCTCCAGCGTCAATTCGTCGTGGTTGCGCAGAAACAGGGCCCATTGACTGGTCTCCGGGATCTGGGGTGTCTGTTCCAGGATGTCGGTGACCGGCAGGCGATCTTCAAGGCGCGCAGCCATGAACAGACGCGGCATGAGCGGAAAATGAAAGGCCATCTGGCATTCGTCGCCCTTGCCGGCGCCAAAATAGGTCACGGCTTCCTCGGGCCATTGGTTTGCCTCGGCGAGGAGCATCCTGTCGCCGTAGCGGGCGTCGAGCCGGGCGCGCAATCTTTTCAAATACTGGTGCGTTTCCGGCAGGCTTTCGCATGAGGTGCCTTCGCGTTCGTAAAGATACGGCACGGCATCCAGACGAAAGCCGTCAACCCCCAGGTTGAGCCAGAACTCGAATACCCTCTCGATTTCGCGGCGCACCTCCGGATTGTCAAAATTCAGGTCGGGCTGGTGCGCATAAAAGCGGTGCCAGTAGTACGCGTGCGCAAGGGGATCCCAGGTCCAGTTCGACGGCTCGAAATCCTGGAAGATGACACGGGCATCGCGGTATTTCTCCGGTGAATCGTTCCAGACATAAAAATCCCGCTCGCGGCTGCCGGGCTTTCCGCGGCGTGATTTTTGGAACCACTGGTGTTGATCGGAGGTGTGGTTGAGCACGAGTTCGGTGATCACCCGCAGGCCCCGCGCTTTGGCCTCGCGCATGAAGGTCTTGAAGTCGGCGAGTGTGCCGTAGATCGGGTTGATGGAATAATAATCCGCAATGTCATAGCCATCGTCCTTGAGCGGGGACGGATAAAAAGGCAGGAGCCAAAGCGCCGTGACGCCGAGGTCCTGGATGTAATCCAGCTTTTGTGTCAGGCCGCGAAAATCGCCGATGCCATCGGCATTGCTGTCGAAAAACGCGCGGACGGACACTTCATATATGATGGCGTTTTTGTACCAGAGCGGGTCAATATTTGCCGGCACAACCAGTGTTTTGGGTTTTGCTTTGTTTGGCATGAATGTTCAATGAATGACTGCCACTTCGACCTTCCCTGAAAGGCGGCCATCCTTCGCGTGGTGAACAAGCGTTCTATCCACCACAATGGAAGCCACCTTCAAATTGGAGATTTCCAGCTTTTCAATTGTCTCCCGAAACATCTGCATTTCCAAACGGAGCTGGCCGGCTGGAATGTTCATGCTCCGCTCCGTTCCGCCATAATACTTTGGTGGAACACTTCCGTATAATGGTGCCACTTGTGTGATTCTCACTGTGCAGTGAATGTACATCCCTCTTCATTCTTCTCCAAATTGCGACGGTTTGACTTGAGATTCAACCCGGAACTTATCCAGTCCCGACGTCATGAATGAGGGCCTTTTTTCACCCCAGTTGACAGACGATGATTCCGGCGAAATCTTTTAATACCTAATTGGGCCAACACGGGAAGCAGCCGGTAAGGGCTTGGTTGCAGGGTTTCCAGGGAAAGGAACGATGTAACCCCTGCCGGGATGCTTTGGAAAACCGTGATCTGTTGCGAAAAAGATGAAATCATCAAATGTACGCCTGGTAATTGTTTCCAATCGACTCCCCTTCACGGTGTCCTTTGAGAACGGGGAGCCCAAATACAACGTCAGTGCGGGCGGGCTGACGACAGGGTTGTGGAGCTATCTTCAACGCGCTTCCCGGGAGGGCGGGAACTTGGATTACCTCTGGGTGGGCTGGCCGGGATGCAGTATTCCTCCGGAACGTGAAGAAGCCGTTCGCAACCATGCGGCCCAACACTACAATGCTTCCCCCGTTTTTTTGCCGGAGGAGAGCATGCACCGGTTCTATCACGGCTTCTGCAACAAGACCATCTGGCCGCTGTTCCATTATTTCCCCACACTGGCCCACAACGAGGAATCTTACTGGCGTGAATACAAGGATGTGAACGAACTCTACGGGCAGGCCCTCATGAAGGTGCTGCGTCCGGACGACTTGGTCTGGGTGCATGATTATCAACTGATGCTTCTGCCGCGAATGGTGCGCGCACGATTCCCCGACATGCCCATCGGTTTCTTTTTACACATTCCGTTCCCGTCCTATGAAATCTTCCGGCTGCTGCCTCGCTTATGGCGGGAGGAGATCATCGAGGGATTGCTGGGGGCAAGCCTGATCGGTTTCCATACGCACGATTACGCGCGCGATTTTCTCACCTCGGTGCTGCGCACCACCGGTCATGAGCATGAACTCGGCAGCCTCGCGCTCCCAGATCACGTGGCGAAGGTGGACACGTTCCCCATGGGTATCGATTTCGAGGGCTTTGCGCGAAAGGCGCAGTCCGCTGAAACAACGGCGCGCGTGCAGGAACTGCGGGTCAAGTGCAACGGCCAGAAGGTGATTTTCTCCGTGGACCGGCTCGATTACACCAAAGGCCTCATCAACCGTTTGCGCGGCTACGACCTGTTCCTGAAAAAAAATCCGCAGTGGCATGGAAAGGTCGTCTTCATCGTCTCCGTGGCTCCTTCCCGCATCGGGGTGGAAAGTTATCAGGCGATGAAGGAGGAGTTGGAGCAGACCGTGGGCCGGATCATTGGCGCCTATGGCAATGTGAATTGGACGCCGTTGATTTATCAGTACTGCACCGTGAATTTCGACGAGATTGTGGCGCTCTACCGCCTGTGCGACGTGGCATTGATCACGCCGTTGCGCGACGGAATGAATCTCGTCGCAAAGGAGTTCATCGCCTCGCGCGCAGACCAGACCGGTGTGCTTATCCTCAGCGAGATGGCCGGCGCCGCCAAGGAGATGGGCGAAGCGTTGCTCATTAATCCTTTTCACGGCAACGATTTCGCGCGCGCCCTGGAGCAGGCATTGGAGATGTCTCCGGCGGAACAGATCCTGCGCAATCAAATCCTGCAGGAACGGCTGCGCCGCTACGATGTGAACCGTTGGGCGGAGGATTTTGTGCAGGCCACGCTGGGCTCCCAAAAGAAGGAGGCCGCCCGTCGCGCCCGTTCGTTGTCGGGCAATGCGCACGTCAAAATGGTCCAGCGTTACGCCGCTGCCAGCCATCGCGCCTTGCTGCTGGATTACGATGGCACGCTGGTGCCCTTTGTTGAGAATCCCAAAATGGCGCGGCCCGACGATGAATTGGCTGAGTTGATGACGACCCTGGGAAATGATCCTGCGAATGAGGTGCTCATTGTCAGCGGGCGGCAACGCAGTGATCTGGAGAGGTGGTGTGGCGAACTGCCGGTGTCGCTGGTCGCCGAGCATGGCGTGTGGTTGCGCCGGAAAAACGCGCAGTGGCAGATGCTCAATCCCGTCACCACCAAATGGAAGGATGCGGTGCGCCCAATTTTGCAACTCTACGTCGATCGTTTGCCGGGCGCCTTGCTGGAGGAGAAGGAATTCTCGCTCGCCTGGCATTATCGCCGCGCGGACCCCGAACAGGCCGCGGAGCGTGCCAATGAATTGCTCGACGACCTTTCCAATTACACGCGTAACATCGACGTGCAGGTGCAACTGGGCCATAAGGTCATTGAGATCCGCAACATCGGCGTCACCAAAGGCACCGCCGCGAGGGACTGGATCGGGACTGACACGCCGGATTTCATCCTGGGAATAGGCGACGACTTGACCGATGAAGATCTCTTTCGCGCCTTGCCCCCCGAGGCTTACTCGGTGCGCATCGGGTTCGGGAGCACGGCCGCGAAATACTACTTGGGCAACCATATCCTGGTGCGGCGATTACTCCGTGAACTGGCGGAGGTCACCAGGAAGCATAAACCAGCGGCGGAGGAATTGGTGAAATCGTGATTCTTTACGATGCTTCCGGCGCTGCTTTGAAGACATCAAAGGAATAGTGTCTCTGTAGCAAATCGAGTGGGCACACCTTGGCATCCGCACCAAAGAACAAACAGGAGTGGCAAGCTACTTTCTTTAACCATCAAAGCATCTTCACTGACATCGCTCAATTAGATCCAGCCGGACGAGCGGCCTGTGAGCTAAGAATCTCCAATGCACGGAGCGACGCCGCGGTGCGTGTTTCAACGCCGAGCGCTGTGAAGATTTCAAGAACATGTTTCTTCACCGTAGATTCGCTATTGCCGAGAATGATGGCGATCTCGCCATTGGTTTTGCCCTGGGCGAGCCAAAGCAGCACTTCAGCCACCCGTGGTGTGAGTTCAAGTGCGGTTTCCAAAGGCTTGGCGGAGTTGAAATTGGGTTTGAATTCGGTTTTCACCTGTTGTGAAGCACGTTCGAGCCGTGATCGAATCGCATTCAACAAATCAGCCTTGGCGACCGGCTTGGTGAGATAATCGTCGGCGCCGAGGTTCATTCCCGCGCGGATGTCCGGTTTCTCACCTTTCGCGGTCAGAAAAATAAACGGCACTGCGACGGTTTCTGGATTCTCCCGTAACGCCTGCAAAACGCCGTACCCGTCAAGTTCCGGCATCATGACATCGCAGAGAACAACGTCGGGTTTTTCTTTCAGGGCCAGTTCGATGCCGATGCGCCCGTTTTCAGCGACGATGGGCTGAAATTTTTCCAGTCGGAGAATCATCGTCAGATTCCGCCGCATTTCGGGTTCGTCTTCAATCAACAGGATTTTCTTCATGATTCGATCAAGGATTAGGCAGCAAACAACGGCAGCCGCACCATCACGGTGGTGCCATTGCCGGGCATGCTGTCGAGTTCGATGGTGCCGCCGTGCAGGTCCACGCAACGCTTCACAATCACTAGGCCAAGTCCGGTGCCGGGACGCTGGCCGACATTGCGCCCGCGCTGAAACGCATTGAACAGCCATTCACGATCCTCCGGGAGAATGCCGATGCCGCGATCGCGAATGAGGCAAATCGCGTCCGTGCCTTCGCGGCGAAGCTCAAAAACCACGGGCTCGCCCGCTTCGGAATATTTCACGGCATTCGTCAGCAGATTGAGGAAAATGGAGCGCATGAGCCCCTCGTCTGCCTTTGCCTCTCGAGCGATGCCGTCAGGGTGCAGTTCAATTGGGCAACGGCGATCGGTCGCCGAAAGAACTTCGTCAACCAAACGCACACAAAGACCGCCCAGATCAAGCGGCCTAGGCTTGAATTCCATTTTGCCGGCATCGAGCCGGCTTAATACGAGCACTTCCTCCATCATGTCGCCCATGCGTTTGGCATTGCGGCTGATGCTCCAAAGCTGCTGTTCGCGTTCTTCCGGGCCGAGCTGGTCGAGATAATCGGCAAGGATTTCCGCCGATGACATGATGATCCCGAGCGGCGTGCGGAATTCGTGCGACACCATCGAAACGAAATTGCTTCGCAGCTGGCCGAGTTCCTTCTCGCGCGCAACCGCCTTGTGCAATTCAGCCTCGGCGCGCTTGCGCTCGGTGATGTTCTCAACGATGCCCCACAACTGTCCTTTGCCGTCGGTCGTGGCGACGAGCATTCCATTGAGGACGACCGGTACGCGATGGCCATCTTTATGGAAATATTCCTTCTCGTGCGACCGGAAATGGCCGACCTTGCGGAGTTGTTCGAGCACGGCGATTTCGGCCTGCTCGTATTCGCGCGGTGTCACATCCCAATAGGTGAGTTTTGTAATTTCCTCGCGCGTATAGCCGATGATGTTCGCGAATGCTGAATTCACCTGCACGAATGAGCCGTCCCAATTCACCTGTGCCATGCCGAGCGGCGAAAGCTCGTAAAGTTGCTTGAACTTTTCCTCCGACTGACGCAACGCCTCTTCGGACGCCTTGCGTTCGGCAATGTCAATGATCAGCGCCTGAATGATGGGGCGGCCGCCGATTTCAATGCGCGTCAGGATCACTTCGAGCGGGATCGGCCTCCCTTCCGTGTCGCAGCAAACCCACTCAAAGCGCGCGTGACCATCTCTCATGCAGTCGGCGATGTGCCGTGCGGAGGCAGTAGCGGAACTTTCCCCGTCCGGTTGCGTCGGTGGCGAAAGCTCCCCGGGATGCTTGCCGATCAGTTCCGCAGCGCTCTTAGATCGCATGATGCGCACTGCGGCGGGATTCACGTCCAAAAGTTGCTTGTCGTCGTGCAGCATGACACCCTGGCTGGATGCCTCGAAAAGCGCGCGGAATTTTTGCTCTGATTCGCGCAACGCCCGCTCAGCGCGGATATGTTCCGTGTTGTCGATGATGCTCGCGCGCAGGAGCTTTTTGCCTTCGGCTGGCAACTGAACGAGCCGCACTTCGGTGTGGATCAAACGTCCACTCTTATGTTGATGAATCCACTCAAACACCGGTTCGCCACCGTGCAAGGCTTCGTCCATTTTCTCGCGTGCGACGTCCGCTGAACGGCGGCCGTTTGCCTGAAAATCCGGGCTCACCTCCACTGGCGACATGCGCACCAATTCCTCCGCATTGCAACCGTACAGGTCGCAGGCATTGGCGTTGCCGCTGAGAAACCGTCCGGTCTCACCATCGAAAACCACGATCGCTTCGGGTGCGTGCTCGACGAGCGTGCGCAGTCGCGCTTCGGACGCGGCGAGTTCTGCGGTGCGTTCCGCGATGCGTTGTTGCAGCGTGGCGCGCAGTTGCTGATTTTCCTCTTCCGTCTTCTTCCGCTCCGTAATCTCACGCGCGACCGAAAGCAGGAGTGGACGTTCGCCGCGGCGGATGGGAGTCAACACGACTTCCACGGGCAGTTCGGATCCGTCGAAGCGGTGCAAAATCCATTCGAAGCGATGACTGCCCTGCTCGAACGCGAGTTGAATCACGGTTTTCACCTTCTCGGCGGAAAGCGAACCGTCCGGTTGATATTTAGGTGAGAGCAACTCCGGTCCGCCGCGAAGCAGTGCCTCCTTGTTCGGTGCTCCAACCGCACGCACCGACGCCTCGTTCACATCGAGAAACGTGCCGGTGACCGGGTCCAGCAGAGTCATCGAGTCCGCGCTGTGTTCGAAAAGCAAACGAAACATGGACTCAGTTTCCAAGAAGTCCGCATTGCCTGCACTGGACCTTTGGTTCCATTTACGATCAGCGCTTGGGTCGCTATTCATTTGTCATCAAAAATGAAAACGAGATTATCACTGAATTCTGATCGGAGGCAATGCTGCGACATTCGCAAAACGGGAAATTTTTTCGTCAGCAATTTCAAGCCATTGTCGCAATTGTTTCGCTTTTCCACCGCGCTGCTCGCGCTTTCCTGCATTGAGTCGCCCGCTGCAGAGAAACACTCCACCTGGGCCCAAGATGCGAGCGGCTTGTGGACCGAGTCCTATCACTGGAGCACGCCGAGTTATCCCGTCAACTCCGGGACGAACCTTTACAGTGCGACGATCGACATGCCAAGCCGCACAGTGACGCTCGACACGGACATTACGCTCGAAAATTTCGACCTCACGCGCGGCGCGCTCAATGGTTCGAATTCACCGGCATTGATGTTGAACGGGCAATTGAGCCTCGGTGCGGCGCAACTCATCGGCGGCGGTTCGCTTTCGGCCAACGGGATGACCGTCACCGGCGCGACCAAAATTGTCCGCGGCTGGAAGTTCGAGAACCGGGGCGTCGCCAACTGGCTTCAAGGCGATTTTCGCGTGGGTGATGGTGCGTATTTGGTCAATTCAGCAACGGGCGGATTCAATGCCGCATGCGATGCAACCATCGTGAATGACCTCGGCGGAACTGCGTTCCTGGAAAACGCGGGGATGTTTCGCAAGTCCGCGGGCACGAACCAGACGAAAATTTACATTCCATTCCTGAACACCGGTTCGTTGGAAGTGGATGCCGGTGAACTTGCCTTCTACGGCAACAGCACCAACCTCGGCGCGCACATTGAAATATTGCAGGGCGGAGCGCTCACGTTGACGGGGCCACGGCACGTTGTGGATGCGAACTCAACCGTGACCGGTGCGGGTGGAATTATTTTTGACAACGGCACTGTCGACTTCGACGCCGCGGTTGATATGGCGGGCACAGCCGTCGTCAATCTCGCAACCGTGAACATCAATCCCGCCAGCACCGTCACGCAACTTGGTTCGTCACTCGTGTTCGCGCGCAGCGGCACGCTGAACCTGAACAGTGGCGAAACGATTTTGTGGAATTCGCTCACGATGTCCAATGGGGTTTTCAACGGCAGCGACCACGTCCACGTGGGTAATGACGGCTTCCAATGGCTTGGCGGCACGATTAGCGGGACGGGCCATCTCGACATCGACGCAGGCAGCACCATCGCGGGCGGGACCAAAACCTTCCGGGGCTGGACGGTTGAGAATCATGGCGCGATGTCATGGTCTGGCGGCAATATTTCATCCGGTGAAGGCAGCCGCTTTGTGAATCTTGGCGGGGCAAGCGTGCAGACAGATTTCGACGGAAGCTGGACTGCAGGCAGCAGTGGCGGCACGTTCTTCGACAACTTCGGCGCATTGCAAAAATCAGCGGGAACAAACGCCACCTGGTTTAACGCATCGTTTTATAACGAAGGTCTCGTCGAAGTGGATTCCGGAATCATTCGCTTTGCCGGCTCGCTGACCAATCGCGGCGCGCTCGGCGGACTGGCTGGAACGACCTTTGCGTTTGCCTCGGCCAACATTCAGCTCACCAGCCTCGGCTCGCTCGACACGGAGGGGGCGGCGGTGCTGGAAAGCGGTTCAGTGATCAATTCCGGCGCGTTCCGCGTCGGCTCCGACTTCACGCTCAAGAGCGGCACGTTCCGATTCACCACAACAACGAGCAGGCCGCAATTCAACGCGGCAGTGCGGATTACCGGTGTATCGACGCTTGATCTTTCCAGTGGCTATAACATCGGCATCGGGACGCTGATCCAGACGAACGGAACACTCTCCGGCTCGGATGCCATTGTGATCTCCAACCAATGGTTCTGTTCGAACGGCGACGTGAACGGCAGCGGCCTGCTGGAACTGTACGGGCAGTCGTTCATCAACGGTGGACCGAACTGGACCGGCCGGCACATCATAAATCATGGTGAAATGACCTGGATCGGCGGCGACATTGGAGGTGGAACTGGCTTGATGTTTGAGAATGCAGCCGGCGCAACGATGTCGCTCAATGCCTCCGGGCGATTCACAACCAGTTTTGGCACAGGGACCGCCTTTTTGAATCGAGGCGACTTGCGCCATGATAGCGGCAGCACCAATCAAATCGCCCTTCCTTTATTCAACGTGGACGGACGCATTTACGTGAACCAGGGTCAGCTGCAACTCACCGGCGGCCTCACGCAAACCAACGGCCAGCTCGTGCTGAACAGCGGCGCGGCCGTAAGCGTCACGAAGCCGCTGACGAATTACGGCGGAACGATTGAGGGCCACGGCGACATCTTCGGAACTGTGTTCAACACGGGGGCGCTGGTGCCTGGTCAGGCAAACGCCATTGGACGTTTGGGAATCTTCGGCAACTGCACCCAAGCCGTTACTGCCACGCTCAACATTGAACTCGCCGACACGAATCAGTTCGACACGTTGGCGATCGGTGGTCAGGCGACCCTTGATGGCAAACTGGAAATCTCGCGCTTGAACGGATTTGTTCCGGGCGAAGGTTCATCGTTCCCAGTCCTCACCTGCGCGTCACGCGTTGGCCAATTTTCCGAAGTTGTTGGCGGCGATTTGCCCAATGGTCGCAAGCTCGTGCCCGTTTACACCGCCACGGGAGTGAATCTCGTCGTCAGCAACACACTTCCGCCGTTGGAGATCGCCATCGAACGCCTCGCAAACACGAACGCCGTGAAGGTGAGCTGGCCCGCGGGCTATGAAAACGTAAGGGTCCAAACTTTGACGAACTTGTGCGGAACGAATTGGACTGAAATGCCTGTCACGGAAACCAACTTCGCCATCATCTCAATGACCGTACCCACGCAATTCTTCCGCTTACACCAGGGACTGTAAGGTGGTGAATCAAATCAATAATCAAACATCAACATCACAAACATTATTATGACAATGACTATCGCAGAACCGATTCTCAAACCGTTCGTTCACAGGGCCAGCCTGGAAAACTCACGCTGGATGGGCGGACATCTCTTCAGTTTTCTCGCGACCGGCGAGAATACTGGCGGGCAGCTTGCCATCATGGAAGTTCAACTTGTCGCCGGACAGGAACCCCCGCTGCACACGCACTCCAACGATGACGAGGCGTTTTATGTTCTCGACGGTGCCATCAGCTTTCGCATCGGCGATGAAACGACTTTGGCGCAGGCCGGTGAATTTGTCCTGTTGCCTCGTGGAGTTGAACACACCTTTCGTATCATCGGTGACAGCGCGCGGGGGCTGCTGGTCAGTGCACCGAGCGGTTTGGAAAAGGCGTTCATGGCATTGAGCATGCCGGCAAAGGAAATGTCTGCGCGCTTAAACGCGAAGGCGCCAGACCCGGCAAGCCTTGTCCGGGAATTCGCGAAGCACGGGCTTACATTCCGTTCACCCGAACAGCCGCCTCTTTTGGCAACCGCGAACGAGTCCCTCACCGCCCGGCCGGCATTGGGTATTTCGCGGTGGTTTCAAGGCAACCTGATGACACCGCTGGTGAACGGCGCCAAAACCGGCGGCAGATTCGGAGCCGTTGAATTCAGCGCTCACAGAAATCCCGGACCTCCTCTGCACATCCACACGCGCGAAGACGAAACGTTTTACGTGCTGGAAGGCGAAGTCCGCGTGATCTGCGGCGACAAAATGCTGCACGCGCGCGTCGGCGACCTGGTGTTTCTGCCGAGAGGTATTCCGCACACGCCGGCGTTCGTTGCGGAAAATACCCGGACGTTGCTGTTCATTACACCGGCGGGTTTTGAAGAATTCTTCGAAGAACTCTCCGCACCAGCAATAACGCTGGCTCCGCCAGCGCAGTCCACATTGAAACCAGACGCAAAAAATTTCGCGGCAACTGTTGCGAGATATGGCTGCGAATTCGTCGCCCCGACAGCGTAAAACCGATTGAGTGCCGGCAGGTCGTTGTTATTCATGAATAAATCTTGCGTTTGAATGGGAGGGGTCAGAAATTGAGGCGAAATGTTCAAGAGTAAAAACCGTGGACTGCATGCCATAATCATCTGGGCAATTTTTATTGGAACATCGACCTGTTTTTCCGGCCAGCTGGCGCGGGGGGAGACGACCACTGCGGCAACTTCCCCGGCGCAGCAAATGGGACCGCGGCTCACGTTCACGGCTTCCGAATGGAATTTTGGCACCGTCTTTGCCGGCTCGCCGGTCAAGCACGCTTTCCTGGCGAGTAATGTGGGGGATCAGCCCCTGGTGATTTCGGATGTTGTGCCGCAATGCCATTGTATCATGGTGGAGGATTGGCCTCGGACCATCGCACCGGGCAAATCGGCGGAGATCCTCATCCTGCTTGACACCAGCGCCCTCGAAGGCGACGTGTCCAAGGCTGTTACGGTCATTTCCAACGACCCGCGCTCACCCACTCAAACGTTGAGTCTGGCCGGCACGGTCCGGAAGCCGCTCGAAGTCAGCCCGCCCTTCGCTTCCATCCAGCTTGCACCCGATGCATCCACCACTTCGACGAACATTGTGCTGGTGATAAATCATACTGGTGAACCAGTCGTCCTTTCCGACCCCGTCAGTTCCAGCGCCGCGTTTAAGGCCACGCTGCAGACGATCAAACCCGGCAAGGAATTTGAGGTGGCCATCAGCGCCACGCCGCCCCTGCCGTCGGGTAATACTGCCGGCATTGTTTCACTGAAGACATCTTGGCCTAACCTGCCGATGCTGGAAATCACGGCGGTGGCCATGGTGCAACCTGTCCTGGAAGCAGCACCTTGGGAAATTGTTCTGCCGAGGCAAATTGCCTCATGGACCACAAATCTCATCACCATTACCAACAACGGAACCAAGGCGATTGCCTTGTCCGCACCCAAGGTTTCTGATCCGAGAGCGAACGTCGATCTCAAGACCATCGTCCCTGGGCGGAGCTTCCAACTTGTCGCGGCCTTTCCGCCAGGGTTCGAACTTCTGCCGGGGCAGTCGGCGCAGTTGAGCGTCAACTCCGACAGCACGAGCCGTCCTGTGATTACGGTGCCGATCAGGCAGGATTCAACCGGGCCGGCAGCCGCACAGCCGCGACCTCCGATTCATCGCAGGTGAGGGCCGGGTTCTAATTCTTCTTTATCAACACAAACATCTTGGAGTTCGCAGCGGGTCTTCCCGGGAAGGTGAAGCAGGTGTTTGTGCCGGTCGCATTAGTGGTGCCCGCTGGCATCCATTTAGCCGATGTCGCCAGATTGTTGTTGGTCATTACCGTGTAGCCGACGCCTGGTTCGGAAAGCCAGCACACAACAAAGTTCGTTTTGGCGGCGTCAAAATCTGCCGTCGTGATCATCAGCGGAGTGACCGTTATGCTCACGGTGCCAGGGCTGCCGTTGGCAGTGAATTGGAAACTGTCCTGGCCTGCGAAACTAGCCGCCGGCGTATATACGAGATTGGGAGAACTGCCGCTAAGGACGCCATGCGCAGGGCCATGGGTGACGGTAAACAATTGGTAATGGCAAAACGAACTCGCATTCGACAAGGAAAGAATGACCGGCAAGGCGGTGCCTTGATAAGTGGTGAGATTCTGGCTTTTGGCCACAGGCACCGGACCCGTTGAAGTGCACTTGCCCTGGCAGTCGGACCATATTTCCTGAACAACCCAGGTCCGTCCCGAGACCGTGATGGTGTCGCCGGGACCGCCGTCGTCGCAGACATCAGCGACTTCGCCGCAAGCGTTATTGTTGTCGGCCCAGCCGCACGGGTACGCATAAGCAGAGCTGGTATCGAGGCCAACGTAAGGGTCGGTGACCGCTTCGATGAGTTCATGGGACGCCGTCTCGGTCTGATTCTCCAAACCCGTGGCGTTTGCCCCGCAACCAGTCGAGCATCCACCGGTGTATGAGTCCATGATGGCTGCGTAGACGTATACGTTTGTGCCCGACGTAAAACTGTTGTGGTAAGCGCAAAAACTCACGCACGAGTTGCCGCTGCCGAGGGGGCCGGCGAGAGTGACAAAGGAGGGAAAGTGAACCATGTAGAGAGTGTTGCTGTTAGGCGCCGGCAGAACGCCGAGAGCCACCTGTTGCACCAGCAACGTTTGCAGCGCGGCGTCGGTGGTGCTGATTTGCTTGCTGCTGTTGGTGGCCACCGTGGTGATCACATAACCGGGAGTGGCGGTGCCAGGACCGATATGCTGGGTTGGCGTGTCATATTCGCACAGCCATGACCAGTAGCTGCTGGCGGTGATGTCCGCGTAAAACTGCGGCATCTTTGTGATCACTTCCGCCTTGACCAATGGTCCATAAAATACCGGCACGACTTGGACATTCGCCAACACCGGGCCGCCGAAGTAGGTCATGTGAGGACTCCGACATTGCGGAGTGGCGTTGCCAAAAACGGCAACTGGCAAAAGCCAAAATGCCAAGATAGCGCAAGCCGGAAGGAATCTTGCCAGCGGAACTTTCTTCATAAGGACAGTGCTAAATTCCAATAACCAACTACTGGCGGCCATTTTTCAAATGGCTGAGGCCGAGTATCCCCAGATTCAATTCCTTGTCGAGCAAATCTTGGATCTTGGGCTTGGAAACCATCCCATCAATAGGGACAGGCACATTGCGCAAGATTTGGCGCTGCACGATGGCGAAGCTTGAATTTCGCGCTGGAGCGAGATAGTTGGAAGCGATATTCTTTCCCTGCTTGGCGAAGGAAATAGAACAGAAAGTCAGCCAATATTCTGATGACACGGCACCGCAGGGACAATTTCGCACCACGAATTGGAGTGTGGTGCTGCAAGCGCGCACCGGATCAAATGATTCTCACGCCGCATTGGAGCGGTTGTGCCGCGCGTATTGGCATCCGCTCTACACATTTATTCGCCGCCGCGGACACGCCGAGCATGAGGCCCAAGATTTGACCCAGGAGTTTTTCGCACGGTTTCTCGCGGCAGACTCGCTGCAATCGGTGTCACCGGAAAGAGGACGCTTCCGAACTTTTCTCCTGGCCGCCGTCAAAAACTTCCTTGCCAGTGAATGGCGCGACGCCCATCGCCTTAAGCGCGGTGGTGGACAACAGTTGATCTCGTTGGAGGAGTTCACGGCCGAGGAGCACAACGGCCTTCCTGCGACCGACTCGACGGACGCCGAAGTGTTGTTCGATTTGCGCTGGGCAAAGTCACTCCTGGCCGCCTCCATCGGGCGGTTGGGCCGCGAGATGGCGCGCGACGGCCTGGCAGAACGCTTCACCCTGCTGAAACCGTTCCTGCAAGGGGATGCCGGGTCCTATGCCGAAACGGCGGCGAAGACTGGTTTGTCCGAAGCCGCGGTAACCTCTGCGATTTTCCGCATGCGCCGCCGCTACGCCGAGATTCTGCGCGATGAAGTGAGCCAAACCGTCGCGTCGCCCGAAGAAGTGGAAGGCGAGATTCGATACCTGATCTCCGTAATGGCGGCGCGATAACAAAGATGCACTGACGGAATGTTTGCGATTTCCTGAAAGATTCCTTCGCGAACGGCTCTGGTACTTATAATGACAATGGATCCAAACGCCGAAGCTGATTCGCCTCGATGTTCCCGCTGCGGGGCTTTGATGAGATCCTCCGCGGACGAACTGTGCGCGTGCTGTATTTTCAACGCGGCGCTCACGACGCTGGGTGACGAGCGCGCTTCGATTGAGGCTTCCACGCTCGTCCTCGAAAAGCACCAGTTCCCCGGCTACGAATTGCTCGGTGAAATTGCCCGGGGTGGGATGGGCGTCGTGTTTCGGGCGCGGCAATTCAGGCCAGACCGCGTGGTGGCGCTGAAGGTCATCGCTTCCGGCGAGCTTGCGTCTCCGAAAATGGTGGAGCGCTTTCATGCGGAGGCGGAGACTGCGGCACGACTCGAACATCCAAATATCGTGCCAATCTTCGAGGTCGGAAGTGAAGGACACTGGCATTTCTTCTCGATGCGGCTTATCGAGGGGGCGACACTCGCTCAGGTCTTGGCCAAAGGCCGCCTTCCGCAGGACCACGCCTGCGCATTGATGGTGAAAATTGTGCGTGCGGTTCAATACGCCCATTCGCGTGGCGTGTTGCACCGCGACATCAAGCCCGGAAACATCCTGATTGATTCGAAAGGCGAGCCGCATCTCACTGACTTCGGACTGGCAAAAGTGCTGGAAGGTGATTCCGCAATCACGCATTCCGAGGCGGTTATCGGCACGCCTGCTTATATGGCGCCTGAACAGGCGAGTGGAAACGCGCGCGATGCCACGACTGCGGCGGACGTTTACGCGCTCGGCGCAGTGCTTTATGAGACGCTGGCAGGCCGACCACCCTTCACTGCGGAGAACACGCCGGCCCTGTTGAGGAAAATTGTCGAGATCGAGCCAAAACCGCCGAGTGCATCGTTGGTACACCGCCCGCCATTTTCGATCGAAGCTGAATCGCCCGAACACCGCATCCAGCGGAGATCGTCCTTCGTAAATCCCTCCGACCTGGACGCGATTGCTCTCAAGTGCCTCGAGAAGGACCCGGCCCTGCGTTACCATAGCGCGGAAGCGTTCGCGGATGATTTGGAACGCGCCCTCAAGGGCGAACCGATTCTGGCGCAGCCAAGCACCGCAACGCAGCGCCTGCGCAAATGGGTGCGCCGCAATACGGCCAAGACAGCCCTCATCGCGACCGTGGTGTTGGCTGGATTTATACTCATGGTGGTGTCGCTTTCGTTCAACGTGCGGCTCACTCGCGCGCGGAACAGGGCGCTGACAGACGAGGCGGAGGCACGCAGGCAAATTCTGAGCGCTCATTTGCGCGAAAATGCACAACTCAACGCGATCGGCAATGCAATGCTCGGGATGTTTCCACTGATCGAGGCTGCGCGCATCCAAACGAATGACCCGGCAGGCCGTCAGCGCCTTCGCGAGCGACTTTCCGCCAGCCTTCGGTTTTCACCGCAACTCCGCCGCTTGTGGGATGCGGGAGGGACTCCCATACAACTGCAATTCTCCAGGGATGGCCACCGATTGCTCGCGGTCCTGCGGTCCGGCGAACCACTTTGCTGGGATTTGAACACCAGCCGGCTGATTAAACATCCCGATGTCGCCGGCAGAAGCCGTCGTGCCAGTTTCATTGACCCGGACGGCTCGCGCGTGATGGAGTTTTTCAACGAGGCGCCGTACGCCCAACTGTGGAACGTGACTGCGGGAACATTGACACCCGTGCTTCTCCAATCGGGTGGCGGTGGTGTGGCAGCATTCAGTCCCGATGGCAAAACTGTCGCCACCGGCGGAGATCATGTGCGCTTGTGGGATACCGCGACCGGCGAAGAAAGACCGGTGGCGATCACCAACAGCGCCCGCTCCCTCTGGCTTCTTTTTTCTCCTGACGGAGAACAACTCATCACCGGTCACGAAAAGGAACAGGCATGGCGATGGGACGTTCACACGGGTGTACGATTGAACGACATTCCCATGAAAATTCGGGCCGCCCTGCCTGCTCGGTTTAGCGCTGACGGTGAGGAATTGCTTCTGAATGCAGGCGGGATAGTGCAGGTTATGAACTGGCCATCAGGGGTTGTGCAAAGTTCCATGCCCTTGCGGCCGCTCTATGACATGAACTTGAGCCCGGCCGGCCGGCAGCTCGCGACTGCGGCTTACGGTGATCAGGCGTGGGTCTGGGACGTCGGGACAGGCCGGCCCTTTGGCTTGCCGATAACCCACGAGACAGGCGCCAACAAAGTGCTGTTTAGTCCCGACGGCTCGCTGCTTGTGACCGCCGGATTTGATTATCAATTGCGGGTTGTGCTTGCTTCGAATCACCAACCTTTATTTCCTGCCATTCATCGTTCCAGTTTCATTGAGGCGGTCGTGTTCAGCCCGGACAGCCGATTCCTGGCACTGGGCGATGAGGATGGCATCGTTCAGGTGTGGGACCTGCAAAGCGTTGCCCAGCCGTTTTTTCCGGGAGCTGATGGCGTGAGTCTGATTGAGACGGACGACCGATTCATGCTTACAGAAGATTCCCGTGTGTTGCGCGTTTTTGATCTTTCGAACGGCGCAGAAATCGGTCAGCCGAGGGGTGTGCCCCCCGAAATGATACAACCCAGCATCGCTCCCAGCAGGCGATTCATCACAGGAGTATTCGCCAACAACACCGCCAGCATTTGGGACCTTTACACGCATCAAGTCATTCACAAAATCATGCCCACGGAGGGCCTCACGACGCGAGATATGGTGCGACTCGTTATCAAGCCGGACGACAGCGAGTTTCTGACCATGACTGCAAAAGGTTGGTTGCAACGCTGGAGCATGGCGAGCGGTGAGCCGGTTGGCCCGCCGATGGACCATGGGGAAAAAGGGTCGTTACTGGCCTGGAGCGGCGACGGACGATGGGTCCTCGCAGCCGGTGATTCTTCCGTTACGGTGTGGGATGCCAGGACGAGTTTGCCTCTGGGTGCCCCTATCCGCTGCAGCAGCATCGAGAGCATCTCGGCAGCGTGGTTCAGCCCTGACAGCACCCGACTGCTCATTGCCTGCAAAAATCGAGGTATCGAGCCTGCGTCCGCCAAGATTTACGAACTGCCGTCGCTCCGGCTCGCCGCCGCTCCTTTGCGTCATGGTGATGGTGTTGCGAGCGCCAGCTTTTCTTCCGATGGCAAATGGGTGGCGACCGGGGGCGAGGACAACGTTGCCCGAATCTGGCGCGTCGCTGACGCACAACCAGTCACCGGCCCGATGCGGCATAATGGAATGGTAATTTCGGTTTTATTCAGCCCTGACAGTCGGGTTCTTGCGACCGGCTGTTCCGATGGAAATATTCGCCTGTGGGATGTTGAGCGTGGCGAGTTGCTCGCGCCGCCGATCCAATTCAGAGCCGGGGCGCAACCGATTTGCTTCACTCCGGATGGGCGAAAACTGTTTATTTACGCCAGCTACTCGAAGGCGACCATCTGGGTCATCTCCCTGGCGCCGAACGAAATGCCCCTGGAAAAAGTGCAAACCCTCGCGGAATGCCAAAGTGGATTGCGAGCGGACCGCACGCAAGGCGCTATCCAGTTGAGTTCTGCGGAACTGGCCGGGAAATTTTCAACATTGGTCGCCAGCAACTCCCCGATGGTTACGATCGAAGATACCCAACGCTGGCATTCTGAACGTGCCACTGTGGCCGAGCTTCAAGGCGCATGGTTCACGGCCGCGTTTCATCTGCAACGTCTCCTCGCTGCAAGCCCCGATGATGTCGCGCTGAAAGAACGTCTCGCCAGGGCGCGGAGGGAACTGTCGATCCAGCCTCGCCGCTGAAGCGGATTCCAGATCGAATGAACTCCAGTGGCAGCGTTAAGTTGCGGCCTTTCAAGTCCTTATCCTCAGGGACGGTGTTCCAAAACATCTGGTAAAAGAAATCTTCACTTTTCGCGAAAGGATGCTTCGCAGACGGCTCTGGTATAGGCAGAATGAAAACTACATCTGCTCCTGTTTGTATCAATGAACATCGCCCACTCTTTTTAAAAGCCATTTTTATGAACGCGAAGCCGTTACCTCTCCTGGCCATTGTGTTCATGGCAATCTTTCAGGTGCATGCCGGAGATTATTTCCAGGATTTTTCCGCCTTTAGCGTGGGCGCGACCAGCTTCGGCGATGGCTCGACGTTCTCCAGCGACCAGTCCAGTTCGGTGGCCGGGGTGATCGACGGCACTTACAAGGAGTTGGGTCTGACCGCCAACGGCACGGGAAACACCCATAGCGCCTTTTTGCTGCCGGACCTTGATCCGGGCACGCCGGTGTATGCGTTTTCGGCGAAGTGGAACTCGCAGGTCAACGGAAATTTCCCGAACGCGGCGGATGGGTTTTCGTTCAACTTCGGCCAGGTGGGCTCGCTGAACCTCATTAGCAGCAGCTACTTCCAGGAGTCTGGGTTTGGGACGGGCATCTGCTTCAGCGTGCAAAATTACGTGAACAACAATCCGGGCTTCTATCTGCGGGTGAACGGAGCGACAATCGCATCCCAATCATATTCTCCCGGGTTGCAATGGGGAACGAACAATTCGACACGCCACTTTTTTGAAGTCGATTGGAATTACGCCTCCGGAGTATCGGTCAGCGTGGACGGCCAGGTCATTTTCACGAATGTGCCCACGCCCGGTCTGACTTTCCAGGCGGGTAATCGTTTCGCCTGGGCGGCGCGCTGCGGCGCAGTCACCGAGGAAGTGCGGCTGGACAACATCGTGGTGGTGACCGGCGGGAACCTGGTGCAGGTGCCGATGAGCAGCCCCTACTTTTCCGATACGAACACGGTTCAGACCGCCGCGAACGCGTTTGACGGCAACAACAATACCGTCTGGGAGGATTTTTACAATATATCCACTAGTCCGCTGGGGGTCGTCGGGGCGACCGCTCCGCCTGGAACCGCCGTCACGGCCTATGCGCTCGTGGTGCCCTATGGCACGGACCATCTGGCCGGTCCACAATCGGCCCCGGCGGGGTGGGTGCTGGAGGGGAGCAACAACGGCTCTACATGGATTCCGTGCGGCACCGGGAGTGGACATTTTTTAAACGCTCTGGAAACCCGCTGCTGGCTGGCAACCAACTCCACCGCCTATTCGGACTATGAGCTGAATGTCACCACTCAGAACGGTTATGTGGGGCTGGGATTGGCTGAATTGCGCTTTTATAAACTCAACGCGGTCTCCGGCGCATATGGCTGGTACCAATCCTCCCTTTCTGGGAACGGCTTCTGGACTTCGGTGGTGTGCTCTTCAAACGGGATGCGGCTGGCCGCCGTCGCCGATGGTGGCAATATTTATCTTTCAACCAATTTCGGGTCCTCTTGGAGCACTTCCACCGCGCCGGCTGGTTTCTACGGCCAGATCGTGTCATCGGCGGATGGCAGTAATTACTTCGCAACCGTCCCGAATAGCACCAAGGCAGAACTGAGCTTCGACTACGGGGCCACATGGGTTCAGCGTGCCGTGCCGGCCAATGACTGGACTGCGGCCGCCTGCTCAGAAAATGGCACCATCATATTCACGGCGGGTGACAATTTAATCGGAGGTGCGATAAGCACATCCATTGGCATTTCCCGCAACTCGGGAAGCTCGTGGACCCAGGTTGAGAATGGTTCTGGTGCGTTCGGCTGGTACGCGATCGCCTGCTCGGGAGATGGAACGAAGGTCGCCGCCGCCACATTCGGCAGCGATGGAGCCGACGGCGCCGGAATTTCTCTCTCCAGCAACGCCGGCGTGAGCTGGACGCGATCTTCCGCGCCGCACCTCTCCTGGAGTGGCATAAGCTGCTCTTTGAACGGTAGTAAACTCGCCGCGGTCTCCGACCATGCAGTTTATTATTCCACCGACTCCGGAAACACTTGGAACCAGGGCAGTAACGCCCCCTCCGATGGCTGGAATTGCATCGCGTCATCGTCCGACGGTTCCAAACTGGTCGCGTCAGGCGCGGACGGAACGTATTTTTCGACCGATTTTGGCGCAACATGGACGCAAAGCCTGAATCAGTCGTTCGTATCTGTCGCCTCTTCCTGGGACGGGGCGCGACTGGCGGGTTTGGTGTTCAACGGCAGCCTTTGGCTTTACGGTCCGATCAACCCGCAGGCTCCCCTGGCCGCCACCCTGCCCGCCAACAGTGTCGGAAACACCACTGCCCGGCTCAATGGACAGGGCACGCCCGATTATCTGCCGACCTCCGTCTGGTTCCAATGGGGAAAAACAACCGCCTACGGAAACAGCACCCCGGCCCAGAGCATCGGCAACGGCAATGCATCGGTCTCCGTGAGTGCAACCCTCGCCAGGCTCTCGCTCGCCACAACCTATCACTTCCGCGCTGTCGCGCTGAACAGTTTGGGGACGAATTTCGGAGCCGACATGAGTTTCACCACTCCCAGCAACAGCTTCTTCAGCCTGCCGCAGCCGGGCGATACGCTCATCGCCAGTTCAACCAACTCTCCGTCAAATCAGCCCGCGACAGACGCCATCGACGGCACGGTTTCCACGAAATACCTAAATTTTGACATCACCAATGCGGGCTTCACCATTTTCCCGTCCATCACCAATTACCCCGTGCAAGCGCTGGGATTGATTAGCGCCGAGGACGCGCCGGAGCGCGACCCAGCCAGTTTCGAGCTGTATGGTTCGCCCGACGGAACGAATTTCACGCTCATCGCCAGCAATTCCGTTCCGTTGTTTGCCGCACGTAATGCCATTCAATCGATTGCCTTTGCCAATACCAACACTTACGCCGCCTACAAAATCATTTTCCCCACCGTCGCCAATCCGGCCATCGCCGATTCGATGCAAATTGCCGAGGTGGAATTGTTGCCCTTCGGCGATATCGCCTCGACCAATGACACTTTGAGCGTGTCTCTCCCGGCTGGAGCGAGCGTGGGGAATACCACGCCCGTCGGCGCCCTGCTGGATCGCCAGCTCAATCAGGACGCCAATAAAATGGACGTCCTGAACGACAGCGGCAACGTCGTCGCGCTCATCACGCCGGCCGCCGGTCCAAGCATCGTCAAAGGGTTTGAACTTATTGGCGGCGACGATGATGCGAGTTACCCGGGACGTGAACCATCCTTCTTCACGCTTGAAGGCTCCAACAACGGAACCAATTTCGTTTCGCTGGCGTCGGTGACCCCAGTGGTGCCCTCTGCCAACATGCAGATTCAGGGCTTCTCGGTTTTGAACAACACCAACACCTACAAGCTCTACCGCGCGACCTTCGGCCCGCCGCAGTCCGACACCGTGCTGCAAATCGGCGAACTGCGTTTGTTTGGTGTGACCTCGCCGCGCTTGGACCTTTCGGCCGTCGGCGGCAATCTGCTGCTCTCCTGGCCGGCGACCGGATTCACGGTGCAACAGAGCAGCAACATGACGACCTGGGTGGCCGCCACCAATGCGATTACCGTCACCAACGGTCGAAGCCAACTGAGCATACCCGGACCGGTTGCTCGCGACTTCTATCGGCTCAAGTCGCAATAACGGCGGCTTCACCAATGGTGAACCAGCCAGCGGTTGTTAACGGCCAGAATCAGATCGCTCTGCCCGTGCCAGGCATCAACACGTTCTATTGTCTCATGCTGCCATGATAACGGCTGGAACCCATTTTATAGACAGAGAATGGGTTCCAGATTCCCTGGGAATGCTTTGGCCATAAAGTGAACTCGGGGTGGGACGGTGCGCTCGTTGTTATTCCTCAATAAATCTTGAATGCCTTGCGACGGGATGGTTTTCTGCCCTTAAATCATGATAATCTCCCGAAATCGAAAGCCCTTGCGTGTCTGCCCTGGCCGCACGCTGATCTTTGCCATCAGCTTTTCCATGCTGGTGCAGGGATGGATGCCAACCAGGGCCGCAGACAAACCGACGCCAGCTTCGGGACCGGCTGCAGTCACGAATGAAGATTGGGGCGATCCCAACACGAAGGACCGCGCTGCTGTCATCGAGCGCACCATGCGTCCCTATCGCGGACCCAGCTATCCCAGCGTGGATGCCAGCACGCTTAGCCGCAAGGTCATGTGCGGCTACCAAGGCTGGTTCTCGGCAAAGGGCGATGACGCCGGCCGGGGCTGGGCTCAATGGAGTCCAGATGGACGCTTTGGACCGGGAAGCTGCAACTTTGATCTCTGGCCTGATGTCAGCGAACTGGCGCCGGACGAGCGTTATGCAACGCCGTTACACCATGCGGACGGCAGCCCGGCGGAAGTCTACAGCGCGTTCAACCGCAAGACTGTCCTGCGACATTTTCAATGGATGAAGGATTACGGGATTGATGGCGTTTTCGTCCAGCGGTTCATCACTCAATGCCAAAACCCCAAGTCCTTGCGGTTCGTGAACGTGGTGCTGGATCATTGCCGCGAAGGGGCGAATTTGTATGGGCGCACTTACGCAGTCATGTACGACTTAAGCGGGCTCGGCGCGGGACAAATGCGGAAGGTCATGGACGATTGGATGCTGCTGGTGGACCGGATGCAAATCACCAAGGACCCGGCTTATCTGCATCACAACGGCAAACCAGTGGTGGTGGTCTGGGGGTTCGGATTCAATGACCATCGGAAATACACGGTTGAAGAAGGGATGGAGTTGGTGAAGTTTCTCAAGGACGATCCGCATTACGGCGGTTGCACGGTCATGCTGGGCGTGCCGACCTATTGGCGCGAGCAAAAGCTCGACACGGTCAAGGATCCAAAGTTGCATGAGTTAATTCAAAAGGCCGACATCGTGAGCCCGTGGACGGTCGGACGCTATGGCACTCCAGAAAAAGCCATCGAATACGCCACCAAAACCATGCGGGGCGATATGGAATGGTGCCGTGAACATCACCTGGAATTCATGCCGGTTGTTTTTCCCGGCTTTAGCTGGCACAACATGTTTCCGCGCTCGCCGCAAAACCAGATTCCGCGGCTGAAGGGAAAATTCCTCCAGACGCAATATGACCAGGCCAGGAAAGCTGGCGCGACGATGGTGTATCAGGCGATGTTCGATGAGGTGAACGAAGGTACGGCCATATTCAAATGCACGGATGACCCGCCCGTTGGACCTTTGCAATTCGTCACTTATGAGGGTTTGCCAAGCGATTTTTACCTGAAGCTCGTCGGTGACGAGACGCGCAAGATGCACGACTTGATTCACGGCAATTGAGGACATCGAAAAACCAGCGCCGAACACCGAATGCCCCTTGCAGGCTGCGCGCCCGCGTTCCATGCTTTGCACCGATGTTTAGAGCGGTGGTTGTGCCCAAAGACATAATCCAATCAAGCCCAGTAGCCCATAAAGAACTCCATGAATTGTTTTCAACCCTTTTGAGTCGGCGTCCACAAAGCGGTCATCCATTAGGGCGCGGATTCAACAATTGGAAAATGAACGCTTATTCAAGTGGAAGTCGCGGCGAATTCACGCAGAACAGCTTGGACGGCCGGGGATCCAAAGGGTGTGGGCGGTGGTTTGGCTCCAGCTTTGAGCAGGGTTGCGACTATTCCGGCGAAATCACCGTTCTCGGGTGTCCAGCCATTCTGAGAACCATGGATGGCCCAGCCGAGAGGCGTGCCGCCAAAATCGAAATCCACCGCTTCAAGCGGCGGATGGAAACGAAGAATGAGGCGCGCCATCTCAACTTGGCCGTGGAAGGCTGCCCAATGGAGTGCCATGCCGCCGTGTTGGCCACGCGCCTCGACGGGCCAGCCGGCTTCCAACATCAGGCGGACCGCATCGATATTGCGATTTTGGGCGGCGTCCACGAGCTTGCGCCGTTCCGCGGGCGAAAGTGATTGGGGCATGTTCGGAGCCGAGGCCAGGAGGCGATCAAAAAGTTCTTTGTCGCCGAGTTCAAGGGCCAGCGAGAGCTTTAACGAATCCGGGCTCCGGTCCATCAAAAGACGGAGGACGTCCAGGTGGCCTGATTCCCGGGCCAGCACATGCGGCGTCTTGTTCCAGCCAAGCGTCCAAATGTAGATGCAGCCTCCGGCTCGCGGATTCTTTTTGGGAAAATGATCGAGCGACACACTCAGGTTAATGCGTGAAGGGTCCTCGTCGAGGAGGCGGCGGACGAGGTTCAAGTCTCCCAGCGCCGCGGCCATCAGCAAATCGGTGCGGCAGCCGCGCGAGATGAGGTATCGCGCCACCTCGCGGCGGTCGCGCATCATGAATTGGGCCGGAGTGGATTCATGGTCAATATCGAGGGCATCAATGTCGGCGCCATGGTCAAGCAGAAAGCGGGCTACTTCAACCGAGCAGGCAAAGTGCAGTGGCGTCTGACCGTCTCCACCGCGGGCGGCGACGACGGTGGGGTCGGCGGCGACCTGTTCGCGGAGCTTGTCGAGCATTCCCAACCGGGCGGCCGCATGGGCATCGACCCGGGCGCCGCGTGCGATCAAAAAGTCGGCCAGTCCGCGATCATCATCGAGCACACCAAAACTGCCGGCCCACCAGTGGCTGCGCCCGTTGATGTCCGCGCCGGAGCGGAGCAGAAGGTCAATCATCTCACGGTTGGTCCGTTGGACCGCGGCAATCAAGGGCGTGGCACCAAAACCGTAGTCGGGAAGCGGTTCGTTGAGCCGCTCCTTCAAGCCTTGGAATTTTTCGAGCAATTCAGCGGCGCGGGCGGTGTCGTTGGCGAGGATGGCGGCTTGAAGAGCGACGGCGGGATCGTGCGAGGAGGCCAGCATTTCGACGCGGGCTTTGAGCTTGGCCCAACTGGCGAATCCGTATTCGCGTGCCAGCGTGAGTTGGGCGTCGGCCAGCGAAAACTTCACAGTGGCCAATTCGGAGCCTGACAATTTGGAGAATTCGGGATGGAATTCGCGGATGCGCTGCGCGGCTTCGGGCTCGCGCGAACGGAGAGATTGAAGAAAGTCTTTGGCCTGTTTCTTGAGCTGTTCAAGGCTCGGCTGCGGTGGAAGCGATTTGGGCATAAAACCTTTCTGCTGTGGCCCGAAGTCCGCTGGCAGGTAGCATCAAGGTTTTTAGTTGTGCTGACAAATGCAGGAGGGCTCAGCCCTTTCCGCGGACTCGGATGCGTCCTGAACGCAGGAGACATTGAAACGCCGGCCAGGTGGTGTGTCAACCCATTTGGAGTGGGCACACCTGGTACGGGGTGCCAAGTTGCGCCCGCGGAATGAAAAATCGACTTGCAAGCCCTTGGAGGAGGAGGATTATTGCGGACAAGCCCCACCTTGGTTGTGAGCAGTAATCCAATTAGAAAATGCCAATTATCGCGAACTGGATGAGGCGCCAGGTCTGGCTGCGGTCAGAATGACAGCGCTCCGCCAACACGCAAATTCAACTTTCAGTTTTGGGGTCCAAATTTGACAGGCAGTGATTTCCCTCCAACAACTCAAACAAAAACCAAAAACGAAAGGATAGATGAAAACAAAATTCAAACATCCGCTGATGGACATGCTTGCGCCTGTTATGGGCCGGCTGTCAACAATCGTCGCCTGCCTTCTCCTGATCGGTTCGGTCCGCGTGACAGAGGCGTATCAGAATCCGGTTTTGTATGTAGGGGCTGATCCAGACGTCAGCCGTTTAAATGGCAGCTATCACATGATCGTGGGGCAAGGAAACCACTACGTTTACCGCAACTCCAAAGACCTCATCAATTGGAGTGCACCGGTGAACATTTTGACTCAACCCAATGGCTACTCGCTCTGGGAAGGTTATATGACATACAACTCAGCCAACGGAGATTATTGGTTGTATTATACCCTGGTAGATCCCAGTGGAAATCCGTCCATTCACGTGGCCAAATCCACGAACGGCCCAACTGGCCCTTATGCGACCGATGCGGGGTTCTCGTTCGACACTGCGATTGATCCATACTTTTTCGAGGATAGCTTGGGCGACGGCTCCAAGTATCTTTATTACAAGGACGAAAGGGTTGGCCACAAGGAAATCAGGGTCCAAAAACTTACCTGGTATAACAACAAGGTTGGCCAGCCGAATTATTTGCTGCTCAGCCCGAACTGCAGCGCCGGTTCGGGCGACCCCGGCTGGGAATGTTGCGGTGGTTATGCTTCGCTCGAAGGCCCCTGCGTGAAAAGATTCGGGTCGAAATATTTTCTGATCTACGTTGGAGGCGCGTTCGGACAGCCATGTTATTCCATCGGTTTCGCCTGGAGCACCAGCCCGGTCGGACCGTTCACCAGACGTTCCAGCGGCGATCCAATTATGTCAAATTGGGAAAGCTCGAATTGTTACTCCATTGGCGCACCCAACGTGGTGGCGGACGCCGACAACAATAATTGGATAGTATATCGGCAGTGGCCAAACCCACCCAGTGGGAGCCACCATTTCTGCATAGAACCGCTCACTACAGATCCAGCGAATAATTCCATCAATGCACAGGCAACAACCGGCGTAACCATCACAAATCCAGTGCCGCTGCCGTAACATCGTGCGGCGAAAGCAAGGCAAATCCAACGCCGCTGTAATCTGTGAGTCCAGTATGCCGGTGATCCAGTCACCGGCATACTTTCTGGATCGGAAAGGGGTCGCCCAGTAGGGCGTGGAGTCAACAAGTAAATAGCTGTCTGTTCCTGATTTGTCTCCTCGGGTTTCTGCTTCTATTCAAAGTGACTGATTCGAGCCTGTCTTTTCTGTTCTGGTTCCGGATCTGCCGAAACAGACCAGCCCCCTCAACCCGGCACCGCTCCCTTCCTCACCCATCCACCATTATTGATAGGTTGATGAACACTGGCCGCGGCCTTACTTTCTCGTGGAAAAATTTATTGATGTGAATCACGATTTATTGACAGGGATCAAATGGTATCTGGCTTTTCTCTTTTCAACCACCTTGCACGAGGCGGCGCATGCCTGGGCGGCTTGGAAGCTTGGTGACGACACCGCGTATCGCGGTGGACAGGTCTCGCTGGATCCAACGCCGCACATCCGCCGTTCGCCCTTTGGGATGGTGGTCGTTCCCATTTTATCTTATTTGGCGGGCGGGTGGATGATTGGTTGGGCAAGCGCGCCGTACAATCCCCAATGGGCGGCGGCGTATCCACGGCGCTCGGCTGCAATGTCGTTGGCGGGACCGGCGGCCAACCTGCTGCTGGTCATCGTCTCCTTCATCCTGATCCGTGTTGGATTGGCATCGGGATTTTTTGAGACGCCTTTCCATATCACGTCGTCCCATCTGGTGGATGGCGCCACCGGCGGCCAATACTTTTGCGCCACGATGCTCAGCATATTCTTTTCGTTGAACGTGCTGCTCTGCACCTTCAACTTGCTGCCGTTGCCGCCGCTGGATGGCAGCGGCGCCTTGATGTTCTTTGCCGGTTCGGGCCGGGGCGCAACTTGGCTATCCCATCTGCGCCAGCCGAATTTGCAATTCTTCGGCTTGTTCATCGCGTGGAAACTGTTTGACTACATTTACCCCTCGATTCAATCATTCGCGATCAGCCTGCTGTATTGAGAACTCTTGAAGATTCGCTCGAGCGGCCGATGGAGTGTGACGGAACTGGTTGAACGTTGTGGCGAATAATTGGTGAAGAACATAAGGGGAAAGAAATGAATGCGCTAATCTTTGAAGTGATCATTGTGTGGGTAATATTGATTGCCGGGATTGCCTCGCTATTACACACAAAATCAAAAAACCTGAAAGCAATGCCGCCTCGATTGAGGGTGTATTTCAAAGGGCTACTATTGATTATTTTCCTTACGTTGGTGGTGCTCCAGGCCCGACTCACTTTTATGACTTGGAAGTCTCATCTCAAGAACAAAGAACTGGAATCCATGCTGAAAGATACCGGTTTCAATACAAATTCAAATTAAGACACTACCCTCTACCGGGCGAAATTGACAAATCGCCGCGATACCACTCCAATGGCCACTAAACATTCTGATGAGCGCGCTCCACAATGGTTTTTCCTCATTTCGCAAAGATGAAGAGGTATTGAAACACAAGCTGGCGCCCAATACCCTGCGTCGGTCATTGCGATTTGTGCGGCCTTACGCGGGTATCCTGTGTTTCTTCCTTTTCCTGGTCGTGGTGGATTCCTCGCTCGGCGTGGTCAATCCGCTCATCTACCGGCAACTCATCAACAAGGGAATTCTCCCCGGCAATGCGCATCTTGTGCTGGTTTTGGCATTGACGGCGGCATGCGTCAGTATTCTTGACTGCGGATTGACGTTTGCGCAACGGCAACTGGCGACGCACATCGGATTAAAAATCGTCTATGACCTGCGGAACCAGGTTTTCACGCACATCCAAAAAATGTCGCTGGCGTTTTTCAGCCGGGCGCGAACCGGCGCTCTGGTCAGCCGGCTCAACGGCGATGTCAGCGGCGTGGGAGATGCCTTTACGGACATTCTCTCGACGGCGGTCGGCAATCTGGTGACCGTAATCCTCGTCTTGACCGCCATGTTCGCGCTTTCGTGGCAACTGACATTGGCTGCATTGTGCGCGGTGCCGATTTTCCTTTGGTCCGCGCGGCAGGTCGGGCGAAAGCTGCGCACGTTGACCAAGGAAACTTACGACCGCACGGCAGAAATGAACAATCTGATGGTCGAGCGCTTCAATGTCGGGGGAGCAATGGTCTGGAAAATCTTTGGCCGACCCGCAGAGGAGGCGGCCACCTTCGCGCGTCAATCGGAGCGCGTGCGTGAAATCCGGATGAAGATGTCCACTTACGCGCGGGTGTTGTATATCGGGTTGGGATTGATGGCCTCGCTGGCATCGGCGGCCGTGTTTGGCTGGGGCGGCATCCAGGCCGCGCATCGCACATTGGACGTTGGCACGGTCGTCGCACTGGTCTCGTATCTGTTGCGCCTCTATGGGCCGCTGACCGGTCTTTCCAATCTGCAGGTGGACGTGATGACTACGCTCGTTTCCTTCGAGCGCGTGTTTGAAGTTTTCGATCTCCAGCCCAACATCATCGAATCCCCTCGGGCGCAGCCCGTTTCGCCCGGCCCGGTAAAAATCGAATTCGACGCTGTCGATTTTCGCTATCCCTCGGCGGCGGAAATTTCGCTCGCGTCGCTGGAGTCGGTGGCGGTGCTGGAAAAACATCCTGAGCAACAGGTGTTGCATGAAATCAGTTTCACCGCGGAACCGGGGCAACTCGTGGCTGTAGTCGGTCCGTCCGGCGCAGGCAAAACGACCCTGGTCCAACTCGCGGCGCGGCTTTACGACGCCAGCAAAGGTTCCGTCCGCTTGAACGGATTGGATGTGCGTGAAGCGACATTGGATTCCGTGCGCGAAACTGTCGGCATGGTCATGCAGGATTCGCACATGTTTCACGATACCATTCGGGCCAACTTGCTTTATGCCCGGCCAGGTGCAACAGAGCAGGAACTGCACGAAGCGCTGAGGGCTGCGCAACTCATGCCCCTTGTCAAATCGCTGCCCAAAGGACTGGACACATTGCTGGGAGATCGCGGACACCGGCTTTCCGGCGGCGAACGCCAACGGTTGGCCATTGCCCGCGTCCTGCTCAAGGCGCCGCGCCTCGTCATACTGGACGAAGCCACGGCCCATTTGGATTCCGATTCGGAACAAGCCATTCAACAGGCGTTCCAGACTGCGCTGGCCGGCCGCACCTCCTTGGTCATCGCGCATCGGCTTTCCACCGTGCAATCCGCCGATCAAATCCTGGTGCTGCAAAATGGAAGAATCGTGGAACGTGGCCGGCACGAAGAACTGTTGAACTCGGGCAAGCTCTATTCGCAGTTGTATTCGAAGCAGTTTAAAGCCACCATCAAGACTTAGAAGGAGGTCAACTCCAAGGATTATGAAAATAAGACACGCTCGAACACTGCTTTTGATTTTATTGCTGAGTGCGCTGGTTTCATCACTTTGTCTTTCTGCATTTGCGCAGGAAGAATCGAAGGCGCGTGAAGAGGCGCTGAAACTGGTCAAGGGCCTGAAGTATCAGCAGGGCGAAGTCGACCTGCGCGACAGGTTGGCGAAATTGAAAGTGCCCAAGGAGTTCAATTACCTGGGGCCAGACGACGCCGACAAGGTGCTGGTCAAGTTGTGGGGCAACCCTCCCGGCCACAAAACGCTTGGTCTCCTCATGCCAGCGGACAAAACGCCACTGGACCGGGATTGCTGGGTGGTGACGCTTTCCTATGTCGAAGATGGCTACGTGAAGGATGACGACGCCAACAAAATCAATTACGACGATTTGTTGAAGAAGATGCAGAAGCAGGCCAAGGAGGCGAGTGCCAAACGCGAGAAGGAAGGTTATTCCGCCGTGGAACTGGTCGGCTGGGCCGCACCGCCGCATTATGATTCCGCCACGCACAAATTGTATTGGGCGAAGGAATTGAAGTTTGCTGATGAGGAGACCCATACGCTGAATTACAACATCCGCATGCTGGGACGTCGCGGCGTGCTGGTGTTGAATGCTGTTTCCTCCATGAACCAACTCGCCGACATCGAAAAACAGACGCCGCAGATCCTGGATATGGTCAATTTCAACGACGGCAACCGCTACGCCGACTTCGATCCCAAGGTGGACAAGGTGGCAACCTACGGCATTGCCGCACTGGTGGCGGGCGGCATTGCTGCGAAACTCGGGCTCTTCAAGATGCTCTGGGTATTCCTGCTGGCAGCGAAGAAATTCATCATCATCGCCTTCGTGGCCGTGAGCGCGTGGATCAAGCGACTGTTTTCCCGCGGCAAAAATAATACCACCACAAGTTGACCACCTGCAAAAGGGCGTGAATGACCGCGAGGTGCTTCTGTATGGGCAAAGGCTCGCAGGTGCGTTTGCCTACCATTGAAACTGAATGGGATCGGTTCCTAGTTTTTTTACTATTTTATTTGGAAATGTGACACGGTTAGGAACCGCTCCCATTGCGTGACTCCTTTACAAATCCTTTTCAGTGGTAGCTTTAACAGCCCCTATTACGTTCGCAACTGCAAGATTGGTACAGTATTGCTGATACAGCCTTGAAACTGGTGCCATTATTCGTGTCAGAGGCCAAGCTGGCTGCGAAAATGTTTCAATTTCAAATAAGACCGATTTATCAATTCTCTTTAAACTAAACGTTGATATCCCTTGTTCCGCGTGGCCAAGGAGAGTTCCATAGCTCAATACACAGGAATCAGTATTCCTCCCGAAATCCAGAACTTTGACCGCAAAAATCCCTTTGAAACACCCAAGAGGAAGTCGAGCGCACTGTACAATGATATCGCCGATACGAATTTCTCGTCTGTCGGCTTGCCACTGCCCATAAAACTGCATGATATGGAGGGGAAATATCCTATAATCAAAAAATCCAATGGCATCTGCGATTTCAGAAAGGTCGCATTGTTTGTGCAAGGGAATCGAGCGAGATGTTACATGGCGTGGTAAGGTGTCTGCTGTATCGAAATTGAGTGCAACCGATTGGTAACAGCACAAGGCAGCTTTCAATTCCGCTTCATTGCAATGCGCTACCACTTTCATTCAACTTTCCTTGTCCCATTGTGACAGACAAAAAACATAAAGAACCCGGTTCCTCACTTTGTCACGCTTCACATATTCACCATTTGTTGTGCTGCAGGTACAACAGGCTGTTGAGGCATTTGCATGTTCCCATCAGCAACTGCGCCGCAGTTCATTACGTGATAGATCACACCGGGATGTTGGATGCGCAATGGCCTCGTCATGCCCGCAAGCCAATCGTAATCCACCAAGCGCCGTCAAATAAAATAGTATCAAACAAGGCTCCCCTAGGCGCAACTCGGCACACGCACCAACTCCCTCTCTTCCGCGGAGCGGAGGAGAGGGCTAGGGAGAGGAGGTGTTTATAAAATTCAGGAAGAATTGTTTAACGAAGCCCCTCTCCCACAAACCTCTCCCCGTGCTGCGCCACGGGGAGAGGGAGCAACGCGCGGTGCGGGTGTCAAGTTGCACCCGGCTCCCCTTTAAGGCTGGCTTTGTTCTTGAATTGTGAGCGTGTCGGGCCTCGAATCCCGGATTTGAAAGAATCTCGTTGACACATTGGTTCAGAGAAATTCTAACGGATAAATGCACTTTAAGAATCGTGACTGCGGGCAGCTCGGCTTTTTGCTGCTCATTGCCGAGATCGTTGGGCTTGCCTGCTGTCTGCCGCAACCACGCAGCGCGCAAGCGGCCGCTGAAAAGCCGAACGTGCTGTTCGTCATCGCTGATCAATGGCGAGACCAGGCGTTTGGCTTTGCCGGTGATCCCAATGTGAAGACTCCCAACCTCGACCGTTTCGAGCGCGAGTGCGTGGACTTCACCCAGGCTGTTTCCGGCCTGCCGGTCTGCTCCCCAACGCGCGCGACGCTGCTCACCGGACAACGCCCCCAAACGCACGGAGTGTTTATCAACGATGTTCCTCTGAACCCGGATGCCGTGACGATCGCGAAGTTGTTCAACGCCGCCGGTTACGACACCGGCTGCATCGGCAAGTGGCACGTGGACGGGCATGGCCGTTCGGCCTTCATCCCGCGCGAACGGCGACAAGGCTTCAGTTATTGGAAGGTCCTCGAATGCACGCACGACTACAATCACTCATTCTATTACGCCGACGGGCCGGAGAAGCTGAAGTGGGAGGGCTATGACGCCATTGCACAGACGCGTGATGCGGTGCAGTTCATTCGCAGCCGGGCACAGTCCGGCAAGCCTTTCTTTCTCTGGCTTTCTTGGGGGCCGCCGCATAATCCGTACGGATCGGCCCCGGAAAAATATCGCGCCCTTTATTCCCCCGACAAAATCCAGTTGCGCAGCAACGTCCCGCCTTCGGCGCGACTGGTGGCACATGGCTGGTTGGCCGGCTACTATGCCCATTGCACGGCGCTGGATGATTGCTTTGGCGAGTTGTTGCAGGCGCTCAAGGAAGCCGGCGTTGCGGACAACACGATCGTCGTCTTCACCTCGGACCACGGCGACATGCTCGGCTCGCACGGTGAGCAACGCAAACAGCGGCCGTGGGAGGAATCTGTCCGTGTGCCAATGCTGTTTCATCTTCCACCCGCGCTCGGCATCAAGCCCCGCCGCTTGGATGCCACCATCAACTCGGAAGATGTGATGCCCACCCTGCTGAGCTTGTGCGGGCGGGCGATTCCAGCTTCGGTCGAGGGTTATGATTTCAGCGGTTGCCTGCGCGGCGGCGCGGACCCTTCCGGAGGCGCGACGGTCATCCGTTGCACCGCGCCGTTTGGCGAATTCACGCGCAAGCAGGGCGGCAGGGAGTATCGCGAACTGCGCACCGCGCGCTATTCCTATGTCCGCGATCTCAACGGTCCCTGGCTACTCTACGACAATCAAAAAGACCCGTTGCAACTCGACAACCTGATCAACCGACCCGAGCAGGCAAAACTGCAGGCCGAACTCGACACGCTGCTGAAAAAGAAACTCCGCGAACAGCATGACGATTTTCGTCTCGGCTCCGATTACATCGCGAAATGGGGCTACAAGGTGGACGCGAACGGCACCATGCCCTATCAACGATGAGCACGAACTGGCTGCAAGTCGCTTTTAATGGAATCTTGCGTTCTCGTGTAACCTTCCGGCACGGGCATCGTCCATCTCTCTAGGATTGAGCCCGCCGCCATTCTACTGCGTAGGCTCACAGGCATAAATTATGAAAGCCACGCCAAAACGCATCGCCATCGCACTTGCCGCGGCAATTGCTTGCACTTTCCTTGCAGGGAATGTCGTCGCTGCCGAGTCGCCTTCCAAGCCCAACATCATTTTCATCATTGCCGACGACCTTGGCATCGGCAGCGTCAGTTGTTACGGAGCGGACCACTTCAAGACGCCTAATCTGGATGCCTTGGCCAAGAGCGGATTGCGGCTTGAGCATTGCTACGCCTCGCCCCTTTGCGGTCCCTCGCGCGCGCTGTTGATGACGGGTCGTTACGCTTATCATACCGGCATGACCAGCAATCAGACGGGCCCCCGATTGCAGCCTACGAACGAAGTCATGATGCCCCGTGTGCTCAAGCCGGCAGGTTATGTGACCGCGCAGTGCGGGAAGTGGAACCAGTTGCCGCTCCAACCTGGGGACTGGGGTTTTGATGAATATCTCCGGTTCCAAGGCAGTGGCAAATATTGGAACACCCAGCAAGGAGCCAAAACTTACAATCTGAACGGACATAGAGTTCCCCTGCGCGATGGCGAATATTTGCCGGATCGCATGCAGGAATTCGTCCTGGATTTCATTCGTCGCCACAAGGAGCAGCCGTTCTATGTTTATTATTCGATGTCGCACGTTCATGCGCAAATCCTTCCCACTCCTGACACTGCTCCAGGAACCCATGAGCCCTTCCAATTATACCAGGATAATGTCAGCTACATGGACAAGCTGGTCGGCAAACTGCTTGCCGAACTTGAGCGGCTGAAGTTGCGCGAGAACACGCTGATTATCTTTGCCGGTGACAATGGCACCGCCAGCCAATGGTACGAGCGCTGCACGGTCAATGGCGGGAAAGATCTTTCCGGCCACAAGGCGACAATGCTTGAATGCGGGGCGTTGGTGCCCTGCATCGCCAGTTGGCCCGGCAGGATTCCGGGCGGCCAGGTCACCCAAGGCATGATCAATATCTGCGATTTCTACCCGACGCTTGCAAAGATCGCCGGAGCAACGCTTCCAGCCGGGGTGACAATTGATGGCAAGGACTTCACGCCACAACTGCTCGGGCAATCCACAGCGTGGCCGCGCGACTGGATTTTTGTGGAATTGGGCCGGCGGTGGTATGACAGGGACCTCGACTGGAAATTGAATGAAACAGGCAGCTTGTTTGACATGCACGGCGCGCCTTACTCCGAACCGCTCGTGCCCGCCGACACGCACGACCCGGACGCAATTGCTGCCCGCAAGCGTTTGCAATCGGTTCTCAGCGAGCTGAATCCCGCAGGTGGGATTATGGACCCCGGCAATGACGGCAAGAAAAAGGGCGCGAGGAAAGCGAGAAGGAAGCGAGGATCGTCCAATCCTGGCAATCAAAATGAAGATGATCAATAGAACCCATCTCATCAATAGGCCACGGGCGCGTTGCGCCCGATTTGCCGCTGCGGCAAACCACTCAAACTCATCTATTGCCTGATGCTCAACCGCATGGCCATTATGTGAAGCGTGTCAGCCATCAAACCGCTCCCATATGATGAATACAAAAATTGCCGTCTCGATTTTGCTCGCTGTCTGCCTCCAAGCATTTAACGTGGCGACGGCTGCGGCGGCGGACGCGAAAACGGACAGGCCCAACATCGTCATCATTTACATCGATGACATGGGCTATGCCGACATCGGGCCATTTGGCGCGAAGGGGTACGCCACGCCAAACCTGGATCGCATGGCCAGGGAGGGGATGAAGTTTACCAGCTTTTATTCAGCGCAGGCGGTTTGTTCGGCCAGTCGGGCGGCATTGTTGACCGGTTGCTACCCAAACCGCATCGGCATCGCTGGCGCGCTCGGACCGCATTCCAAAGTCGGGATTTCCAGCAACGAGATGACGATCGCCCAAGTTTGCAAACAACGGGGCTATGCCACTGCCATTTTTGGCAAGTGGCACCTGGGCGACGCTCGGCAGTTCCTGCCCTTGCAGCATGGGTTCGACGAGTACTTCGGTCTCCCCTACTCAAACGACATGACTCCGCACCGCTATCCCGGCGAAACGCGGAAGTACGTGAAACTGCCGCTCATCGACCAGAACACAGTCGTCAATCCAGACATGGACGACGCCGCGCAGGACCAGTTGACGACCTGGTACACGGAACACGCGGTGAGCTTCATCCACAGACACAAGGACCAGCCGTTCTTCCTCTATGTGCCGCACGCAATGGTGCATGTGCCGTTGCATGTCTCGGATAAATTTCGCGGCAAAACCAAACGTGGGCTCTTCGGCGATGTCGTTGAGGAAGTGGACTGGTCGGTCGGCCAGATTCTGGCGGCGCTCAAGGAGGACGGCTTGGACGAGCGGACTCTCGTGATGTTTTGTTCCGACAATGGACCGTGGTTGTGCTTCGGCGATCATGCCGGCTCGGCTTATCCTCTGCGCGAGGGGAAGGGAACCAGCTGGGACGGCGGAGTGCGCGAGCCCACTTTGATGCGCTGGCCGGGCCATATTCCCGAGGGGAGTGTATACGGCGCGCCGCTGATGACGATTGACATGCTGCCAACCATCGCGCGGCTCATCGGGGCCAAGCTTCCGCCGAACAAGATCGACGGCCTCGATATTTCTGACGTGTTAACCGGCAAGTCGGACCAATCGCCCAACGAAACGCTTTATTTCTACTATCACAAGAACGACCTTGAAGCACTGCGCAGCGGCAAATGGAAGCTCGAGCTGACCCGCAGCTACCGATCGCTCAATGGCCGTCCCGGCGGCAAAAATGGGCGTCCCGTGCCTTACGAAGAACTGAAGATTCCGCGGCCGGAACTATTCGATTTGGACACCGACCCAGGCCAGCACCACGATATTGCCTCGGATCACCCGGATGTATTGAAGAAACTGATGGCTGCCGCAGACAGGATGCGCGGTGAATTGGGCGATGATTTGACGCAACAAACAGGCAACGAACGTCGTACGCCAGGGCGGGCCACCGGCCACGACGTTTTCCCTTCCGATGCTGCTTTTCCGAAGGCTTTTGCAACGAAATTTCAACCAGGGTTGAAGCAACCCAGCACCAAAGAACCGGGCGCCGGCTCGTGATTAGTTTATGGGAACCCGAAAGGAAACTATTCAATTCATCCTGGAAAAACTGGGCCATTCAGGCCGGTTTGGCGCCCGGGCAATGTTTGGTGAATATGCCATTTACGCAGATGGGCAACTGGCCGCACTCGTTTGCGATGACCTTCTTTACGTCAAAATTTTGCCGGCGAGCGGAGAACTCGACCAATATTGTGAGAAAGGCAGCCCCTATCCGGGAGCCAAGGAGCATTACATCGTTGAAGAAGTGCAGATGTCTACGATAACCAACTTGCCATCTATATTATTTGCAGTTGCAAAGTTGGCGAAACGGACCAAACGCAAAAAAACGCCGAAGAAGAGCTCCTGATTTCGTGAGGTTCAAAATTTGAGGGAAAATTGCACTGCAGGACAGTGACATGTTGTGACTACCCGAACCAAACTCAATATCACTGGTTGTGTCATGAGCATCATGATGTTCCTCAACGTGTTTTCCAAGCCACTCCACATTCCCGAGCCATTTCAATGGGTGCTGACAATTGGCGTTTTTGTTCCGATTGGCTTGCTCTTTCACTTCATAAAAGTCCAAAAGCAGGAAAAAGCGGAGGCATCTGGCACAGACACGACTGTCACGAACGCAGCGACAGCGACTGCCAACCCAGCGACGGAGGAGCAGAAGAAGATAAAGAAACGCCTGTGGTTGATGATGGCAATGGGTTGCGCCATAGGTTTCTCCGCCCCTCTTTGGTTACCTTTGACGGGAACTCCTTCAGAACCGAAAAAGGATTTTGTGGTCGGCCTGATCACCGCAGCAACTTGTTGCACCATTATCGGTCTCAGATTAAGGAAGGTGTGACGGAAAGAGCAGAGGATTTGGAGCTGACCAAACCCTGCGGGATTACACCGAAGAACCTGATTGCTCTTGCCTGTAAATTCAAAAATAAATGGGTGGGTATGCTAGACTGACCTACTTTTGAACTTGCACATCGCGTATTGCATGGGCTGGGCACCAGAATGTGTTGCCTGCGGGCCATACTCCCCATTAGAGCAATGACGGGAAGGCTACTAGGATTTTTTTGGAACAGGAGAAACACCTCCTAAAACAAGGAATGCAGAAGTTTCGGCAAACGACTCACTCAAAACCGGATGAAAACGATCTTCTCGTCCTGGTACGGCGCCTGTAAGGCACAGGCGGTCGAGTGGAGGTGAACAAGAATCAAAACTAAACATTTAAGTATTATGAAAAAAGCACTTATCATCGGTGGAACTTCGGGAATGGGATTGGATGTGGCGAAGCGTCTGGCCGAGCACGGTGTGGGGGTGACCATCGTGGGTCGTGACGCCGCCAAACTTGAAGAAGCCGCCGCCGAGATCAAGAAGGCTGGCGCGGTGCAAGTGAATACCAAGGCGGTGGATCTCTATGATCGCGCCCAGGTCGACGCCTTCGCACAGGAACTTCGGTCCGGCACAGCCTATGATTACCTCGTGAACGCCGCCGGATTTTTCATTCCAACACCGTTCCTCAAGCAGACCCGCGAGATCTACCATTCGTATCTCGACCTCAATGAGTCGCTCTTTTTCCTGACTCAAGCAGTTGCGCAACGCATGGTGGACCAGAAGGTGAAGGGCAGCATCGTCAACATCGGCTCGATGTGGGCCAGACAGGCGATCAAGGCAACGCCATCCTCCTCCTATTCGATGGCGAAAGCGGGGTTGCACGCTCTGACCCATAATCTGGCGATAGAACTGGCAGACTACGGTATCCGTGTAAATGCCGTTTCGCCCGCGGTGGTGGAAACGCCCCTCTACGAGGGGTTCATCAAGCGGGAGGAGGTCCACAATACGCTGGCAGGCTTCAACGCCTTCCATCCCATCGGCCGGGTGGGCAGAGCAGAGGACGAGGGTGCAGTGATTGACTTCCTGTTGAGCGACTCGGCCAGCTGGGTCACCGGTGCCATCTGGGACGTTGACGGCGGCGTGATGGCCGGACGGAACTGATAGAGACCTATTCAGTGCCCACGACAAATGGAAGTCAGATACTCACCTTGTTGACATGAATCTGGTTTTGTGGATGGTTGGGGATGGAGGCAGAAGAGATTCCATGCAAATCTCGTTGCAAAGGACAAAACACAACCGATCCAAAATCACAGGGAGGTGACCGATGAAGGCGATGGTGGTGACGGATCAGGCTGCGGGAAAGGCCGGGGTGAAGCTGGCGGAGCGGCCCGAGCCGCAGGCGGCGATAAACGACGTCGTTGTTCAGATTCATGCATCGGGATTCACCGGGGATGAACTGTCGTGGCCCTCGACCTGGACCGATCGCGTCGGCCGTGACCGGACGCCTTCAATCCCCGGACACGAAATGTCCGGAGTGGTCACCGCTCTCGGTTATGGCACGACAGGGTTGTCGATTGGACAGCGGGTGTTCGGCATCACTGATTGGTATCGCGACGGCACGCTGGCGGAGTACGTGGCAGTTGAGGCACGCAACCTCACACCCCTGCCGGGTGACGTTGACTTCACTGTAGGTGCGGCCCTCGTGATGCCTGGCCTGACCGCGTGGCAGGGGCTGTTCGAGCACGGTCGCCTTCGTGCGGGGCAGAGCGTCCTCGTGCATGGTGCGGCTGGCGTAGTCGGTTCGATGGCGAGCCAGCTCGCACGTGAGGCTGGCGCGTACGTCATCGGCACCGGGCGCGCTGACGGCCGTCAGACGGCTCTTGACTTTGGCGCACAGGAGTTCGTCGACCTCGATAACGACGCCTTGGAAGACGTCGGCGAAGTCGATCTGGTTTTTGATGTCATCGGCGGCGACATCGGGAAGCGGTCTGCGGGCCTTATTCGCGCCGGAGGAATGCTGGTGACCGTCACTGGCCCGACCGAGGCGCGGCCCTCTGGCGGTTTGACTATCGACTTCGTCGTTGTGCCCGATCGCGCCCAATTGAGTGAGCTAGTGCAGCGGGTCCGGGATGGTCGGCTGCGGACAAACATCGGCAACGTGGCCGCCCTCGACGATGCGGTTGCCGCCTTCAACCCCACCAAGCGGATCAAGGGCAAGACGATCATCCGCGTCCATCCGGTGAGGACTCGGGGATTGCCTAACGCCCACGAAGCTACATTTCGCGCGCCGAAGGAGAGTTTTGACGGCGAACAGATTACGCCAACTGTTTTCTATCGCACGGTTAACGTGGAGGGACTGGAAATCTTCTACCGCGAAGCCGGTCCCCCGGATGCTCCCACCGTTCTGCTCTTGCACGGCTTTCCGTCCTCTTCTCATATGTTCCGCAATCTGATTCCCATGCTTGCGGATAAATATCATGTCATTGCCCCAGACTTCCCTGGATATGGGGAAAGCTCGGCACCATCGGTCAACGATTTCGACTATTCCTACGAACGGTTGGCGGCTGTGACCGAAAAGTTCACCGAAAAGCTGAATCTTTCTTCATATGCGCTATACCTCTCGGACATAGGTTCATCGGTTGGCTTCCGGTTGGCTGTCATGCATCCCGAACGAGTGACCGCCATGATCGTCCAAAACGGGGACGCCCACGTTGAAGCCATAAATAAGGAGTTCGCCAAGGGATTACTTAACTATTGGGAAGATCGGAGCGAAAAGAATGCTCAGGTTCTACTCGACTGGCTTCTGACGATTGAAGGAACCAAGTATCATTATCTGCATGGTGTCAGGGATCCATCGAAGATCAGCCCTGACAATTGGGTGATCGACCAGGCTTTGGAGGACCGACCGGGGAACAAGGAAATCCAACTTTCAATCCTCTACAACGCAAAAAGGAATTTGGATGTTTATGCCGATTGGCAGGAGTATTTCCGTAAACAACAGCCCCCCATGCTGATCACCTGGGGCAAAAACGATGGAATCTTTACGGTGGAGGGCGCTGAACTCTATAAAAGGGATATTCCCAGTGCAGAGCTCCATCTTCTCGACACGGGCCATTTCGCGTTGGAAGAAGAAGGGGGTCGGATTGGGGCGTTGATGCATGAGTTTCTCGACCGACGTTTACCTTCGGAATTGCCACGGCAACCCATGCCCAGCAAGTGAATACGCACCTTACAATCGAGATGACTGAAACACTTGCACGACCGATTGTTCCAGCCGCCGAGGAGCGGGCCCGGCTGAAGGAGGGAGTACACATCGAGCGTAGCCCTCGCCGGGTGCGGACGTACTTTGGTGGCAAGCTGATTGCCGACAGCGAGCACGTTCTCCTCGTCTATGAAACGAAGCGACCGCCCGCCTACTGGTTTCCGATTGCGGATGTCCGCATGGAGTATCTGCAGGCATCGCATCAAGCGGCGGACACCATCCGCTGGCACTTGGTGGTGAAGGATCACATCAGTCAAAACGCCGCCCGCGCTTACCCCAAACCGACTGATGATCGAGCCGCACTGGAGGGCCACCTCACCTTTTTCTGGGAAAAGATGGACGCGTGGTTCGAGGAGGATGAGCAAGTCTTCGTTCATCCTCGAGATCCCTACACCAGGGTCGACACGGTCCACAGCTCGAGGCACGTGCGCGTCGAGATTGACGGCGTGACTCTGGGGGAAACTCGCCGGCCCGTGCTCCTCTTCGAGACTGGACTGCCGACCCGTTACTACATTCCGAAGCTGGACGTGCGCATGGATCTGCTCGAGCCTTCTGAGTATGTCACACGCTGCCCGTATAAGGGAGTGGCGCATCATTGGTCAGCTCGGGCAGGCGACAAGCTCGTCAAGGACATCGTGTGGAGTTATCCGGCGCCAATTCCCGAGTGCCCGAAGATCGAAAACCTGCTCAGCTTCTATAATGAGCACGTCGACTTGTACGTCGATGGGGTGCTGCAAGGTCGACCAATCACGCCGTTCTCTTAAACTCGAGACTTTCTCGGCAGCCGGTGGGGTCTTTCATTTGGCCAGTTGCGGCGAATATGCATTCAGCATGGATTGGTTGCAATGATATCCGCTTAGAGTAGAATAGTAGTACTTCAAATAGAAAGGAAAGGCGTAAATGGGTATTATCTCACGAGGTTTTTCCGGTCGACGCAGCGCGGCAGATGTAAAGCTGCCGCCAGGGCAGTACCTCACCACTGACTTCCCCGTTTTGTCCGCAGGACCCACGCCACGTGTGTCACTTGATCGCTGGGAGTTTGTGATCAACGACGGCACGAATGTTCTGCGGAGATGGGACTGGAAGTCGTTTCGTGACCTTCCTACCGAGACCTTCACGGTGGATCTCCACTGCGTCACGCGATGGTCGAAACTCGGAACATCTTGGGAGGGCGTTTCCCTCGACACCGTGCTTGCAGACGTGAAGACAGATGCCTCTTATGCGATGGTGCGTTCATACGGTGACTACACCACGAATCTGCCGTTGAGCGACCTCAGGAACAACCAGGCGTGGATCGCGTTCCGCTTTGACAACAAAGATCTTGCACCGGAACACGGCGGACCTGCACGGCTTCTTGTCCCCCACCTGTATTTATGGAAGAGCGCAAAGTGGGTGCGGGGTCTTACGCTGATGCACCAGGACAAGCCCGGCTTTTGGGAAAGTCTCGGCTACCATATTTATGGCGACCCGTCGCGGGAGCAGCGTTATTCGGGAGACGAATGATGTGGCGTATCGGAACAGTGGTTGCTCTGCAGGACGAATCGGCGACGGCGCGGACGATCGCGCTCGACGTTCCAGATTGGCCGGGTCACGTCGCGGGCCAGCACCTTGACGTGCGTTTGACGGCACCGGATGGATACTCTGCGGTCAGATCATACTCGATCGCCTCTGCAGCGAACTCCGAAAGGCGCATTGAATTAACCGTCGAACGACTGCCTGAAGGCGAAGTCTCACCTTATCTCACGCAACAAATCGCAATCGGCGATCGCCTGGAATTGCGAGGTCCAATCGGCGGCTGGTTCGTTTGGCGTTCCCAACAGACTGAGCCGATCCAGCTGATAGCAGGGGGTTCAGGCATTGTTCCGCTCATGGCCATGATTCGCGCGCGCGCGTTGGCGGGCAGTAGCGCGCCGTTTCGATTATTGTATTCCGTCCGCGAACCGGAAGCGATCCTTTACCGCAAGGAACTCCAGGCGCTCTCTGATCACGACGGTTCTGTGAATCTCACTTACGCCTACACACGAGTTGCTCCGAAGAATTGGCCGCGACCGCCCGGCCGTATCGACGCCGCGCTGATTGCGAATGCCACCTGGCCGTCAAACCTTGTCCCGACTTGCTACGTTTGCGGCCCCACATCGTTCGTTGAAAGTGTTGCTGGCTTCCTCAGCTCCTCCGGCAACAGCCCTGACAAGATCAGGACGGAGCGCTTTGGACCCACGGGAGATCAAAAATGAATTCACATACCGACGATTATCTTGACGGTAACGCTGCCGCAGGTGAGTTGAGCAAAATATTTACCCTGGATGTTACAACTGCACTAGGACAATGTGCGAACTGCGGCGCAATAAAGCGCTTCGCCGAGGCGCATGTTTACATGCAAGGCCCCGGCATCGTGGCGCGGTGCTCCGTTTGTCAGTACGTCCTTCTTCGTTTTGTAAATGTTCGCGAGCGCGTGTTCCTTGATCTGCGTGGCATGACATGTTTGACTCTCAACACAGCGGAATTTCTGAAAGAACCGCCCCCTTTGTGACCCATTTGTGGCATACGCTAGAGCGTGTACTTAACTTTTCAGGTTGAGTTTAAGACGTTCAGCACTCGCGTCAACATAAGGCAAGCAAAGGCCACGTGAACGGGTCGGGTCTCACTTTGTACACTTTGCAGAGCCCCGTAAAGGGACGGTTCCTAACTTCTTCACATTTCTCATGAAGGGGTCACAAGTATTGACACTCAGACCGAGCATCTTTTCCGGCAAACCTTTCCTCTCGTCAGTTGCCCCAACGCAAGTGAATTGATTCACAGTCAGAATTTCCCTAAGCTTTAATCCATGTTGTCCAAAGTCTGTTCCGCCGCCGTCAATGGCATTGAAGCGTACCCGGTCGAGGTCGAGGTGATACTCGGGCTGGGGCGATACGGTCATTGTCAGCATTCGCCTCAGCGGATTCCCACTAAGCCTCACTAGCGACAAGCATGTCCAAGAGGATTACTAAACTGAAATACGTTACATCATAACTGCCATTATTTGTGCGTTCATCTCTCGTGTCGGCGGTGGGGTATTAATTAATAATTCCTCCTTTGTTATTGGCCACCTTTTCACGCCATTTTTTGAGTTCCTCAGGTGTTTGTCTCACCCAATCTGTTGCTTCTCCAACGATTTTTAATGGTGTTTCGGAGCGATATGAGCGTGTCGGATTGCCCGGGAATTTTTTATCTGTAACATTCGGGTCATTTTCAAAACCCCCTGTCGGCTCAACGATATAAACACGCTCACGTCCATCACCTTTTGCCAATGCAGCAGCGAGTCCTGCCCCATTAACAAGGGCTGTAAAATAAATGTGATTCATTTTGAGTCCGGGGTTGTAATTGGAACCGCCCCCTGCTGTCAGCAAATCGCCAACCTGCAAATCTGCTTTCGTCCCATGATAAAATGGGCCTTTGTCAGCCGGCTTGTCCTTAAACGAAGTTGCCAATTCATAATTCTTTTTTGCCTTGTCAGGGTCATTTAATTCCTCCTGGCATTTGGCAATGTTTGAATACAGAGAAGGGAAAGCACTCTTAACAGTGTCGTCATTAATTTTTAAGGCGAACTGCAAAACCGTTTCGAGCCATTTTAATTTGTCGGAAATATTTTTTTGATGCCGGACTACATAATGAGCTGAAATAAAGCGTTCAGAGTCGTTGGTCGCTTCGTTCCAGGCTTGAAGAAACAGTTTAATTGCTTCTTCGGGTTTGCTTTTTTCTTCCATGCTCATGCCTTGAAGACAGAGTTTTACAACATTGTTGTTTGGATTGAATTCCATAATCGTTGTGTCTCTTAATTATTGTAATAGAGTATCAGCTATTTGGCGCTGGTGGCAGAGAATATCAAGGCAAAGGGCGAATTTCCGCCAAGCAATATCGGCGGACAAAACCAAAAGCCATAACAAGCCACGCTGCGAGGTAATGAAGGGGGGCAGTCCCAAGTATTTACACTGACTGAGCATCTTTTCCCCTCGTCAATTTCCACGCCACTCAAAAGCATTGCCTTTAAAAGAGTGAATTGATTCACAATCAGAATTTCCCTAAGCTTCCCCGCATGTTGTCCAAGGTCTGTTCCGCCGCCGTCAATGGCATTGAAGCGTACCCGGTCGAGGTCGAGGTGAACTCGGGCTGGGGCGATACGATTGTTGTCATTGTCGGTCTGCCGGACGCGGCGGTGAAGGAATCGCGCGACCGCGTGAGCACGGCCATCGCCAACTCGGGTTACAAATTCCCGATGGGCCGCAGCACCATCAATCTCGCCCCGGCGGATGTGAAAAAGGAAGGCCCGAGCTTCGACCTGCCCATCGCCATTGGCATGCTGGCGGCGAGTGAGCAGATCGAGACGGATCAGTTGGACAATTTCGCCATGGTGGGCGAACTCGCGCTGACTGGCGCGGTGCGACCGGTGAAAGGCATTTTAACGATCGCGTTACGCGCCCGCGCGGATGGCAAGGCTGGCTTGCTCGTTCCGTCGGAAAATGCCGCCGAGGCGGCGGTCGTTTCCGGATTGCGCGTCATCCCGGTGCAAAACCTGCGCGAAGCCGCGTCCTTCCTCGAAGGCGAAATCAAGATCGCGCCAACGAAGGTCGACCTCGCAAAAATTTTCGACCAGTCGCACGATGAGGAGATTGATTTCGCCGATGTGAAGGGCCAGGAATCGGTGAAGCGCGCGTTGGAAATCGCTGCGGCCGGTGGCCACAATGTTCTGCTCATCGGTCCGCCGGGCACCGGCAAATCCATGCTCGCCAAGCGGCTCGCAACCATCCTGCCGCCACTCACGCTCGAAGAAGCGCTGGAGACGACCAAGATCCACAGCATCGTCGGATTGCTCGCGCCGGGTCAGGCGCTGGTGACGCGCCGCCCATTCCGCGCGCCACATCACACCGCCAGCGACGCCGGCTTGCTAGGCGGAAACATCAACCCAACGCCCGGCGAAATCTCCCTCGCGCATCACGGCGTACTTTTCTTGGATGAACTCCCCGAGTTCAAGCGCAGCGTGCTCGAGACCATGCGTCAGCCATTGGAAGAGGGCCGCGTCACCATCTCGCGCGCGGCGGGTACGATGACCTTTCCCAGCGAATTCATGCTGGTGGCCGCGATGAATCCAACTCCGGACGGGAAAATGCCCAGCGAATCGCGCAGTTCACCGCGCGAAATCCAAAATTATCTCGGCCGCATCTCTGGCCCGTTGCTTGACCGCATTGATTTGCACATCGAAGTGCCATTGGTGAAATTCCGCGAGATGACCGGTGAAAAGCCGGGCGAAACCTCCGCCCAAATCCGTGAACGCGTCGTTGCCGCACGGCAACGTCAGCAGAAACGTTTCGCGCACAAGCCCAAGATCACCTGCAACGCCCGCATGGGCAGCCGCGAATTGAAAAGCTTCTGCGCGATTGACGAGCCGACGGTGGAACTCTTGAAGTTCGCGATGACTGATATGAACCTGAGCGCCCGCGCTTACGACCGCATCCTCAAGGTCGCGCGCACCATCGCGGACCTCGCCGGCTCGGAGAACATCCTAGCTGACCATGTGTCCGAGGCAATTCAGTATCGCTCCTTAGACCGGCAGTTGTGGACTTGAGCGACACTGCTCGCCAGCATTTTCTCCGACACGGCCTTTGAACCTGGACGCAACGTGATCACTTACGCGTACGGCCTCGATGGTGGAAGTTCCATCGCCGTCGACCCTCAAGGCAACGTTTATGTCACCTGGCATGCAGCCCCAGCCCGGCAACACCAATGGCGAAGACGGACGCGCTGTGTTCGTTGCTCGTTCCACCAATGAAGGCAAAACCTTCCTGCCTGAGGAACCCGCCATATCCAGACCCACCGGAGCCTGTGCCTGTTGCAGCATGCAGGCATTCGCCGATTCTCGTGGTGATGTCTTTGCTCTCTATCGCGGCGCCTACCAAATGACCGATCGCGACGGGATATTGCTGATGTCACACAACAAGGGAGCCAGCTTCGAAATCGCCTATTCGCATCACTGGAGTATTACCACTTGTCCAATGAGCAACGCGTCTATTTCTGAATACGCCTCATTCATATTTGATTGGATTGACAGGGTCTGTTACCAATCAACCTTGGGAAAGCTTATGAGCAAAACGACCTCGCCAAAAACGGTTGGACCTGATCGAGAGCGTGACTGGAAACGTTCCGAGCGGGTGCTTTGGGCAATCGCGGAAGGAACTGCGGCAGCCACTGGCGACGAATTTTTCCGGCTGTTGGCCAGATATGCGGCGCAGTCAATAGGGGCGCGTTATGCTTTTGTCGCTGAAACCTTGAATGAAAACGAATCACAGTCGCTTGCCTATTGGGAAGGTTCGGATTTTGGCGCGGGCTTCAGTTATCGTTTTCCGGGCACACCCTGTCAGCGAGTCGCGCAAGGCTACGTCTGCACCACGAGTTCCGGCTTGTGGGAGAAATATCCCGAGGACAAATGGCTGAAACAAATCGGAGCGGAAAGTTACATCGGTGTGCCGATCAAGAATGCGCAGGAACAGACTCTTGGCCACATCGCCGTGCTGCACACCGAACCGATGGAGGCCACGGATGAGGATATCGCGGTTCTGAAAATTTTCGCGGCGCGCGCCCGCTCGGAAATGGAGCGAATGCGCGCGTTTCAAAAGCTGCAGAAACAACGCGATGAAAGCGAGGAACGCTTTCGCGATTTGTTCGAAGAAGCCCCCATAGCCTACGTGCATGAGGGGCTTGATTCCAAATTCATCCGCGCCAATCGGAGTGCGATGAAAATCCTGGGCATCAAACCGGAAGATGTCCCCACAACCTACGGAAAAACTTTCGTGCCGGACACTCCTGATGCCCAGCGCCGGGTGCGCGAGGCGTTCGAGTCCATCGGACGGGGGGCGGATACAGGTGGCGTTGTGCTCGAACTGCGCCGCAAGGACAACGGAAATCCGCTGTGGATACAGTGGTGGTCACGGCCTGATCCGAGCGGCAAGTACACTCGCACGATGTTCGTGGACATCACCGAACGGGTGCTGATGGAGCAGGAGAAGGCCCGACTCGAAGCACAGAACACTTATTTGCAGGAGGAGATCCGCAGCGAACACAACTTTGGCGAGATCGTCGGCAGCAGTTCTGCTTTGCTCGATGTGTTGCGGCAGGTGGACCAGATCGCTCGGATCGATTCCACGGTGCTTGTCTTAGGCGAGACAGGCACGGGCAAGGAACTTGTCGCGCGCGCCATTCATGATCGCAGCCCGCGAAAGAACCACGCGATGGTGAAAGTAAATTGCGGCGCGATTTCGGCCGGGCTGGTTGAGAGCGAACTGTTCGGCCACGTCAAGGGTGCATTCACTGGCGCGATTGCCAATCGCGACGGACGCTTCAAGCTGGCCGATGGTGGCACCATTTTTCTCGATGAAGTTGGCGAACTTCCATTGGACACCCAGATAAAACTACTCCGCGTGCTGCAAGAGCAGGAATTCGAACCGATTGGCAGCAGCAAAACCATCAAGGTGAACGTGCGCGTGGTCGCCGCCACCAATCGCGATCTCGAAGAATTAGTGCGCGATGGAAAGTTTCGGGCGGATCTGTTCTACAGGCTCAATGTTGTGCCGCTGCGCGTGCCCGCTTTGCGCGAACGCGTGAACGACCTTCCATTGCTGATCACCTTTTTCGTTCAGAAATGTGCTCAGAAGCTTGGCAAGCATATCACTGCGGTGGACGAGACGGCGATGCGTCAACTGACGAATTACACATGGCCGGGAAACGTGCGCGAATTGCAAAACGTGATCGAACGTGCGGTGATCTTATCGCCAGGCAAAACGCTTGTACTGGCGGAGGCGTTGCGCGGTGCCCCGATGGCGGCTGTTCCATTGACTCCAGCAAAACGCAGGCAGAACGAGGCCGAGCCGCCCCCCGCCACAAGCGACAGCGGTTCGCTCGATGATGTTGAGCGAAAACACATCGAGTCCGTTTTGAGTCAAACCAACTGGATGATTGAAGGCGAGCGCGGAGCCGCAAAAATTCTCAAGATAAACCCCAGCACACTTCGCAGCCGGATGCAAAAGCTGGGCATCAAAAGACCAACCCGGGCGTCGGCCTGATTCATTGCTGGTTTTTTAGCTGTTCCTCCACGAATGGGGAGCAAGCCATGACGGACACGCCACGTGATTTGAGACTGGAAAGTGCTGATATGCCGCTCGCGTCCGCAAATAAAACATCAGCCAAATCCAATATCAATGCCCGCTCTTCCACGAGCACCAATTCACAAACCTTTTGCATCTCGCCAACCCATGGGCCGACAACTCGACCTTCAAGCTTGAGTGTGACGGAGTGATTGGCCGTTTCCACTTGGGAAATTTTTAACATATACGACGTCGTTTAATTTTTAAATGTGAGCCGTGCGTCCGAAACTCCCTCAGTTCCGTCGCCAAACCACCAATCCTGGAGTTCTTGGCGCAATTGCTTGCGGGCGCGGTGCAGCATCACCCAAAGATTGCTCTCGGAGATGTTCATTTGCGCACAGACTTCGGGGTTCGGTCGCTCCTCGATTTCATACAGCTGAAACACCTGCGCGACGCGTGGGGGCAGTTTGCCCAGAGCCGATTCCAGGTTCGTGCGGAACTCATTCAGCTCGATCCGGTGGTTGGGCAGCTGGCATTCCGCCGCCACGGTGTGCAGCCAAAGCGTGTTTCCATCCCAGGCCTCTTCGCTATCCACCGGAATGGGGTCATGGCGCACCGTCCGCTCGCGACAGGCTATGCGCAGATGGTCATAAATCTTGTGGCGCAGAATTCCTACCAACCAGGTGCGATGAGAGGACTGGCCAGCGAATTTGTCGCGAGCCTTCACGGCAGCCAGAAACGTCTCTTGGACGAGGTCTTCCGCCACGCCCGCGTCACGTACCTGCCCGACGGCAAAGTTGAAAAGATAATCCGCGTGGGCTTCCACCCAATCGCTGCCGGGAATCAGATTGCTTCCGGCTTTAGATGTTTCATCGGTTGCGTTCTTCATGGTGACATCACTTATTGCAACCGACGTGCCACGAAATCGAGGGTGAGCATGGACCATCGCGATCCCCCTGTAAAATCAAAGGGTTTGTGATCTTTGGGCTATTGTCTTCCTTAAATTGGAAGAATCGTGGCCGCGAAATTTCGTGGGGCGCCACGACTGGCTGTGGCGGCTGCAACAGGCTGAATCTGGCGACAAACTCAGCCTGGAAGATAACTCAGGAACGCTTGGCCTAATTCTCCCATCGTTGCAATTCTGGGTAGTCCAGATGGAGGATTGGTCGGAACGGCAGTGCCGGAACGGAGAAATTCCGGACCTGTGTCCGCATGCGGGATTGCTGCTGCGCCTACGGTTTACTCAGGCGGAAGAACTGACACCCAAGCGAAGGGGTCACGACCAGCGTCTTGGTGTTTCCATCGTCGCTGGGCACCAACGTCATCATGCTCCAATTCGTCGTGGTAACACTGCTGCTGGACTGTAGCACAAATCCCGCGGACGGGGACGGCCAGGAAAGAACGACAGTATTGCTACTGGTTAATCGGATGGTCAGCAGCGGAGCGCCACAAGTTGGCACAACAGCGGTAAAGCTCCAAAATCCAGAGTCGATGGTGTATCCGCCGGCAGTAGCGTGAGAAGTATTTGGTTGACCGATCGTGCCACCAATGGTGTATGGCGAGTTTGAAATTACGCCGCCGCCGGAGGCGATGACATGCCAATCAATGGCATAGTTTTGCGCCAGAGCACTTGTAGTGATTCCTGGGACCAAGAGGATAATCAGGGCCACGAGATGGAAATGGCGTGAGCAGGCTGACGTGCCACGTTCTTTGGATTGTGCGTTCATCTAATGAGTCAGGAGAGTTCCTTCATGGTTGATCGGAAGAAATTGGCCGTTACCGACATATTGGAGTTCGACGGCGGCGTATGGCCCGCCAGACAGGTAGCCCGTAGTTCCAGTGGTAGTGGAAGCCTTGAAGGCGTAGACCCCGAAACCACTGCTGACGGCGTTGTTGACGGCAATGAAATTTCCAATCGTCGATGATGCGATAGCCCGCCAGGCCAGCGCCGGAGCATGACTGTGAAACCAGGTCAGCCCGCCATCAGTGGACAAGTAAATATCGCCACCTCCAAAAGCAACGGCGGCACGCAAGCCGTCCGTGGAGCAGGCGGCGGTGGAATAGACGGACCCGCCACCAATGCCACCAATGAATGAGGATTCCCAGTGCTGGCCGGCATCGGTGGACAGCCACGCGTTAGTCGAATTATCGAACGCGAGGATGCGAGCGCCATCGAAAGAAGAGGTAATGGCAGTCCAGCTATCAGGATGGGGTGCCGTGCTGAACTGCCATGTGGCACCGAAATCAGCCGAAAGATAAATGCCCCCTGACGATGCAGCGGCGAGACGTGAGCCATCGGCCGAGGAAGTGACACTGACCCATGCATTAGAAGGAGCGCTGGTGAGAATCCAATTCGTTCCAAAATTGGCGGAAGTATAAATGCCGCCTGCATTGGCGATTGCGACCAGACGTGAGCCGTCCGCCGAAGATGCGATGCCGACGTAGTTGGCCATGAAAGAGTTTGTCTGCGCAGTCCAACTGCCTCCGAAATCAGAAGAGGTATAAATCCATCTGTTAGCGCTGGCGATGGCAGCGGCGGCATATCGGCCATCGGTCGAGATGGCGACTCGAGCCGCGCCAGAGGGTTGGGAGGACGGCGTGGACCAGGTGGCGCCCGAATCACTTGAAATTTCGAGAAAGGCAGTGGTGCCGACAATCAGATGAACACCATCCGCTGAACTGGTGACAGTAAACGCCGGGTACGAAGGGCCGTTGAGGATGTTGGTCCAGGGAGTAAGAGGGCTGACGAGGTTTTGACCAAAGACGGATTGTCCCGGGTTCTGCGCGAGAGTCCATCCGCCGGAACCGGTTCCCGCTATTCGAATGACATCGCCAATCTTTGGAGCTGGGGGCAGAGTCACCGTGACGGGCTGTGAATTGGTGAGGACATATGAAGTGTTCGGGACGGCTTGCACAGTGATGCCGGATTGGAGCTGCGGCGGAAGCGCGCCACTGATGTTGGACAAATTAGCGCCATCGCCGGAGAAAGCATTGGATGGATTATTAAAATTGACTGCATTGCCATATACACCGGTCAAACTGGCGCTCGGCAACGGACCGCTGATGCCAAGCGCTGTCGCGGCAGTTCCGGCGAAAATCGCAGTTGGTGCGGGAGTCAGCGGTTGACGCGGATTCAAAGTCGTGAAATCAACTGCGCCATTCGTTCGCGCACTAATCTCCAGCCAGCGTGCGTTGCCATCAAACACGCCAGCGCCAAAATCCAAGGTTACGGCGAACAGCCCATTGCTGACCCCCAGCGCGCTGGCGGAAATGGAATCAGAAACAGCAGAACCACCGCTGGCAGAGTCATAAATTGAAAATCGCAAATCGTAGTTGCCGTTGGCGGGGGAACCGTTGTCGCTCAAGTGTCCCTGATACGTAAACGCCGGAAGGTTGAGAGTCATTTTTAAAAAAGGGTTCATATTATCGGAATATTGGGGAGTAGGTCGTCACGGCGTGAAAAACCTTACACCGACCAAAAGCAATTTGTGTCAGGACGACACAGCCACATCTCCACCCACCTGCATTCATGAATTCTTGCTTCACAGCAAGCTCAGGCGCCACGCGCGGACAATTCGTTTTCGCCACGCGATGGACGTCAGCCTCGCCTTCGCCATTTGGGCAACTCGAACAGATATCTGGAGCTTTGCAGGCCATTGGAGTTTGGTTGGTTGGGCATGTTTCAGGTCGCTGAGTCTGCGACGAATCGAGATGGCTAAGATCGTTGTAAGGTTGCTGGATCTTCGCCGACTAACAGACGAATGAAGAAGTTAACATTGCTCTTGCTTGCTTTGGGACTGGCCTTGCCAGTCGTCGCCCAAAACAAAACCCTGCTCAACCTGGATAAGACCGGCGTGGCCATTCAAGGCTATGACCCGGTTGCCTTTTTCACCGACAACAAGCCCATGAAGGGCAGGCCGGAATTTCCCGCCCAACATAACGGCGCCATCTACTACTTTGGTTCGAAGGAGCATCGGGAAATTTTCAAGAAAGACCCATCCAAATACGAACCTGTGTTCGGCGGTTACTGCGCTTATGGCGTATCCAAGGGCAAGCTGGTCGAAATCGACGTGAATGCCTACCAAATTGTGGATGGCCGACTCCTGCTGCAATACAGCAAAGGTGTGCGTGACGATTTCAACAAGGACACCAGGGGCAATCTCACGAAGGCCGAATCCAACTGGCCGGGATTGGTTGAGAAAAAAGGAAAATAATTTGTAAGGGTGACTGGCCGTCGGCGACCAACAAGGACGAAATTATGCGATCGCTTACGAAATCTGAATTGGCCATTAGCTGGACCTGCCGCATTGTGGCGGCGGTCATTCTCCTCCAGACATTGTGCTTCAAATTCACCGGAGCGGAGGAGTCCGTTTACATCTTCACGAAAGTCGGCTTTGAGCCGTGGGGCCGCTACGGTTCCGGTGTGGCGGAGTTGATTGCCGCGGTGTTGCTGCTGACGCCCCGGTTCAATTGGGCCGGCGGATTACTTGCGCTTGCCGTCATGGGTGGTGCATTGGGAAGTCATCTCACGGTTCTGGGCATTGTTGTCCAAAACGACGGCGGCTTGCTCTTCGCTCTGGCCATCATCGTGTTCGTATGCAGTCTCGTCACCGTGATATTGCACCGCCGCCAAATCCCTCATCAATGCCATGATTGCCAGATCCAAAGTAAATGAAAACAACCCCTCCCGGCACTGAACTTATTGATTCCGTCCTCGAAACTCTTCTACAGGGCGAGGCGTTGCTGGCCGAAATCAACGACGAAATCTACACGCGCAAAGTTCCCCTTGCCTTCAACGCCGCCATCGGCGGG